>VOFH01002453.1_pt1 | contig 45205 bp, 81 predicted proteins | sample 5384091 | NCBI WGS metagenome assembly VOFH01 (sample SAMN12384727, study PRJNA508395) | human gut metagenome | isolation source: healthy gut G | host: Homo sapiens
ACGCCGGGCGTGCACCTTCAGCGCACCCGCCTACTCATCAGATTGGCTGACTTTACTTTCTACCGATTTCATTGCATCTGGTACCTCAATGTGAATACAGCGCACTGTAATTTTGAGTTTTTCACGATATTTCGATTTTGCACCGCCTTGGCATCCAACTCTGGCGGTATAGGACTGTTGTGTGTACCATGTGGCATTATCGGTATACATAGCCATGCTAAATTTGAACTTTGTTGATTCTTTCAATCGGAAGTCGGATTTACATGATGCACAATGTTTCGAACCAGTTCTATCTACCACAGCATTTTCAGCAACCCTTTCCTTATCTCGGTTGTAGGCATATCCCTGATTCATAAATATTTGAAATTGGCTTTTCCATCCCTTGTCGCTAGCGTAGATGGATAAGGCCATATCTTCAGGTGTATTGATGGAGGGGCGGTCACAGAGGCAATGGTTTATGCTTGGTACGATAATTTACATACCGCCTGCGTCCATCCTCCGTATAAAGGGGTCATTTCTGGTCAAATGGTTTGCTTTCATAACGACTGTGTGTAATAAACGCATAGGTTATTCCGAACCATTTCCATCAATTTGGTGCGAAGGTTTACTGTCACCAACCTTCGTGCCGATGTAACGAATTACTTAATTCCTTTAACGGCACCTGCATTTGGTTGTACTGCTTGGGAAACAGGTTTTCCATACTGCCAACGCCGTATTATTCACTCTACGGTCAATGGCATGGTAGGCATGAGAACAGATAGAGGGTTGCAAATACTGTGCCAGTCCCATAATCACGGAGTTCACATACTGGATTTGAGCCGCCTGCGTGTTGGATTGCGTGTATAATCCAATTTTCCTAACTTCTTTTTGCAAGGTATGGATTTTCTTCGTCAATCGTTCCATATCAGGGAATGGCTTTCCTACCAGATTATCTGACCATGTGGCTGGGTCTGGTGTTTTCCTCTTTCGTTCTGCCTTGACTATGTAACCGAGGAAATGAATACCATTCTTTCTCAAATCGGTTACATAGGTCTTTTCCTGTGACAGTTCCAACTTCATGCGATGCTTAAAATACTTTGTCAGTTCATGCTTCATACGGAACGCTTCCTGTTCCGTAGAGGTCAGGATCACCCAATCATCCGCATAGCGAAAATTGTATTTCGGGGTGATTCCAGACCATTTCAGCCTTCGGGTATCGTTGCATTTGTGCTTGCATTGACGGTGCGGCTCCATATAGCAGCGCCCCACATACCAGTCAAAGTCATTGAGATACACATTGGACAGCAACGGAGATAATATACCGCCCTGTGGTGTTCCCATTTCTGTTGCATGGTATAAGTCCTGATCGATATATCCGGCTTTTTAGCATTTGGCTGATGATTTTCAGAACCCTCTTATCGTGGATTCCGATTCGCCATAGCTTTTTCAGCAACAATCTATGATTGATGTTGTCAAAACAGCCCTTTATATCTCCCTCGACTGCCCATACCGGCTGGTCTTTGGATTTCACACTTGCATTGATGACATTGACAATATCCCGGATAGCGTGCTTCTGCGCCCGGTAAGGACGGAAACCATAGCTGTGCGGATAGAATCTCGCTTCGCATATCGGTTCCAGAATCAGTCGCATACATTCCTGTATAATCCTATCCAATACAGTGGGAATACCCAGAGGTCGCTTTTTGCCGTTTGCCTTTTCGATATACTTCCGTTTGGCTGGCGTCGGCTTGTAATTGGAGATATTTGATTGAATCAACTGAAATAGTTCTTCTTTTGGCATTTGCAGATACTTGTCCATTTTCATCCTGTCCACACCGGCAGTTTTGCTGCCCTTGTTGGACTTGATGTTATGAACAGCGGTTACAATAGTCACTTCGCTGACCATGCTTCCAACAGTCCCGTGAATGAAAACGCCTTGCCCCGATTTTTCATAGAGCAGGTCTTGAAACTGTTTCAATTCTTTTTTCTGTTGAAAATCTGACGCTTAAATGCACAAAAAGGTTTTCACCTCGCAGTTCGTCACCCGTCTTTCAGGGAGTTATTGGATTTTCTTTCGTGAAATTTACAAATCAATCTGACTCGTGCCCTTCGCCGTGGGGCATTTCAGCCCCGGTAATTGGCATTACCCAATTGCAGACTACTATGGCACGGCTGACTTCCTGTATTCTTCATTGTGCTGTAACACTCCAAATACAGGCTCTCAAACGTTCCCAAATCTCTATCCTTGTGGTCAATAGACCGTTGAAACCCTTAGGCCGCTACCTTACACCGGGAGAACCTAACCACACTTTTGAATCACAGTTGTTGTGTGGTTCCGCATGAATATTTCATTTCATGGGGCATATACGGAAAAACCAGCCGTATCTGCTTTCTCCAATCTTCATCCTTTCGGATGCCAAGCACTCTTACGATGCTGCATAGCTTTCACTACTGGATAGCCATAGGTTTCGGAAGCCCGCACCATTATTATCCATGCCTTTCGGTTTAGGTTTTCAGGTTACGACTTCACCACGCTTTGTACCCTGTCTATTTACAGATAGACAACGCACAGTGGAGTATTGGCTCTCGTACTGCCTGCGGTTTGACAGACCGCTGTGGGATTTCTCCTTTCCGGCATTGATTCTGTACGGCAGAGGAATTTCGCCTCTGAATTTGAGATTTGAGTTCTCTACGATATTTTCTTGATATATCAAGTGCTATCGCATGGTGCTTTTCGTCATAGCTGTCTGCTACGACTTATGCACAACGTTTCGCACGATTTTTGTAATTATGGCTCTCATCCACGAAAAGCCTGTCCACGCCAAGCTGCTCAAAGGTCACTACATTATCTTTCCTTGATGCATCATTCAGCTTTTCAAGCCTTGTAAGAAGTGATTTTCTTGATTTCTCCATCTGCTTAATGGTGTAACGTTCCCCGTTGTCGGCTTTTGCCTGTGCAATGGCAAGCTCTATCTCATCAATCTGCCTTTCAATAATGGCTACCTGTCTTTCCTACGAAAGTGGAATTTTCTCAAACTGACTATGTCCGATAATAACCGCATCATAATCTCCCGTAGCTATTCTGGAACAGAATTTTTACGGTTGGCAGGCTCAAAGTCTTTCTTTGTTGCAGCAAGGATATTTGCTCCGGGATATAACCGCAGAAAATCACTTGCCCATTGCTCCGTCAAATGGTTCGGAACCACAAACAGGCTCTTTTGACATAATCCAAGGCGTTTGCTCTCCATGGCTGCCGCTGTCATTTCAAAAGTCTTTCCAGCTCCCACACAATGGGCAAGCAGGGTATTATCTCCATAAAGTACATGAGCCACTGCATTTTTCTGGTGGGGCTTTAACTCAATATCCGGTGTCATGCCGGGGAATTTCAGATGTGAACCGTCATATTCCCTTGGTCTTGTGGAATTGAAAAGCTGGTTGTATTTTGCCACAAGTACCTGTCTGCGTTCGGATCATGGAACACCCAGTCCTTAAATGCTTCCCTTATGGCTTCCTGCTTCTGTGATGCAATGGTGGTTTCTTTTCTTATTCAGGACTCTCTTTTTCCTTGCCGTCCTCCTCTATGGTATCGTAAACACGGCTGTCCTTTAAATTAAGGGAATCCTCCAGAATGGTATAGGCATTTCTCCGGCTTGTACCATAGGTCATATTTACAAGGGAATTTCCATAGTCCGCATTTTTGCCCTTTATGTTCCACTGTCCTGTCACATCGGAATACTGGACTCCCCTACGACATTCCTGTCTAACAAATGCTGCGGCGTTTCAAAGGTCTCCTCATAAAATCCTCAATATACTTCGGGTCAATCCATGTGGCACCGATACGCACCTCAATCTCGCTGGCATCCAGTTCCTTCGGCTGTACCTGTGTAAGTGCCTGCACGTTGACGGCATATTCGGGTGGTTCTCCGCATAGACTTTTGCTGTTTCCAGCTTGTCACGGACATTGCCGCTTAAATACTCGTCCGCAGTTACCCATTGATCCGTCAATGGGTTCTGGAATATAATTCCTGTCAGCTCTTCCTTTACCGTATCCACATCTTTTCCGGTCAGCTCTGCCATGTAATCGAGGTCAACCCTTGCTTTTTCCGACAAGGATACTGCCAATGCTTCACTTGCCGTATCCACACTTGTGACAACCTCTGCCTTTTTAATGGTACGCTTCGTGAACATATCCGCTTTGCCCTTGAAATTGCCCTCATCGTCCAATTTTTCCAGAGAACACAACAGACAATAGCTGCTGTCCTGATTAAATGCTCTTTTGTTGGTCTGCGAGTTGATCAAACCGTGTTTCTTGGAAAAGCATCATATAAACTGTTTAACTCCGCCTGCTTTTCCTTGATTACCGTATCCGGATATTCTTCTAATTGCAGATTGATAAGCTCCTGCGTACAATTTCGGATACCCACCATGCCCTTGATACGTTCCTGCATGGAATCGGACATATCCACAGGCTTCATAATGGAATTTTCACGGTAATACACCCTATCGTCCACAAGAGTGTAGCTGTAATTCTTAACATCCGGGTCCGCCGGAATGGTGGTATCCGCAAGCTCGTCTGCCAGTTCATCCATTTCTACGGCTTCTATCTCCCCATCTATACGGCTTACCGCTTCCTTTAACTGCTCCGCAAATGGTCTTGTGGTATCGGGCATACAGGTACTTTCCATACCATACGGTCCGCTGACCATTTCCATTTTTTCCCACAATCATCTCAGGATGTTGGACAAAGTAACTGTTCATGGCAATGTCGTTCGCATCTTCTGACAAATGCACCCATTCCGGCTCCAAGTCCATCACACGGTCACGTTTCTTTAAAAATAAAATATCAGAAGTAACCTCTGTTCCAGCATTTTCCTTAAATGCCGTGTTAGGCAGTCTGACCGCACCCAGAAGCTCTGCTCTCTGGGCAAGGTATTTTCTGACTTCCGGACTTTTCTTGTCCATTGTTCCCTTGCTGGTAACAAAGGCAACTACACCGCCGGGGCGAACCTTATCCAAGGTCTTTGATAGCGATAGGTAATCCTTTGAAGTTATCTTCGGATTTTCCCCGCTCCACACCGTGCGTGCGACTTTCACCGCACACGGCGTTCCACCGTTTATGATTCGGTATTAACTAAAGTAAACTTACAATTTTCGAGCAGTAAAGAAACTCATTTTAATATTAGATGGCTTGCATATTTGCCAGTTGGCGTAGCTTGTTCAGCTTTGCCTTTTGTTTGTAGGTGAGCTGTAGTTGTGAGAGGTAAGCCTTGATTGTTTCTTCTTTTGTTGCGTGTAGCAATCGGTGTATATCCTTGTGTAAAATAATCAAGTTTTTCGTATCTGTCGTTTCCACCTTGACTGACAGGCTTTTTGTGGTGACAATGAATTTCGTGTAATTCCAGTATTTTCCTGTAATTGCACATTTTTCCGTACTGTGCCACATAGAGAAATTCGGTTATCCATATACTCAACACTTCGACCTACTTCCTTTGTTCTCATAAGGAAAAGCATTGTTCTGGTATCCATGCCAAGATTTTTATGAATTTCTCGTCTGCCCTCTGGCGTGTATTTGCATACCGATTTTTTCTTCCACATTGGATTTTTGTGCTTAACGTAAGCAACGGGTATCAAAGGTTTGCCGCTATAGAATCGGATTTGTTTGCTTTTTTCCGTATTTCTTTTCAATGAACGAAAATCCTTTGTAATCTCCTTTTTGCGGAAAGTGCCTTTCGCTTTAATTGGCTTAGTTTCACAACATCAACTTCTCGCCCCATATCTGCGAAATCAGAACTCACACAGGTTGCAATCTGAAAATAGTTATGCATACCCATAATCATAGAATTGTATTCGTTGATAAGAGTAGCTCGTTCCTCATCGTTTTGGGATGTGCTATCTTTTGATTTGACCTTTCAGTTTGTCCGTTTCTCGGCGCTTTGCTTTGTCGCATATATGCGATTTGACAACATAGGACGCCCCTTTTTCATAAGAGTGAGCTTAAACCCAAGAAATTCCGAATAGCCTTTTTTCAGATTGACGATTTTAGACTTTTCTTCGCTGATTTCCAGCTTCAATCGCTCCTGAAGCCACGCCTTCGTTGCATGATATGCTCTGTCGGCATCTTCTCGGGTAGCGCAAAATATCTTAAAATCGTCAGCGTATCTTACCATGTGCATCTCTTTTAATCCCGATTTACGAAATGCGTCATAAGCTCGCCCTCTGTGGATTGCTCCTGTTTTCGTGATATGGTCACGAACATTATGGGCAGGTTGTTTCTCCCACTGGCTTATTATCCACCAGTCCAGTTCATTGAGGACAATGTTGGACAGTAGAGGCGATAGGATTCCGCCTTGCGGCGTTCCTTTTCTGGGGGTAAATTGTGTCGCCGTTTGGCAAAACAATCGGAGCTTTTAGCATCTCCTTAATCACACATAGCAACTTTTTGTCCTGTATTCCTATGTTCCACATCTGCTTTAGCAGCTTTCTGTGGCCGACGTTATCGAAGAATCCTTTAATATCAATGTCCACAACAAAGTGCATATGGGACTTTTTGCATAAACGCATATGCTTGTGCAATAGCGTGCTCTGCTGACCTGTTCGGTCGAAACCCATTGCTTCTGTCGCTGAATTTAGCTTCACAGATAGGTTCAAGGATTTGTAAAATACATTGTTGGACTATCCTATCCCATATCGCAGGGATACCGAGCGGTCTTAACTTTCCGTTCGGTTTTGGAATTTCAACTCTTCTTACTGCTTTGGGTTTATACCATTGGAGTTTCTTTTCACAATTTCAACAAACTTTGTTTCGGGAATCTTTTCAATATCCTTAATCGTTAGCCTGTCTATTCCGCTTGTATTGCTTCCAGAATTGCGTTTTATGTTTCGATAAGCAAGGCGAATGTTTTCTTCGCTCTCAATGAGTGGCATGAGATTATTGAAAATCTTCCCACGCCCGCTATCTGCGTACAATGTGTCAAGCGTATTTTGCAAGTCATAATACTCCAAATGGCGTATTTTTGAGTTCTTTTTCTGCTTCGTAGTTGTCACAGGCATCTCCTCCTTTCGGATTTGATTTTCTTTGTCATACTCGAAGCTGTGAATGTTTACTTTGTTATTATTTGAAAATCATAAACGGCTAATGGCTGTTCCTCCGTTCCCATTACAGGAACATCAACGGTCATGCCATCGCTCTCACAGAAAACTCACGCAGTTATTATTTCCTGCGTTAACTAACCTTTGGTTAGCTTTTCTGCTTTCCTCGTTCCAACAATTCTATCTATACATATACCCGTAGGTATCCTCTCTGAACCTGTATGCTTGATACCGCCTGTAACGGCATAAGGTATTTCATATCTTCGATTTTTACTTTACCCCACATACTATCCCTCTGGATAACTGCACATTTCTATACAGCCTACTTATAGACCCTTACATTCGAGGATTCGTCAGACTTTTTATAGTCATTCTCACCATAGATATTTTGTAGACCTCCGGCATATAGGCTACACCATCCACCTCTGGACAGCTTTCGTTACAGTTGTTTTCACAACTGTAAGACGGTAACTCTCTGCCGACTTCACCGAGCTTCTGAACATCTGCCTTTTGAGCAGAGCCAGTCGGAGTATCAAGGTTGGCGTTTCTGGGCGTTACCCCATCATTCCACCAATCGAATTGTTAGTTTGCAAATATACTGTTTCACCTCGCTTTCCAATTTGCACCTAAGCTTTTCACTTAGGAACGAGTCGCACCAAAGAAATAGTCATGGATTAAAAAATTCTGCTTGTCATACTGTTTATCCGCCACCTTATACTGTCCGAATGGCACATTTCCGATTGCCACGTCAAAGAAATCATTGGGATAATCCGTCTTTCTCAAAGCCTGTGATTTTAATGTCGGCATTCGGATATAGCTGCTTTTGCAATCCTTCCCGTAACGCCGTCAAGCTCCACGCCGTAAAGTCTGCTCTCCTGCATCTTCTCCGGCAGCATTCCGAAGAAATTTCCGATACCCATTGCCGGCTCCAGCACATTTCCTTTTTCAAATCCCATTTTATCCAAGGCATCATAGATACTGCGGATTATGGCAGGACTTGTATAATGGGCATTTAGGGTACTCTCCCTTGCTGAAGCATACTCCTGTTCCGATAACAGTCCCTTTAATTCCTGATATTCATTTGCCCAGGCACTCTTGCTTTCATCAAAGGCATCCGCAAGCCCACCCCAGCCAACATACTGAGATAAAATCTCCTGTTCCTCCGGTGTTGTGATACGGTTCTTACTTTCTATTTTCTCCAGTGTGCGTATGGCTTCCACATTTCTGCGGAATTTTTTCCTTTGCAGTACCAATTCCTAAAGCATCATCCGTGATACGGAAATTGACAGCTCCGGTCTTATCAATCTGCGGTTCTGCCTGCTTCACGGGTACTTCGATATCCGGCTCTAATGGAGTATCTGACACTTCCTCCGGCTTTTGGACATCCTGTCCGGAAGTTTCCCTATTTTCTCCAGACAGCTCATTTTCTTTCTGGCTAAATTCTTTCCATACCCTATCTGAAACTGCCAAAAAATAAGGAGACTCATCTTCCATAATACTGAACTGAATCTCCTCCATATCCTCTATGCTCTTTGCCCCTGCTATTTTATCATGGTATTTAAAATACAAGGCTTCACGGCTGATAATATCCTCAAGACGCTCAAGTTCCGGCTCAGACATCCGTTCCCAAATATCATCCTTCTGCGTATGAATGGTAAAACCTTCCCCGTCATCGTGATGCTCTAAGGTATATTGCAAAGTGTCATGTTCCCCACGAATATCACATTCAAAATCATAAACCGTGGTTCTGGTTCCTGCAGAATACTCCCTGTTAATCAGAACCAGATTTTGCACATCCTCTGCCGTTAATGGTGGTTTCTCAACACCTTCAGGATAATCTTCACTTCCTTCAATCTGTGTAAACACCTCTGTTTCGTGATGGTCTATATCCCTTTTCGTCATCTCGTTGAGATAATCTTCCTCGACTTCTCCCCGCTGTGGCTGATAATCGTACTCAAAGGCAACACCATTTACCTCTGCATAAAAAAATTGATTATCTGTTACGGAATTTCCAAGCACATAGGTTTCTTCCTCAGTCCCCCATTCATCGACTTTGATGCACTCCTGTCCATCAATCGTGATTTTCTCAGCCGCCTGTGCTGCAAGCTCTTTCTCCTGCTCGATATACCGTCGTGTCTGGTTGATAAATCTATTTAATACAGCAGGGTGGGAATCCACAACCATATCCTCATTTTTTCACCATGGCATAAGGCTCAATGGCTTTTGCCCACTCCTTATTCTCCGGAGAAAACCGTCCATCCTGTCTTTTTGTGCATGACAGAATTGGCAAGCACATAGCTTACCTCGTTCCGAGCCATATTCCTGAATGACTCCTCCGCTGTATCCTTTGGCAGACGATACCCGTCAAACTTTTCAGCAATTGCCTTTTCAATGGCATTCTTACAGGCTACCTTGGTTTCATGCTCCATCTTTCCCTGTGCCTGCTCCAAAGCCTTCTGCTCCTGCTCCACTCTGTACTGTGCATAGGCTTCTTTTTCCTTCCGGAGATAAATACTTATCTTCTTCAATGAGCTTTCGGATACGTTTCTCCACAACCTTCCAAGACAAAAAGCACCTCTGCGTATGGTTTTCCGATATTTCCCTTTTGCAGTTTTATTCCTTTTGCATCGTGATCCTCATAGCTGTGGTCAGCTCCGGCAAGTGCATGAGTACTACCGCCTGTTCCATACTCATTCTTTAAGACATTTGCTGCTTCTTTGCTGTCATGCCCTTCCTTAAAATAATCATAAATGCGGAAAGACCCATGTGAAAAACCGCTCCCCTGCCAAGCCTATGGTCAATCTCCTCCTGCGTGATAAAATCCTCGTGCTTAATTTCCACATGTTCAGCAGCTGGAAATGTCAGCTTGTCTACCAGAAGATTGTCGAGTTCGGCACGAAGCTCCTCTTTGGGCATAACAGAACGGAAACGCAGGCTTTTTTTTCTCCGGTTTCAAGCTGATGCAGAGCATGATCCATGTGGGCAGCTATCCTCTCCACCTCTTCCGGTGTAGAAAGAAGTTCCACCAGTCTTGCATGGGCATCCGGGTAATTGCCTGCCTTTAGCTCCAGTTCTTCCGGCATTTCTCCCATACCGTCACGGGAAAAAGAAAATAAATGGTTTGCAATCCTGCCACGCTCTACCTCATCCACAAGATAAGCTTCATTTGCACCCATATAGGTGCCATTCTCTACCTGCCTGCGGATATTCTGCTCAATATCTTTCCATTCCATCGTAAGTATCGGATGCTCCGTTGCTGATGTACCGTATCCAACACGCATGCCACCTTCATCAAACCATACGGCTATCTCCTTTCCGTCAAACTCAAAACCTTTTCCGGTGGTTCCATACTCTTTTTTCAGAAAGACAGTCATTTCCTCCGGTGTCTTTCTCTGCTGGTACTTGGCATAAATACGCTTGCGGCTGTCATCCCTGCCTCCGCCGCTTCTTAAAATATCATCAATCTGTTGCTCAGCAGTACAAAGCCTGTCGGCATAACACTTTTTTCTTCTGCCTGTTTCATGGCAATATTTCCTACCTGCTCCGAAAACATGGTAAAAAAAGGTCAAGTTGTTTATACATTCCATCCGTATCAATCTGCTCTGCCACTTCCCCGGAAGTAAATAGACACCATCCTCGATATAAGAATTGACCCAGTATCTTGCATCTTCCCATGACAACCTGCTCTCTGCTTCACGGGTCAGATAATTCCCTTTCCACATGGTAAGCCCGTCCTCATCAGCTCGATACCCGGCTCTTACATCCCCAATATACAGCTCTGTAAATTCCTCCATCCGGAAAGAATTTTTCAGATACTCCGTCTGTAAAACCGCATCCTGCTCTGACTGGAAATATCCCGCAATCTCCGGTCTTTTTTATGGATAAGGTAATTATCAAAACATAAAATTCCTTTCTGAAGCTCCGTGAAATCTTCGGTTTTATCCGAAAAAGAACCGGATAATGAATTGCTGTCACTATCCGGCTCCTGCATGGTAATATTCGCTTGTTCCTCACTGCTTAAATGTAGATCAGTTCTGTCAGCACGATTTCCTCCGCTGAGTGTCTGATGTTGTTCATCTTCGCTACCCAGCGCATCTGATCGGCTGCTTTCAGTTCCTCGTTCACTCCCTCCGACTTCGCCATCTGTCCGGTCAGCATTTCCATTCTCTGCTCTGCCTGCTCCTGTACCTGCAGACAATGTGCTTTCAGTTCCCTGTCAGTATCATTCCCTGATAAATCCCTCTCCTGTGCTGCTTCAGAAAGTTCTTCCTCATCAGTCCGTACTTGGTCAGTGCCTGTTCCGGCTCCTCGTTCGCTGTCAGGTTCGGAATCAGATAATCCCCGTTCTTTTTCGTATGTCAGTTTCATTGGCAATGCCCTCCATTTCTGTATGATTTTCAGTTTCCTTTGGTTTTTCTATTGTCGTTTTACTTTCACGCTTTAAAGCATTATAGTCTGCTTCTGGTGCATTTGCAAGTCCTTTTTCAACATTTTCTTCATGGCTTCCAATATGCTCCCCAGCCACTTTTCTCTTGCCTTATTTGAGGCATTCTGCCTTGCAATCTGGCGTTCGTATGCCCTATTGTCCTTCCAATTTCCATAAGCAGGGGCTTACACATTTCCGTAGTTGCATTTCCAATGACAGCTAATGACTTTGTATTATTAAATTCGTGGATATATTCAAAATTCATGTCATCTTTCCACAAATCCATATCGGCACCGCATCGGGATAGCAGGGTAAAGGAAATACTGAAGCCAGCGTTTCCCTCAACCTGATTCCGAGATTCAGTTCATCCAGATCATCAAGGAAACTGCCCTCTTTCACATAGTTCAGCTCCGGTAAAAGTTCCTCATAATAATCCTGGGCAATCCTGTCAGCTATCTCCATAATCCTCTCTTCAAAAGGCATATTTACATCGGTTCCACCATAAGTCTTTCAAGCTGTGCAAGCACAGGAGCCTTATGTTCCTCCTTAAGTTCCCACAGATTTGGGTCACGCCCGATTCTTCTTGCCTTATGCACATCTGATACATCAAAGACATATTTTAATCTCGGACGTTCGCTGTCCGTATCAATCAGGGCAATTCCTTTCGCTCCACGGTTGACCCAGCAATTCATCTTTTCATTCCACGTTTCCAGCGAAGCACAGGCTGTAGCATCCGGTCTTTGGGCGTATATTAACATCTGCTCGTTAAAGGGATATTTATACAGTCTTGCAGCCGTGGTCAGAAATCTGGTCCATTCATTTTCGTTTTTAACAATATCTCCTGCTGTCATTTCTGCCAGTGCAGATATATAATGATATTTTCCTGCCATAGATACTCCTTTCGATTCAATTTCTCCTAATAACAGAAAAGCAGCCCAAAGTGGCTGCCTTCCTGTGTATTATGTATGAAGTGGCTAAATCACCGCTTCTTTCTTTTTATCTGCTGTCGGTTGTTTCCTGTCAGCATCCATCTTCATCACATCATTTTTCTTTTCTGTAAGTCTCTCTTTTTAGTGAAGGACGTTCTTTTTTCTCATCACGCTTTTCCTCTTTCTGTTTTGCACGTTCCTCTGCACGGTCACTGCGAAACAGCTCATGTTCTTTGCATCATATTCATACACATGATCTGAAAGTCGTTCCTCTGGTGCTACCTGTGTCTGGTTCACTTCCTGCACCATCTGTTCAAGGTCTCTTAACTCCATTCCGGCATCTTTCGGGATAATCAGCGTTTCATGCACAGATGAGGGCAGTACATAGAAGTCTCCAACCTTGTCTGCAATTTCCTGTCTGGTATCATCATTTAATATAGTGGCAGCTCCATTTACCTTCGTGTCATTTGTCAGGACAAACATTGTATCAGGAACATCCGGTATCATCTGGGATGCCATTTCTCTTGCCTCTGATATATCCATATCATTATCCCTGGCAATGTCCCCAGCCATCATTTCTATAATGGTCTCGCTCATTCCCTTGAAGCTGTATGGTTGCAAAACATCCATGTTCAAAAGAGCCTGTTCGTGCAACTTCTCAAGGGTAATCCCATATCTGTCCATCAGATTATCTGTAATCGTTATGGTTGCAGTACCTTCCGCATTTTTGTCCATTAAAATCTGATACACAACCGCCAGATCTTCCACCTTGGTGTATGGTTTATCCTCAAGGAACTGCCTGTTGGCTTCCTCATTGATGAGCTTGCACACAATCTTGTCTTTTACGTTATCAAAATCAGTAACCGCAGATACATCCATATCATGGTCAATATAATGTGCCTGATATGTGGCTGCAATCTGCCCAAGCACATCATCCATCTCAGCTCCATCCTGTATCTGCTCAAAATACGGATTCAGATATACGGTTGGAGAAATATTGCTTTCTTCCGTCCGGATTGTCAGACCATCCAAAACACAATCATTATTCTTTACTACCTGATGAACAGAAACCGTTGCATCTGCAAATTTCTCCGGTAAAAAGTCCTGTATCTGCTCTTTTACCTGTTCTACAAAATCCTTATATTCCATTACTTTCTCTCTCCCTTCCCGGTATTCTTCTGTGATTTGTCTGCAAGCTTTGATGCTTTCGTTCCATACAACTGATAACGCTTCATCATGCTCTGCTTGCTTGCTTCCGCAATTTCTTTTTCTAACTGTTTCATTCCTGGTTTCCTCCTTACTCTGCATGTGTTCCAAAAGAAAAAGATGTATTATCCTGTTTCTTTGTACTGAATTTTGCTTTTACATCTGCTACCTTATTTTCTAAAGCACCAAACATAGCCTCTACCTGCTCCGCTGTATATTCATAGGCGGACCTGTTGGCAAGGTGTTCCAATCTTCCAATCGCATCAATCGCTTTGTTCATGCGGTATTCTCCAAGACGGATGAACTTCTCCGCTTTGGTTTCATTATTCTTTGCCGCAGGCTCCTCATCCTGTGTTCCGGCTCCGTTTACAGTTACATTTTCATTTACTTCATTCATGTTCGTATCCTCCATTTTCTGTGCTGTTACTTACTTCTTTTTGCAAACTCCAGCTTGACCTTATACTGTGAGCCTTTGATTTCCTTGCCATCTTTGGTATAGGAATAATCCTCAATTCCTTCTGGAATCAGGTAAGCATCGTAAGTGCCTTTCTTTCCCTTTAAACCCTTGACGAAAGTCTTTTTCCCCTCCAGCATACTCTTAATCTGCGTATCGGAAAGTACAGTCCCCATAGCCTTGCCGACATTCATACCACACTTACTTTTGCAGTAAGCTCCATATTTTCCCTTTACCACATCCCGCCACATTTCGGGCATTTTCCAAGGGCTTCCTGTGCGCTCTGATTTCCTCCAAACATGGATTTCTGTTCGTCACTAATGCTGTGATAAGTCTGCACAAGGTTCTTTACCATATCCGCAATTCCATCCATAAATTCCTGCATGGAATACTCGCCCTTTGCTACAAGGGTAAGGGCATTTTCCCAATCAGCGGTAAGTTTTGGGGACTTCACCACATCGGGAAGCACCGTAATCAGCTTCATTCCGTCCTCTGTGGGGATCATCTGCTTTTTTCTCACGCTTCACAAAACCATCCTTGACTAACTTCTCGATAATGTCCGCTCTGGTGGCAGGTGTGCCGAGTCCTTTACGCTCCACATCATCTCCCATATCTTCACTTCCGGCTCGCTCCATTGCAGAGAAAAGAGAATCTTCCGTAAAGTGCTTCGGCGGTGTGGTGTAATGCTCGCTAATTTTCGTCTGTACCCCGTCAAAGGTCTGCCCCTCGGAAAGCTCTGGAAGCTTCTTATCCTCCTGCTCTTTCTCTTCCGTGGTCTTAAAAAGAACGCTTAAAGGCATCTTCCAAATCTTTCCACCCGTTTTTTAAGACCGACTTGCCGGAAGTTGTAAAGGTGTAACCGCCACAGGAAAGATCTGCCTTGACCGTTTCATACAGATGTTTCTCCCCTGTAGCACACAGCAACCTGTTGGCCACAAAGGGATAAAATCTTTCGCTCCGTTTCCGGCAGAGCTGCAAGGTCAGCTTTTGCAATCTCCATGGTAGGGATAATCGCATGGTGGTCTGTGACCTTTTTGCTGTTTAACACACGCTTAATATCCGGATTGAACATCCTATTTTCCTCAAACAATATGGAACCAAAATTGCTTCAATCACATTTCCGGCTGTCTGCTCCATATCATCAGACAAATACTGACTGTCCGTTCTCGGATAGGTACACAGCTTCTTTTCATAAAGACTCTGGGTGTACTCCAAAGTCTGTTTTGCAGTAAACCCGAATAAGCGGTTGGCATCCCTCTGAAGCGTGGTAAGGTCATAGAGCTTCGGCGGTGCCACCGTCTTTTCTTCCTTTGTCACAGACGTAACAAGAGCCTGTCCGTTCAGACAAGCTCCTGCAACATTTTCTGCTTCTGTTTTACTGTCAATCCTCTCTGTGACCGCATCCACGCCGCCGCAAAGGATATGAGCCATAAAATACTGCTCTTTCTTGAAATTCATAATCTTTGCTTCACGTTCCACAAGCATTGCAAGGGTAGGTGTCTGTACCCTGCCCACCTTTAGCACCTTGCCGCCATATAAAACGGTAAAAAGCCTTGTACCGTTGATACCCACAAGCCAGTCCGCTTCCTGTCTGCAAAGTGCGGAATGGTATAAATGATCATAGTCACTTCCCGGCTTTAAGTTCTCAAAGCCTTCCCTTATGGCACTTTCCTCCATAGATGAAATCCATAAGCGTTTCATCGGTTTACTGCATCCTGCCTGCTCATACACCAGACGGAAGATCAGCTCACCTTCACGTCCTGCATCAGTGGCACATACCACGCTGTCTACTCTTGTATCATGCATCAGCTCCTTTAATACCCTGTACTGAGCAACCGTGTCTTTCTTGACCTCATGCTTCCAATTCTCCGGTATCATAGGCAGGCTGTCGTATGTCCACTTTTTCCATGCATCAGAATAGGCATCCGGCTGTGCCAACTCAACCAGATGCCCTACGCACCATGAAACAATAGAACCGTTTCCCTCCATGTATCCGTCTTTTCTTTCATCTGCACCAAGCACCTTGGCAATTGACTGTGCCACACTTGGCTTTTTCCGCTATCACTAACTGCATTATTCTTCCTCCTGTTCCTCAAAGAAATCATCATCCGAACTTCCCTCTGATTCCTCATCTTCGTTCTCATATTCTTCGTTATCTTCCTCGTCCTCATCTTCGTCCTCGATGAAGTCCTCTTTCTTTTGCGTACTACCTTGAAATAATACGCACCTCCGATTACTGCCACTGCAAGACCTCCCATCAGGATATAGGAAATCATAGGATTTTGCCTGCTCTTTAACCTCTGTTTCTTCCGATTCCTCAGTGCTTTCTGTATCTTCTTCTGTTCCCTCTGTATCTTCCGCAGCTTCCTCCTGCTTATTTTCCTGTTCTGCATTATTATTCGGCAATGTACTTTCAGAAGTCGGGATTGCAGACTCTAATGCGGCAGAGTTTTTCGGTAAGGTCTCGCTGTTATCAGATGTGGTATTCAGCAAGTCATTTTCCGTAATCTCTGTCAGGAAATAGGCCATTTCTTCCTCACCATCCCTGTCGATAATCAGATAAAACACCTTGTCCGATGCCGTCTGAATGGTATAAAATTCCTTGCCCTGCCCGGACTGCTTACTCTCCTTATCCTCATTCTCTCCCTTTCTCCGAAGCATCCGCTTCCGCCATTGCCTGCTTTTTTCTGCTCCGCAGGACTTGTCTGTGAAGTGGTATTTCCATCACTGTCTGTCTTTGTATGCTCTGTTACGGTTCCCGTGGCACTTCCCGGCTTAGTAGCTTCTGCATTGACCGGAAGCTGTTCTGCCGGATTTTCATCACTCTCATCTGCCGGGTCTTTGTAGTATGGATTTTTCGTCTTGTAGACCTCCGACATATTTCCGGCATTGTCCATTGCAGAAATGGTAAAATACTCATACCCCGCATCAAATTGCTGCAGGCGGATATTCAAAGTTCCGTTTGTAAGGTCTGTAAATTCATATCCGTTGACATAGACTGCTTTCGCTCCGGAATCCGTATCATGTACCTGTACACTCAAAAGTCCGTCACTGACCGCAGCATTAAGCGTAGGCTTTGTGGTGTCAAAACATTTGATTGCACGGCTTCTCTCATAGGTATGATCCTTCTGGTCAGTGACCTGCACATACACCGTACAGTTTTCAGAAACCTCCAGCTTTCTGTCCTCTGTCACATCCGTCCAGCTTCCATTCTGTCCTACCTTCGCCTGAATCTTGGCAATTTCAAAATTTCCTGTGTGTGCCACATCCTCAACCGTAAATGTCACGGTTGCTTTGTCATTATGCCACCCATCCGGCTGATTGATCTGGATTGTGACATTCGGCTTTTTATATGCACAGAGCTTATAATCTTTCACGCATACTTCGCAATTATGGTCGTATTCATACGCACCACATTTATCCTCACAGGTACACTCCGGTTCTTTTACATCACCACCGGATACCGTATGCTCTTCCGTGCTGTTTTCTTCAGAACCGCTTTCTGTTTCCTGCTCTGTATCATTCTCGGTTCTGTTTTCCTCAGAACTACTTTCCGGCTCTGTATCCTCCGCATGAACACTCACTGCATAATTCCCGTTCATGGCAAATCCCAAAGCGGGCATACAGAATAAAACCGCTGATAAAACAAGCGATAACACTGCCTTAGATGATAGTTTCATTTTTTTCATGGCTTACTGCCTCCTTTTCTGATTATTGTGTCTGTTCTTCCTGTTCCTTTTTTCTTTAACAGATGCAGAATTTCTTCCTCACTGACTTTGTTCAGTAAAATCAGCCGTTCCAGAGAGATTTTATTTTTCTCAATGAACTTCATCTTCTCCGCATCCTCTGCCATCTGTAACTGCTCCTCTAAGTCCTTCTGCCTTGCCTGCAATCCTGCAAGCTGCTCCCGGACTTTCAGAAGCTCTTTTTTCAATTCTTTCCTTTGTCATTTGTCCTCACTTCCTATGGTTAATTTAATCTTCCAAAACTGTAAAAATGGCTCTGCCAGTATGATGTATTGATAGAAGCATATTTGATTGGGTCACCGCAGTGTATCATCACACCGTTTCCGCAGTAGATACCTACATGACTGACAGGACCCGGTGAATTATAAGTACCGGTAAAAAAAAGATAATATCCCCTGCCTTGGCATCTGCCGCTGACACCGGAGTACACTGGTCATATATGCCCTGTGCCGTGGTTCTTGACAGGTTATGTACGCCGCTGTTGGTAAATACCCAGCATACAAAGCCGGAACAGTCAAAACTTGTGGACGGAGAAGAACCGCCCCAAACATACGGATAGCCAAGATATCTTGCTGCTTCCTCCATTAGTGCCTGTACTGTTGCATCATCATAGGAATCAGGTGGTATGACATTTCCCGGCGAACCGCCACCGCCCGGACTTTCTCCATAAAGAGTTCCCTCACCCACATCAAAAGTAAAATAACGGGTTATAATACTCCCCGTTATACAGACACTCGATATGAAGGTGGCTTCCGGTACTGCTTCCCGTATTTCCCGTTGTTCCTATGGTTGTTCCGTGTGTAACAGTCTGTCCGGCACTGACACTTAATGTATCCATGTGTGCATACTTGGTGCAGTAACCATTGCTGTCCTCTATCACAACATAATTACCATAAGAAGCATCATAGGTTGCTGTTGTAACCGTTCCATCCATCGCTGCCAGCACGGTTGTCCCTGTGGGCACCGCTATATCCACACCACGGTGAAACTGTTCCTGCCCTGTGACCGGATTGATACGGTAGCCGTAATAACTCGACACATAGCTATACCAATACAGATTGAGCGGTGTATAAAACTGCTGTGTCAGTCCATGGGTTTCATTGTAAAGAGCATAGATTTCTTTCTGCTCCTCATTCATGTGTCCGGCTACCACCACACCTAGGTCGGTGGCTGTCAGTGTTACTTCAAGTATGGTTACAGTGTATTCTTCCTCCGTCTCCTCACCCGTTTCCGGATCTGTTACAGTCCTTGTCCTTGTTTCCGTCGTAGGATTTAAGGTCAGCTCATACATTTCTTCAAAAAGGCTTTCTATCTCACTTTGCACTTCACTTGCCGTAAATTCCGTATGTACTGCCGACAGGTAACTGATTAAAACAAACGGGTCATGCCCTATGGCATCCAGATTGTAGCGGTATTCGTCATAATCCAGATAGTCCGTTTCTATGTTATTGATTTCTTTCTGCAATTCCATTTCCAGCTCGGAAAACGCCAGGTCCGCAGCATCAATCTCCGCCGGAACACTCATATAGCTTCCTGCCAGTGTGGTACTCATACCATCTGAGAACATCGCCCCACAGGACGATATGGCTGTCATGATCATAATCAGAATCAGTGCAAAGATACCGATTGTTACCAGAAGCGAAACATTCCTGCTGGCTATCTCCTGCATTTTCTTGGCAACCTTGGTAACAAAACTGGCTGATTTTGCAGCCGCTTCCTTTGTATTCTTTGCTGCCTGTCCTGCCCGCCTTGCCTTTGCATACTCCCGCTTGATCCGCTGTTTCTGCAATCGTTTCTGCATCTGCTTTTCAGGGTCTTTTCCTGCATATCCGGATTTTCTTCCAAAAACTTCTGATACCGGAAATTGACCTCTTTCTTAAACTGCTTTTCTCCAGCTTTGCGACTTTCTCTTTCTTCCTTTGCAATCCGCTTTTATGGTTGCGTTTCACAAAATGATAGACATCCTCTGCTGTCTGCTCCGTCTTATGTGCTCCTTCCACGGCAGAATTTTCTTTCTCCACTTCGGCAACCTTGCCATGGGTAAATTGGAATATTCTGCACCTACCCTGCCTGCAACCACTTTTACCGGACTATCCGGTTTGAATTGCTTTTTCTTTTTCCACAGCAGTCAGCACATACTTTGCTTTTCCTGTCTTTTCATCAAAGACACGCTCAAAGGAATACTCCTTTTTCTTAGGTATCTTCTTTCTTGCAGCTTCGGTCTTTTTCCCGGCTTTCTCTGCCTTATTTTGCAGTCTGTCTAATTTTTGCTTCCATGAAACTCCGGTTCCATCCTTCCGTAAAGGTTTTGTCCTTCGTCTGGAAATCACGTTCAAAATCAGATTGTTTTGTACGTTCCCTGTTCTGATACTCCCGTCTGTGGTATTTTCCTTTTTTCTCGGATTGGTGGTAGGTATCCCTGCGGTGGTAATCATCCTTTTGCTGATGTTCCTCCTGCTCCCTGTCACCATCCTCCGTAAAAGTATTGTTTTCCTGCGAAAAATCGCTTTTCCTCTTACTGTCCGCATCCGTATTCTCAGACTTCAAATTCTTCTGCTCTGCGGAAGGATTTTCACTAAGTGTCCAAAAGTGTCCTGCTTCTGATACTGCTTTTTATTTCTGCGTTTTGTTGACAGCCTGACTTCTGGACATTCTGTCCAAAGGTGTTATCCGCATCTCTTGGCTGATGTTTTTTGATTTATCTTTTTTCTTTTCTGCCACTAATCAACATCCTCCTGTTTCACACTTTCTTCTGGTTTGGTATTCATAATCGCATAGGTCTTTGTGTCTGTCGGATATTTATCCACAAACGGAATGACCACGTTATCAAACAGAATCAGACCGGAGCCCGGCTCTGAATTGGTCACATGGGAAAGCTGCTTTTCGAAAGCCCCAGCTTATCTGCAAGTATCGCCTGATCCTTTGCATTCTGGTTCAAGAGATAAACAAAATCGGAGTTACCAAGAATACCCTCGATTTCCTCCGACTTTAAAAATCACCCACATTCTGTGTCAGACCTGTCGGAATACCGCCCCATTTTCTGAAACGCTTCCAGATTTCCACCGAATAAATGGCAGTCTGCCTCTCCTTTAGAAGAAGGTGGAACTCATCACAGTAATAACGGGTAGCGATTTTTCTCTCCCTGTTCTGCGACACCCTGTTCCATACGGCATCCTGTACGATGAGCATACCCAGCTCTTTCAACTGATTTCCCAAATCCCTGATATCAAAGCACATGATACGGTTCTTACTGTCCACGTTAGTGCGATGATTAAAATAATTCTGCGAACCATGCACATACAACACAAGGGAATTGGCAATACGCTCTGCTTTCGCATTCTTATGACCTAAAAGGGCATTATACAAATCCTCAAGGATAGGCATATTCTCCGGTACCGGATTTTCAAAATAGGCATCATAGATATGACGGATACATTCATCAATGATACCCTTCTCATCATTCTCCAGACCGTCCTTCCCTCCGGCAATCAAATCACACAGGGTAATGATAAAATCACTCTTTAGTTTCAGAGCTTCCTTATCTCCCTTATGGCTTAACTGAATATCCATCGGATTCAGATAATCTTTGGAATTGGTTGCCAGCTTTACCACCTGTCCATGCAAAGCTCCCACAAGAGCAAAATACTCTCCCTCCGGATCACAGATAATCACATCATCCCTTGTCATTAAAAAGCAGGATAAAATCTCCTCTTTGCACTAAAGGACTTACCACTGCCCGGTGTTCCTAAAATTACTCCGTTTGGTGTACGAAGCCTCTTTCTGTCTGCCATAATCATGTTGTTTGACAAGGCATTCAGTCCATAATAAATTGCCGGGGCAGGCATGAATAACTCCTGTGTACAGAATGGTACTAAGAATAGCGGTACTCTTTGTGGATAAGCACACGCTCAATTCCCGGTATCATTGCATCCAATCGGTGCGGATGCCATAAGGCCCTGCTCCTGTAAATACTGTAAACATCTAAGGTCACAGTTTGCCTGCTGAATGATACCGGACACTCTCTGCATTAATCTCCAGTTCCCGCTTGGTTCTGCCATAACAGGTAATAAGGAATGTCATATTGATCATCTTCTGATTGCTCGTATTCAAATCATCCAGAAATTCCAGCGTATCCTTTTCATATAGGTCACAATATCCGTTGGAAGAATATCCATATCGTAACCGCTTCGGACTGCCTTTTTCTGCTCTTCAATCTTCATTTTCTGGATATTGGAAATAACCGCTTTTAACTTCTTGATTGCCTTTACCGGATCTTCCGTCTGCATGTGCATGGAAATCGTAAGATTAGCATCAATATCCAGAAGATGCTTGATCAGCTCGTCCGTAAACTTCGGTGCGATAATATCCAGATAGGACACAGCCATACATATTCCCTGACTTAAAGCGGTTCGGATAGCGGAAATCAAATCCCGGCGGTGCAATGTAGTCCTTTACACTCTTACCGGACTCTGCCAGCTCCTTAAATGAAAAACGGAAAGGCTCCATGGTATCCTGGTTAAAATACTCATGCAGGATACGCAGACGTTCCTTTCCGTCCAGTCCCCTCGCAAGGGTTCCTATGTTGTTTAAGTTCCGTATGACATCTTTTTTCAATGTTGTTAAGGCGGCTCTTGGCTTCCTTGTAGCCGTTGCTTTCGTACACCAAAAATCAGATATTTTGATTTGATGATACCGTTATTGCCCTTTGCAGCCTGCTTCTTTAACATTTCCGTGTATTCCTCACGGATATCGTCAAAATCATCTCCCTGCAAAGGAATGTCAAACTGGTCTATCAGCGTCTGTTCGTTGACCTGCCTGTTAAATAGCACCAGTTCAAACTTCACAGACGGGTCAAAATAATTGATAAGCTTGCTGTACTGTGCCAGTATGTCCCCTGGTCATCCACTTCCAGAAGGTCATAATTTATATCAAAAAAATTCCACCATCTTTGTAGTAATCACGGTGTGACCTGACAGATACCGTCACGGAACATCTTTTTGAAAGTAATGGTATTCTGTGCCGTGGTAGGTTTTCCTGTTCCTTATGGTTTCCTGCAAGAGTACGCTTTAACTGTTTAACCTTTTTTTTCAGAAAAACTAAGACCCCACTTTAGGCTTAGCGTTTTCTTCTGACTACCCTGTAATCTTGCCTTTGGCTTTTGCTTCAAGGTAACGCACCTCCTTCTTCATTTTTCCTGTTCCTCTAACCGATTGTAGAGATTTTCTGATTTATATGGGCGTATTCCGGTGTCAGGAATTTCTGCCTTATCACAAAGTACAGAATCTTTTTCTGCCGGAAAACCGTCTTTTCATACATTGCCAGAAAGAAAAACGGCAGCATGACAGCCACCATGATCAGTGCGGATGCCTGTGTCCGATGATATCTTTGGTAAAGATATAAAAGGAATTCCAACCGCACCTGCCGCACCAAAACAGATAAGCTGACGTTTTGTCAGATTCATTGCCACCTTTGTCTTGATACCGCTTAAATTCTTCGGCACTGCGACTGATATTGCCATAAACAGCCTCCTTCCTGATATAACGCTGCTTTAATGTGCATTAAAAATAGATTTGCTAAGGGAACCTGTCTTAAATAAGCTGAAGCACAGGATAACGGTATATGCTGCCACTGACCACAAAGCCGTATGTAGATTGCTCGCAACCGCAACGCTGGATACCAGCACCGCATAGATTGCCACACATACCATGATGAAAATCCCTGAAATGCCAGAGCACACAGTCCCTTGATGTAATTCGTTGCCGATACTGCCCCCATTCCCGGTTGCTGAGCGTCGCAAACGGAACCGGAGCCACTGAAACATAAAGGTATATTTCAATCATTCGCCCATATAGCATGATTCGGTGATTAGCAGGGAAATGATTTTCATACATAAGCTGACAATCATGGTCTCTATTCCAAGTCCTATCAGTTCGCCTATCCCCATGGTGGAGAGCTGGCTGTTAAACATGGACTGTAACGTACTCGTCACATCCAGTGTCGTGGAGCCTGTAATAACTCCTGCCGCACTTGTAACGATATGGTTTCCCACATCAAAAATTGCCATGGTAATGTCAGAGGTATAGCTGACCAAGCAATACTGCAATACATGCTTTCACAAGATAACGGAAGAAAACTCACCCCCATCTCATGCATGTTATTCTTATCCATTACCATGCAGTAAATTTTGATAGATTTTTCTTATTTATGGGAGCCGGAACCTCTTTCGATGGTTCCAAGCTCCGGTATTGGTTTTAAATTGAAATGAATTTCCATTGTAACCGTTTCAGGAGTACGGCGGTAATTTTCTTTTCCGTCTTTCTCCTGCGGTTCTGAGATAATGATTTTACTGATCAGCCGGTTCAGAAGATTGGCATCCAGTTCTTTGATATCCGCATACTCGCTGATATCGTCAATCCACTGTTGGGACTGTGCATCCAGTTTTTCTTCTGTATTCAGCACACTCTCATTCTGGGAAAGTTCCTTTTTTGATATCTGCCTGCTCTTTCTGTGTCTTCTCCAACATCTTATCAAAAACAGATTCTGTAATCTTGTCATTGATGAGGTCGTCATACAGTTTTGCAATCAGCCGGTCTAACGTCTCCAGACGGTCTTTCTGCTTTGATACCAGCTTCTCCAGACTGTCTCTGTGTCCCTGCGTATCTTCCTCACACAACTCTTTTACCCTGTCTTCCAGTTCTGTTCCCTCTCCGGTGACTGCTTTTGCACATTCCTGGATTCTGGTAAGGACTGCATCATACAGATCATCAGCGTCCACCCGGTGCTGAGTGCAGTGTGATTTCCCCTTATGGATATAAGTGGAACAGGTATAAACTTCATGTTGGTCTTTGGTGTGTGTCTTCTTTAATGTTAATGCACCGCCACACTCTGCACAGCGGAGTAAACCGGCAAACATACTGTATTCTCCCTGTTCTGTCTGGCGTTTCCTGCCTTTCATCTTCGCCTGTACCAGAGCAAATACATCCTGTGGAATGATTGCTTCATGGGTATCCCTGACTGTGATCCAGTCCTCCGGAGCTTTATCTCCCTGATTGCCAATCTTAAAACGATAGTACCTCTTCTGGGAAGCCATGTCACCACAGTAAACGGGATTCATCAGCAGGGATTTCAGATAGGATTCATCCCATACATATTTCCCATTTTCAGGGTCTTTCTTTTCCCATTTTGTGTAATAGGTACGGAGCCCCCTGTTTCCGGTGCCACCATGATGGGCAGGGAATCTGCTGTCGTTCCAGTTCTCTGGATATGAAGTTAATCCCATGACCATCCACCGCCCACTGGAAGATTTTCCGGACAATTGGTGCTGTCTCATCGTCAATCAGGAGATGTCCCTTTTCCTCCGGGTCTTTCTGATATCCCAGTGGTGGAACAACGCCTGTAAACTTGCCCTTGGTTGCCTGCAGGTGATAGGACGCATGGACTTTCTTGGAAATGTCTCTGGAATACATCTCATTCAGTACATTCTTAAACGGAGCAATCTCATTGTCCCCGTCAAAGGTATCCACATTGTCGTATAATGCGATATACCTTACTCCATGCTTCGGAAAAAACTCTTCCATCAGAAATCCTGTCTGTACATGGTTTCGTCCCAGTCGGCTCTGATCTTTGGTGATTACAAGATTCACCAGTCCTTTTCACAGGCTTTGAGAAGTCTCTGTAAGTCCGGTCGGTCTGTGTTCAGTCCTGTATAACCATCGTCTTGAAACATCCACCACCTGCCAGCCCTGTGACTGACAGTAATTCACCAGAATGTCCCTTTGGTTGGAGATGCTGGCACTCTCTCCGGTCAGTTCGTCATCTTTGGAAAGTCGGCAATATACGCCAACTCTCCATGTTGCATTTCTGTCTGTATTGTTACTCATATATCTGTTGCTCATCTGATACCTCCGTTACGTTGCACATCCTACGCAGATTTCAGATTACTGAACTCATAATCATTATACTGCCTATCTTTCATTATTGCAAGTTTATCTTTTGTTTTCGTGTCACGTATTTTCTGTGCGATCACTTCGGCAAATACTTCTTTTGCGTCCTGATCACCGTCAAAATATACTCTGATATTGATGATTTTCTTCTTCGCTGCCATTGTAAAATCTCCATTTTTTGCAAAAAAAGAGCAGCTAATCCATTTTCAGATTAACTGCCCAGACTGTTGGTTGCATTTTTTTATTTTCGTATGGATACCTACTATTTTCGTTCGATTGCCTTGCACTGGCAGACGGCAGGCGGCAAATAGGGTATCTATAAAGCCTGCCGTCCACTCAAAATCCTGCCGTCACCCATTCTCTTTTATTTTTTTTAATCGAATGGTATTTTCCTGTTTTTCATTCATCTGATAATCCAGTTCTTCTTTCATCCGGCTTCTGGCTTCACGCATGGTTCTCTGGGAGATTCCTGTGATTTTGCCTTTTCATCCAGTTCCCGGATTGTGACTGCATTTCCGTCTGCAAGCAGTTCATAGATCAGTTTTCGTTCCTCGTTGCAGCTTTGTTTCTGTCGGCTTTCCTTCCTTTCCATCAGAAGATCATCGGCAGAAATCTCATAAGCTCCCACCCATCGGAAACCTTCTTCATCTCCAAGTTTAAATGCCATCGTCTCACCCGGAGGTGCAAGAGAACTTTTCTCATGAATCAGCACTCTTGTTGTCGGGTCTTTCTTTACTTTTCCGATGAAAAGCAGGCTTCTCACTGCCGCCATGATATCAATAGAGCCAAGTCCCCGGTAAGTACTCTGCGTACCAGAAGATTTATTCAGATGTCCAATCAACACAATCGCACAGCCGGTCTTTTTTCAGCAATCATTCCCAGTTTTCGAAATACCGGACGCACTTCATTTGCCCGGTTCATATCCACGTCGGCACCGATAAATGCCTGTACCGGATCAATGATTAAAAGTCTGACCTGATTCTGACGGATTGCCTTTTCGATACGGTCATCGGATAATGTCAGTGCTTCCTCTGTATCATCAATGACCATAACCCGGCTCAGATCAGCACCGGCTTCTACCAGTCTCGGCTTGATTGTGTCTCCCATACCGTCTTCTGCAGTCTGGTATATTACATTGAATGGTTCAATCTCTTCCATATTCGGAAAAGTCTTCCGGTTCGTACAGGCTGCGGTCAGCATCATGGCAAAATAAGTTTTTCCCTCTCCCGGATTGCCCTGGATAATTGTCAGTTTTCCAAATGGCAGATAGGGGAAACCACAGCCATTCTACACTGGTCTGCTCAATATCTTCATAGCACAGCATCGGCACCAGTTCTTCCGGTGCTTTCATTGTAACTGTTTCAATGATTGCTTTCTTCCTGTCCGCACTTTTTATCGCAGAGGATTTCATTCCAGTCCTTTCGGGACGGTTTCAGACGGATGATACTGTATCCGTCCGGGATTTCTTCTGCCAGTTTCTCACAGGCTTCATTCCCTGGCTGGTCATTATCCAGGCACAAAAATACAGAAGTAATCTGAGGGCGTTCAGAAAGAAAAAGCCATCAGTGCCACACCGGAGATGCCACCTAAACTCAGGTAGCTCCGCTTGTTCCAGTCTTTGGGAAATAACTGGATAAAAGAAAGCAGATCAATGGCTGCTTCAAACACAAACAACTGATTATCCGTTCCTCTGTGACTGAATCCGCAAGATTTATCAGATTCAGCCACATCTCCCCGGTATTTTATCTCACCTGTCCCCTGCAATGGGCATATCTTGGAATACCATCTGCATCTCTGCCGACAAACACTACATTATGGTGCTTCTTTTCTTCATAAATATCCCCACTGCTGATCCATTTCTCCACCAGATTTTTTCAATCCCTCTGTTTTCTGTCAGATATCTGATGATTCTATCATTATTTTCCTCTTTCTCTGGCAACCGGAAGTCAGGGGACGGGGCAGGGCAGGCACTGTTCCTGCCTTCGCCTTCCTCCCCGGTCAGCATCTTGACAGCTTCCGGAAACGTAGCATTGTAAAATTCCATCACAAAATCCACCGGATAGCCACCTCTCCCCTGACTGTGCCTGTACCACCTATTTCCAGACACTGTTACACTGTCATGCTTTTTCCAACGGTATTCCTTTCCACTCTTCATCAGTTGTTCTCCCTGTGCGTTCAGAAAAGATACAAGATCTGTCTGGTTTGCTCTTATAATCTGTTCTTCCGTATACTGCATTTTCCTCATCCTTTCCTGTCTGTCCTGCTGACAGACTGTTATAAACTCATCTCATAGTTCCGTTTTTTTTCTTCACTGCCTGTTGTTTTGCATCACGCTCTGCACATTCTTTCTTCTTTTCATCCAGTTTTCTCAAGAGGGAAGTCTTCTTTTCTGGTTTCTGCTCCTCCATTTTTTCTTCTGAACGCCCGGAAGTATCTGCTTCTGCCATTTCCCGGTCACGTCTGGCAATATCCGCACAACTCTGTACCTTTTTTACAAATGCAAGTTCCTCCTGATACGGCTGATTATCTGCTTTCAGCTCTTCGATCACCGCCTGGAGTTCTTCTTTCTCCCGTTTCCATCTGGCAGTTGGGACTTTCCCATTTTGATCCAGATGCTGTTTTAGTTCCCGTTCACATTTACGGTAATAATTGATTTCTTTTTTTGTGCTGCTGATAATATTTCTCCCGTTTTTTCTGGAAAAAGAAATGATTATACTCATCAATCAATGGCTGGTTCGTCTTGATTACCTCTGCCATTTTTTCCAGATTCTCCAGTTCCTTTAACTGTTTCCGCTTTTCTGAAATTTCTTTTTTGCTGACGGAAACAACACCGTTCAATTCCTCAATCCGTTCCTGCAAGTCATTCATCGTCTCTATCTGATGTGTCTGAAGATAATTGATGGATTTTGAAAATTCCTGTAGATTTGAGAGATTCTTCCCTCTTCGTTTCATCTCCGCATAGAAATTAGGAAGTGGCGTTCTTCCCTGTGTCTTTTTATCATAATAGTCCTGCAGGCTTTCCAGGAGTGTCGGGTTCTGCCTGCGATCCAGCTCGGCTTTCATTTCTTCATAAGCAGTCTTCATCCACTGAATGGATTCTTTCAGGAAATGAACATCTGGTTGAACTGCCGGATTGCCCGGTTCAATTCTCCAATCACCGTTTTGATTCCCTTTTTCTCCATTGCCCGGACTTCATATCCCTCGTGGATAGTCCGGGATCAGGTCAATCCCCTGTTCTTTGTAGGAACGGTGGTCGATTCTGGCTGCCATGTGGCACTCTCGAAATTTCCCATTTACTTTCTCTGTCCATGCTCTCCGCCACTCCTTTAAAAGCTCCGGATCATTCCAACCGGTAGTGGAAACAGCATTGAACATCTCCTTTCCTTTAGCATCCTTCACCCGGTTTCCATCCTCATCAAGAATATATTCCCGCCTCTGCTTATTGCCCCAGATTCCTTCCTCTGTAAAAGGACGGATTGGGACAAGCACATGGAAATGTGGATTATCCGGTTCTTCTTCATTGTCCGATTTTCCCTCATGGACTGCCAGATCTACGATCATGCCACGTGCCACAAACTGCTCCTGGCAGAACTCTTTCGCCAATTTGATATTTTCTTCAAGTGTCAGTTCATTCTGCAGGGCAATGTCAAACGAATAGGCGAGCTGCGCCTTGTTGTTCCCTTTCCACATGCTCCACCTCGTTCCAGAGGGTTTCCCTGTCGTTCAGACGCTCTGGCACATACTCCGGTGTCAGGATTTCTGTAAATATCACACCGACTTTGCTTGTATAATCGTGTATCTTGTTGTAATAACTGTCAAAAATCCTCTGCCCGGAAATATAGGCTGCGGAAGCGACCACCATCTGTCCTTTCCCTCTGGATACATGTCTTACTGAAAAAATGATACAATGCCATTAGCTGTCATCTCCTTCTTCTCTGTTTTTAACTGCTTCGGCAATCTCTTGTCTGTCTTTTTGTGAAGCAGCTATATAATTCTGCCGCACAACACTCTTGTTGTAACTGCTGTTACGCATCTGGTTCATTACCTCCTGAAATTCTTCCTGTTCCAGATCCCTTGACAATGGAAACGCTTTCTCAAACTCTGCCCCTTTGATCAATCAGCCGGTGGGAACGTTCTCTGCGTTCCACCAGTTTTCTCTGCTCCAGAAGATTTTTATTGTGGATTGCCGCCTCCAATTCCTGTCTGCTCTTTTCCACGTTGGCTTTCAGTTCCTCCAGCGACATGGATTCGTATTTCGAATTTTTGCTCTGCTCACTCTGTCGTCCTCCTTCTTTTCTGTAAATAAAAAGAACCGGTTCATTCATAAATGCCGATTCCTGGGTATAAAAAACTGAGGTCATTGTTCCATAATTAGGAAATGCTGACCTCAGTAACTTTTGAAATATTTAGTTGTCACAACGATATAATAGCGGAAGTTTTTCAACTCCATCCGGATATGCATTCATCTCAAATCTGATATCCGGATTTCTTTAACTCTTCCCTATACAATTCAGCAATATATGCTGGACCATTGCACCACAGCTTTGTTTTCTCATCATACAGTGCTTTTCCTGTCTTTGAACATAGAAAATCTGTCAATATCTCTTTTCTGTCCTTGCCCGTTTCTTCTGCAATCTCATCTGTCACCATAGTGATAAGAAGGTCGATTGTATAATTCATTTTTTCCTTTGGAATTGTTACTTCAGCCATATCTTCTCACCTTTCACAAATTTCAGACACTCAATAGCTGCTTCCGTTTTGAAGCAATATTGATCTTTTAATTTATTTGGCAGCAACTGTCTGATGCAGAAATCGTCTGCCTCCTTATCGCCTGCTGTCCGAAAGCCCCGGCAAGGTAAGCAGTAAGGGTAGCGTTTGTTACATCATCCGCAATCTTTCCTGCAATGATATCATACCTTGCCATTTCACGTTCCACTTCGATAAACATTTTTTCTTTCGATGAGCGGCAATGCAATGTAACCAGTCTACATCTGCATTTTCAAAAATATGCGTTTCAAGATTTCCTGAAAGGTTGAATTCAAAAGTTGAAATATATCCAAACTTCTGTCCTTCTTCAATTGTTCCGGTTGCGATTGCTTTGGCTATTGAGGTTCTCAGAAAACTTTCTGCCAGCTCCTTGGATGTAGTTAAATAAAATCCCTGCCCAAAATCTTTTCTCTTTGCACATTTGGCAAGATCTGGCTCTTTTACCTCACAATAACTTCCATGATAGAGAACAAATCTATCTTTTAACTCAAGCACTAATCTTTATCCCCTTTCCTTCCAGAAATTCTGTAATGTCTTCAAGCACAGCTTCATCACCCTCACAATGAAAAATCCCATAGCATTTTTCTATATATCCAAGAACATCGGCTTCTTTAAACAATAGGAATTGTTCAAATAATGGCAAAGTTCTTTTGAAGTTTTTTGTTTGCTTTGTCCTTCTCTCCACAAACAATTAATACCGGACAAGACACCTTATAAAGTGAGTCACTGAAATCTAATTCAGCCATCGTACCACATAGGCTAATAACATCTGCTTTTTGAAGCCCATTTTATTGAATGCCGAATTTGGCATAAGATGAAACAACATGTTCTGAACTTTCAATAATTTTTTTGGCATTTTATATTGTGCTGCAATTAATACGAGTGCCTTTACTTTATCTGGATGGTCTATCGCATAATTAAGTGTCAAAACAGCTCCTAGAGAAAGCCCACATAAGACAATTTCTTCGTTCTCCTTGTCGCATTCTGATGAGAATGATAAATATAATTCCTTATATGTAATAGATTTCCCTTCTAACATCTCTGATAAACTCAAACTGCAACTGCATATAACAAAATAACAACCGGCTTTTTTTGTTTGCCATCCATTAAAGGATATATCGCCTGCAGTAATTTACTTTTGCCTTCTCCTGCCCGATTCTGAAATTTTCTTTTCCCATATTGGCTGTTAAATGTCCGCAACATATTTTTGAAACTTCTAAATAATGTTGATGTTCTTCGTGAATAATGCTCTTATCAAATACACGGTATAACTGCTCTCGAATATTTTCTGGCGGGTTCTGTATATACATATTTGTTACTGATACTCTTGAAATAAAATTAATAAAATTTATAATCACATGCTCTTGGACACTGCAATATTCATCAGCATGAATTACCAGATTTCGAACAATGGGTTTCCGCTTTTTCTGAGTTTTTGGCTTGGGCTGACCTGGAATAATAACATTCATTTCCATCTTTTTATTATCATCATCCAGTTGAGTTGCTAACTCTGTAAGATTTCTTGCATTCTGTGGAATAATCTTTTCAAAAGCCGAATCTGATCCTACAAATATTTCAATCTTTTTCACGTACCACACCTGCCAATACTATATCATAAACGTTTAATTCATCTTTTCCATTAGATACCGATTCTTCTTCATTAGATACAGATTCGTTGTCATTCACAATATCTTCTGCTGTAATTTTTTCTTCTTCCGGTTTAAAATTAAATTCTTTGTCAATCGACAGATTATCCTCGCTACAGGTTCCTACTTTGATCCCATAATATGTCAATTTCATTTTACTTAAATCGACAAGATTATAATTATTCTTGAATGCTTTAAGATTAAATCTCAATACACTCTTTTTATCTTTTTTTCAGTTTTCAAAAGCATTTCATAGTAACCACGTTCACCCAATATCGCCTCATTCAGCTTTTCCATATCTATCGGCATTTCTTCTTTAGGCACGATTGTCATATATGAACTGACCATTTTATACAATGTCACTGAATTTTCAGGAGCATAGACCCCACTATTTTCGAATTTTTTCACATGACTATCTTCATATGCTGCTTGTATATAATCTGTTAACAAAGTATTTTTTATGGTTTTATCAAAAGCACTTGTCAAATCTGCCGCCGCACTTGCATCTACCTTTCCCTGAAATGTTGCCTTAATATAATTCAAAATGTTAAAACCACTCTTTGCCTGAGCTTCAATCTCTGCTACTATTTTGGCTACCTTTTGTTTGTTTTCTTCTGTCGTCCAATCAAGGCGTCCCCATTAGTAACATCAACGTAATCCTGTGCAGCGTCTTCATCAAAATATACAATTTTAAGGAATTCTGGTTTTTCAGCTTTTTATTTCTCAAATTAATTGCTCCTTCTTATTTTGCTGTTGTGTACATAATTGCTCATATCTTTTCATAAGCTCCGCCACACAGGCCGCTTCACTTTTATATGCTTCACTGCCTTTTGTAAATCCGTATGCCTGCATCACTGCTATATCATTCTGATGATGTGCTTTCCGCAGTTCCGGAGGCATGGTCAATTCATCATATAGATCTGCAAGACTACAATCCGGATACAATGACCTGGCATCAAGGACTGCCTGTGCAGTTTGTTCTATTTTCTGCTTCTGCTGTTCAGTTGGTGTTGGCCACGGAAAATTGTTATAAACAATATCCTTTGAATAACGATAATCACTTTTTTATACGGCCACAGACAGCACGTACCCATGCCATATGAATATTAGATTCCAATACGCCAAACTCGTACACTCCCGCTTCTGGTATACACATAGCTGCGTCAGTCAAAATCATATCCTTACCTATAAATCCAAATGGGATATATCTTCTATTTTCAGACGAATGTCTCGGCACAACTATCGCAGTATCTGGATTTTTGTCTCTCTAAATAGAGCAGGAGTTTCGGCTAATTTCTTTCTATCATCGGCTCCAGTCAATCTGTCTGCTTTACATAATTCAATTCGTTCCATTACTTTCGGCATTTTTCTTAATTCTGCCGGTGAAACACCTACAAGCCATAAACACCATCGCTTTTTATTATTAATAAATTCGGTTTGCACCACTAAGGCGTTTAATATAAGGTATCGCTTTTGGCTCATTATCTAAAAAATCCTGATATTCATTTTCCTCAATAATCAAATGTCCACCATCAGCTGGTCGATTACCAGAAGTCATTTTATATACGTTACAAAGTGGTTTCGTACGAGTTTCAATAAACACATTTGGCGCACTTATCAAATACGCATTAATATTATCAACTTCTTTGAATCGTCCATCTACATACAATTTTCTTTTTTTTTAAGATTTTGTGCAACACTAAATCCAACTATTACACAATGTACATGAGCTTTTAAGCTCGCCTCACTATCCCAACGAAACGTCCTATGGGCAAAGTCAATGTGAATACCAAATCTTTCATATAAAGGCTTCCAAACGCCAGCAACCTGTTCTCCTTGTGTAATAGAATTGGTAGATACAAATGCAGTTCGTATTGCTGTTCCCTGCATAAATTTTGATGCTTTAAAATACCATCCTGCAACATAATCAATTTTACCGGCAGTCTTATATGGCTTTCCTTTTTCATCCATATAAATAGACAGAATATCATTTTTCTGTTCTTTACTCTGCAAGGAATATCCAATAAACGGTGGATTTCCCATAATGTACGACAATTGATTTTTGGAACAACATCCTCCCAATCCAACTGCAAAGCATTACCTTCCACAATAAAGGCATTTGTTGTCAACGGAAGAAAATCCAAATTCATATGAACAATATCTTCTGTTTCTTTTTCATCATCTGGGATTCTGCAATCCACAGTGCCGTCTTTGCTACCGTAACTGCAAAGTCATTGATTTCAATACCATAGAACTGGTCAATGGATACCTGAATGGGCGATGAACCATCAAAGCCAAAAAGTAATCTGACCACCCTGCAATTCTTTTATAACTACATTTTCCAATCGCCGGATACTGATATACGTTTCTGTAAGGAAATTTCCACTTCCTGATGCCGGATCCAGCCACCGCAGCCCTGCCAGTTTTTCTGAAATTCTTTCAGTTTTTTCTTTTGTGCGCTGGACGGGTATTTGCCTGATCTCTTCCAGTTCATTTTTCAGGTCATCCAGAAACAGCGGATCAATCACTTTATGAATATTTTCAATACTTGTATAATGCATCCCGCCGGATCGTCTGGTTTCGGATTCAATGTGCTTTCAAATACAGCTCCGAAAATAGTCGGACTGATTTCTGACCAATTAAAATCTGCGGATGCTTTTCAAGCAGCAACTGACGGATTTCTTCTGTAAACTGAGGAATCTCAATATTTTCATTTGCAAATAAGCCGCCGTTTACATATGGAAACGCAGAAAGAGATTCTTCCAGATAGAGGTCTCTGTCTTTCGGTTTTGTGTCAAGCACCTGAAACAATTCGATAACGGCCTTTCTCATATGCTTTGCATCAAATTCTTCCAGATAATCATGAAACATACCATGTCTACCAAAAATACCTGCATCCTCCGCATACAGACAGAATACAAATCTGACACATAGGATATTCAGGCTTTTCATTGCCCGTTCTGTTGTCGGGTCTACATATTGTTTTGCCAGTGCATCATAGAGCAGCCCGAGCAATATCACCCGCAGCAATGGAAACTTCCATTTCTCTCTGAAGGTTAGTATTCCCTTCTTCCACCAGAAATTGAAGCCGATAATACTCCCTTTCCAGTTCTTCTAACAAAATAATTTCCGGATCACCGCCCGGTTTTTCCATATCATAAATGTAAAAAAGACTTAAAATTGCTGGTCACAATCCATCTCGGACGTTTCGAATACGGTAATTCTGATGAATATCTCTTCGCCTGCTCAAACGGTGTCAGCATGGAGCCATCAGACTGCTTAATTGCAGCCGTCAGGCTCTTGTTGATACTTTTCTGTTCAATCATGACATGCGTTTTTCTATGTATCCATCTATAAAACTGGTATGATCAAGATGAACCTGATCTTCAAAAAGAAATAAACTGGGAAATATCCGTAACACCAAATACTGTTGTCAATAATTCCACCCAAAATATCTGGCTGTCTCCTTTTTCATATCCCCGATCTTTCCAGTTTTTTGCAAATATTTTTGCTGCTGCCCTTTGCTGTGCATCTGTCATTGCTGCAACCTCCTATACTTCATCATCGGTAAATTCCATCATCTCATCAATGGAACATCCCAGCTTCTTACAAATTTTTCTCTACTGTTTCCATGGAAACATACTGATTTTTTCCCATCCGGGCAAGAATATTTCCGCTAATACCGGTCAGATTCTGCATTTCGATCCGTTTCATATTTTTATCAATCAGTAATTTCCACAGTCTGTTATAGCTTACACCCATACATTACCTCCTGATCTGCTTCAAACATAGTTTCATTATATCACGATTTTGTTAGGTTGAATACCAATTTTGCATGAAATATATCTGCTTATCATCCCTTATCATCCGTCTGTTGGTAGAAAAAGAGACTGCACCGGGCAATCTCTTTCCTAATAGCACTTACTGAAAAGGGATTTCATCATCATCCGCACATTCATAAATTCATCCGGATTGGTTCCGGTTTCTTTTTCCCTCTCCGAAGAAGGATTGCTTTCCTTATTCTGTGCAAATTCATGTTCCTCCACAATGACATCGGTTGTATAAACCGTTTTTTCCCATCCTTATCCTTATAGTTTCCGGTGCTGATACGACCACCAATCACGATACGCATCCCTTTCCGAAGATATTTCTGTGCAAATTCAGCACTCTTACCAAATGTAACACAAGAAATAAAATCTGCCTCCTGTTCCCCATCACGCTTATATCTACGGTTCACAGCCAGCGTATATCTTGCCACTGCCATATCATTGTCTTTGCCGGCATATTTGATCTCGGATTTTTTTGTCAGTCTGCCCATTAAAATAACTTTATTCATAGTTTCTCCTTTCTGCAGCTATGCTGCCCATACAATCATCATTCGGCACCATCAATGCACTGGTTCCCGGCGGTCTGGTTCCATCATCAGGCGAAAACAATTCGCAGATATGGAAATATATCACCGAATACTGTTCTGACAAACCTCTTCTTTCCAACTTATTGCATAACCTGATGATTCTTCTCTTCATACAGTTGTTTGTCGCAAGCAACGCAACAGACCGCAGCCTTTCCTTTGTGTTCTTCAGATTTGGACAGCCAAACCAGTAAATCAGCTGCATCTCTTCCACTTTCAGATATCTCACTTTCATCACCTCTTTCTTTCAGACTTACGCCTTTATTTAAAAAATTCTTCCGGATTTGTTTTTTTACCCTGACTAGCTGTGGCTCTTGCAAACCACCTCTGCCTGCACGCAGGCAACTGCTCTAAGGCTCTGAGCAGCCCGCCCATCTCCGGGAGTGTCATTATTTCTTCGCTCAATTTCCATTAGAAACGTCATGGCGTAAGTCTGTTCACCAGTCAGGAAACTCATAAAATTGTCAAGGTACGCAGAAGGTTCTAAAAATGCCCTCACATACTAAATTCAAGTGACTTTATCCGATGCAAAATAAAAATGAGATTTTCTAACATTTTTATTATTCTTTCTTCCGTTTCTGTTCTAAAAAGCACAGTAATTTAGTAAAACCTCCTGTAAATGCCACTGTATGTAAACTTCAAATAGCTTTACCAAATCACAACATGATTTTTTTCTTGCATTTTTAATCCTTCTACTCATACAGGACTGGGACGGGTAAAAGTTGACCTGTTTTGAAAATTATATTGTATTTTTTCAGATACAAAAGCACAGGCACCGACCAGATTTCCGCCAGCTCCCATTTGGGTATGCAAAACAAAAGACACCAACTTTTTACGGTTGATGCCCTTTGGGTTACTCACTATTCTTTTTTTCACAAAACCGGAATTGATATTTCACTTATTTTAAGAAATTTAATAATTATTATATTTGCTTATCAAATTCCTCACAAACCATTGAAAACACTAAGTTTGTAGCAAGTGAACTTTCCCTTACTCTTTCCCTTGTGTTATACCATCCCATTGCTTTTCACGAACCTTAATATGGGAAAAAATAAAGGAAAGAAACTCTCATAACACAGTATAACATATAACAATATCGACATGGTGAACTGATTGAAATGTTTCCGATATTTAATTCTGTAACTGATTATTAAAAATATGGAGATGAGATACGATGAGAACAATATATGCAGAATACAACATCTATCATAATAGTATTGATGTTTATACTAGCGCCGGATATATGCTTCGCATTGATTGTTGGGAAGCTGAGAAAGATTTAAAAACCACACCCGGATCAGAGTGTGCATTAACCTCGCTAGCTGTAGATGAGCCATTAGAATATGCAAGACTATTTCTTGATGGTAATTTACATATGTGGATAGATGCGGATGATTCATTAGAACCTTATTAAAAAGAAAATGGGATGTGTTACAGTCTCTCAAATTCGTTACTGCAACATATCCCATCAACTATATATAAACAAATAGAAACACTTCAAATATTCTCTCCTGAACATGAATTTCCATCTTACCATCATTTCGTCGTACCACATCTTCTATACTCTTCAGTCCGATTCCATGATTTTTATAATCAGATTTCGTAGTAAGAAACACACCTTTTTGTTTTTCATCCTGTATCAGCATGGCATCTTCTGACACCGGATTTTTCACAGAAAGTACAAACATCCCTTTTGCATACGACTTTCTAGTGCGATCATCCGTTTTTCTTCAGGAAGATGTTTACAAGCTTCTATCGCATTATCCAAAGTATTGGCAAACAATGCACAAATATCCATTTTATTCAGTGCTAGTTCTGTGGGAATATCCAACTTATAAGAAAACTCAATCTCAAGCTCCTCCATTGCAGCTGCCTTTACCGTAAGCACTGCATTTATTGTAGAATCTCCACAGTAGTGCGAATTTCGGATATTTACTGTATTGTCCAAAAGATTCTGTATATACTCCTCTTTTTCCTTTTCCGGCAGCACAGACAACGTCTGAAGGTGATTTACCATATCGTGACGCATACGCCGAATTTCAAAATGCTGTTGTTCCATTGATTCGTAATATCTTTGATTCATTTCTGCATACATGCTCTGTTGCTCAAGCTTACGCTGACATGACAGAACCACTGTTGTCCATAAAAGACCGACAAAAGAAAACAATGCCAGTAAAAAGTAATACTATATATTGCTTTTCCTGAGCATTTTGGGCTACCGTCAGGTAATTGTTCTGCCCGATTTCTTCTGCAAGAAACCGTTGGGTTTCTGTTGTTCCCAACACAAGCGTCAGAACAATTCCTATCGGCGTAAGATTCAAAAGTAACAACAATTTCCACATTCCTGGAGTAAGCTCGCTGTCCCGTTCTGGGCGAAATAACCGTACTGTCCAATACAATACCAACGCAAAAAAAGCTCGGAACATAGGTTTATATTTTAAGAGCTCCATTGTAGAAAAGTCATCCAACAGGGCGCTGAATCAAAATACTGCACTTGCGATCATAGTGCCTATCGCAAGTTTTTTCAGTCCACTTCCCTCACAACACACAAATATTGTTACCAAAAAAATACAAATGAAGGAGGTAAATTTGCCCAGTCAGAAAGGAAAATAATCATGTTAAGTGCAACGGTACATGCAATCCAAAGCAGTATTCTCGACCACAAACTTTTTTTTGATTTCTATTAGTTTTCCTACTGTAAAATACAGTGAACTTCCACTTATAATAATACAAATCAATCCAAATATAAGGAAAGGCATACTACTGATAGCCATTTCAATTACCATAATTACTCAGTCTCCTCATATTACTATCCTATCAGCATAATTCTTGCTAATTTTGTAGTAGCTGTTTCTTTTAGTGCCCGGCTAATTGGCAAATTCTGCATTTCCCCTATTCTGTCCTAAAATATCCAGAGAAGTGCGACCTATATGTGTTACTTTTTTTCCCATTCACCAGATATCTCTGATGAATCCGCACAAAAGATCTCCCCATTTTTTTTCCAACGCATCTAATTTCTCATAAAAGGATAAATTCCTCTAAGTGTTACCAGCTTTACTAACCTTCTATCACTGTAAAATAGAGAATTTCTTCATAATGGAATCGGTATATTCCATCGCTATTTTTTACTATAAAAGTTTCCTGTAATCTTTCATTCAAGATGTGCTTTACCCTGTCATACACTTCCCGAAGCCTTTGTAATCCTACCGGTTTTATTACATAATCCAACGCTCCAACACGATACCCGTCAAACACATAATCCTGATACCCGGTAACAAATACAATCAAAAGATTTTCATCAAAGGTACGGATTCTCTCTGCTGTTTCCATCCCATTCATCCCGCTCATTTCCACATCCAGAAACAGCAGATCAATCTGACCGGGATATTTCCGAAGCCATTTTTCGGCATTTACACCAGATGTAAATTCATACACAATTTCTTCTGAGTTCTCATCTATGATCTTTTCCAATTGAAACCGCAAAGCATCTCTTGCCTCTGTTTCATCATCACAAATTGCAATACGAAGCATAAGAATGTCTCCCTTCATTATTTCTTTGTTATTATAGCAGTCTTCTGAAAAATTAGCCATCCCGAAATACCAGCAAATATTTTTACTTTTCTAAACTTTACATAGAAGCCACAAAACTTTACATTTCACTCCTCATTTTTCCAATCTTTACACTATACTTTCCAAACTTTACAACAGAAAACTTACCAATTCTCTTTTGTGATAAGGTAATGTCAGAACTTTAAATATTGTGCACAAGTAAATAGTTCTTGTATACAACTTACACATCAATGATAGAAAAGGAGAATGCATTATGCTATATGTAAAAAATCTGGAAAAATCCTATTACATCGGCAAAACAGAATACCCTGTTGTGAAAGGAGTAAATCTTCATGTAGCCCAGGGAGAATTTGTAGCTGTCATGGGGCCTTCCGGCTCTGGAAAAACCACACTACTCAACTGCATTTCTTGTTACATTCCTTATGACAGAGGAGTGATTACTCTGGGTGGACAAAAATTAGGAAACATGGATGAAACCTCTCTGGCTAAAATCCGCAATGAAAAGCTGGGATTTGTCTTCCAAGACTTCATGCTTTTAGATGGTCTTACTATTCTGGGAAAATATTTTAATTCCACGGATCATCAAAGGCACTGTAGATAAAGACGGCGAAAATCTGGCAGATCAGCTGATTCAACTTTTCGGCATCGAACATATCCAGAACAAATTCCCGGCAGAGGTATCCGGAGGTGAACGGCAGCGTACTGCTGTTGCACGAAGTCTTATGAATAATCCTCTGCTGTTGCTAGCAGATGAACCTACCGGAAATTTAGACAGTAAATCCAGCCGGAACGTAATTGAATCATTCGAAGATGCCCGAACACAGTTGGGTGCTACCATTTTTATGGTTACACACGATGCTTTTTCGGCTTCCTTCTGTGACCGGGTAATTTTGTTGAAAGATGGGCACATTTACAAGCAACTGGAAAACCATAGTGAACGTTCCATATTTCACAGTCAGCTCTTAGATGCGTTAAAAGAAATGAGCAGCGACGACTAAAAAGGAGGACATCTCTATGAATATGAAAAATATAGAACAAAAATTAAGACACGCCGACTATAAACAGGCAAAACTCTACTTTTTTTGTAACTTTATTGCGCTAATGATCATCACGGCGTATGCATTGCTGATGAAATCCCCCACGATACTCACCATTTTACCGGAAGGAGGAGACAGCCGCAGACAAATGTACATGATTTTCGTACTCACATTATTTGGGTGTGTGATATTTACCATATATGCAGCAAGCCTGTTTTTCCGCAAAAACACGGCAGATTGGGATTTTGATGGCTCTTGGCGCTTCCAAAAAGGCACTGATACCGGGGATATTTCGAGAGGTGTTTACTTTAAGCAGTCTTTCTTCTCTGACAGGTATGCTGGCTGGTATTCCACTGATGTATCTTCTCTGGAACTCCTTTCAACTTTTGGTAGAAAGCCCCCGAAATGACACTTCGTTTGGATTACACGGCGTTGCGTATATCCGGTCTGTTTATGCTTCTGGTTATTATATTTGCCTGTGTCACTGCCAATTATTACCTTTCCCGTACTGACATTATTGATGTGATTCAGGAAGAACATCGAAACGAGCCTGTCAAACAGCTTGGCAAATGGTGCGGTCCTCTCGGGCTGTTGCTTATCCTCATTGGTGCAATCATAGGGTATTCTGCACCTGGATTTTGGATAAGTGTGTTCCATCGCTATCCTTCGGTCTCGGTTAATCTGCTTTACGCTCCAGTGTTTATCGGGCTTTATTTGGTAATGCTTCACACAGTGGTTCACGGATGGCGGTCTAATAGAAAGAATCCTTACCTCAACATTATTTCCCGCAGTATGATGAAATTTCAAGGAAAACAAACCGTAAACAACCTTTTGGTCAGCACTGTACTCATAGCCGGAGCGTGTTTTGCTATTTTCTATATCCCTATGCTGGGAGTCGGACAGCTTGTTTCCGTATCTGGTTGGGAATTTGATTATATGTATGACTACCGCCTTGATCAAACAGTTCCTTCTCCAAACGAGATTGAAGAAATAGCTGCAGGCCATGATCTGGTACTGAAGGACTGGAAAGAAATTCCTTACATCACTCTCGCCCAAGATGGAGAGAAGGAAGTTGAAGATGAGGATAATCGTTTTCACTATGAATACCAACAGCTTTTATGTGAAACGAAATATGTTTCCGAGTCAGCGTTCAATCAGCTTACCGGACAGACACTGGACATTCTTCCCGGAACTTTCCGTCTGATTACAGATAAAGATGATAATGCAGCAAAGTATGCCAAGCGTTCTGACAGTATTCTTACGAATATGGACACCCGGAAAACCCTTTCAGTAACTTATGAAGGCTTGGCTTATTTCAGCATGCTTACCGGAATGGTTCCCTATTATGTACTGGATGATAAGGATTATGCTCAGATTTCTCAAGGTCTTTCCTCTGAATGGATGGGAAATGCGCACTTTTTTCAATGCGGACGGTAAAGATGTATACGCATTTGCCGATGAGTTTTTCCACACTTTTGTAAAATCCTTTGGACCGGAAATGTGAGTATCCTGCATATTATGACCGCATAAACAAAATTGCTGCGAATGAACAGGGTGAAGTTTACTGGGGAGATACGGATGATTTGACAAAAATCAGCCTTTCTAAACCTGACACTTCCGATTTTCGTGCCTACTGGGCTTTTATGCCAAAATTCCGGTCACTGAATATGAATGATTTTATGAACACCTTTGCGGTATACCTAATGACCTTCCTCTTTATTTTCATTGTATGTGTTACTACAGCCTGCGTCATCTGTTATACCTGTTGCCAGACTATCGCTCTAAACAACCGCTATATATTTTTGACGATTTGAAACGTCTGGGTGCTTCTCCCGACTTCTTGAACCGGGAAGTCAGAGTTCAGTGTAAACGAGTCTTTCATACGCCGACCGTTGTAGGTATGACAATGATGTTCTTATTGTATTTCATGATTATGTATGCCAATGATGGACGAATTTCCATACCGGAACTTGCAGGAATGGGGGCTTGTGCTGTAGTGTTAATTCTCATTATGTTATTGATTTACCTTATTTATCGTAAGACTGTTGCCATCATGAAACGAGAGTTAGATTTAATTCCAAACATATCAAATACATCAAACAATTAAAAATTTAGAGAGAATCTCTAAAGAGAATGTTTCCCTTCTAACAAGAAAGGAAACATTCTCTTTTATGCAGGAGAGCGACAAGTTTGCTTCTCGCTGTTCATTTTCATCATTTTATTTTCTGTGGGAATCAAAAATTTCTCTTTTCCAACAAGACTTTCAGATAACATCTAATCCCCGATATACATTCCTTGTAAAAAGCATGAAAGAGATTAAACGATTTGCGGACAATACTTTTTTTGATTGATTCTCGAAATAAATGATGACAGTAGCACTTGTCAGTATCATTAGCAGGGTATGGCATGATTAACAAAAAAAGAAATTCTTCACTTCGAAAAATTACGACTTATAGCATAGTATATCACAAAATAATCCCTTATTCCATATGCTTTCCGAGTTATGGTAGTATGTGGTAGTATGCGTGAATTATTTTAATAACATTTCCCAATTCATTTAAGATATTTCCTTGATGATACTTTTTACAATCTTATGCAACCGAATCCCGTCCCTCAGCCCTAATCGGTAAAGAACTGCTCAGCATCTGCACCGCTGTCAAAATAGCATCGCAGTATGCACGGACTGCTTGTTGTTTCTCCTCTGGAAGCAATGCCACCGCTTCCTCCTCACTTTCGTTCCACATCATCCTCATTATCCGGCTCTTTCCCTGCTTTCACCTGGCTGAATGCTTTCTGCATCCGTTCCTGAATAATAAAATCCACAAACTCCTTTAATGATTCCTCTTTCATCCTCATACATCCCTTTCTGTCTCACACACCAGACGTTCATAATCCAGAAATCCACGGATATACATTTCCCGGCTGATATACGCTTCCACTGCGTGTCTTGCCGATACGATACGGTCAATGAGCGTCCAGAACTCATGTCCATACTGCTCGATATATGGCTCCAATTCATCCATCGTTTTTCTCGCATTCACCTTCCAGTTCGATCAGCTCCGGGTCAATCCGCAAATATGCCTCAAGTCTGATCTCATTCCAGTCGAAGTAGCTTTCCACTAATTCTCTTTTTCATAATCGTGTCCCTTTCTGCCCTATTCCTATGTAAAAGAGCGAATATATTCTTCCAAAAGTATAATTCCTGCAATCACAATTTCAATCGTACATGGCAGGAGATAAAACAGGAATCCAGCCAGAACCATTTTCAAGCATTCCCCCGTACTTTCCAGCCCAAAACCATAGCTTAGCAATGCAGTCAAAGAAAAATTCCTGCAATGCTCCGGAAGATAACTGCTGATATTCCTGCGAGGAACTCTGCGAACAGTCTTATTACTGTCAGCGCAATTATTACAGGCAGTAACATGATTTTCAAAATAAAACGTATGGCTTTCATCCTGTGTTCTCCTTCCTAACCGGCATTTCTATTCACATAATTCTGGTACTTTTCAAATACGGAATCTGTTACACCGTTTTTGTAGATTTTCCGAATGTCCGTAATCTCTTCATCCTTTAAGAGTTTCAGCCATTCCAGAAGGTCTTTCCGGCTGATGGCAATACTACAGCACCGTCCATCAGCATATTCAATCCGATATCTCATAGCCACTTCCCCTTCATACATAAATCAGTTCATTCAAAATAATCTCATCCACCCGATTACGGATGTTATTGCAATGCCGCACCCATTCCATAGGATTTTCTGCTTTCAATTCTTCTGTCACACCTTCTGCATCCTTCATCTGTGCCTCCAGACGGTCAGCAAGCTCCCATGCCTGTTCATTCAGATCAGCAAGATATATACCTTTCGGAGCATCCCCCATCGTCCGATTTCCCGTTTTTCTTCCGGCAGTGTAAGATTAGGTAAATAATAGTCCCCTACTTTTTTTACGTACTCGATTTTCATATGAATATCCTTTCGTTATGTGCAATTTACAAGTTACCTAC
>VOFH01003679.1_pt1 | contig 45147 bp, 54 predicted proteins | sample 5384091 | NCBI WGS metagenome assembly VOFH01 (sample SAMN12384727, study PRJNA508395) | human gut metagenome | isolation source: healthy gut G | host: Homo sapiens
TTTCCCATCGGAGATATTGTATTGACTGATCGTTTGTTTTTGATCGTCGAGTATATAAATCCGACCGTTCACCATATCCAGTGAAAAATCACCCGGAACGATATATTCGCCCGGCCCATTCCCCCGACTTCCGATCTGCCGTACGAATACACCGTCACGCGTAAATTCAAATACTCCTTTAGCTTGATGTCTATCTAATATAAAGATGCGATTATTCAAACCTTGTATTTTGTCAAGACTTCCTATCCACACCGATGTCCAGAACAATAGCATTCGCTTTTTGAAATAACGAAGACATGAATAACACTTTTCTCGCTCCGCACGATCGACATCGACAACATACAGACTGTCATTCCGTAAAACCCCACTCGTCCCGGAATTCGTAGAACAAGAAATCCAGAAGACGAACAAACAAATACAAAAGAAAGAAAACTTCATTTTACACATTTAGAGAGTCTTTCCCAACAAACGCTTCGACCCCACTCGACCGAAATCCCCAAACGATTACTCGTATAATCATTAGTCAGCCAATTATCCTTTCGCAAAAAAAAATTAAAGCATCGTTAAAAGTCAATTTTAACGATGCTTTAATGAGAAAAAACGTCGATTCTTGGGGTGGAAATGAAAATTTATAAATCATACCGGAGCAACGTATCCATGCAGGAAGGATGCGTAGCGTAAATGCAATTGTTTTTTCGTCCGGGTAAAAAAAAATACAACGGCGGCATATCGAACCGGTACAGAGCGACCGGATTACCGTCGTAATCGTACACCTCGATCGTATTGCTGCGGTTTTCGCCTTTTTCGGTTCGCTCGCCTTTGAACAAGGCATAAAAATATTTATCCCCCGGAATAACCCCCAAATAATACAATTCTTCATCCCGAAATGCAGGCTTCTGAGGTTTGTAAACCCGACGATCCGCCGCTTCAGCCTGAAATCCTTTACATCATAAATATCGATCTGAGTTTTTATACAAATAAACGTATATCATTACCGAATCGTTAGCCGCCATGCTTCCCCTGCTGGTATCGAACGTAAGTTCACTTTCGGGGGTTTCCCGTTCGATCTTCAGTTCGTCTATGCTTTTTACGATTTTTCAGATCATATTTGTGAACCGCATATTGAGGAGGCATAACCGTCTCATATAAAAGCACCGAATCATCAATCAAATGCATCTTATTAAAAGCCTCATACATCGGAATCTCATAACGCTCGGTCAAATGGACACGAGCCGCCGAGTCCACCGCAAGACTTTTCAAATGCCTATGAGCATATCCGAAAACATAAAAGTATCCGTACGCGACTCTACTAAAAGGGAAATACAGGAAATTCTTCGGGCCTCTCCCTTTATTTCCGGTCGCACAAACGAACCGCAAATCCGGCACTGTAAAGACAAACAATTGTTTTTGCGGTTGTCCGCTTTCAACAAGAAGATATTCTCCTTTCTGAATCATATAACTGGGATCCATCACTTCCCCTACAGGAAATTTAACAACTTGAATCTTTTTTTCCAAAAGGAAAACCATTTTTTCCGTTATGTGGACATTTTGATTACAACCCCACAATAACAAAATAACAAACAGTAAAGTCAATAAAATTTTCCCATTAAATAGTATAAAAATTAAACTTAAGAGGTATCAAGCCAAATTTCTTTACTCTGTAGAAAGAAATAAAAAGTATTGCAAAACGTTCAGTTTCTGAATCGGAATCATTCAGGACGATACCGTTTTTAATAAACAGTAAATCTAAACGCCGGCCAGGTACTTTCGACACGAACCGCTAATTTTTATATTCGTAATAAAATATTACCGGATTTTTCTGGCAATCCAACTGTTTCAACTCATCCAGATTATCCTAGTTTCGAGACAAAACACTGTCCACCGTAGAACGCCTTGATGTTCAGATGTTATTGTCATAAAAAATAGACACATTATCGGTTGCCAACACCCAGAACAGTATACAACGTCACGAAACATCTTTTTAAAAAGCATTGGTCCTTAATGATCCGACCAATTTGGTTTCTTTCGTTTTAACATGATACACGACAGCATCGGCTTTGCGTCCGTCCGTAATACCGAAATAAATAAAACTCCCCTTCTTTTCGATATAATCGCGTTATGCCTGAAAATTTTCCCCGCAGAAAACAGTGTCATTAGAAAGGTCGGACTCATCTTATCCTTTTCAAATTTTTTCCAATCTTTCGCACGCATCCACTTCTCCGTTTTGACCACCAGATACGGAACAACTGCTTCGAACTAACATATATAACCTTGTCCATAAAGGTACGAATTACCAGGCTCCTGACGGGAATAAAAAGGCTCAGGCTGGAGTCATGGAGATTTTCCCACCTCTGATTAAATAAATATTCAGATAAGCGTTCCTGCACGCCCGTGGCAGGTATGCATTTTTGCACAAACCTTATCTTGATGAAGATTGTCCCATGGACAGCGTTGCAAACAAAGCCCATCGTATTGTCTGAATATGATAATTCGGGTCCACGTCGAGGGTTAACCGTAATATATGGCGATAACAGGTATCGTCCGATATCAATTTATTAATCTGTTGAAGTCCCGTCGATAGAAACAATTCGTCGTTTTTTGATATGGCTGAAATCGAGCGGCGATATTTGATTCCGGGGACGTTTACAACACTTGCCGAACCGGCGGACAAACCCCCGTCACTGAAAACAGATAAACGCTTTGGTCAGGTATCCTGGCCGGTGAACGAAAAACTCATCACCATGAACTGGTTTCTGCATTTGAACCGATGGCATGTCGGTTGCCATTGACCACCGTTTTCGCATTTGTCAAACTCAATGTTTTCTCGGTATGAGCGACATTATCTGAGCGAATACGGTCTTTCCCCAGATTCATGATTTCTATCTTTTGAGTGCGATTTTACAAAAGTATAAAATCAAAGACGACAAAAAATTTTATTCGCGTAATGCATTAATATAAACTAATTTAAATCATGTCTGAAAAATTTCATATGGACAGTAGTCGGAATTTCGGTCACATAAAATTACCGCGAACATTCACTGTCCCCGATCAAATGCATCTGACGCCTTAACATAATCACATGATCCACAATACATAACACTGGTAGCATTTTCCGAAGTATCAATATACACACCATTATGACAAGAATATTTAAATTTTTCCGAACTTTCATCCCCAGACAAGGCCTCCACATTCTTTAACAATAAATCACCAACATTAGGATCATTACGCTTCATATGCATCGTTACACGCAATGAATCCTCCGCTTAAAAGGATAGCTGCACAAAATACTTTTTTTCATAATTTTTTTCTTTAAATTCAATAATCCACATCAATTCATTTACATTTAATTACATTCTAAACGTTTTTTCTTAGAACAATCGATCCATAGGCATTCTTATATTGGTTTGTCTTTAAAGTTATATTATCCTTTCGCAAAAAAGCAAAATAAAATACCGCAAAAAGAACTGAAAAAAATTTTGCGGCATTAAACAATCGGAAAAGAATATTTCTAAGGTGTTTTTAAAATACCATATTATGAAGATTTACTTCTAACTATCAATATTTTCCTTTCCAGAGTTTTTTGATCCGCTGTTCGATTTCGCGCTCTTTCGGGTTGTCGGCCGGATCGTAGAACCGGCGGCCTTCCATGCCCTGCGGCATGAACTCCTGGTCGGCGAAGTGATCCTCGAAGTCGTGCGCGTACTTGTAGTTGTCGCCGTAGCCGAGATTTTTCATCAGCCTGGTCGGCGCATTGCGGATGTGCAGCGGACGGGATGGTTCGTCGTATCCTGATTCACGAATTTCAACGCCCGGTCGATCGCCAGGTAGGCCGAGTTGCTCTTGGGGCTGGTCGCCAGGTAGATCGTCGCCTCGGCCAGCGGGATGCGGGCTTCCGGCATACCGACCTTGTGCACCGTTTCGAAACAGGCGTTGGCCAGCAACAGCCCGTTCGGATTGGCCAGACCGATATCTTCCGACGCCAGGATCACCAGCCGCCGGGCGATAAACTTCGGGTCTTCGCCGCCGGCGAGCATCCGCGCGAGGTAATAGATCGCCGCGTTCGGGTCGCTGCCGCGCACCGATTTGATAAAAGCCGAGATTACGTCGTAGTGCTGTTCGCCGTTTTTATCGTACAAAGCGATATTTTGTTGCAAACATTCGGTCACGTTTTCGTCGTTAATGACGATCTCTCCCTCGGTAGCATTGCAGAGAATATCGATAATGTTCAGCAGCCTGCGGGCGTCTCCTCCGCTGAAACGGAACAGCGCCCCGGTCTGTTCGACCCGCACGCCCCGCTCCCGGAGCACCGTGTCGGCAGCGACGGCGCGATCCAGCAATCGTTGCAGATCGCTGTCCTCCATCGCCTTCAGCACATAGACCTGACAACGCGACAACAGCGGCGAGATCACTTCGAACGACGGATTTTCGGTCGTCGCGCCGATCAGCGTAATCACGCCCTGCTCGACGGCGCCGAGCAGCGAATCCTGCTGAGACTTGTTGAAACGGTGGATTTCGTCGATAAACAGGAACGGCGCCGGCGTATTGAAGAAATGACTCTTGCGGGCCTGCTCGATCACTTCGCGCACCTCTTTTACGCCGGAATTGACCGCCGACAGCGTGAAAAACTTCCGGTCGAGAGCCGTCGCCACCAGCCGCGCCAGCGTCGTCTTGCCGACTCCCGGCGGTCCCCACAGGATAAACGACGGCACGTTGCCCGTCTCCAGAAAACGGCGGAACACCCCGCCGCCGCCGACCAGATGGGCCTGTCCGACGTAGTCGTCGAGCGACTGCGGACGCAACCGTTCCGCCAATGGTATATTTGTCTGCATAAAGAAAAAATGTTATCTTTACAAAGGTAATCGTTTTCCCGCACAATTTTTAAGATCGCACCGGCTTTTGAAACGCATAGGAATTCTCTCGGACACGCATAGTATTTTCGATCAGCCTCTTCGGAAATTTTTCGAAGACGTCGACGAACTATGGCATGCCGGAGACTTCGGCTCCATCGAAACGGCCGACGCCATTGCCGCCTTCAGGCCGCTGCACGGCGTGTACGGCAACATCGACGGAGGGCAGACGCGCGTGGCATTCCAGCGGTGGGAGCTGTTCGAATGCGAACAGGTTCCAGTGATGATAACCCACATCGGCGGCTATCCCGGGCACTATGCTTCCGGGGTGGAAATGCAACTGCGGATGCACCGGCCGAAAATCTTCGTATGCGGACATTCCCACATTCTGAAGGTAATGTACGATAAAAAAAACAGTCTTCTTCATATCAATCCCGGGGCCGCAGGGATTGCTGGCTTTCACCAGGTAAGGACGGCCATACGGCTCGTAATCGACGGAGAGGACATCCGGGAGCTGGAAGTCGGAGAATGGCCCCGGCGTCCGACATCATAATAAACCCGAATATTCCGGCGTTATCTTCACGAAATTAAAATTAGAGAAAACGCTATGCAAGTAAAGCAAACAAAGACGCTGGAGGCTGTTTTTGCGGCAGGATGCCGCGAAGCACGCCGACGTCACGCCGATGAGGTAACCCTCGACCACCTGTTTCTGGCTATCTTGAAACAGGAAGGAGGGCACGCATCTCACCTGCTGAAAAGGTTGCTGAAAGAATGGGAACTTTATCAGATCAAAATACGTCTCGAACGGGAACTGGGCCCGGTCGTTTTGCCGGACACCCCGCTCAACATCTCCTGTCCGGACGTCCGTTTCGACGAAAACGCGCTGCTCGAGCAGATGCGTATGTCCGGCCCCTGCATGGTGCAGGACACCTGTAACACGGGACACCTGTTGCAGGTCATCGTCGACGACCGCAGCTCGCGCAGCTCGCGGATACTGGTGCTGTACAATGTGACTTCGGAAAAAATCGTCTCCTACCTCGGCGACATGCCTCCCAACGAGGACTACTACGAGGATATGCAATATCTCTCGCTGCTCGGCGAAGAGAACGGAGAACACCCCGAACGACTCGTATCGGGAGTAATGCGTATCGCCGTGACCGACGGGCAACCGGCGGCCAAAGACAGTATGCTCGGCCAGTTCGGCGTCGACCTGACCAACTGCGCGGTCGAAGGCAAACTCGACCCGGTGATCGGCCGGGACGCCGAAATCGAACGGGTGATCCAGATCCTCGGCCGGCGCAAAAAGAACAACCCGGTGCTGATCGGCGAAGCGGGCGTCGGGAAGTCGGCCATCATCGAAGGGCTGGCGCTGCGGATCACGCAGAAGAAAGTCCCGCACGCACTGTTGCACAAACGGATCTTCTCGCTGGACGTCGCCTCGCTGGTTGCAGGGACGAAATACCGCGGACAGTTCGAAGAACGGATCAACCTGTTGCTGAAGGAACTCTCCGGCAGCGACGTGATCCTCTTTATCGACGAAATCCACACGATCGTCGGCGCCGGCAGCACGCAAGGGTCGCTCGACACGGCCAACATCCTGAAACCGGCGCTGGCCCGGGGCGAACTGCAGTGCATCGGAGCCACCACCCTGAGCGAATACCGCGAAAATATCGAAAGCGACAGCGCGCTGGAGCGGCGTTTTCAGAAGATCATCGTGGAACAGCCGTCGGCCGAAGAGACGCTGTGTATGCTGAACAACATCAAGAAACACTACGAATCGCACCACTGCGTTCATTATACCGAAGCGGCGCTGGAAGCCTGCGTCCACCTGACGCAACGCTACGTGCCCGACCGCTTCTTCCCGGACAAAGCGATCGACGTGATGGACGAAGCGGGCAGCCGCGCCCACGTGTTCAAAGTCAAGACGCCCGAACCGCTGGCCTCGATGGAACGCGACGTCGAGACGGTATGCGCCGAAAAGAACCGAGCGATTCGAATGCAGAATTACGACGCGGCCGCCACGCTGAAAAACCGTGAAAGCGCGCTGCGCAGCCGCCTGCAGGAGATGGAAACGCAGTGGAAAGAGCAGATGACCCGATGTCCGGTAGAGATCGACGAGCAGGCGATCTGCGAAGTGGTCGCTTCGATGACGGGTATTCCGGTAACGCGCATTTCGGACAGCGAACAGCGCCGGCTCAAAGAGATGGACGCTCACCTCGCATCGGTCGTCATCGGACAGGACGAGGCCGTTTCCCGCGTAACGCGGGCCATCCGCCGCAGCCGGGCCGGGCTGAAGGACGCCAACCGTCCGATCGGCGTATTCATGTTCGTCGGGCCGACCGGCGTCGGCAAGACCCATGTTGCCAAACAACTGGCCAAATACCTGTTCGATAGCGAGGAAGCGATGATCCGCATCGACATGAGCGAATATTCCGAGAAGCACAACGTAAGCCGCCTGATCGGTTCGCCTCCGGGCTATGTCGGCTACGGCGAAGGAGGACAACTAACCGAAAAAGTACGGCGCCGCCCTTACTGCGTACTGCTGTTCGACGAGATCGAAAAAGCGCACAGCGACATATTCAACCTGATGCTGCAGATTTTCGACGAAGGCCGACTGACCGACGGACTGGGACGCCTGATCGATTTCCGCAATACGATCATCATCATGACCTCGAACGTGGGATCGCGGGAGGTTATGCAACGCGGCAAAAGCGTAGGCTACAATACGACCCGCAAGCCGACATCCGACGACCGGAACAGGGAGTCGCTCTACCGCAAGAACCTCGAACGGAACTTCGCCCCGGAATTCATCAACCGGATCGACGACATCGTAACGTTCGGAACCCTGACCGAAAAAGACGTCCTGCGGATCATCGACATCGAACTCGGCAGCCTGAACAGGCGGATCGCCGACCAGGGTTACACGGTCGAAGTGAACAACGCGACCAAACGGTGTCTGGTACGCGAAGGGTACGACCCGCACTACGGAGTCCGCTCGCTGAAACGGGTATTGCTCGACAAAGTGGAAGACCCGCTGGCCGAACTGATCATATCGGGCGAGGTGCACGAGGGCGACCGGATCATGGTCGACTGCAAAAACGGCCAGATCAAATTCACGGTGGTTCCCGGAAACGAAACGCGCACCATAGCCTCCTGAACCGGATAAACACCTTCTATCGAACTCATCGAAGAGGCGGAAACCAATGGTTTCCGTCTCTTTTTTATGTCGTCCCCGGCGCTTCGGTTGCCAATCCGAAAGATTCGACCTACCTTTGCACTCCGCAAACCGCAACCGCATGAACCGTACCGCCAGCCTCCGCAAGTGGATCCCGCAATACAAAGCCAACCTCGCGCTGGCCGGTCCGGTCGTGCTGTCTCAGATAGGTCAGGTCATCGTACAACTGTCGGACAACCTGATGGTCGCTCGGCTGGGCGCGCTGCCGCTGGCGGCGGTATCGTTCGGCGGAGCCGTCTTCACGATCTTCTTGTTCTGGGGCACCGGTCTGTCGCTCGGCCTGACGCCGCTGACCGGCGAAGCCTATGCGCAGCGGAAAATCCGCACCACCGCAGGACTGCTGCAAAACGCGCTGGTACTCTACTCGCTGGTCGGTCTGCTGCTATTCGGCGTCCTGTGGATGCTGGGCGACCTGCTGGAATACATGGGACAATCGCCGGAGGTGGTGCGGCTGGCCGTTCCTTATTACCGTTACCTGGCATGGAGCATCATTCCCTATATGGTCTACCTCTCTTTCAAGCAATTCCTGGAAGGAGTCGGAAATACGCGCACCGGCATGGCCGTCGTGCTGATCGCCAACGCAATCAACATCGTATTCAACTATTTGCTGATATTCGGCAAAGGCGGATTTCCGGAACTCGGAGCCGCCGGGGCGGGACTCTCCACGCTGATTTCACGGATCTGTATGCCGCTGTTCATGCTGGCCTACTTCCTGTGGAACCAGTCGGTGCGCCGCTATTTCGCCTTCTTTTCCCGTACCGTCCAAACGTGGAGAAACATCCGCCGACTGCTGTCGGTCGGACTGCCCATTTCGGTGCAGGTCGTGCTGGAAGTGATGGCTTTCGCCCTGTCGTCGATCATGATGGGCTGGATCGGCCCTTCGGAACTGGCCGCACACCAGATCGTACTGTCGGTCGGCACGATGGCCTACATGATGCAGGTCGGCATTTCGACGGCGACTACCATCCTGGTCAGTCATGCCTACGGTCGCAAAGACAGGCAAGGCATACGGCTCGCCGCCGCCGGTTCGTGTCATCTGGGGCTCGCTTTCGCGGTCGTCACGATGAGTTGCCTGATCCTGTTCCGATACCGGATCCCGATGCTGTTCACCGACGATGCGGCCGTCGTGGCCATCGCGGGCCAGCTTTTTATCTTCGCCGGGCTGTACCAACTGTCCGACAGTTTGCAGATCATCCTGGTAGGCGTATTGCGCGGTATGCAGGACGTAGCGGTACTGATGAGTTACTCGTTCGTCTCCTACCTGCTGATCAACCTGCCGGTCGGCTACCTGTGCGCCTTCACGCTCGGCATAGGGCCTTCGGGCCTGTGGATCGGGTTCATCTTCGGACTCAGTATCGCCGCATGGCTCTATTACCGCCGCTACCGCAAACTGTCCCGCCGGCAATCGCCCGGACACGGCGGCGACCGTCCGCTTACGGCTCCCGCTTAAGCGGAATCTCGTAACTCGCCCCTTCGACGGCGGCTTCCGCCGCTGCGAATATGCCGCGGGCCTCTTCTACGAGCAGGCTCTCATCCTTATACCGGGACGAAAAGTGTCCGATGAGCAACCGACGCGCGCCGGCTTTCTCCGCGACCTGCGCAGCTTGCACCGTCGTCGAATGCCCGGTCTGTCGGGCCAACGCTTTATCCCCGGCGGCGAAAGTCGCTTCGTGATACAGCAGATCGACCCCCCCGACCAGCCCGGCCGCACGCGCCGAAGGCAGCGTATCGCTTAGGTAGGCGTAACTGCGCCCCCGGTAAGGCAAATAGGTAAGTTCACCGTTCGGAATCGTTTCGCCGCTGTCCAGCGCGACATCCTCGCCGCGTTTGGCGGCGACACACTGCGCGATCCCGAGCCCGTACCGCGCGACCGCCTCTTTGCGGACATTCAGCGGCGGCGTCTTCTCCCGAAACAGGAATCCGGCGGCGGGCACCCGGTGACGCAGCGGCACCGAACGGACTTCGAGCACTTTGTTCTCGTAAATCAACTCGCTGCGGCGCGTCCGCACTTCGTTCCATTGGATTTCATACGGCAACTCCGTATCGAAATAACGCCGGTGGGCCGCCAGGATCTCGTCGAACGGCCGCGGCGCGAAAATCTGCAACGGCGTGCGGCGCCCCGTCAGCCCGAGTGTCGAAATCAGCCCGAAAAGCCCGTAAACATGATCGCCATGCAGATGCGAAATAAATACCGCATTTATTTTCAGCGGGTTGATCCCGCAGCTCATCAACCGGGCCTGGGTTCCCTCCCCGCAATCGACCAAAAAAAACTGCTCATGTACGTTCAGTACATGAGCAGAGGGATTCCGTCTCGGAGTCGGCAGAGCCGAACCGCTACCCAATATGGTAACCCGAAACGTCATAGTAATTCATATTATTCGGCCTTTTCAGCTTCTTTTTTCGGTTTGGCTTCGGCTGCGCTCTCTTCCATACGAGCTTTCAGTTCGGCCAGCGAAGAGATGTCGCCGAGAGTCGTCTTTTCGACCGACGCGTTGATCTTCTTCACGGATTCCTTCGCTGCGTCGTCGGCCTTACGGCGTTCGTTCTTTTCTGCCTGCGCCTCCTGTTTTTTCACCTCTTCGAAAATACGGGTGTGCGACAACAGAATCCGCTTGGTAGCTTTCGAGAATTCGAGCACCTTGAAATCGAGCGTTTCGCCCTCTTTGGCGGTCGTCCCGTCTTCCTTCACCAACTGCCTGGAACCGGCAAAACCTTCCACGTTGTCGCCCAGCGAAATAATGGCGCCCTTTTCGGTCAGTTCGGAAACGGTTCCCTGGTGGATCGAATCGACGGCGAACTGCGCTTCGAACGCGTTCCACGGATTGTCCTCGAGCCTGTTTGTGACCGAGGCTCAGACGACGGTTGTCCTTGTCGATTTCGAGAACGACCACTTCGATCTCAGCGCCGATCTGCGTAAATTCGGCCGGATGCTTGATCTTCTTCGTCCAACTCAGATCCGAAATGTGGATCAGGCCGTCGATACCTTCTTCGATCTCCACGAACACGCCGAAGTTGGTAAAGTTACGCACTTTGGCGGTATGTCTCGAACCGACGGCGTATTTCTTCTCGATATCGGCCCACGGATCGGGAGTAAGCTGCTTGATGCCGAGCGACATCTTGCGTTCTTCGCGGTCGAGCGTCAGGATAACGGCTTCCACTTCGTCGCCCACCTTCATAAATTCCTGAGCGGAACGCAGGTGTTGGCTCCACGACATTTCCGAAACGTGGATCAGACCTTCTACGCCCGGAGCAATTTCGATGAACGCGCCGTAATCGGCCATAACCACCACTTTGCCTTTTACCTTGTCGCCGACTTTCAGTTCGGTATCCAGGGCGTCCCACGGATGCGGAGAAAGCTGCTTCAGACCCAGAGCGATACGTTTTTTGGCATCGTCGAAGTCGAGGATCACGACATTGAGCTTTTCGTCCAGGTGAACGATCTCTTCGGGATGGTTCACGCGGCCCCAACTCAGATCGGTAATGTGGATCAGACCGTCTACGCCGCCCAGGTCGATGAATACGCCGTAGGAAGTGATGTTCTTGACGGTACCTTCGAGAATCTGTCCTTTTTCGAGCTTGGACATGATCTCCTTCTTCTGCGCTTCGAGCTCGGCCTCGATCAGTGCTTTATGCGAAACAACCACGTTGCGGAACTCCTGGTTGATCTTCACGACCTTGAATTCCATCGTTTTATCCACATAGATATCGTAATCGCGGATCGGTTTCACGTCGATCTGCGAACCCGGCAGGAACGCTTCGATGCCGAATACGTCGACGATCATACCGCCCTTGGTGCGGCACTTGATGTAACCCTTGATCACTTCGTCTTTTTCGAGGGCCTCGTTCACGCGATCCCACGAACGCAACTGACGCGCCTTTTTGTGCGAAAGGAGCAATTGGCCTTTCTTATCCTCGGCGCTCTCTACGTAAACTTCCACTTTCTCGCCTACGGCCAGTTCGGGATTGTATCTGAATTCGCCGATCGGAATGATGCCTTCCGATTTATAACCGATGTTCACGACCACTTCGCGCTTGTTCAGACCGATCACGGTACCTTCGACACTTCGCCGACCTGCACTTTCGAGAGCGTTTGGTCGTATTTGGCCTCGATGTTTTCCTTAGAGTCGTTGTAAACCCCCAGATCGTGTTCGTAAGCATCCCAATCGAACGAGTCGAGATTTACGGGAGCGGCTGCCACCGGTTGAGCGGCTTTTTCTTTTCCTGATTTTCGTTGTTAGCTGTCATTTGTGTGTTTTGCAAATTAATACGTTAGACATTATTTATAGAGCTTTGACAACAAAGCGGTGCAAAGATAATAAATTATGAAGGATTCACAATAAAGAACGCCTTTGCGGCCCTAAAAAACCTTCTTTATTTGAATATTATTTCCGAAGTCCGTATCTTTATATACTTGTTTCACGCTTTACAACGTTTTATCTTTACTCAATCAAACATGATTATGAACGACACCGTAAAAATATTTTGCGAAAACACGGGCGCCAACCTATTCGTCAACCAGGGCACCAGCCTGCTGCAGGTCGCGCAGATGCTGTCGCTGGAAAAAGGGAACGACACCCCGCTGCTGGCGGCTTACGTCGACAACCGCCTCAAAGAACTCTCTTACCGGATCTATTCGCCGCTGACCGTCCGCTTTATCGACATCACGCACTTCGAAGGTATGCGCGTTTACCAGCGGACGCTCTTTTTTTTCATCCTGGACAAAGCGGTATGCGACCTGTTCCCGGATCGGCTCCCACATCAAACATGCCGTGGCGAAGGGCTTTTACTGCGAGATAGAGGGCATGGAAGATATTCCGGAAACCGAAATAGACCGGATCAAAGAGCGTATGCAGGACATCATCGGACAGAACATTCCGATCGTGCGTCAGCGCGTGACCTGCGAAGAGGCCGTGGAGACGTACCGCCAAATGGGACTCGAGGACAAGATCGCCCTACTCGTCACGCGTCCGCACCTGTACGTCACTCTCTACAAGATGGCCGACATCGTCGGTTATTTCTACGGGGGACTCGCCATTTCGACCGGATACATCCACCTGTTCGACCTGCACAAATACTATAAAGGGTTCCGGGTGGCCGTACCGGACCGCACCGCGCCGACGCAGGCTCGAAAAAGAGGTGCCGCAGAGCAAAATGTTCAAGATTTTCAAGGAATACGCGCGCTGGGTCGATATCATCGGCGTCTCGAACATCGGGGCGCTCAACTCGAAGATTCTCGAAGGCAAAGGCGGCGAGCCTGATCCGCATGGGCGAGGCCCCTGCACGAAAAAAAAGCGTGGGTTACATCGCCGACCGGGTAGCCATACAGCACCAGAAAGGCGGGGCGAAGATCGTGCTGATCTCGGGTCCTTCGTCGAGCGGCAAGACGACTTTCTCGAAACGGCTCGGCATCCAGCTCAGCATCCTCGGTATGCACCCGGTGCTGATCTCGCTCGACGACTACTTCGTCGAACGCGAAAAAACCCCGCGCGACGAAAAGGGCGATTACGATTTCGAGGCCCTCGAAGCGGTCGACGTGGAACTGTTCAACGACCATTTGAACCGGCTGCTGAAAGGCGAAACGGTACGAATCCCGCGTTACAACTTCATCACCGGGAAACGGGAGTTCCACGAACAGCCGCTGCAAATGGAAGAGCGCTCGGTGCTCGTCATCGAAGGGATCCACGGCCTGAACCCGAAACTCACGCCGCACGTCGCCGCCGACATGAAGTTCAAAATTTACGTCTCGGCGCTCACGTCGATCGCCATGGACAACCTGAACCGCATCGCCACGACCGACAGCCGGCTGATCCGCCGCATCGTGCGGGATCACCGTACCCGCGGCAACAGCGCTACCGACACGTTGCGTCGCTGGGAAAGCGTCCGCCGCGGGGAAGACAAGCATATTTTCCCGAACCAGGAACAGGCCGACCTGATGTTCAACTCGTCGCTTTTCTATGAACTCTCCGTGTTGAAAGACTACGTGCGGCCGCTGCTGCGCGAAGTTCCGGACACGGTGCCCGAATTCGGCGAAGCGCATCGGTTGCTGAAATTCCTCGATCACTTCACCTCGATGGACCGATTCGAAGCGGAGATCCCGCCGACCTCCATCCTGCGCGAATTTATCGGCGGAAGCCTGTTTCGAATACTAAAGAAAGACATGTTCCCGGCGCAAGCGTAACATCCTGCCGGACAGCTTTCTGCGCGAACTTATCAAAAATTGTTCAAAATTTCCGGGGACGACGGAGGGTCCCGCGCCGTAATTCGCTGCGGATTACTACCTTTGTCTCTCGTTTTACCACTGCAACGCTGAACGCATGTCACAAGACCCATTCATCAAACGCCATATCGGAACCGACGAACGCGGGTGTCCGAGATGCTCCCGCACGATCGGAGTCCGCAGCACCGAAGAGCCTGATCGAACAGGTGATTCCGGACGCGATCCGACTGAAAAAACCGCTAAACCTGCCTCCGCAAGGAATGAGCGAATACCAATTCGCCGCCCATATCCGCGCGATTGCCGGCAAAAATAAGCTCTACCGCAGTCTGATCGGCATGGGCTATTACGGAACGGCTACGCCGGCCGTGATCCAACGGAACGTTTTCGAGAATCCGGCCTGGTATACCTCGTACACGCCTTATCAGGCCGAAATTTCGCAGGGACGGCTGGAAGCGCTGCTGAATTTCCAAACGGCGGTCATTTCGCTGACCGGCATGGAAGTCGGCAACTGTTCGCTGCTGGACGAAGCGACGGCCGCCGCCGAAGCGATGCTGATGATGTACGCCCTGCGTTCGCGCGAAGCGGTCCAACAGGGGCGCAACATTCTGTTCGTCGACGAAAACATCTTTCCGCAAACGTTCGACTTGCTGCTGACGCGCAGCGAACCGTTCGGCATCGAAATCGTCTGCGACAGCTACGACGGGTACGAGTTTTCCGGCCGCGAGTTCGGGGCGATCGTCCAGTACCCGGCAGCGAACGGAGCGATCTGCGATTACGACGATTTCGCCGCCGCAGCACACAGCCGGGGCGTCCTGGTCGCCGCCGTGGCGGACATCCTGGCCCTGGCCCTGCTGAAAGCCCCCGGCGAATGGGGCGCGGACATCGCCGTGGGATCGACCCAACGGTTCGGCCTTCCGATGGGATTCGGAGGCCCGCACGCCGCTTTCCTGACTACGAAGGACGCCTATAAACGGAATATGCCGGGCCGCATCATCGGCGTATCGGTCGATCGGCTCGGCAACAAGGCGCTGCGCATGGCGCTGCAAACCCGCGAACAGCATATCAAGCGCGAACGGGCGACCTCCAATATCTGCACGGCACAGGCGTTGCTGGCCAGTATGGCCGGTTTCTTCGCCGTCTACCACGGGGCGGAAGGGATCCGCCGGATCGCGCTGCATACGCACGGCCATGCGGCGGCGGCGGCGGCGGCACTCGAAAAACTGGGATACGAAACGGCGGCTCGGAACTTCTTCGACACGATCGAAGTGGCGGCCGACGCCGATAAAATACGCACGGCGGCCCTCGAAAGGCAGATGAACTTTTTCTACCCGGACAAGGAACGCGTCCGGATCTCGTTCGACGAACTGTCGACGGCAGACGAAGTGAACGCGATCGTCGCCCTGTTCGCCAAAGCGGCGGGAAAAAGAGCGCCGGTCGTAAAGAAAATCGCCGAAACGGCCGATTTTCCGAAAAACGTACTGCGATCGTCGCCCTACCTGACCGAACCGGTCTTCCAGCGCTACCGCAGCGAAACCGACATGATGCGCTACATCAAGAAACTGGAACGCCGCGACATTTCGCTGGCCGACGGCATGATCCCGCTCGGCTCGTGCACGATGAAGCTGAATCCGGCCGTAACGATGCTCCCGCTGAGCCTGGCCGGACTGGCCGACCTGCACCCGTTCGTCCCGGCCGACCAGGCGGAAGGTTACCGGGAGTTGATCGACGAACTGTCGAAAGACCTCGCGACGATCACCGGAATGGACGCCGTATCGCTTCAGCCGAATTCGGGTGCCAACGGCGAATATTCCGGCCTGATGGTAATCCGCGCCTACTACCAGAGCCGCGGGCAGGGCTACCGCAACGTCGCGCTGATCCCCGCTTCGGCGCACGGCACCAACCCCGCTTCGGCCGCCATGGCCGGTATGCGAATCGTGACCGTGGCCTGCGACACGAACGGGAACATAGACATCGACGACCTGCGAGCCAAAGCAGGCCGATACGCCAGCGAACTCTGCTGCATCATGGTGACCTACCCGTCGACGCACGGAGTCTTCGAAAGCCGTATCCGCGAGATCGTGGACATCGTGCACGACAACGGCGGACAGGTCTATATGGACGGAGCGAATATGAACGCGCAGGTCGGGCTGACCAACCCCGGATACATCGGGGCCGACGTTTGCCACCTGAACCTGCACAAGACGTTCGCCATCCCGCACGGCGGCGGCGGCCCGGGCGTCGGACCGATCTGCGTCGCGCAGCATCTGGCCGAATTCCTGCCGAGCCATCCGCTGGTCGAAACGGGCGGCGAAAACGGAATCACTTCCGTTGCGGCGGCGCCGTTCGGCAGCGCCTCGATTCTGCCGATCACCTACGGCTACATCAAAATGCTTGGCGAAAGCGGCCTGCGACGCGCCACCGAAACGGCGATCGTGCAGGCGAATTACGTGGCATCCGCTTTGAAAGGAGAATACGAAGTGCTCTACACCGGAGAAACCGGACGGGTCGGGCACGAAGCGATCCTCGACCTGCGCCATTTCCGCAAAGATTACGGCACGGAATGCGCCGATATCGCACGCAGGCTGATGGACTACGGATTCCATGCGCCTACCCTTTCGTTCCCCGTCCCCGAAACGCTGATGGTGGAACCCACCGAAAGCGAACCGAAGGCCGAGTTGGATCGTTTCATGGAAGCGCTCGTACGGATCAAACGGGAGTGCGAAGAGATCCGCGACGGGAAGGCCGATGCGGACGACAACGTCGTGAAAATGGCGCCGCACACGGCAGCGGAAGGCTGTGCGGACGATTGGAGTCATCCTTACGGCCGCGAAAAGGCCTTTTATCCGCTGCGCCGGCTCCGCGAAAACAAATTTTTCCCGTATGTCAGCCGGATCGACGGCGGCTACGGGGATCGTAATCTTTGCTGCACCTGCGGCATCTTGTATGAAACCGAATAAATATTTACTTAAAAAAGATAAAATGAAAATTGAGAAAAACATTCGTGGCTCTGAGCTACCAAGCTGAAAGTCGACGGTCAGGTCGTTGAAACGGTCAAAGCCGAGAGCCCTTTGCAATTCGTATACGGAACCGGCTTCCTGCTGCCGGCATTCGAGGCGAACCTCGCCGGACTGGGCAAAGGCGATCCTTTCGCATTCCGCCTGACGCCGCCAACGCTTACGGCGAAGTGATTCCGGACGCCGTGGTCGAACTGCCCAAAGAGGTCTTCATGGTCGACGGTAAAATCGAGGACGGTATGCTCGAAATCGGCAACCAGCCTTCCGATGAGCGACAACCAGGGCAACCGGCTGGTCGGCGTCGTGAAAGCGGTCGGCAACGACAGCGTAACGATGGACTTCAACCACCCGATGGCCGGCAAAGCGCTGGAATTTTCGGGGACGATCGTCGAAGTGCGCGAAGCCACGCCGGAAGACATGATGACGGGGCATCCCGCCGGGGGATGCGACTGCGGATGCGGAGACGGTTGCGGAGACGGTTGCGATCACGAACAGGGGAACGGCGGCTGCGGCTGCGGTTGTCACTAAAAAAATCTTTCGAATTTACGGATACAATCCGTAACCGCATACAAAAGGCAGGCCCCTCACGGGGCCTGCCTTTTACATATTCCGACTCCGGCTAAACAGCCTGTCCATTACAAGATAACCGCTCTTCAAGCAGAAGAGGAAGCGGCCTTGCGGGCGCTTCCTCTTCTTTGCCCCGGCGACAGCCGGAAAACAGTCCTATTTCTTGTAAATCTTCGTATACCCGTAGATCGCCTCGTCGCCCAGTTCTTCTTCGATGCGGAGCAACTGATTGTACTTGGCCATCCGGTCGGAACGGCTCAGCGAACCGGTCTTGATCTGGCCCGAATTGGTAGCTACCGCGATATCCGCGATCGTTGCGTCCTCGGTTTCGCCCGAACGGTGAGACGTAACCGAAGTGTAACCGGCGCGGTGAGCCATTTCGATCGCATCGAGCGTTTCGGTCAGCGACCCGATCTGGTTCACTTTGATCAAAATCGAATTGCCGCAGCCCATCTCGATCCCTTTTTTCAGGAATTCCACATTCGTTACGAACAAATCGTCGCCGACCAACTGGCACTTGTCGCCGATCTTGTCGGTCAGCGCTTTCCAGCCGTCCCAGTCGTTTTCGCTCATACCGTCCTCGATCGAGTCGATCGGGTACTTCGAGATCAGCTGTTCGAGGTAAGCGACCTGTTCGGCAGAGGTGCGTTTTGCACCTTTGGCGCCTTCGAACTTGGTATAGTCGTAGATACCGTCTTTGTAAAATTCGGAAGAGGCGCAGTCCATACCGATAGCCACATCGCCGCCTTCGCACTTGCGGCCCGGCTTGTAACCGGCTTTCTTAATCGCCTCGATGATCGATTCCAGCGCGTCTTCGGTACCGTTCAGGGCCGGAGCGAAACCGCCCTCGTCGCCTACGGCCGTACTCAGTCCGCGGTCGTGCAACACTTTCTTCAGCGCGTGGAACACCTCGGCGCCCATGCGCAGCCCTTCCCGGAACGAAGCGGCTCCGACCGGACGGATCATAAATTCCTGGAACGCGATCGGAGCGTCGAATGCGAACCGCCGTTGATGATATTCATCATCGGAACAGGTAGCGTCTTGGCGTTCGTTCCACCGATATAGCGGTACAGCGGCATACCGAGCAAATTGGCCGCGGCATGAGCGCAAGCCAGCGACACGCCGAGAATCGCATTGGCGCCGAGGTTGCTCTTGGTAGCGGTTCCGTCGAGCGCGATCATCGTTTTGTCGATGCCGACCTGATCGGTCACCTGCATACCGAGAATCTCCTTGGCGATGATTTCATTCACATTCTGAACGGCCTTCAGCACGCCTTTTCCGCCATAACGCCCCTTGTCGCCGTCGCGCAGTTCGAGCGCTTCGTTTTCGCCGGTAGAGGCTCCGGACGGAACGGCTGCACGGCCGACAGCCCCGCTTGCGGTAGTTACTTCCACTTCAATCGTCGGATTTCCTCTCGAGTCGAGGATTTCCCTTGCATGAACACTGATAATCTGTCCCATGACAATTTTCCTTAAATTAGTTTATAATCGGTTTATCTGTTTCGATCGCAACGCCGCCACCTAAGGGGCCCCTCGTATTTCCAACGCTTTTACCGGCGAATACCCGGCATCAGCAGAAATCGAAAACGCTTCAAAGATAGTGCATCGCGCCGGATTAAACAAGTTTTACAACGTGTCGTTTCCCTGAATCCGGTAAAAAATGCGTCGGAATATTGTCTGTTTTCCGGAGAATTTCGACCGGAAATCCGTACGACATCGGCTCCGGCCGACCTCAATATTCCGCTTCCGGTCCAGCACAGATACGAAACAGACCGTGACTTAATCCCGCATCGTAAAGTCTTTTTTCGCCTCCGCCCGGTCGACGCACGTTTCGCCGGTATCGAGCGCCAGCGGCTTTTTCCCTTCACAAACCGCGCCATAAAATCCAGGATCGCCTTCCGGAAATCGCACATCGGAATCTCGGCCATGTCGTGATCCACATTCCCGGCGGCGTAAAAACATAAAGGGCCCGCATCTTCCGGAAACCGCGCGGTCAGGTATTCGGCCCGAAGCAACCGACATCCCCGAACGTCGTCCGGCCGAACGGCACGTATCCCTCCGCATTTCGGCAGCCGTACCGGCATAAAACAAGAGCGGGGATTCTTGGAATCTCCGCTCTTCGTATGAAGCAACGTTTTATTAAGCCTTTTCTTCGGCAGGAGCCTCTTCCGCCGCTTTTTTTAGCAGCGGGCTTTTTGCGGCGGCCTTCTTTGCAGGCGCTTTCTTGACCTCTTCCGCAGGAGCCTCGGTATCGGCAGCGACCGGTTCCGCAACGGCTTCGACCGGTTCGGCAGCTTTCTTAGCACCCGAACGGCTACGACGCGTTTTCGGTTTTTCAGCCACTTTCGCCTCCTTCGTGTAGGTTTCGTTGAAGTCTACCAGTTCGATGAAGCACATCTCGGCAGCATCCCCCAAGCGAAAACCGGTCTTCAGAATCCGGCAGTAACCGCCCGGACGGTCGGCGATCTTCGGAGCGATCTCGCGAAACAGGCTCGGCAACGGCTTGCTTGTCCTTCAGGTAGCTGAAAACAACACGACGCGAATGAGTCGTATCCAGTTTGGATTTGGTAATCAACGGCTCGACGTACATTCTCAGAGCCTTTGCTTTGGCAACCGTCGTATTGATCCGTTTGTGACGGATCAGGGAGTTTGCCGTTGGCCAACAGCGCCTTGCGGTGCGCTGCCTGCCGGCCAAGGTGGTTAATTTTTTGTTATGTCTCATAATTACGTGATCTTAAATTTTTGCTTCAGGTTAAAAACCGATCCTCCTTCGCCGGGAGTCGGATCAGACCCGTTACTGTCGCAGTTCCGGTTAATCCTTGTCCAGGCTTGTAGATCGATACGTCCATACCGAAATGGAGATTCAAATTCGTCAGCAAATCGTCGGCTCGGAAAGCGACTTTTTACCGAAGTTTCTGAATTTAAGCAAATCGTTCCGATTGAAACGCACCAGATCTCCCACGGTTTCCACTTCGGCGGCCTTCAGGCAGTTGAGCGCACGCACCGAAAGATCCTGATCGGAAAGTTTGGTTTTCAACAACTGACGCATGTGAAGCACATCTTCGTCAAATTCCTCCGTAGCACTGTTTTCCTCGAGGTTCAGTGTAATTTTTTCATCTGAGAGGAGCATGAAGTGATGAATCAATATTTTAGCAGCCTCTTTCAGTGCATCTTTCGGGTGAATGGAACCGTCCGTCGTAATCTCCAAGTTGAGTTTCTCGTAGTCGGTTTTCTGCTCTACACGGTAGTTTTCGACCGAATATTTTACATTCTTGATCGGTGTGTGGATCGAATCGATCGGAAGCAGACCGAACTCCGCGTCGGCGGGACGGTTCTCTTCGGCGGGCACGTATCCGCGCCCTTTGCCGATCGTCAACTCGATTTGCAGCTTTACGTCCGCATCGAGCCGGCAGATCACCAGATCGGGATTCAACACCTTAAAGTTCGTAAGAAAATTCGAAATGTACCCGGCCGTGAGTTCGGTCTGGCCGGCTACGCTGACCCGCACCTTTTCACTGTCGGCACTTTCGACGGTTTTAATGAAACGTACCTGTTTGAGATTCAAAATGATCTCAAGCATTCCTTCCATAACACCGGGGATAGCAGCAAATTCATGGTCTACGCCGGCCACTTTCACCGTCGTGATCGCATACCCTTCCAGCGAAGAAAGAAGAATGCGGCGCAGTGCGTTGCCGACCGTCATCCCGAATCCCGGTTCCAGCGGACGAAATTCAAACCGTCCGAAAGAAGAGGTGGATTCGAGCATGATTACCTTTTCAGGTTTTTGAAATGCTAATATTGCCATAATTATTGCTCCTCGATTAAATTACTACTTAGAGTACAGTTCCACGATCAGTTGCTCGTTGACATTCTCCGGAATGTCGGCGCGTTCGGGCTTCGACAGAAACTTGCCCGTCATCTGAGCGCCTTCCCACTCCAGCCATGCGAAACGGCTGCGACGACCGCTGCCCAGAGCGTCCTGAATCACTTCCAACGATTTCGATTTCTCACGTACACCAACCGTATCCCCTTCTTTGAGCGAGTAGGACGGAATATTGACAACGTTGCCGTTCACCGTAATGTGGCGGTGCGACACCAACTGCCGGGCTGCGGCGCGCGTCGGGGCGATCCCCAGACGGTAAACCACATTATCCAGACGGCACTCGAGCAACTTCAGCAGGTTCTCACCGGTGATACCGCCCAGACGAGCCGCACTTCGTAAGTCCTGTAGAACTGTTTTCCTGCACACCGTAAATCGCCTTAGCCTTCTGTTTTTCGAGCAACTGCGTACCGTATTCGGATACTTTCTTGCGTTTACGGGCAAGTCCGTGTTGTCCCGGGGGATAGTTCTTCTTCTCAAGCGCCTTATCCGTCCCGAAAATTGCCTCGCCGAACTTTCTGGCGATTTTTGTTTTTGGTCCTATATATCTTCCCATTGTTAGAAATTTTTCTTGTTTTTCAGAGTTTCCATCCAAAACGTTTCGATCCGTCCAGAGATCGCCGGAACACCGCTGTCGCAACAGCAAAGCCCCGGATATCCCTGAAACCGTCAATTACACGCGGCGACGGTTGGGGGGACGGCATCCGTTATGAGGCAGCGGAGTAACATCGATGATCTCGAGCACTTCGATACCAGCTCCATGGATGGTGCGAATGGCTGATTCACGACCTGCGCCGGGACCTTTCACATACACCTTCACTTTACGGAGTCCCATATCGTATGCAACTTTGGCACAATCCGTTGCCGCTGTCTGTGCTGCATAGGGGGTATTCTTTTTGGAACCTCTGAAACCCATTTTCCCGGCGGAACTCCAACTGATCACTTCGCCGGCTGCATTGGTCAGCGTAATGATTACGTTATTGAAAGTCGAGTGCACATGGGCCATACCTTGAGCGTCAACTTTGACAACCTTCTTTTTAACTGCTCCTGTTTTTTTAGCCATAACTCTCTGATATTACTTAGTTGCTTTTTTCTTGTTAGCTACGGTTTTCTTGCGTCCCTTGCGGGTGCGGGCATTGTTCTTCGTGCTCTGTCCGCGAACGGGAAGCCCCAGACGGTGACGGATCCCACGGTAGCAACCGATGTCCATCAGACGCTTGATGTTCAACTGAACCGACGAACGCAACTCTCCTTCGACTTTGTAACCTTCGCTGGCAATGACGTTACGGATGGCGGCAATATTCTCATCGCTCCAATCCTTCACCTTGAGGTCGTAACTGATCTGTGCTTTCTCAAGGATCGCGCGAGCGGTACTTCTTCAATACCGTAGATATAGGTCAAGCCTATCTCGCCTCTTTTATTTTTGGGTAAATCTACACCGACAATACGTGCCATAAATGATAATCACTTTTAATTTTTTTAACTAACCTTGGCGCATTTTCAACTTGGGATTCTTTTGCAGATCACATAAAAAGGCGGCCTTTACGCTTCACGATCTTGCAATCCTCGCTTCTCTTTTTTGATGGATGTTCTAACTTTCATTTTCAGACATCTTAATGTGTGTGTTGTAAATCGCGACATTCCCTCCCGGGTCTGTCCTCTCATGTAGCCGGGCTACCTATTTGTAGCGGAACGAGATGCGTCCCTTCGTCAAATCGTAAGGAGACATCTCCACTTTCACTTTATCCCCCGGTAAGATCTTGATGTAGTGCATCCGCATCTTCCCGGAAATATGGGCGGTAATCACATGGCCGTTGTCGAGTTCCACCCGGAACATCGCATTGGACAACGCTTCGATAATGGTTCCGTCCTTTTCAATAGCAAGCTTGTTTCGCCATAGAGTCTTAGTTGTTAATTGCTTTTTCGATAATTCCGAAATCCGTCAGGACATCGGGCCCGTTCTCGGTAATCGCCACGGCAAACTCGAAATGAGCCGCCGGTTTGCGATCCCGCGTACGCACCGTCCAGCCGTCGCGTTCGAAAACGATATCACGTTTCCCCATGTTGATCATGGGTTCGATACAGATGACCATGCCCGCTTTCAGCAGCGGCCCCCGGCCTCTGGCTCCGTAATTGGGTACCTGGGGATCTTCGTGCATTTTGCGGCCGAGGCCGTGTCCCACCATCTCCCGTACCACGGAGTATCCGTGCTTTTCGGCATGTTCCTGCACAGCATTGCCGACATCGCCTACGCGATTGCCGGGTTTCGCCTGTGCGACCCCTTTATAAAGAGCCTCTTTGGTGACTCTGAGCAGACTCTCCGCTTCCGGAGCAATCTCCCCTACAGCAAACGTGTGTAGGCAGAATCACCACAAAACCCCTTCATAAATGTGCCACAATCCACCGAAAGAATATCGCCTTCTTTCAAAACGGTTTTCGAAGAGGGAATCCGTGTACAACCTGTTCGTTGACCGACATGCAAAGCGTGTTCGGAAAACCGTTGTATCCGAGAAAACTGGGAACAGCCCCGTGGCTGCGGATAAAATCTTCGGCTATTTTATCCAACTCGAGGTCGTCACGCCCGGCTTGATGTGCTTAGCCAGTTCAGCCAACGTAGCGCTCACGAGCAAGTTGTTCTCCCGGAGTAATTCGATCTCTTCGTGTGTCTTCAGATATATCATAAAAACCAAATCCACTTAAGCGCTTCTGCCCTTTGATCCGTCCGGTCTTCATCAAACCGTCGTAGTGACGAAGGAGCAGGTAGCTTTCAATCTGCTGCAGGGTGTCGAGAATAACGCCCACCAGGATCAGCAGCGAGGTTCCGCCATAGAACAGCGCAACTGATTGTTGATTCGAGTTTCATCGCAAAAGCGGGCAGAATCGCCACGATCGCAAGGAAAACGGAACCCGGCAGCGTGATCCTCGTCATGATGGTATCGAGGTAATCGACCGTTTTCTTGCCGGGTTTCACGCCCGGGATAAAACCGCCGTTACGTTTCATATCCTCCGCCATCATGTTGGGATTCACGGTAATTGCTGTATAGAAATAGGTAAATGCCACAACCAGTAATCCGAACACCAGATTGTACCAAAAACCCGAATAGTTGCTGAATGCCGTACCGATCGCACTGGTCGATTCGAACTTGCTGAACAGGGCGGGAATGAACATCAACGCCTGAGCGAAGATGATCGGCATCACGCCTGCCGCATTGATTTTCAGCGGAATGTACTGACGGACGCCACCATACTGTTTGTTGCCTACGATCCGTTTGGCATACTGCACCGGAATCTTGCGGACAGCCTGTACCAGAGCGATCGTAGCCGCGAAAACCAGGAACAACAGCGCCAGTTCGACGATCAGCATCACGAAACCACCGGTAGATTCCGTAAAACGGGTATTCAACTCGGCCATCAGCGCGTGCGGCAGCCGGGCGATGATTCCCACCATGATGATCAGCGACACGCCGTTTCCGATCCCCTTATCGGTAATCTTCTCGCCGAGCCACATCACGAACATCGTACCGGCAATCAGCACGATCGTCGCACTGACGGTGAACAATGCGCCGGAACCCAATACGAAAGCATAAGGTTGCAGCGTACCGTGCAAATTGGCCAGATAGGCCGGAGCCTGCAGCAACAGCACGATAATGGTCAGGTAGCGGGTCCACTGGTTGATTTTGCGGCGGCCGCTCTCCCCTTCTTTCTGCAGTTTCTGGAAGTAGGGAACTACGATTCCGAGCAACTGGATTACGATCGAAGCAGAGATATAGGGCATAATTCCGAGCGCGAAAATCGAGGCGTTGCTGAATGCTCCTCCGGAGAAGATATTCAGCAGCCCCAGCAATCCGTTGCCATCCACCTGACTCTGAAAGGTCGTTCAGAGCAGCCGGATTGATACCCGGAATCACCACAAAACTACCGAAGCGATATACAAGAAGCAAAGAGAGCGTAAAGAGGATTCTCTTGCGCAGCTCTTCGATCTTGAATATATTCTTGATGGTCTCGATTAGTTTTTTCATTACTGAAAAGTTAGAGTTTACAACCTTACCCTGCTGTGCTTCGATAGCAGCCGCAGCCGATTTTGAAAATGCATGCGCGGTAACTTCGAGCGCTACGGAAAGCGTTCCGTTGCCAAGGATTTTGACCCGGTCGTTTTTCGAAATGAAACCGGCTTCGATCAACGTTTCCACATCGATGCTCTTCAGGGGAATTCTTGGTTGCCGCTCTTCCAGAACACCGAGGTTAATCCCTTTGTATTCCACTCTTTTCAGGTTCGTAAAACCGTATTTGGGCAAGCGTCTCTGCAAAGGCATCTGGCCTCCTTCGAAACCTAATTTCGAAGAGTATCCCGAACGCGACTTAGCGCCGTTGCGTCCACGCGTCGCCGTTCCGCCATGTCCGGATCCCTGACCGCGGCCGATCCGTTTTTCTTTGCCGGTCGACCCTTCTGCGGGCTTTAAATTACTAAAAGATTCATCCGTTTTTCTGTTATTTACCGACCCGGAGCCGCCTCGTGGCCGCCCCTTCGCGGTGGATTAGAATAACTATTTTACTTCTTCAATTTTTACGAGGTGCTTCACTTTTTGCGATCATGCCCAGTATGATAGCCGAATCATCGTGCTCAACGGTCTGATTGATCTTGCGAAGTCCCAGCGCATCGAGGTTCCTTTTCTGGAGTGCAGACGAACCGATGCGGCTTTTTGATCTGTGTGATTTTTTCAATTTAGCCATTTCCTGACGAATTATCCGTTAAATACTGTGTCGAGTGATACGCCGCGCACTTGAGCCACGCTGTATGCATCGCGCAGTTCCAACAGTGCGGCAACGGTGGCTTTCACCAGGTTGTGCGGGTTCGACGAACCTTTGCTCTTCGCAAGCACGTTGCGGATACCGACGCTCTCAAGCACGGCACGCATGGCGCCTCCGGCGATTACGCCGGTACCGGGAGCGGCCGGACGGATCATCACCAGCGAACCGCTGTAACGGGCTTCCTGTTTGTGCGGGATCGTTCCGTGCAGCACGGGAATTTTAACAAGGTTTTTCTTCGCATCTTCAACCCCTTTTGGCAATGGCGGAGGTCACTTCGCCGGCTTTGCCGAGGCCGTAGCCTACGACGCCGTTTTCGTTACCTACCACAACGATTGCCGAAAAACTGAATGTGCGACCACCCTTGGTTACCTTGGTAACGCGCTGGATGATGCTTACGAGCCGGTCTTTCAGGCTCGAGGTCGCTTGTTCTCACCTTTTTATGTTCGTATTTGACATATCGCTTAGAATTTAAGACCACCCTCTCTGGCGGCGTCCGCTAACATTTTTACTCTACCGTGATACAGGTATCCGTTTCGGTCGAACGATACTTCGGTGATACCCTTCTGTACGCTGCGTTCGGCGGCCAATTTGCCGACCAGGGCAGCAACCTGCACCTTGTTCAGACCGGCCACTTTTTCTGCCACTTCCTTGTCCCGCGACGAGGCCGCTGCCAAAGTAACACCGTTCAGATCGTCGATAAGCTGTACCGAGATATGCCTGTTGCTTCTGAACACAGACATCCGAGGCTTCTGTGCCGTTCCGCTGACAATCTTGCGAATGCGCAGTTTGATGCGCGCTCTTCTTTCTACCTTATTCAATGACATAATTGTACGATTTTACTATTTAGCATTAGCAGATTTTACCAGCCTTGCGACGGGCTGCTCACCCACGAACTTAATACCTTTCCCTTTGTACGGTTCCGGTTTACGCAACGAGCGGATCTTCACAGCCACCTGTCCGATGAGCGTTTGTCGGCGCTTTTCAGCGTCACGATCGGGTTGCCTTTCTTCTTCTCGGTAACGGCTTCCACCTTGACTTCGGGCGGAGCATCACATAAATATCGTGCGAGTATCCGAGACTCAGTTCGAGAATCTGTCCTTTGGCTTCGGCTTTGAAACCGACGCCGACGAGTTCCTGCTTGATTTCGTATCCTTTCGAAACCCCCACAACCATGTTGTGGATCAACGCACGGTACAGACCGTGCATCGAGCGGTGACGGGGCTGATCGGTCGGACGGGTCACGTGCAACACGTTTCCTTCCACCTTCACGGTAATATCCGGATCAACCTGCTGGCTGAGTTGCCCCAGAGGTCCTTTCACACTCACCACGTTATCGGCGCCAACGGTAACCGTCACACCGGCGGGCAGGTCTACAGGTAATTTTCCAATTCTTGACATTTCTTCTTAATTCATTTGGTTTTCAAAAGTCCTTCCTCCGCGGGTTCGGGCCTCGCGGCATACGGACGACAAACTATCGCGTTTACCTCTTTTACAGATTAATAAACGTAGCACAGTACTTCACCGCCCACATTTTCCTGACGGGCTTTCTTGTCGGTCATAATGCCTTTGGAAGTCGATACGATAGCTATTCCCAGGCCGTTCAGCACACGGGGCATCTCTGCTGCGCTGGCGTAACGGCGCAAACCCGGACGGCTTACCCGCTTAAGGCCTTTGATCGCATTCACCTTGGTTTCCGGATGGTACTTCAAGGCAATTTTGATAACAGCGTGACCCTTCGCATCCTCCTCGAACTTGTAGGCCAGGATATAGCCTTGTTCGAACAGGATCTTCGTGATCGCCTGTTTCATTTTTGAACCGGGAGCTTCAACCACCTTGTGGTTGGCTTTCACCGCGTTTCTGACTCGCGTCAGAAAATCCGAAATTGGATCTGTCATGTTATTAAAATTAGTTATTGTGTAAAAATTACAATTTACAGATTAAAAATCAGGCGCTAAAGGACGAAAAAAATTCGTAATTCATCACCTAATTTTTAACCCGTAATCGTAAATATCTACCGATTCTCGCTTTCTTCACGCCGGGAATCAGCCCCTGGGAAGCCATTTCGCGGAACTGGATACGGCTGATGCCGAACATTCGCATGTATCCTTTCGGGCGGCCGGTCAGTTTGCAACGGTTGTGCAGGCGGATCGGGTTCGAATTGCGGCGGCAACTTCGCAAGGGCCAGACCTTCGTAATCCCCGGCTTCTTTGGCAGCGAGCCCGTTTGGCAGCGTAACGCTCTACCAGTTTGAGGCGTTTCACCTCGCGGGCTTTCATTGATTCTTTTGCCATATTGCTTAGTTCTTTTTAATGTTCTTAAACGGAAGACCGAACTGTTTAAGCAGCGCATAAGCCTCTTCGTCGGTAGCGGCGGACGTCACGAACGTGATCTCCATGCCCAGAATCTTCGTGATCTTGTCGATGTCGATTTCCGGGAAGATAATCTGTTCGGTGATTCCGAGCGTATAGTTGCCCTGACCATCGAATTTGTCGTTAATCCCCTTGAAGTCGCGAATACGCGGCAGCGCCACGGCAACCAGCCTTTCGAGAAATTCGTACATCTTGTTGTGACGCAGCGTCACGCGGGCGCCAATGGTCATTGCCCCTTACGGAGTTTGAAGTTCGAAATATCCTTTTGGACTTAGTCGTAACCGCCTTCTGACCGGTGATTTTGCTCAGTTCGTCGAGCGCCGTTTCGATAATCTTCTTATCGGCGACAGCCTGGCCGAGGCCCTGGTTGATCACGATCTTCTCGAGCACGGGAACCTGCATTACGCTGCTGTAACCAAATTCCTTTACAAGCGCAGGCACCACCTGCTCCTTGTAATTTTCTTTAGTGTAGGAACGTAAGTCATTATTTAATCTCCTCCCTGACTTTTTAGCGTAACGTACTAATTTACCTTCTGCGTCGGCTTTGCGCCCGACCACGGGTCGCTTTGCCCGGCTTTTCGGGTCGATCGGCTGCAGGTTCGAAATATGGATCGGAGCCTCCTGCTTTAGGATACCGCCCTGGGGATTCTTGGCGTTGGGCTTGGTGTGCTTGCTGACGATGTTCACACCCTCAACGATCGCACGCTCGGCTTCGAAACCTCGACCTTCAGGACTTTGCCCGTCTGGCCTTTGCTGTCACCGGCGATAACCTGAACCTGATCCCCTTTCTTAATATGTAATTTTGACATATTGAAATAGTTTTTATGATTACAAATACTTGCGAGGGAGATAATGAAATATTCTGGTCGCGCAGCAATTCGCGGGCAACGCGGCCCGAAGATACGGGTTCCGCGCATTTCTCCCTGGTTATTCAGAAGCACCACGGCATTGTCGTCGAAACGGATGTAGGATCCGTTGGCACGGCGGATCTCCTTCTTGGTCCGGACCACGACCGCCTTCGACACGGCGCCCTTCTTGACGTCGCCCGAAGGGAGTCGCGCTCTTCACCGCAACCACGATCTTATCGCCGATGGATGCGTAGCGTTTTCCCGTTCCGCCGAGCACCCGGATGCAGAGTACCTCCTTCGCTCCGCTGTTATCAGCTACTACGAGTCTACTTTCCTGTTGTATCATAACTACTTAGCTCTTTCAATGATTTGTACTAATCTCCAACGCTTCGTCTTGCTCAGCGGGCGGGTCTCCATGATGCGTACCGTATCGCCCTCCTTGCACGTCTCGTCGAGCGACTCGGCCACGAACTTGGTCGTCTTATTGACGAACTTGCCGTAGATAGGATGCTTCACCTTACGCGCTACCGCAACCACAATGGTTTTAGCCATCTTGTTGCTGACAACCACACCGATACGCTCTTTTCTCAGATTTCTTTCCATAGTTGTACTACTTATTTAGCGTTTTTTTGACGCAGAATCGTCAGCATGCGAGCTATATCTCTGCGGTTCTTCTTAATGATCGACGGGTTCTCGACGGGGGACACGGCGTGCTGCACCTTCAGCTTGGCGAGCTGGGCCTTTTCGGTCTCGATGCGTTCCGCGAGGTCCTTCGTCGAAAGGTCCTTGATTTCTGCACTTTTCATCTTGCGTTCCCTTAAATTGTGGTTTCGACGTAGTCACGTCTTACGATAAACTTGGTGGTAATAGGCAGTTTCTGGGCTCCCAGACGCAGCGCCTCCTGCGCTACGGCCAGGGGCACGCCCTCTGCCTCGAAGAGAATGCGTCCCGGAGTTACGGGCGCCACGAAGCCTTCGGGGTTACCCTTACCCTTACCCATACGCACCTCGGCGGGCTTCTTCGTGATGGGTTTGTCGGGGAAAATGCGGATCCACAGCTGTACCTTCACGCTTCATGTAACGCGTAATGGCCTGACGGGCCGCCTCTATCTGACGACCCGTGATCCAGGTCGATTCAAGTGCCTTGATTGCCGAACGATCCGTATGCGAGCTGGTTACCTCTTTGAGCAAGCCCCTTCATACGGCCTTTCTGCATTCTTCTAAATTTGGTCTTTTTCGGCTGTAACATGTTAGTTCTGCTTTAAAAAGGTCCTACTTACTGATTGTTATTGCGACGGTCTCCGCCCCGACGTCCGCCGCGACGGTCTCCACCGCGACGGTCTCCGCGGTCACCGCGTCCGCCACGACGGTCGCCGCGCTCACCGCGGTCGCCCGAAGGTGCCTGCGCCGAAGCGCCTGCGATTTCGAACAGGTCGCGCTGGCCGTATACGATGCCCTGGCAGATCCACACCTTCACGCCCAGGATACCCACTTTCGTGAGCGCCTCCGTGAGGCAGTAGTCGATGTCGGCACGGAACGTGTGCAGCGGAATGCGTCCCTCCTTGATCGTCTCCGTACGGGCCATCTCGGCGCCGCCGACACGGCCGGCAACCTGGATCTTGATACCCTCGGCGCCCATGCGCATCGTCGAAGCCACGGCCGTCTTCACGGCGCGGCGGAACGACACGCGGCCCTCGAGCTGACGGGCGATGTTCTGGCCCACGATGACGGCATCCACCTCGGGACGCTTCACCTCGAAGATGTTGATCTGGATCTCCTTGCCGGTGAGCTTCTTGAGCTCCTCCTTGAGCTTGTCCACCTCCTGGCCGCCCTTGCCGATGATGATGCCCGGACGGGCGGTCGAAATCGTAACCGTGACCAGCTTCAGCGTGCGCTCGATGATGATCTTCGAGATCGAAGCCTTCTGCAGACGGACATTCAGATACTTGCGGATCTTGGCGTCCTCGACGAGCTTGTCGGAGAAATCCTTGCCACCGAACCAGTTGGAATCCCAACCGCGGATGATACCAAGACGATTTGCTATCGGATTAACTTTCTGTCCCATCTGATTACTTGTTTTCTACGGTTACCATTTTGTCTACTACGATCGTCACATGGTTCGAACGCTTGCGGATACGGTGTGCGCGACCCTGCGGAGCAGCCTGAATGCGCTTCAGCATGCGGCCGCCGTCCACGAATACCTCCTTCACGCAGAGCTTCGTGTCCTCCAGACGCTCCGATTCGTTCTTGGCCTCCCAGTTGGCGATCGCCGACTTGAGGAGCTTCTCCATACGGATCGACGCCTCCTTCTTCGAGTAGCGGAGGATACCCAGAGCCTTGTTGATCTCCACGCCGCGGATGATGTCGGCCACCAGGCGCATCTTACGGGGAGAGGTCGGGCAGTCGCGCATAATGGCGATAGCCTTCTGCTTCTTTTCAGCCTTTAACTGTGCGGCTCTATTTGCTTTTCTTGCACCCATTTTCTACCTATTTTTTCTTGTTACCTGCATGACCACGGAAGTTGCGCGTGGGAGCAAACTCGCCGAGTTTGTGTCCTACCATGTTCTCCGTCACATACACCGGGATGAATTTGTTTCCGTTGTGAACGGCGATCGTCTGACCCACGAAGTCAGGCGAGATCATACTTGCTCGTGACCATGTCTTGATTACCGACTTTTTATTTCCTTCCGCCTGGGCGACGATCTTCGCTTCGAGCTTGGGGTCGATAAACGGTCCTTTTTTCAATGAACGGCTCATTATGTACTCTTTTTAATTATTTTTTCTTCTTGGAAATAATAAACTTCGAGGTCGTCTTCTTCGGATTACGCGTCTTGTAACCCTTGGCAAGCAGACCCTTGCGCGAACGCGGGTGACCGCCCGACGCACGGCCTTCGCCACCGCCCATCGGGTGATCAACCGGGTTCATCACGACGCCGCGGTTGCGGGGACGACGGCCGCGCCAACGCTCACGACCGGCCTTGCCCGAGCTTTCGAGGCTGTGGTCGATATTCGACACGACACCCACCGTAGCGCGGCAAGTTACGAGTACCATACGAGTCTCGCCCGAAGGCAGCTTGATGATGGCGAATTTGCCCTCACGAGCCAGCAACTGGGCGTAGGAACCAGCCGAACGCGCCATGGCTGCCGCCCTGACCGGGGTAGAGTTCGATGTTGTGGACGACCGTACCCAGGGGAATCTCGCTCAGGAAGAGCGTGTTTCCGACCTCGGGAGCGACACCTGCGCCGCTCATTACGGTCTGGCCCACCTGGAGGCCGTTCGGTGCGATGATATAGCTCTTCTCACCGTCGGCATATACCAGAAGTGCAATGCGTGCAGTACGATTGGGGTCGTACTCGATAGATTTTACAGTCGCAGGGATGCCGTCCTTCGAGCGCTTGAAATCGACCAGACGGTACATCTGCTTGTGACCGCCGCCGATATAGCGTACCGTCATCTTGCCGTCGTTGTTACGGCCGCCCGTGCTCTTCTTGGGGCTGAGAAGCGATTTTTCCGGCGTCGATTTGGTGATCTCGTCGAACGTGCCGATAATCTTATGTCGCGTACCTGCGGTAACAGGTTTGAATTTTCTTACTGCCATCTTCGTTAGATATTACTGTAAAAATCGATCTTGTCTCCATCCTTCAAGGTGACGATCGCCTTCTTGAAGTTGTTAGCGCGGCCCTCGAGCAGACCCGCCTTCGTATAGCGGCTCTTGAGCTTACCCATGTAGTTCACGGTGTTCACGTCCGTTACGACGACGTTGTACATCTGCTCTACGGCATTGCGAATCTGCAGCTTGTTAGCCCTCACGTCAACGATAAAACCGTAGCGATTCAACTTTTCGCCCTGAATCGTCATTTTCTCGGTCAAAACCGGCTTAATAATAATGTCCATTGTAACTTTGCGTTTTTAAGCTAACATCGTATTCAAAACATTCTCGGCGCCCTCCACCATCACGATGGCCGATGCGTTCATCACGTCGTAGGTGCAGACGTTCTGAGCCAGCACGGGCTTCACGTACGGGAGGTTGCGGCACGACAACTGCACGTTCACGTTCGATTCCGGCAGTACGAGGAGCACCTTCTTGTCGTCGACCTTGAGCGCCTCGGCCAGTGCCACGACCGACTTGGTCTTGGGGAGCCTCCAGCGACATCGTCTCGACGATGCTGATGGCGCCGGCCTGAGCCTTGTAGGTCAGCGCGCTGCGGCGGGCCAGTTGCTTGAGCTTCTTGTTGAGCTTGAAGCTGTAGTCGCGGGGCTGGGGACCGAACACGCGGCCGCCGCCCGGGAAAAGCGGCGAGAGGATGCTGCCGCAGCGGGCGCCGCCCGTGCCTTTCTGACGCTTGAGCTTGCGCGTCGAACCGGCAACCTCGTTGCGCTGCTTCGACTTGTGCGTGCCCTGACGCTGATCGGCCAGATACTGCTTCACGTCGAGGTAGATAGCGTGGTCATTAGCCTCCACGCCGAAAACGGCGTCCGAAAGGACTACCTTACGTCCCGTTTCCTTTCCTTGTGTGTTCAATACAGCTAATTCCATACTATTTTTCAATCGTTAAATAAGCACCTTTTGCTCCCGGAATCGAACCTTTCACGAGGATGAGGTTGCTCTCGGGGATTACTTTCAATACACGCAGGTTCAAAACCTTGACCTGCTCTCCGCCCATCTGGCCGGGCAGACGCTTGCCCTTGAAGACGCGCGACGGATAGGACGATGCGCCCAGCGAACCGGGCTTGCGCTGACGGTTGTGCTGGCCGTGGGTCTGACCGCCCACGCCGCCGAAGCCGTGACGCTTCACGACGCCCTGGAAGCCTTTGCCTTTCGAGATCCCGGTCACGTCCACCCAGTCCTCTTCCGAGAAGAGTTCTACGGTCAGCGTGTCGCCGAGATTCACTTCAGGCATGTCCTTGAATTCCGCAAGTTTGCGTTTCGGAGTCGTGCCGGCTTTCTTGAAGTGACCTAACAAACTGCTGGTGGCGTGCTTTTCACTCGTCTCGTCATAGGCAATCTGAACCGCCTCGTAGGAGTCCTTCTCGACGGTTTTGATTTGCGTAACAACGCAGGGACCAGCCTCGATGACAGTGCATGGTATGTTCTTACCCTCGGCACTGTAAACGGAAGTCATTCCGATTTTCTTTCCAATAAGTCCTGACATTTGTTGTCAATTGTTTGTTATAAATAGTAATAAAGTGATGTAACGTTTTTTTGTCTTGCCGTCTGGTTATCATATATTTCGATGTACCGATCGCTTTCAGCCGCCATTGCCGCCTGCGGCGCCATTGACAAATCCGGCTCCATCCCGGCCCTCCCTCGGGGAGGGAGATGGCGTGCGCTCCGCACGGTTGGTACACTATATATAATCAATCACCTCCGGTTCCCGTCGTCCTGCCCCGCTCCCGTTCCCCTGCCCGGGGCAACGCTCGCCGAGCCGACCCGCCCCCGGTTCCTTCTTTCGAAGAAACCCGGGTTACAGCTCGGAAAACCGGCAGACATCCTGTCCGATCAGACCTTGATCTCGACCTCGACACCCGAAGGAAGTTCGAGTTTCATCAACGCGTCGATCGTCTTGGGCGTGGACGAGTAGATGTCGAGAATGCGCTTGAAGGTGCAGAGCTGGAACTGCTCGCGGGCCTTCTTGTTCACGAAGGTCGAACGGTTCACCGTAAAGATCTGCTTGTGCGTGGGGAGGGGAACCGGACCGCTCACGACAGCGCCCGTGCTCTTCACGGTCTTCACAATCTTCTCGGCCGACTTGTCCACAAGATTGTGATCGAATGACTTTAACTTAATTCTAATCTTCTGGTTCATATGTTTGCTTATTCTATATCCTTACGTTTACCACTCGCTTTCTCGATGATCTCCTTGGCCAGGTTGGCGGGAACCTCCTCGAAGTGCGAGAACTCCATGGACGAGGTGGCGCGGCCCGACGAAATCGTGCGCAGCACGGTCACGTAGCCGAACATTTCCGACAGGGAACCTTGGCCTTCACCACGCGGGCGGTGCCTTTCGACTCCATGCCGGTAACCTGTCCGCGACGCTTGTTCAGGTCGCCGATGATGTCGCCCATGTTCTCCTCGGGGGGTCACGACCTCCACGGACATTACGGGCTCCAGAATCACCGAACCCGCCTTGGGAGCGGCATTGCGGTAACCGTTGCGGGCAGCGATCTCGAACGACAACTGGTCGGAGTCCACGGGGTGGAACGAACCGTCGAGCAGCGTGATCTTCATCGAGTCCATCGGATAGCCGGCCAGCGCACCGTTGGCCATGGCCGACTCGAAACCCTTCTGAACCGACGGGATGAACTCCTTGGGAATATTGCCGCCCTTGACCTGATCCACGAACTCCAGACCCATCTTGCCGTCCTCGGCGGGACCGATCTCGAAGATGATGTCGGCGAACTTACCGCGGCCGCCGGTCTGCTTCTTGAAGACCTCGCGGTGCTGGACCGTCTTGGTGAGCGACTCCTTGTAGTTCACCTGCGGAGCGCCCTGGTTGATCTCCACGCCGAACTCGCGGCGCAGACGGTCCACGATGATGTCGAGGTGCAACTCGCCCATGCCGCTGATCACCGTCTGACCCGAATCCTCGTCGGTGTGCACCGTGAAGGTGGGGTCCTCTTCGGCCAGCTTCGCCAGCGCGATGCCGAGCTTGTCGAGGTCCTTCTGGGTCTTGGGCTCCACGGCCAGACCGATCACCGGTTCGGGGAAGGTCATCTGCTCGAGCACGATCGGAGCGTTCTCGGCGCAGAGCGTGTCGCCCGTGCGGATCTCCTTGAAACCTACGGCCGCGCAGATGTCGCCGGCGCCGACGGTCTCCATCGGATTCTGCTTGTTGGCGTGCATCTGGTAGATGCGGCTGATACGCTCGCGCTTGCCGCTGCGTGCGTTGAGCACGTACGAACCGGCGTCGAGCTTGCCCGAGTAAACGCGGACGAAAGCCAGACGTCCCACGAAGGGGTCGGTGGCGATCTTGAAGGCCAGGCCGCAGAAAGGATCCTCCTCCGAAGCGTGGCGGACCTCCTCCTGCTCGGTCTTGGGGTTCATGCCCGTCACGGGCCGGAACGTCCAGCGGCGAAGGCAGGAACGCCATCACGTAGTCGAGCAGCTTCTGCACGCCCTTGTTGTGGAACGACGAACCGCAGAGCATCGGGACGATCTGCATGGAGATCGTGGCCTTGCGGATGGCTGCGAGCAGCTCGTCGGGCGTGATCGAATCGGGATCCTCGAAGAACTTCTCCATCAGCGCGTCGTCGGTGGAAGCCACCTCCTCGATGAGTTTGGCGCGCCACTCGGCGGCCTCGGCCTTCATCGCCTCGGGAATCTCGCGCAGCTCGAAGTTGTCGCGGACGGTCTTGTCGTCGAAATAGTAGATCGCATTATTATATATAAGGTCTACCAGTCCCTCGAACTTGTCCTCGGCGCCGATAGGCAGTACGACCGGGAGGGCCGTAGCGCCGAAGTGCTCCTTGATCTGCGCGCAGACCGACAGGAAGTCGGCGCCCGTGCGGTCCATCTTATTGACGTAACCGATACGGGGAACGTTGTACTTGTCGGCCTGACGCCATACGGTCTCCGACTGCGGCTCCACGCCGCCCACGGCGCAGAACGTGGCGATCGCGCCGTCGAGCACGCGCAGCGAACGCTCCACCTCGACGGTGAAGTCCACGTGTCCCGGGGTGTCGATCAGGTTGATCTGGTACTGGTTGTCCTTGTACTTCCAGAAGGCGGTCGTTGCGGCCGAGGTGATCGTGATGCCGCGCTCCTGCTCCTGAACCATCCAGTCCATGACGGCAGCGCCTTCGTGCGTTTCACCGATCTTGTGGGTTTTGCCCGTGTAGAAAAGGATTCGCTCCGACGTGGTGGTTTTACCGGCATCGATGTGAGCCATGATACCGATATTGCGAGTATATTTTAAATCTCTGGTTGCCATCTGTTCGGTCTCCTTATTAGAATCTAAAGTGTGCGAATGCCTTGTTGGCCTCGGCCATGCGGTGCATCTCCTCCTTGCGCTTGAAGGCGGCACCCTGCTGGTTGTAGGCATCCACGATCTCTGCTGCGAGCTTATCAGCCATCGTCTTGCCGGCGCGCTTGCGGGAATAGAGGACAAGGTTCTTCATGGAAATAGAAATCTTGCGCTCCGGACGAACCTCCATAGGAACCTGGAAGGTGGCGCCACCGATACGCTTCGACTTCACTTCGACCTGAGGAGTGATGTTCTCGAGGGCCTGTTTCCAGATTTCCAGCGGAGATTTATCAGCATCCTTCATCTTCTTGCCCACGATCTCGAGCGAGTCGTAGAAAATCGTGTAGGCAATACTCTTCTTACCATCCAGCATAAGGTTGTTCACGAAACGGGTCACGGCCACGTCTCCGAACTTCGGATCCGGAAGTAGAATTCGCTTCTTTGGCTTAGCTTTTCTCATTGCTATTTAAAAATGATCTGTTAAAAACTCTCTTGTTGTTGACTATTTGCCCGCCTTGGGACGCTTGGCGCCGTACTTCGAACGACGCTGACGGCGACCGTCCACGCCGGCCGAGTCGAGCGCGCCGCGCACGAGGTGATAACGCACGCCGGGGAGGTCCTTCACACGGCCGCCGCGGACGAGCACGATCGAGTGCTCCTGCAGGTTGTGGCCCTCGCCGGGGATGTAGGCATTGACCTCCTTGCCGTTGGTCAGACGAACACGCGCCACCTTACGCATAGCCGAGTTAGGCTTCTTCGGGGTCGTCGTGTACACACGGGTACAAACGCCGCGACGCTGGGGACACGCAGCCAGTGCGGGAGACTTCGACTTGTCCTCCATCTTCACTCGACCGTTTCTCACTAACTGTTGAATCACGTGTTTCCCCCACACGGGATTGTTGATTCCCGAACCGTTGAAAATGCCGGCGAGCAATTTCAGCGGCAGTTTCGATGCGAAACGGTATGAGAAAAACGCGCCCAGATCGCGCGAACCGAGCGTCCGGACGTAGTCGACGGTTTTCCCGCCGGATAGTTCGCTGCCGTAATAACTCGTCAAGTATTTCGACAGGAAAGAACGGTTCGCGAACAGATTCGTGGACGGCCCCCGATCCATATCGGTGCTGAAATGGTACTGCTGCTGCCCGAGTTCGGCCGTAAAACCTCCGGACTGGTAACCGGCATAAGCATCCAGCAACGATATTTTCCCTTCGTTACCGAAATCCATCTGAAGGCGGTAATTCATTTTCGGCGAAACGTTCCCCGAACGCCCAGCCGGGCGTTACGTACGCTGAACCGGTACTCCCTGCCGTTCAGATCGACCTCCATCTTCGCTTTGATCGTTCCGTCCAGTTTCGGCACGTACGAGACCGGCTCCGCCTTTTTCCCGGCCGCAACCGTGTCCGACTGAGCAAAGGCGACGCCTGAAGACAGCACAAAAAGCGAAATCAACACAAACTTCATTTTCATTTATCATTCTTTTTAACGGCCCGGCAGACGGTCGAATCCCGCAACGGCCACAATCCGGCACAAAAATACCATTAAATCGGAAAACGGAAACTTTCGCCCGCGCGCAATTCTGATCTTAACAAAAAATTAATTCGTCTGTTTTTAAAATATAATAATTATATTTGCAGATATTCAATTCATTCAGACCGTCATGATCACGAAAACAGCGCTCGAAAACATCGTCTCCAAACAACGTAAAATGCTCGCGAACGTTTCGCCCGGACATCCGCGCGAAATCGAAGAGTCCATTCCCTACCTAACCGACCGTATGCTGCTGATCGGGGGCGTGCGCGGATGCGGATGCAGCGCGTTGCTGCACCGGATGCTGAACAACGACTATCCCGAAGCGTGGTACACCGACTTCGACGACCCGCGGCTCGGAGGTTTCGACGCGGGCGATTTCACGAAGTGCTCGATCGGCTGCTGGAAGAGTCGGGCAAAGGCATCGCCCTGTTCAACCGGATCGACCTGGCAGCCGGATGGATCGAATTCTGCGACCGAAAAATCCGCCAGGGGATCAAGATTGTCTCCACCGTTTCGCTGGAAACCCTCCTGCGGCTCGCAAAAGCCGAGCGTCCGGACGGGACAGGCGCCGTCCCGGATATCTTCTCGCTCCGCCGACTCGACCTCTTTTCGTACAACGAATTTCTCACTTTCACGCATAAACCGGCCGGCGAACAGGCCGTCAACGAATTTCTGTCGCGGGGAGCTTTTCCCGGACTCATCAAAACGGGACACACCGAAGCGCTCCATCAACTCTACACGGAAATCCTCTGCAAGGACGCCGTCATCGCGGGAGGCATCCGCGACCGGAACACCCTGCAACGGATGGCATTGCACCTAATCACCAACACCGGAGCACCCGTCACCGCCAACAAACTGCGCGAAAAACTGAAAATAAAGGCCGTGAGCACGGCCGCAGAACACATGCAATGCATCGAAACGGCCGGACTCGTACGCTTCGTTTCGATCCTCAGCGACAACCCGGCGCGCCAGGCGGTCAATCCGCGCAAGGTCTATGCGGTCGACACGGCGCTGGCCGCAGCCGTATCGACCGCCGAGACCGTCGACCGGAACAAACTGTTCGAAACGATGCTATTCAACCACCTGTGCCGGGAGAGCCGGTCGGTATGCTATACGAACGAACAGGGCGGATGCGATTTTATCGCGTCCGATGCGGAAGGGGGCGTCCGCTGCATCCAGGCCTGCTACGACGACGACCCCGACCTGATGCAGACCAAAACCGACGGATTGCTATGGGCGCTACGGCAAACTGGGGCGAGCCGAGGCACGATCGTTACGGCCGACCGGAACGACCGCATCGATGCCGAAAATTTCGAAATCGAGGTAATCGACGCCGACACTTTCCTCGGCGGATACTGACGCCGTCAGATGCAAACGCAGGCTTTCTAGTCTTTGATTTTTTGAAACGGCCGATCACGTCGATGTCGGTCAGTTCTTTGGACAACATCAAGATCGTCTCTTCGGGCACCCGCCGCAGGTCGAGCAGCATCAGGGCGTCGAGCGAGTCGCAGAACTCGTGATCCGTATTGAATCCGAGCACACTGCTGTTCAGTTGCAAGTATTTGCGAATCAACACAGGGATCGAAAACGCATTCCGCTCGATATCGCAGATTATCTTATTGATCAGTTCGATCGGACGCACCTCCGCGATCAGCGACTCGTCGATCCGAGCCGGAACGACGATTCCCGTCCGGGGCCTGATGTAAGAGGCCTTCTTCCGATCCAAGTAGAAACGACTGACATACGCGGCGATAATCAGCTTGGACGTATGCTGGAAACCTCCCGAAACGGTCACCGGCCCCATCAGATAGCGATACTGTTCATTCTGTAGCAGAACGTGGAGAATCCCCTTCCATAACAGCATCAGCGACGCCGGTTTCCGCTGGTATTCGCGCGCGATGAACGAACGACCGAGCTCGATGGTGCGGCTCATCACCTCTCCCATCGGGGGCGACATCCGGAAAAGCGTATGGGTATAGAAACCTTTCAATCCGTAGTTCCGCATGATCTCGTCGCCCAATCCCAAACGGTAGGCTCCGACCAGCCGCAGCGCCTCGTTGTCCCAGATGAACAACTGCCGGTAATAGCGGTCGAAACGGTCGGTATCGATCTCGTTCTTGGTGCCTTCGCCGATCTCGCGGAACGTCCGTTCGCGCAACGTGGCGATCATCAGCATCATGTTCGGGATTTGCTGCGGCGGAGCGCAATAAACCTCATAACCGCCCGAAACGAACAGCCGATAATGTCCCCGCAGGCTTTCCAACTCGCTGCAAAGCAATTTCACGTCGACGTCCCCGCGAACCTCATCGGGCACCTTCCGCGCCGCACGGCGCTCGGCCCGGCGGGGACGCCGTCTACCGGACGGCTTCAGGTACTCGACCGAAGCGCGCAGGTAACTGTTATAAGCCGTTTTGGAAAGATCCTCGGTCTTTTTGGGCAGGATCGGCGAAGCGATGCGCAACGGCACCGAACAGCCCGCTTTGTTGACCAACTCGCGCGGTAGCAACAACGTCCGCAGCATCGGATGCACCTTCCCGGCCAGCCGGAACGTCCGGCTGTTGGAAGCTTCGATATAAACGGGAACGACCGGCACCTGCGCCTTCCGGATAAACTTTAGCACCGACTCGGGCCACGGCCGGTCCTTAACGTCCCGGAACCCGCGCTGCCAAGTCGCCACTTCGCCGGCCGGGAAGATCACCAGCAGTCCGCCGCCGGAGAGATGCTGCAACGACTCGCGGATTCCGGACACGTTACCGCCGGACTTCGCGTCGAACGGATCGACGTCGATAAAGAACCGTTTCAGGGGGCCGATCCGGCTCAGCAGGAAATTCCCCATGAACTTCACGTCGGGACGCGCTTTCGAAAGCAGGTCGATCAGGATCATCCCGTCCAGCGCACCGGTCGGATGGTTTGCGATCACGATCGCCGGACCCGACGCCGGAATATTCTTGAGATCGGACGGAGCGACGTCGTACGAGACGCCCAGATTATACAACAACCCTTCTGGATAAGGCCCCTCGTAGGAAAATGCGCTTTCGTACAGTCGATTGATTTTCTTCAGGGCGGCCACCTTCATAATCAGACGGGCTTGCAGGCGGGCGATCCATCCCCTCCGTCCAAAATAGAGGTCACTGGGCTGTATAAGTTCCATAATCGGGCGATAAAATAGCTCTGCCGGCTCCGGAATTTTTTCACAAAAAGTTCCGGCCGTTTTACAAATGTAGAATAAATTTTGATACTTTTAATTTTCGAAACCACAAATTAACCGCATGGCCGACTCGAAACGCATTGCCGAACTGAAAGAAAAAGTAGCCCTGCTGCCGGAATCCCCGGGCATTTATCAATTCCTCGGGGCCGACGGCCGCGTGATTTACGTAGGCAAGGCGAAAAACCTCAAACGCCGCGTCTATTCCTATTTTACGTCGAAAGCCAACGAGAGCGCCAAAGTGCGCGTGATGGTCTCGCGGATCGCCGACCTGAGGCACACGGTCGTGGCAACCGAGAACGAGGCTTTCCTGCTCGAAAACAGCATGATCAAAAGTCTTCAGCCGCGGTACAATATCCTGCTGAAGGACGACAAGACCTATCCGTGGATCGTGATCCGCAACGAACCGTTTCCGCGCGTACAGTCCACCCGGCGGCGCGAGCGCGACGGTTCTCGCTATTTCGGGCCGTACGCTTCGGTCTATATCCAGAAGACGGTGCTCGACCTGGTGCGCAGCATCCACAGCCTGCGCACGTGTTCGCTGAATCTCTCCCCGGAAGCGATCGCCAAAGGCAAATACAGCGTCTGCCTGGAATACCACATCGGCAACTGTAAAGGGACCTTGCGTCGGTCTGCAAAGCGAACCGAATACCGCGAAGGGATCGAACTGGTAACGTCGCTGCTGCGCGGCGACACCCGGGAGACGACCGAATACCTGCGCGCGAAAATGGTCGGCGCGGCAGCCGAAATGCGGTTCGAAGAGGCCGCCGTCTATAAAAAACGGATCGAAGCCCTCGCCGCCTATCAGAGCAAATCGGTAGTCGTCAGCAACACGCTGACCAACCTGGACGTCTTCTCGCTGGTCGTCGACGACGATGCGGCCTACTGCAATTTCATGCGGATCGCCGACGGAGCCGTCGTCAATTCGTTCACGGTCGAACTGAAACCGGGGCTGGAAGACCGGCCGCAGGACATCCTGACCTACGCGATCAGCCGGATCGCCGAACAACTGCCGGGCGGACGGTTGTCGCGCGAAGCGATCGTCCCGCTGCTGCCGGCGCAGGAACTATTCGAAGGAGTAACGTTCACCGTGCCGCAGCGCGGCGACAAGCTGCATCTACTGGAACTCTCGGAGCGCAACAGCCGCCTGTACCGGCTCGAAAAACTCAAGCAGATCGAAATCAAAGATCCCGAACGGCACACGAACCGCATCCTGGCCGCCCTGCAAAAAGAGCTCCACCTGAGCGTCCCGCCGCGGCACATCGAATGCTTCGACAACTCGAACCTACAGGGAACCAATCCGGTGGCTTCGTGCGTCGTATTCCGCGACGCAAAACCGGCGCGCAAGGAGTACCGCCATTTCAACATCAAGACCGTCGTTGGAGCCAACGACTTCGCCTCGATGGAAGAGGTGATCGGACGCCGTTACCGCAGGTTGCTCGACGAAGACGCCGAACTGCCGCAACTGATCGTCGTGGACGGAGGCAAGGGGCGCTCCGCTTCGCCTACGAAACCCTGCTGCGGCTCGGGATCGCCGACCGGGTCGCCATCGTCGGACTGGCCAAACGGATCGAAGAGGTCTATTTCCCGCACGACTCCACCCCTTACTATCTCGACCGCAACAGCGAAGCGTTGAAAGTGCTGATGCACATACGCGACGAAGCGCACCGTTTCGGCATCACCTTCCACCGCAAGAAGCGTTCGCTCGCCTTTATCAAAAGCGAACTGGAAAGCATCCCGACCCTCGGCAACCGTTCGGTAGAGAAACTGCTGCAACGCTTCCGCACGCTGTCCCGAATCCGGACGGCTTCCGAAACCGAACTATCGGAACTGATCGGTCGGCAACGCGCCGCCGAAGTGATCCGCTATTTCCGGGAAGCGCCGGCGGACGGCACGAAAGAGGGGAAATAACCGGCGTACGAACGGGCCTGAAAATTTGTGAATCCGGGAAAAAAAAGACACCTTTGCAAAGTCGGTCCGAGAAAACGGCCGGAAACGGGCGCACCATGCATATCAGCGTTCCATACGCGGTTCCCGACCCACTGTGAACGGAAAGGCACGATTTTTTCACGAAACCTCAACTGTACCTAAAACCGAATCATCCATGAAAAGCGTCATCGGAATGGGCAATGCCCTGACAGACATCCTGATCAACCTGAAAAACGACGAAATACTCGATACCTTCAAGTTACCGCGGGGCAGCATGAACCTGGTCGACAGCGAACTGCAACGACAGATCGACGCATCGGTCGCCGACGCGCCCCACACGCTTTCGCTCGGCGGATCGGCTTCGAATACGATCGCGCACTGGCCCGGATGGGCGCTTCGACAGGCTACATCGGCAAAGTCGGACGCGACGAAACGGGCGACTTTTTCGAACGGACGCTGAACGAACTACAAATCGCCCGACCGTTTTCCGCGGCGACGAACCGTCGGGACGCTGCGTATCGTTGGTCTCCCCCGACGGCGAACGCACGATGTGCACCTACCTCGGCGCAGCGCTCGAAATGCGCCATACCGAACTTACGCCCGAAATTTTCGACGGTTACGAATACTTCTACATCGAAGGCTACCTGGTGCAGGATCACGAATTGATCTCGAACGCCGTACGCATCGCCAAAAGAGCGCGGACTGCAAGTCGCCCTCGATCTGGCGAGTTTC
>VOFH01001476.1_pt1 | contig 45076 bp, 54 predicted proteins | sample 5384091 | NCBI WGS metagenome assembly VOFH01 (sample SAMN12384727, study PRJNA508395) | human gut metagenome | isolation source: healthy gut G | host: Homo sapiens
ATATCCCATAAAAACAGTAAAAAGACAGAAATAGAAAATCAACAGACAGTCTAATTTTTCGTTTCCAGTTCCCTATGCAAATACCTCCCCATAATATGATGCCGACAACGAAACTTATATTTTTAGGCATAAAATACCTATCCATAAACCAATCAGCCGATAAGTATAAGGTGGTGATAAGTAAAAAAAAAACGTAAAAACATTATCACTGAATAATTGCCTTAACTTGCAGAATATAAAAGAGGGAGTCTGTGTTTGCATTGATAATAATTAATTCTTCTTTCGGTCCTAATCCTTTCCTTTCGGATTGAAAGAAAAAATGAAGCGAAGCACGATTCGTCAGGATTTAATTCATACTTCTCCACCGATGCTTGTGTACATCCACATCCAGTTTCGATCTCTCCTATCTCCAATCTGGCATTGCCTACATTGGTGATTGTAATGCTATCACGACAAATTATATCAGAACTAATTATTCCGAAATCGTGTGTATAGGAAGACAGGGACATCTCTGCCTTCCTTTTTTGATTGCAAAAACGCAAATCAGCAGAATAACAATAAGACCAAGGATTTTACTCATTTTTTTATAGTTGTTGATGATGAACTACTCGGAATAGTCTCGATGAAACGGGGTGGATCACCGATCAAACTATCTAATATCATTCGGCTCTTCTCTCTAAATTCTCGTTCTTTTTACGATATAATCCCACCATGATAAAAAAGCATCTCGATCCGCCTGGGGCATTAAATCGATAATGCGTAAATATTGAGAGTTCAGGCTCCCTAATCGGATATTTTGTCCTTAAATCACGAGCCAACATGACTCGGATGACATTCGGATATTTTGCATATTTTTTTAAGAAAAGTAAACCGACCTTCTGAACGCTGTTCAGTTACTGATGTATCTAATAAGTTACTATTCTCTGTTTTAGTACTATCTTCGCCACTTTTCTCCGATCTCTATTCCAATATACAGCACTCCATTGAGCTTCTCGCTCAAGAATGTAAGTATTGTAATCTTCATTGATGGAAGTGCCCGATACATTAGCGTCAGTATCCCAATCTACCATACGAATATAGATATTCCCAGGTTCCACAAAAGATTAATATCAGTCTCTTTATGGAACGATGAACCATCATAGGATATTTGTGCAAAATAAGGCTTTCGTGTGACAGTTCCTTCGTAAAAAAATTCCTTGCCAATCACCTTTATTTTTATGCTGTTGTCGTATGCTTGTTTTTTGTCCTTCCCTTTCTTCAAGAAGATACGATTTATCTATTAATAACACATATTTACCATCTAAGTATTATCAGGAAATTCACCCCGAATCGTAAATTTCTCTTGCCCCCAAAAAGCAATTGAGCAAAAATACGAAATATAATGAGAAAAAACAGTTTCTCTTTCATATTAATTACACTTTAATTCTACAAAATCATTTTACAGTTATATCAAGCATATTATTTACCCGTCTTTCAATAAAACGAGGAGCATTACGCTTAAGACTATCGGTCAACGCTCTTCTCTTTGCCCAATACTCCTCTCTCTTCATTGTATACTCTCGCCACGCTATCAAAATATCCCGATCCGCTTTGGGCATTAAGTCAAGAATACGTAAATATTTAGCATCCACCAATCTTTTATTTAAGTCCTTAACTTCCAAATAACGAGATAACATTACTCGGATAACATCGGATATTTGGCATATTTCTCAAAGAAAGCCAATTCACCTTTTCAAAATCCTCAAATGCTGAACCAAAGAATAAGCTCCTTCAGCTTCCGAAGTCTGCCCCTTTAAACGGATAGTTCTAAAAATTCTATTTACCAGATTTCTCCGTTCAATGACACAAGTATTATAGTCTTTATTAATAGGAGTACCCGATACATTTCCTTCCTCATACCAATTGGTTATATGGATCTGGATATTCCCAGGTTCTATTACAAAAGAAGTCACACTTGTCTGACCACTGAATGTTGGTCTATCGTAATATATTTGCGCCAAAAAAGGTTTTCGTGTAGTTACCCCTTTATAATAGAATTTTTTATCAGTTACCAATATCTTTACTTCATCGTCAGATGCTTTCCATTTACGTTTGTACTCATCAGGAAGAAAAGACTTATCTGTCAGTATTATATATTTTCCGTCTAGCGAATTATCTGGAAATTCACCTTGAATCGTGTATTTCTCTTGTCCGTAAAATCGTTGGGCTATAGATACAAACATTAATATGAATAGATATTTTCTCATGATAATAATTTAAGTGTTACAGAGACTCCGTTTCTTCTCTTCACATATTTAATTCTCCTAAAAAATGATACTTTTCCCCTGCTGCAAGGTGATATAAATGCTCGCACTTCCATTGGAATATACCTTAATATAAAAGTTGCAATTACCTATTGTTGTATTTGCAGAAAACTTGATGTGAGCATTTTTCTTTTTATCTATAGCCACAGTATATTTTTTCAAAGGAGCCTGAAAGTAAAGTTCTGCTCCTCTCCTGTATGGTATATCAGCTTGACCGAGATAAAAAAGATCAGAAAAAATTGAATCATTTTTAATTTCTATTGAATAATCAGACTCATTCAATAATATAGGATCTTTATATGGAAGAATGCAAGTACCTACATTTATCTTGTAGACTTTTGATGTAATAATCTTTCCGACAACTTCCGCCTTTTGTTTTTTTGTTCTTTTTTTTGCTTTGGGGCAGAAAGAATCGGAATTTCTACCAGCATTGTCAAAAATAGAACAAGAATTTGCTTTTTTACTTTCATATTAGATTATAACTTAAATATGGATGTATAAAAAGCCTAATGAAATACGGTTATAGGACACGTACCATTGCTACTCTCACAATTGCCTATTCCGATTTGCAAATAATCATCATTCGATTGACAACTAAGCATAGATATAGCTATTAAAAGGTTAACACAACCATATTCAAGAAAGCTTTGCTTTTTTTCATAAAACTATTTTTAAGGTAGTAACATATAGGGCACTTATTCTCCCGCTGATTGTCAATTTCATAATCAAAAACACGTCACACAAATCACAATAAGACTAAAATTCTACTTATTTTTCATCGTTGTTGATGATGAATTACTCGGAATAGTCTCGATGAAACGAGGAGCATTGGTACGTATACTGTCCAATAATGGTTTGGTCTTTTTTTCATATTCATACTTTTTAATAGTATAGTCCAGCCAAGCCAAAAGAATATCCCGATCTGCTTTAGGCATTCGGTCGAGAATCTGTAGATATTTTGGAAAATTAGGATCCCTTGACATTCTTCGTCCGTTCAATAAAAAGATAAGTGGAATCGTACGACATCCGGGTATTGGGCATATTTTTCTAAAAAAAGTAATTGATTTTACATACTTCTCTTTGTGACAATCATATAGGTACTGTAATCTTCATTAATAGGAGTACCTGATACCACACCCTCATCTGCCCAATTAGCGATGCGGATATGAATATTACCAGGCTCAACTATAAAATACAGGCCCAAATCCAACATATTTCTTCCTGTCCTTGCACTAGAAAGATACGCTAAGAATGGCTTTTGTGAAAGTACACCTTCATAATGGAATTTCCATCAACCACCAATATACTATCAATAAATAAATGTTTAATTCGTTCTTTTTCTTGACTAAGAGCTGAACTATTAGTCAAACGCAAATAACTATCATCTAACGAATGGTCGGGTAATTCACCCTGAATGGTATATTTTCCTTGACCGTAAAATAGCTGGGCTATAGATACGAAAATAAAAATGAATAGATATTTTTTCATTATTACGACTATTAAATATTAACTCTTACAATTAAAATTTATTCCTCATCTGGATAGCTTTTATCACAAATTTTTTTTACAATTTTCTTCCTCCCTTTGTGCAGCCGATATACAGGCATCTCTTACTTTTACCCAGAATTTATAGCTTTCACCATCTGGAAATTCACTAGCAGGTAAATCTTTAATATTCTCGTTAAAATGGTCATGACATGCAATTATATCTTCTTTAGTCGTTTCATCACAATCATTCTTGCATTTTTCACGTAATTCTGCATTGGTATCTGTTCGTGTAATCACAACTTTACACATTCGACTTTTTTGTCGTGCCCTCATCAACTCTAATTTAGTAAAATTTACATCTTTAAAAACGTCCCTGACCAAGGAAGAAATACGATCACGGTTAGCTTGATAATCATATCCTGTCAGAATCTTTAATTGAGTAATTGCTTCTGTACGAGTCTCAACATTAAGCATACCTTTTCGGAGTAAACGATATTGTTCCAAGTCTTCTTTAGACAATTTAGAGATTGCGTTTCGTTCTCTTCTCATGTCCTTTCCTATTTCTTTTTCCAAATTCTGATAAGCTTCCGAAGCAATAAAAAAGATCAGCAGCAGTCACATCTACTGCCTGTTGAGAGTATTCGTCAGTTTCATCCGTCTGACAACTAAGTACTAAAATACTGATTAGAAAGGCTAATCCAATCATAACAAAGCCAAAATTCCACTTTTTCATAAGAATTACTTTTTAGAGATTACTAATTTTGAATATCTTTTTCAAAGCAATATCATATATTTGTAAAAATTGTATAATTCACTTCCAATTGCATCTATATCGCATAAGATGAGGAGCTGTATTTTTCCATATTGTTAGTACGAATAAGAATTTATCGTTCTTGTTGTAACAAAGGACGACATTTATAAATTGGAATACAAATTTCAACCGTATACAAATGCGTATACACAGCCAATGTATACGCATTTAAATATGCTTTTTAAAGAAAGATTATTCTAAACGTAATGATTTAATAAAATCGGTAATAGATTCACAAGAAACATTCATTTTCTTTTTCAATCTACTACGGCGTATTCGAAAAGAACTTCCTAGAATATGGAACAACTCTGAAATCTGCGCATTACTAAAATCGATACGTAACAAAAGAATGACATGTATATCATCTTCTGAAAGTACAGGGTAATAACGTCTCAACTTATAGATAAAACCATCCTGATGAAGATTTATCCAGAATTCTAACTTATTCCAATTACAATCACTTATTGCTGATAAAGATGTAACATAAATTTGTACGTCATAGACAGTCTTCCATTCTTCTTCATTCATAGCTGGATTTTTATCTATTACAATTATGCCCTATTTCACCAATTCACCATTGATATAAAGGTTTTTGAAAGTAATATCTTTCGCCCCTTTAATATCATTTGCTCCTTTGGCTACATTATTAAAGTGAGAATCCTCTACACTGATATTATATACATGTTTATCATCCTCCAATCCGATAATAAGCACACCTAATTTACTCTTCTCACAAGTTACATTCTTCAAATGCACATTACGGACAATCGGGTCAAACCCTCTTACATTTCTCCCGATTCTCATATTGCAGATTGATGCGAAGTACAGCTTCACGACATTGTCCTACCGTTACATTGCGCACATATACATTTTCTATAAGTCCTCCACGGCAAGTGCTCGTCTTAATACGAATGACACGATCCAGATTCGGGCTATCCATCCGGCAGTCTTCTACAAACAAGTTACGGTAACCACCGGAAATCTCACTGCCGATCACTACTCCTCCATGTCCATTTCTCATCATGCAACCACGTACGATAATGTTCTCACTGGGAATATTCCATTTACGCCCGTCTTCATTACGTCCTGATTTAATGGCAATACAATCATCACCCGTGTCAAATGTACAATTCTCTATCAAACACATTCTTACAAGATTCAGGATCACATCCGTCTCCGTTAGGTCCACGATTGAAAACAGTCACTCCGCTAACAATCAAGCTCTCGCAGAAAAGAGGATGAATCACCCAAAATGGAGAGTTTAACAAAGTAACACCTTCAATCAAGATGGTGTGGCAGGAATGTAAGTTCAATAGCTGCGGACGCATACCATCTTCCGGCTTCATCAGACGCTTGTAGACAGGAGTCGATGTTTCACCATACATCAACAGACGTTCACGACCTCCATTGCGTTGAGCCACCATGCCTTCTTTCCAACCATACTTTACGGCCCCACACATCGGCCACCAAGTTTCCATGCTACCTTGTCCGTCAATAATACCTTTTCCTGTTATGGCAATATTGCTTTCACCATAAGCATAAATCAAGGGGTGAGCGTTATAGCAATCAATTCCTTCCCAACGGGTTAAAACTGCAGGAAAATAAAGGCTTTGATCTGTAGAGAATTTCAAAACAGCTCCTCTTCGAGATGGAAATTCACATTGCTCTTTAGAGTAATAGGTCCGGTATAAAAAGTGCCTTTAGGAACAATTACTGTGCCACCTCCTGACAGACTGCACTGTAAAATAGCCTGATTAATGGCTTCATGGCAAGGATTAGCCTCATCATCCGTTTTTGCTCCAAAATCAGTTATAAGAAATGTTCGTTTCGGAAAAAGAGGTCCGTTTAATCTGTTTTTCGATACGGGCGCTTTCTTTAAATGCTTTATCAAAATCAACAGTATTCGCAGATGTTACCTCTGCCACAAAAAGCAACATCAGTAGTAAATTAATAGTTCTTCTCATCATAATTCTTATCCTTTTATTAATATGTTATTTTTATTTTATTGCAATGTAACTCCCATCAGACCGATAACAACATCGTTTGAAAGTGTTTCCAACGTCAGATGACTTAACTCTTTGGAAGGATTCAGAGGCATGTCCAAAAGTACACCTGCTCCCCCCTCGATGGAACGTCCATAAACACCCTTTATGCCTAAGTCCTTTCCCAAGTCATTGCTAACCAAACCCGTCTTAAAATGAATGCGATAAGGACGGGGAGAAACAACGGTGAATGCCTGACCATCAACATAGAAATCCTGTTCAATAGGACACCAGTTATCCGGATTCACTAATTCCAATACATCAGAAGTTCCATCTGTATAGTATACACGAACAATACCATTAGCAATGCGACACTGCATGTGGTTGGTACTGCCTGCCATCATTAAATAGGCATGAGAAGCCCGACCGGAAAGCGGAATACTCAAACTGTCGGGATAATTATCCCACAACGAAGTAAAAAGCAATAATATTGCTTCCTTGAGCCAATGTTCGGAATGGCACACCCAGTTTGGTAGTCAGCATCTCATCACGTACCAAGGCACGCAAACCTGCATCATCAATATCAGCAGTTAATTTGGGATGGCACCACTCGCCAATGCCCTGAACAGGAAGTTGCAAAGTGGTATAAGGCGAACGGGGTGTCAGATACTCATTCCGGAAAATATCAGTCACATTCGCATTGAACAAAGAATCCATATTCATCACCCGGCACTCTGACGTATTCACCTGTGAGAAAGGAAGAATGACTGATGTTTTTTCCGATTTCGTAATCTGTACGTTTACAGGCTGCCACCATTCCATCTGTCCTTGTTTCATGCGAACAAAGAATGTATGATGCCCCAAATGATCATTGACCTTACTTCTTATAGATGTATCACTAACATTCGGTTGTATCAGCACTCCCTGCGGATCATATATTTCACCGAATACCGCCCCTAAAATGGATGGAACACGGATCTCCGCTAAAGCCTCCGCCTGTATTTCAGGCAAAACCGGATTCAGACAGTTTCCTTTCCACACAATTTCGACAATTGCTTTTTGGGCAGAAGAAGCAGGAATAACAACCACCGGATAACCAGAAGCAGCTTCCGCAAAGCTCCAGTCAACTTCTTTCCCATTTACTTTCACAGAATGAATCCTTTCTCTTCCGACATTCACTTGTAATGTCAATGCCAAAGGCGCCTTAAAACGTTGCTCTATCCGGTAAATATCCGTATCATTCTCCCTGACAAAGTGATAGGTTATGTCAGGCAAAGAAATAGAAGCTTTTAACCATCCTGCGGGAAATCCCGGACGAATCACCATCTTCCCGTTCAATACATCGGGTAAAATGCCATACAATCCTTGTACCAGTAATCGGGAAGCTACCCCTATCGGATCTCCAAAGTCACGATAACACTCTCCACGGGCAGCATCATAAAAGCTGACTTGCCCCAAATTGCCGGGACTGTTACCTAAGTACATACCATCCAGAAATGAACTTTTCATCAATCGATATGCCTCCTCCGGACGTCCTGCCTGGAAATAGGCCAAAGCTGTATGCATTACCTCTGCGAAAGCCACATTATTGATACTCCAGGAATAAGGTAACCAATTGGTAGTGGCAATCGTTGCATACCCTCTTCCAGTCCATCGGCATACACGGGGATATGTGGTATTTCCGTATCAACATACCGTGTAGCCTGATAAGCTTGAAAAGGATCAGCAACGTCGCTATCGAGTGCATGGTATATAGTCCATAATCCCGGACTTTCGTGAAGCCGGCGATGTCCCATAAAATCCCTGATATTCCGCCCAACAACCTTTGCCCTGCATCCAAAGACGCTTATTCATCGCTTTCAATATTTGCTCGGCTTCGTTCTGATAAGGTGAAGGGTCTTCGCCTATCAAAGAAGCAAGAAAAGCTGCCATTTTATTGGCACGGTAGTTATAAGCCGACGAATGGGTGACTGCGCCACTGTTGTAGTAAAGCGCATCACTTGCCCAAATACAAGCGTATGCATCATATAAACCATCATTGTCCGGATCATAATTTAATTTTTCCCAAGCTAGATGGCGGGTAATCACAGGCCACATTTTGCGGACATACGCAGTATCTCCCGTCCAGTTGAAGTGCCATAACAATTCATCCATGTAACAAAGATTCATGTCATAGTGGTGCATCTGGTTGTTACGTCCAGGATTCCGGCAAATATACCCATTACTATATTGAGGAGTTCCCCAACGTTTTTCCGAACGCGCCAGATTCATTGTAGAATCCTGTGCCGGATGAGGTATTGTATTCGGGACATCAGTCACCTGACTGGCTGCATAAGCATCAAAATGAGTCCGTGCCCGGTCATGCCAACCTAAAGCATCACCGGTATATCCGGCCCTCCACCCACTTAACGGCATACGCCAGCCAATAGCACCGTGCAACCAAACCTGTCCGTCCCAAATTCCATCGGCAGCTGCGACCAATGCACCACCCAACGTGTTCAAATAAGGGTCCGGCGTTTCTATCTTCAAATGAGAAGCCAATACCAAAGAGGCTGCCTCCGCTTGTTGATAAAGTTTACGGACATTATAGCCTTCGGAAACCTCCCCACGTACCAAGTATACTTCTTTCTGCAAAGAAAGTTCACCTGTGACAAGGTCAGTCGCTTCGGCAGGAAGTTCGAAGCAATCAGCCGGGTCTACCCCCCATATCTCCATTACGACTCAAACGTTTTCCGGTAGCTCCCCCATGTTGCCAACGAAGTATAGCTCCTTTAGGCATATTCGAAGGAGAAAAACGCCAAATAGCTCCATCCATATCGGCTAATGCCAATACAGAAATACGCAGTTCTCCTTTTCCCCAAGACGGGTCTGTCAAATAATAGGTACGTTTTCCTGCCGAATAACGGGATTCACAATGCCCGGTGCAGTCAAGCGCCAATTCTGTTCCGTCACGAAGAATGACTTTGAAACTTATATTTCCTCCGCGTCCGTTATTATAAAAAGCAAAAACCGGCCGGTCACTTGTTTCTACCCGAAAGGGACTGTGACTACCGTACAAAGCACGGGTATACCGATTCTTACCATTGACACAAACAAACTCATCACCATCGGGACGATATTGCAACGTCCTTTTGTACCTCGCAGATGTTCATTCAAGGAGATGGATTCTTTAAAGTCACCGATCTGCTTTGCCTCTCTTTGAGCATTTAATGGCATCGCCGACAACATCAAGAGGCAACAAACAGTCAGCTTTCCTTGTAAAATAAGATTCAGATGAAAATAACTCATATTTTTTGTGTTTGATTATGGTAATGGCTTCAATCCTTCCCAGCGTACATTCCATTTGCCATCTTTCGGAAATCCCGGATTAGTCTCCGTACATCCGTCCCAACCCGGCACACATCATCGCAATAGCAGTCAGCAAGCCGCCATTACCCGGTAAATAAATACGTAAACGACCGTCCTGATAATTATGACCATTCGGCAAGTATGTGTTTGTACGTTTGTCCATCAGTAAAGCTCCGACGGCCTTTTCCGGTTCACCCAAACGGGCAGCATTCATAGCCGTCATCGGATAATCCCATCCCCAGGTTTTACCCCAATTCCAGTTATCCCAAATCCAGTGCAATGTATTTTTCATATAATCTTCCCGGATAAGTTTATTCATCGGAAGAATACCGACTGCACCTAATACTGCCATGTGGTCGGAAGTATAACGAATATCTTTATAGTATCTATGGCTGTTTCAGCAGCCAGATAAAGTCCTTCATTATTAGATGCTAAAGGGGAAAGTTTATCGATCATTTCATCCCATTCCAAACTGCGTTGCTGTCCCATACGTTCACGCCATTGTTGGGCGGTCTGCATGGCAAAATGCCAGTAAGAAAGTTCAAAAGGAGGATTAACTGTTTCTGCAGCACGCAACGTTTCTTGTGCAGGAATGGCACCTTTCAATATGTAACGTCCTTCCAGTTCATCGTATGTAGCAAAAGAGTACATAAATTCTGCAGTCTCCTGTACCAAACGATTATATTTCTCCAATACTTCTTTAGTCGGATCAGCACGATAAAGTAATTCTGCCAAATAAATTAAATGAGGTTGTTGCCAAATCAGAAAACTTCCTACTTTGGAAGGGGCTTCTGTTCCTGAAGGATCGGTCATTTTCATCCAGCGAACACCATCAAACCCTTGTCTTTGAGCTATTTGACGCGCTATCGGTTCAGCCTTTTCATACCAGCCTAATGTACGGTCAAGTAAGTTGCTACGATTCCAAAGAGCAAATTGAGCCTCGTGCCACCAGATCATTTCAAGATGGAATTTGCCAAACCACGAATTATAGGTAAGCCCCGTCTCTTGCGGAGGAGTAGTACCTGCGCTCTGAATAGCAAGCAAATATTGGCTAAGTACCACACGTCGTTCCAGTTCTTTGGCCCGTGGGTCTGTACATGCCGAAAAGTCAACAGCTGCACCTTCCTTCCAAAACGAATTCCAATAGTTTTTTGCTTCTTCTTGAGTTTGTGCTACAGTAACAGGCTGCATTGAAGGAGCTGTACTAGTAAAAGCACATGCAAAAGCTAAATGATCGTCCATCGGAGTCAGGACAAAATAATGTTTTGCTTTCTCATTGAAAGTAGCCTTCCCTTCCCAATACAAAGTTACGAAATACTCTATGCTATCTAAAGTATGTTTCAAAACTGCGGAAGATTCATTTTGAGTAACAATAGTCGTTGTATGTTTATCAACGGCTTCCCAATTACATGCATCATCACAATGAGCGCCCGTAGGATACGGAAAGCGAAAACAAATCCCGGTATGCGCCTTAGAGGTAATATTTGCAGCAATCATATCATTAGAAGGATGGCAGACTGTCTCTACTTGATAATCTTCACCGTTTAATTTAAACCGACTTTCGATTTTTCCATCCCACAAGCAAAGTTTCTGATGAACATCAGTTACCTGTTCAATATCCGTACCTTCCTCCACGTCAAAACCGACAATTCCTAAATGAAGACGATGCGGATTGACACGAAACCAATTAGCGCCATCCTGCTGTCTGCCTTCTTCTTTGAATTGAGTAGCGTAAAGTTCTTTCTTTCCCCTGCCAAAATCGTATTCTTTCAGGGTTTCTTCCGAAGTAAGCCGGTCCGGATTGGCGAAGCTATGCCAACCCCACTGGCTCTGCGTTCCCAACGGAACTCCTTTTTTATAATTGTCCGGAAACGTCTGTAATCCGGTTATGTCTACCGTATAAGCAAACTCTCCATTTCCTACAGAAAGTGAAGCTAATGAATCGAATGCCGTCACAACAGGACTATTCCTTTCTACTAATGCCTCGCGGTCAATTATCGGCTGATTTCCATCTCCGCAAGCTGTCCAAATAAAAAGTGCTGCAATAGATACTGCGAATGTTTTCATGATTCTTTATTATTGTTATTTACAAAAGTATTTATTTTTTGAAACAAATGACGCGGATTCTCATTCAAAAACCCGCGTCACTCCACCCTAATAATCCAATCCAAAGGATGATTTGAGGATCTTTATTTTAAATTCCATTTGATAAAATAGTCTCCATTCATTATTTTGGAACGAATGTCTTCAGCATTGCCGGTAGTTTCGTACTTTTCCGAAATATACTTCGCCATGAAACTATTATCATTATAACGTTTTGCCATACGAATCATAGCCGGATAAACTTTTCCTTCGCATGCCATTTCCAGCATCATTTCTTTCAATATTTCTTCGTCATTGTTTTGCTTATCGGAGGTAAAGGTACGTGATCCTAAACCACTATAACTTACTTCCGTTCCACGAATCCCCTTGTCACCATATTTACGGCTAGCGATTCCTGAAGTTCCATTTGAATAATTGTATACGGTACTAGCATTTGTCCAATGAGGGGTAAACCCATACCAGTTACCAGAATAAGTTCCTTCTTCATTAACGTCGAATTCACTAATATACCCACTAACACCAACATTAATTAAAGCGTCTATTACCGCTCTTCTACCCAACTGATTGAAAGCTTCCGCCAACATGAAATAGAGGTCTGCCCCTCGATAAGTATACACAAATACGTCATCACGATAAGCAGCACGCAAAGGACTGGAAATCGGACGAAATTTACAAACCACCCATTTTCCATTGTAATCATAAACCGTACGATCCATTCGGAAATCTTTGGTTTGATTACCCAGCGGATCGAATTCATTGTCTTTGAAACGTTCAACTGCCACTTCGGCCGGTGCTAACCAATATTTATTCGGATAATCAGAATCGAAATGTTTCAACAGATTGTTCGTCTGTCTGTTTTGATAGTCATACATGATTGCTGATGCAGATTCATAATCATACGGTGTCTCATTATTAAAAAAAATTATTATAATGACTGAACAACATATCATTACGTAAAAAAGCAATAGATTGATTGTTGGTCTTTTCATACATACTATTCATTTTGTTAAGTATCATATTGATACACTGCTGGTATCTACCTAACCACAAGCAAATCTCTGCATATAAAGCATAATAAGGCGGAGTCATCATATCCCAACGACGATATTCACTGTTCGCTAATTCTGTGTCCGGATCTACCCAGTCTTTCCAAGCCGTTTCATAAGTTCCATCAATGTTATCAAAACCAATGTCTAACAAATTCTTACAAGCAACCATTGTTTCATCAAGATTCAACACGTCAAACTTTGACAAGTCTCTTAATGAAGTCATCGGTTTATCCACCCAAACTACCTCTCCATAGATTTTGGCAATTGTCATAAACATCCATGTCTTAACACGTAGCGTACTGCTGACCAACGCCTTGTAATGGCTTTCGTTAATAGAATTATTTTCTTCGTATGTTTTCAATTTTCGAAGATAATCGTTGCAAGCATTAATCACTTCGTAAAATCCGGAAGGATCTGCATACGAATTACCACTCAAATCATCATCATAATTATACAAGTTATAGAGTTCAGTGGGTGCCGTTGCAGTCGGCACCACCATTTCTCCACGAAGTTCATTCAGATAAATCACCTTGTCTCCAATAGCTTGCATTTTAGTCATAATACCAATGTAACCGGAGTACATCTCACTTTCTTCCGATATATAATCCTCATTATCGAGTGTAACATCCGTATCGGGATTAAAGAAATCATCACATCCTCCCAATAAGGTAGCCGCTAGAATGAAAGCGACATTTAATAATATTTTTTTCATCTTCATCATTAGAATTTCAAGTTAATACCCAATTTGACAGATTTCGGTTGCATTACTTTCGCATAATCAAATCCTTGTATTGCACTATTACCGGACGAGTAAGCAAATTCCGGATCCAGTCCCAAGTATTTAGTAGCAGTAAGCAGATTTTCTCCTGTCACATACAGTGTGCCGGAACGGAAGAACTTCCAAACTGGCTTATCAAAACTATAGCTTAACGTAACACTCTTCATGCGCAAATAAGAAGCGTCTTCAATCCAGCGAGAAGAAAATTTGTTATTGCCAATAGCGTCTCCATAATTGGCACGCGGAATATTGGTCACTTGTCCTTCCACACTCCAACGATTGGCTACAGCAACACTTTGGTTGGAAAAAGATGAAGCTGATTCCAATGTCTGTCTTACTGCATTGTAAGCTTCGTTTCCTTTTGAATATGAGAACTCAGCAGCTAAAGCAAACTGTTTGTAACGGATGTTGGTGTAAAATCCTCCAAAATAATCAGGAGTAGCACTACCCAAAGATACATAATCTTTAGAATCGATCCGACCATCATTATTCTGATCTACATAACGTACATCACCGGCACGGTATGGCTGATTACTACTGTTCAGCAATGCTGCCTCTTCTGCCTCCGACTGAGTGGAGTAAACACCCGTTGCCTGAAGTCCGTAAAACTCATATGGATTACCTCCTACTCGACTCACCAACATGGAACCGTCTTCATATTCAATTACTTCTTGTTCCTTGCCACCTAACGACTTGATTTTGCTTTCCATAAAAGAAATGTTACCTCCGACAATCCATTCAAAATCACGCAGGCGAACAAGTGAAGCCTGTAAAGAAAGCTCTACTCCATTATTGTCAATCTTACCGATGTTTGCATAATAAGCAGACGTACCATAAACTGCAGATTTACTAATGTTCATAATAACATCTTTGCTTCTTCCACGATAGTAATCAACCCCTACGTTAATACGATTTCTTAAAATACTTGCGTCCAAACTCAAGTTCATTTGTGAAGTTACTTCAGGTTTCAAGTGTGTATTCGGAATTTGTGTACGCAAAATACCTGACACTGCCATATATGGTGAACTACTATAATACGACTTTCCGTAATTGGAAGAAAAACGGCTGTTTCCCATCAGACTATATTCCGCGCGAATATCCAGACGATTTATCCAATCTTTATCAATCAGGAAAGACATGTTTTTCATCATCCAGGTGGCACTACCTGACGGATATACCTGGAAATGATTTGTATATCTTCCGTTGGCAGAAGAACCGTCAATTGCCATATTGAATGCAGTATTCAGAACATTATTATAAGTATAGTCGACATGAGCATAGATATTCGCCCAGTTCCATTTGTTCTGATAACCATCGAAATAACGACCAACAGCATTTGCAGATCCCAACACCTGATAGAAATCATTAGTAGTGTTACGGGCATATGCTCCGTCATATTCCTGCAAAGTAGTCATTGCCTGGAATCCTGCCATAACGTTCAGTGCATGACGGCTGTTGAACAACTTGTTGTAGCGCGCATTTAAATTATAAAAGTAGTTAGTGGCTTCCGCTACACCTTCTCGTATCGTATTTTCTTCTGTACCATATGAGTCGGTGATAGGAACAATGGTAAGATCCGTACGTCCCGGAACAAAAATGTGTTCTTTATTGTAATTATAATACAACCAAACACACCACCAAGAGAAAATCCGGGAAACATTTTATAATTGAAACCAGCTTTGATATTGACGTCATACTGCCGACTTCTCGCATCTAATGTATTAACAATAGCCAGCGGATTACTTACGGCATAAGCCATATTCTCGCTAATTCCATAATAATAGGTAGAATAAACCGGAGTAAATATTCCATTATCAGATTTTTGGTAAGGGGCCAGCAACGGAGACTGTGCATAAGCAGTGAGTAACGGATTGGTACGCATATTCATTCCTTGTTCCTGATAATTGCCATTGATATATGCCAATCCGACAGTAGCATAGACTTCAAAATTCTTACTCACCAAGAAGTTTCCGTTCAACTGGGTATGGTAGCGATTCTGCTGGGTACTTTTCAATATTCCATCTTCTTTAGAGTACCCCAAAGATAAATCATATTTAGCGATAGCATCACCACCTTCTACCCGAAACAGATTCTCCGTTACGAATCCTCTCCGGTAGATTTCATCCTGCCAGTTCGTATTGTTATTGTAGTAGTTAGCATATTTGCTGTTATTAGGATCACTCATAAAAGGAAATTCAGTAAAGAACTCATCCATATTACCGAAATAACTCATACCCATATCCGACAAATACGAACGGTAGTTGATTCCGTTTAATAATGGCATACGCTTATTATTCCAATTGATACCAAATTGTCCATAGTAACTGATTTCCGTATTCATGTTGTCCGAATTAGCACCATCTGTCTCAATCAGAATAACGCCATTAGCACCCATAGAACCATATAAAGCAGCCTCTGCACCTTTCAAAATTGTAATATTCTGAATATCCTGCAGATTGTAAGCTTGGAAAATATTACGGCTCAATCCGTTAATCAACGGAGAATCATTCACGTCCGGTATATGAGGTATACCATTAATAACAACTAACGGAGCATTGTTACCCACAAACGAACGTACTCCACGGAAATTGAGATAACTTCCCTCCCCAGGCATACCGCTACCACGAGTTACCTGCAAACCGGCAATTTGTCCAGCCAAAGCACGGTCTATCTTCATGCCGGCAGGCACAAAGTCTTTTGGCAATATTCTCAGCGGAAGTAGTAACACCGTTTGTCTCAATACGGAAAGGCAACACCGTTGTCTCATTATACTTATACTCCGATTCGGGAATCAGAATAATAGACATCTCCTTACGGTTATTTACCGCCTGAAACACTGTATAATACCCGGCAGCCCAAACAGAAATATTGGCTTTCTGCGGATCCTTGCATTGAATTTGAAATACTCCATTTTTGTCCGTAGTGACATCTTCACTTCCGGTGACAGAGATTACCGCACCCTCAATCGGAATATTCAGGGTAGATAATATTTTACCGCTTATTTTGCCTTGTTCCTGCGCATACAGATTAGCTGCGAACAGGCAAATTAACAGGGCGAAAAATAAAACTTGTATCTTTTTTTCATGTTGTCTTTATTTTCATAAGATTAATAACAGTCCTTAGTTGGTCTTAGGCACCAATGATATAACGATGCGTGTTTCAAGTTGCTTCCAGAACCTTTAAAGCGTATCACAATTTCAGAAGCTTTATCACCTGGAATAGTAACTGTGCCTACAGTACCACCGTCACGATCGTATTTTGCTTTATCTTTAAATCCTTGTTTAACAGCTTCATCTATATTTTCCGGGTATCCCCTTCTTTACCACGGTCATAATGGAGAGCAGAATTGTTGTTTAGTTTAGACTGTGAAAAAGTACCAACTTTAATTTCCTCTCCATCTTTGAAAATTGAAAAATCAATCGCTCCCAAGTCTTTAGCTTGCCGGAATCCCATAGCAAACGTGTAAGTTCCAGGTGGAATTTTGTATGAAGTAGCGACATAATCTTTTCCTACCATTTCACCTCTAAACGGAGTATAGTCCAGCGTATAATTTTATTTTCCAAATCTGTCAGAGTAAAATAAAGTACCCTATATCCTATCTTGGGAAATCCTAATGCCGGCCATCCATTTATAGTTGCTTCGTCTGTTTCACTGATCTTTTCAAATGAAAGATTCGTAGTGTTGAAATACTTTTCTTTATCACTTGCGCTCAGATATTCATAGTTTCTGAAAAGTTCCTTGAGACGGGAAATCAATACGTTAGTCGGTATTTTCATTTTTGTGACACGGTAAGCCGTTCCGTTACTCATAGGAATCGGATTTTCAAGGTCTACTTCCTGTACAGTAGTACGCCATTGTTTATCAAATACAGAAGTCAGATCTTCGTTTGTTTCAAAATCTTCCTTGCTATAAACGTTGTTAAAAAAAAGCAGCTTGGAACACCCAATTCTCCAAGATGCTGTCTGCGCGTACCATATTCCAATCAGCCAAATTTTTCCGTGCGGTACTCAAGGCCTGATTCACCACATCATTGGAAGGAGCAACATAGTAGCAGTGAGATTCTCAGACATGATGTTGAATTTTCTATTCTCGAAATAAGGAGCTTTGACGGTAAATACAGAATCATACACAGTATTTCCCGTCTTATCTACTCCTATCACCGTACTTGCATTTTTATCAAATGTCAATACATAACGTGATCTGACCATATTACGAAAAATAGAATAATCGTCTCCCAAATTCTCAATAATTTCATACAGACTTCTCGGAGACTCTACAGCCTGATCCAATAAATACAAATATCCATTGGTTAGCTTAATAACTTTAGTAACATTTGCATTGTTGAAACGAACACCGGCAACTGCTCTAGTCTCAGGAGAAGTGGTAGAAATCTTTAGATACTTACCACTCCACATCAAAATACGCTGTCCGTCTTCCAAATTAGAAGGAGAGATGGATGCATCAGAAATATAGGTTTGAGCAGTATATATAGGATCATCCCCTGCTGCAATACCTGATTCTACAGCTAGAATAGTGTACATCTGTTCTTTCTCCAATAGTTGCTCCACCATACCTGTTTCGTTAAACAATTGGTACATATCGCTCAATGAAGGCTCCTGAGCCAAATAATCGGTAATGGTTGCATTAACTACAGAAATCTCCGTATTATTCACCTTACTGGTATCTTGGGCATAATGCTCATCCCATGTGTCGGTACAACTACTCCCTATCAATCCGATTAGAGCAATGCCAAATATATATTTTCTTGCTTTCATAATTTATTCGTCAAATATAGGTTCAAATAATAAGTAATCAATAAGTATACGATAGTTGGGGTCTTTACTTGCAGCAGGGTCATTCATCACTAATCGGAAAGTGTGAGTAGAAGTCTCTGTAAATTCCAGTTCAGGATAAAGCACATAGGAATAACATCCTAATGTTTTAGAAGGAACTGTCGTATAAGGAGCGCATGTAACAGAGTTTTCTCCATCAAAGCTGAAAATCATTTTCCCTCCGTTACTGCCGCCTGTACTGGTTCTTATAAATTCCATGGAAGTGGCGTAACCAAATCGTAATGTCACTTTGTACTTTCCTTTAATGATAGATGGCGTTTGCATGGAAACCCAACCTGTATTACCCAAGTTTAACATCAGGAAATCCATATTATTTGCAGTATTCCATCCATTATTGGTTCGGGTAGTAAAATAAGTGACATTGTAATAACTACCATAAGTTCCAGAAGGATTATTAAGGCTATATTCATAACAATTGAGACCTGAAACATCACACTTTTTCTCTGCTGTACCAAAAGATTCTTGGAATTTGATCCCATCTTCTCCGTTACCAGCCGCTATCCAATCGCCAATAATAGAATAATTGCATACGTCAAACAAAACAGTTTCCGGTTCGGCTTCCGCCACAGGCAAGTAAGAAGAAACTTGATGAATATAACCATTTTTAGCTTGTAAATTACAATAGTCTTCTACAAAACAAGCTCGATTCTCATCCCTGTAGTTCAAATAGAATATCTTGTCTTCTTTGCTGATTCTTATCACGCTTCCAGCATTCAGTGTATTCCATATTTTGGAGGTTGCGTCCGGTGTATCAAAGCTACGTAATTTACTCAAATCATAGCTTCCATCCAAAACATGATAAGCTACATATTGATACAATGCATTCTCTGGATTAGTATAATCACTGCCTGCTCCCAACAGCTGTACCAAGTCTTGCAAACTGTTGACACCTGCTTCCTTGAATACATCGTCCGATACTGCCAACAATGTATAATTGCGTTTCTGCTGAGTGGTCTGACCCAAATCATCTACTATATCATCATATATAACATCTAATTCCGCACCCACTCCTGTAGCATCCATTGCAGATTTCAGAATTGTGTAGGGACGTCCGCTTTCAGATATACGAGCATATACACTTTCTGTAAGTGGCGTCAGCGTATTTTCCAATACATATACATAACCGTTAGATACCTTATTTGCAAACTCTATTACATGAGCTTCATTATTCAAGTAAACAGACTGCATACCACCACCTCCAACTTCCGCACTTCCGAAAGATACCATCAAGACATCATCAGAAACGGTCCTTTTGCTAATGCCCCTTCCTTCTCTATGAAAATTTCCTGACTAATGGTATCCTGTACTATGTGATAGGACACTAGGCTACGTGCATACTCTGTACCCAAATCTTCAATGGAAGAAACTCCTTTTCGATTATAAAATTCTTTTACAGCAGCATTATTAGGTACAAAAAGTGTAAAAGACTGTGTTGCCTGATTTACAGCATTGTACAAGTCTGCATACTTCATAATGTGAATCCATTCGGAAAAGTCGTCTGACCTGTTGGACAAATAAGTTCCTGCAGGCTGCATATCGAAAACAACATATGTATCTCCGTCATACGGATCATTGCAAGCTGCACATAAAATAATGAACAGCATCCAGTATATTTTTTTCATTTTTTTCATTGCATATCGTTATTTAATTATTCATAATAAGGATTTTGCTTCAATAACGAGTTGGTGGATATGTCACTGGCAGGAATTGGCAAATACCAAGCATTGTCGTTGTCTAAAAACAGAGCCCAACCATCTGCTTTCCGCGGTAAGATTATTCTCCATTATAAGTATTTTGAAGCGACTTTTATATTTGAAGTTCTGTTGCTTGCCATATCGTAACAGATCGTACCAGCGCTTTCCTTCTGCAGCAAATTCCATATCCCGCTCGTCCAGCAACATTTCCAACAATATTTCCTCAGTAGCTTCATTAATATTTTTCCGCACTGACTTCATCTCGTGGTCTCAACTCAGAACGTTCACGTATTCTATTTATGATAGCCAATGCTTCTGTCCAATTGGCAGAACCGCCAATACGAATCAAAGCTTCCGCTTTCATCAACATCACATCTGCCATACGATAAATAATATAGTTGGCATCCAAAATTGTACGTACTGCTTCCCGATCGGCTACACCCAACCCTGAGTATTTCCAAATAATACCATTTTCCGGATAGCTGGTATAAGTTATACCAGCAAACGAACCATAATAGGTACGATTTACTTCATCCTGATTTTGGTAGAATTCATTTATCAAGCGGATAGTCATCGGTTCTGAATACATATAAGTATTGACCGTGACGTCAGAGCCATAAGGAAGAAGTTTTGACGGACTTCCGCCTCCTTGTGCATAATTCGTTTCGTCATACTGTATCTCAAAGATAGATTCATTACTATTACCAGGATAAAATATATTGTACCATTGTCCAGGTGTTGACATAAACACGGGACGTATGGGAGCTGTGGAGTTAATCAAGTAATCAGCGTATGTAACACATTCTTCATAATCTTCCGCCCAAAGACAGGTTTCCGCCATTAGTGCATATAGAGCCCATTTGGTAGCACGTCCTTTAGTAGCCCATGTTCCGTTAAATGTTTCTTTAGCGGCATCAGTTGCCAATGCTGCACGTACATCACTTTTGATTTGTTCCAGAATCTCCACTTCGGAAGACTTTGGCACGTCAGTAGGCATGGCATCGTCTACATAAGGTTCAGTAATCAAAGGAACTTCCCGAAAGTTGCGTACTAAATATAAATACGACAGTCCACGCAAGAAATAAGCTTCCGTCAAATGTGAATCCATTTGCGATTGATAGTAACTCTCGTCTTTCTCAATTACCCCTGGTGCATATTTCAATACAGCATTTGCCATACCGATTACTTGATAGAATGTTCCCCATTGAACGGCTGATGTACTGGGCAATACTGTAAAATTCTGAATTTGACCAGCCGGAGTCGATCTTACCGGAACAATAACGGAACTTCCTCTCAATTCCCCCAATCTATGATATAGGGAACGCAATCACGCAAACGACTGTAACCTTGTGCAAGAATTGCCTCTACATCTTCGGAAGATTCCCAATACATATCGGTGGATTGTTTATCTTTAGGCTGTACATCGAGCCAATCGCTGCATCCGCTCATTAATAAGCCACCGAATAGTAACAATATAGTAAATATTTTTTTCATTTTCGTAAATCTTTTAGAAACTTAAATTAAAGCCAGCAACAAGCTGAATAGAAGCAGGTGTAGTGGCTGTATCTCTGGCATACGTATTCTCAGTCTTTACCTCTGGGTCCTGCCCTGTGTACTTAGTCCATGTGAAAAGATTGTATGCGGTTACGTACACATCAATATTGTTGAATCCCCAACGCTGAATCGCTTTCTTCGGCAAACGATAGGTGAATGATAAGGATTTTAAACGCAAATAGGAAGCGTCTTCAACAAAGCGATCAGATCCTAGTGTATTGTACCCCTCTCCATAAAGTGCACGTGGAATGTCGGTTTGATCACCTTCATTACGCCAACGTCTGAGGACAGCCGTACTTTGGTTATCAATACCACGCATAGACTCATTATTCAAGCGAGTAGCGTTAACCACATCCTGCCCGTAACGCCCATAGAAAATAGCAGATAACTTAAACTGCTTATAGCTGACATTGAGTCCTGCACCTCCTGGAAGTCTCGGATTTGAATTACCCAAATAGACTATATCGTACTGATTGATAACACCATCATGATTTACATCTTCATAGATTGCATCTCCGGGAGCCACGGTATATGATCCATTCCTCATAACAATTGCATTACCGGAAATATCTTTCATCACGTTACCTTCAATGTCACGTGCATAAGTTGCGTCTTTATTTTGATAAACGCCTTTGTAACGATAACCATAGAACGATCCCATCGGACGACCTTCTTCTCTACGATATGCGTAATTACCATTACCGAAAGTATAATTCTCTTCGATATAATTATCAGGCATTTCCGTAATCTTATTCTCATTGTGGGCAATATTGAAGTAGACTCCCACACGCCAGTCTTTGTTTTGGAACGGAACAGCGTCAACACGGAATTCCCATCCTTTATTTGTCATTTTCCCGGAATTCATGTAGCTAATTTGATAACCATTTCCATAACCGATAGTGGTCGGCATCTTTACCTTTGGTTGTAACAGGTCTTTTTACATATTTCTGATAGACATCAACAGTAAAGCGAAGTTTGCCTTTTAAGAAAGTAGCATCAAAGCCCTGTGTTATATTCGGTTGTTGTTTCCCATTTCAGTTTATTAAGTTGCATAGAACTCGGAGTAATGGCACTCATATCCATGTAGTTATTCCCGGAAGCATAAGAACCCAGATAGAGTGAAGCACCACTGGCTGAATTCCCGGTCTGTCCCAAACTAAAACGAAGTTTGAACTCATCCATCCAGTCATTCGAAAATCCATGAATTTCTCATCTGCCAAATGCCAAGCTAAACCAACAGTAGGAAACATACCAAAACGTTCCGATTTACCCATGGTCGAATTGCTTTCCATACCTAGTGAAGCATTGATAATGTAACGGTTCAATAAGGTATAGTTCATTAAAAGCTACACCGTTAATATTGCGTGTTTGGAATCACCAGAACTAATTTTGCGTACAGCACTTCCAATGGTAGGATCAGCAAGTCCTGAAGATACGTTACCAGAAGTTTCGCTTCCATAGCTGGATTTATTCGTTTCCGTAGTACGGAATACTGCAGTCGCGATAATTGCATGTTTATCGTTCCAGTTTTTGCGATACATCAACTTATTTTCCGTATTTATAGTTAATAAGTCAGAAGAGGTATCCGTACTACGATTTGACATTTTGTCTGTCCATGCAAGACCAGTAGCCACCTGTGGCAAAAACATACGCCCTTTAGTATTACGGATATTCATGTTAACATATCCTTCATAAGTCAGTCCATTCAAAATGTCATATTTAATACGAAAATTCATTTTACTTTCCCGCTGTATGGTTCGGTTGACACTCTCATTTGCCATAGCAATAGGATTATAGTACTTATCACCATTAAAAGCAGGATCCAATGTAGAATTTTCATTGTGATTGAAATACTGTGATGTACGATTCCCTGTCTCATCGTCAATGTAGTAAGGTGATTTGTTCGGTGCTTTGCGGAAAGCTTCCCACGTACATTATAATAGTTATTATTTTCTCAGATTGAGTATAAGAGAACTGTGCATAAAAATTCAATTTGTCAGAGAACTTATAATTTACATTCAATGAAGAATTCAAGCGGCTGAAATCGGTTCCGACAGTCGTACCTCCTTCGTCCAAATAACCCAAAGAAAAACGATAAGTCGCTCTTTTCACCACCACCACTCATAGAAAACGTATTTTCCCATGACTGAGTATTCCGACGCACTTCGGACAGCCAATCTGTATTCTGGTTATACTCGTCAAAATATGTCCAATCCGGCTGATAACCGATCTCAGGAGAACCGTAAAGCATTTGCAAGTAGCTGGTAGAGTTGGCAAGACCAATATAATTGGCACTATTCCACAACGCTTCAGATACCAAAGCAGAATATTGGTTACCGTTCAACATCGGAATGGTTTCCGGCTCAAACTTAGCGGGAAAATTTGGATGAGAAACTAAAACGTGTTTTTCCCTTGTACCCCCTGCTTAGTCTTGATAACCAATACACCGTTGGCACCGGAAGTACCCCCAAACGGCAGTAGCTGCTGCATCTTTCAACACTTCGATAGACTCAATATCTTGCGGAGAGATATTCAACAAGGCACCCAAATCGTCATTATTGATGGTAGAGAAATCAGTATTATCATCAATTTCTGCCGGATAAGGAACTCCATCTACTACAATCAGTGGTTCTGCATTAGCATTCAGTGTACTACCACCACGAATCTGTATGGAAGCACGTGCTCCAGGGTCGCCACCACCTAATACAATATCCACACCACCGAGCTGTCCTTGCAAAGGCATCTTCGATGGAAGTTACAGGAGCAACAGCCACCAAATCTTCCATACTAACCTTCTGCGTTGCAGAAGATTGTTCTCTAGCACTGATACCTAAGTCATTCCGTTCGATTCGTTTTCCTTGCACAACAACTTCATTAATGGTCTGTGTATCATCTTTTAGGACAACATTCAACCGTGTCTGACCGTTGTATTTGATTCTTTCACTCTTTTTTTCCAATATAAGAAAAAACGATGATCAGATTGTTCTCATTCGGGATCGGAAGGTTATAAATACCGTCCAGATTTGTGACAGTACCACCTAAAGAACGGTTTTGGGAGTTGAGAATATTTACGTTCACCCCTATCATAGGTTCTGCTGTCGTCCCGAACATCTCGGTCACTTTTCCAGAGAGGACTTTCGCTTGTCCGAAAGCTTCGCCAGTAGTTGCTGCGAATACGATAGCAATCAGTATGTATTTTAATAATTTCATAATCTCTGTTTTTCTGTTAATCAAAAGACATCATCAATCAGATGGAAACAACCTCCTTCGTATGCAAATGGGAAGTAATCGTAATCTGATACCACTTGACATTTGTTTCCACCTTCCAATTGGATACTTAGTGAAGTTCCATTATCTGTATAAATTAGCTGCGGTGCAGTAGCTCCTTCCGTCTGTACCACACGTTCACTCCAATAACGCCCACTTTTAAAATCGGATCCTATATACGGATAAGATGGAATAACGTTTTGAGCAGCAGTAATAAAATAGAATTCAAATAATTTGCCAATTCTTTTTTGCATCAAATGTACCACTTAACTACCTTCAGCATCAAATGAAGCATCAATCGCTCCTGGAATTTTATTTGATGCCAATGCCCGCTTTTATAGCATCGTTAGTCGGGATAAATGCAACGAACCGTCCTTTACCAAATAAATTCATCATAATCTGATTGGATATAAGATTTGCCTCACGCAATAACTGAGCAAAACAGTAATAGGGATAATTGTGATCCGCACAGATAGCAATGTTATAAGCCAAATCCCCGCTCTCTGCTGCAAACAATTGTTCAGCATCAAAGCTATATGTACTTCCGTTACTTCCATTTTTTAAGTTTAGTAAATGGTGTAAAAACTGTACCATTGAACTGAGGATTCAACTGTTGATTGAAAGTTGAGCTACAAGTGATGTTTCCATCTTTAACGAACCAGTAGTTCCAGGTAGACTCCGTAGGAATCACACGCGTTCCTCTTTCTGGTAATTCACTTGATTGTTCACTCGAGATACTAGCTGAATGCAAATACACGATATTTTGCTTGGCAGTATTGCTGATTTCCGCCCATCCATCATCTCCTTCTGCTTCCAACCCTGTGTACTGTAAACCGTCAGAATGCCAGAGGCTTCAAATTGTTCGGCTGTAGGAACCAAGACAATATATTTACTCAAGTCAGACACATAAGAAGAGAACAGTGAACTCCCTAACAATGCGTAGAGAAAAGAACGTGCACTTTTTATATTGAAACAAAGGTCCGATAACGGAAGCAAATGTGCTAGGTTCCTTAATTTCATCCATACCATAGAGAGCACCATTAACACACATCGTTTTTCATTCAATGCAGCAGGATTAATATTAAGAGATGAGCCCGCCAAATTCTTCAATTCATCGTCTCCTAACTCTTCAGGGAATAACATACTACCTCCATAAATAAATTGATAGAGGAAATAATTCAACGCTAGCGCATCTACTTCCTGCATAGAAGAATAACCACCGATTTTCCAAAAGCTATCAAAGAAACTATTAATAGCAGTGTTTGACGGTGCAAAAATACTATAAGAAAAGAGCTGTCAACGCCGTAAAATTCAAATAGCTGCTTGTAGGCCATTCACAAGCAATATTTGGCAATCCCCATGCTGATACTGATAGAGCGTATCCACTCCGTATGCTTTAGCATATGACTTACTCAATTCATCATCTGCAACGTAAACGCCAAACGAAGCATACAAATCAAGGAAAGTCGAGTATTTTTCTTTATTTTTCAGTTCCGTATAAATCGTTTCTAGCGGTTCAACGACTCGATCAACAGCATGAATATAGCCGTTATTAGCAATAATTCCATATTCTTTTACAGATGCATTAGATACATTGAAACCATCATCTCCCGTCCAAGTAGAATTGGGGTAGAAAGCCTCGTAATTATTTTTAGCATCTATACCTTTCGTCTGGAAATAACGGTAGGAAAATATAGGCAAATAACGTTCTAAGTGATACACCATGACAGAAGCCCCTGTAGGGGTTGTCTCAACAGTAGAGCATCGCTACTTCTTGTGCGGTGTTTGTAATACAATCCTGCTTTTATGTTCTGCTCCTCTTCCGTTTCCGTACTTCCTGTTGGACGGAAATTGACTAGTTTCTCCTTATTATAAGAATAATAGAGCACGTGGTACCCAATCAATTTACTCACTTCGTTAACAGGCATATCACTGATGCTGGTAAATCCTCTCTTATTCAAATAAGTTTGAAAAGCATCGTCGTCTGGAGCAATAATAGTTAAAATTGCTTTACCCTCCAGCATTTGCTTGTAGCCAGCAATCTCTAGCCCCTGCAAGAAAATAGAATAGTTTCCGTGTTCACCGGAACTTAACACTTCCCATGCATTGTCTGCTACCCAATCAGGTACTTCATAGTGCTCATCCATGCTATCTTTACATGCAGTTAAGAGTAATGGAAGACATAGCAGCCAAAGCATTCTCCGTAAAAATACTTTGTTGTTCATTTTTTTATTAATTTAAAATTAGGAGTTCTCTCTATCATTATTCAAAATTCAGATTAATTGATAATGTATAATCTTCATTATTTATTGTATTTCACTATTTATTCACCGTATGCTTCATTCCAAGCCTTTTCATACTCATCTGGGAATTCAGTGAAAGAGCATAGTTTTCAATCATCATATATCCGTTCTCTGCAATACGAACGGCATCTCCAGCATTATTTTTATTTAGCCCCATTTGTCCTCAAAATCATCGGGTATGCCGTCGCCATCCGTATCTTTTCTAGCAGTGCCAACATTAATATTTTGCCAAGTCTTGGCAAGAGGGTATTGTGTCTCTATGTTTTGATTTCTAAAAATTGTTCCTTTAGTACCTAATGAAGTCAGTTCATCAATCATGAATTTATCTACCAAATCACGATTGGGTAAAACCGGTCCAACATTTTTAACAATCCAATGATAAGCTTCTGTAGCACTAGTTTTTATGCTGATTTCCGAATGTTGGCTATCTGGTTTACTCAGAAAGACAGGAGTGGCACTACAATAGGTTTGCCAATTACCCTGAGTGATTTCGAATCCATTTAATGTGCCGTCTTTATCGTTATCATAATAATTACCTACACAATAAGTATCAAAATCACCATCACCATTACCACCTATAAAAGGTTTAGTTGGATTTACTTGTTGATAAGTATCTACCAAATAATTTTTATTGTCACTACTTATTCCATTATAATGATATTTCGTTTCATCATCGAACATACTCTTATCTGTAGTTTCTATAGGATATGACGTATTCACCCATGTATAAGCTGGTCCTTTGATAAAATAATTATTTTCAATAACTGTGTTAGAGTGCCCTGAAGATTCCCCCATATTATAAGCCGCTCCATTTCCCCAATTATAGATAACATTGTTAACAAATTGATTCAATCCTTTCACTTTAAAATTACGAGTTTTATTATCAATAAATAGATTTCGGAAAACAGTAACTCCTTCTTCATCACTAGTTTGAACTAAACCTCCACAAGAATGATTCTGGCATCCTTGTCCTAAAATTGAATTCTGCAATGTTATGTTATAGAGACCTTTCGGTTGCTTGTCATTATTGAGTGAAAACATTCATCTGTTCCCCATGTGAAAGAACAATGATCATAAATTTGATCATGCCCATAGGCAGCTCCTCCTGCGTCTATGTTGTCACTGCCACTAACCTGGCGACCAGTACGCATACGCATATAACGTACAATCAGATTATTTGCATTGGTGGAAGAAGTCCTACCATTATAAAGTTCGATGCCATCACCGGGAGCTGTCTGAAACAAGACTGTTTGATTGTCCTTAAACACAAGTACTTCTTTATTCAAATCAATCACACCTGACACGTTAAACACTATAATTCTGTTTGCTTGACTAACAGCATCTCTTAACGATCCAGCACCACTATTATTCAAATTAGTTACTACATAAATTTCCCGGTTGTTACTACCACGTGCACCATCAGCGTTTCTACCATATCCTACTGCACCCGGAAATGCCGGTGCATAATTGGCTAAGACAGGAAATGCCGGACCAGAACTTGTATTACCACCACTTTCTTCCTCCTCTAGATATGAACTGTAAGGATTGATAGCAGGATCTGCATCCTCCTCATCTACAGGTTCTTTATCCACGCAAGCCGCTAACGACGAGAGTGAAAAAAAAGAAATATAAAATGCTTGTTAAGCATCTCACGGCAATTGGACATGCCTTTTTTTGAAAAGTTGCTGTGTTTCTCATTTTATATAAAAAATAATTAATAAATACTCATTTGATTAATAAATTAAATTCAAACCTAAAAAATTGTATATCCGTTGTCAAGTATACTTAATTATTTTGCTATTTACGTAATCAGTAGTTGAATATCTATTTTAATATTGATCCTCATCTTTATACGTAAAAATCAAGACTTTTTAGTTATTAAGGTACAATGCCCCATTGTGATGCATAAGCATCCTGAATTTCTTTGGTATTGAAACATACAATCTCAATATTAGGATAATAATCAATAGTAGCATCTATCCTAACTGAAGATTCGTCTAATTCATCCATAGGATACCATTCTGAATATTCTCCGTCATCCCATTCTACTCTATAATAAGCTGAATACCACGAAACTTCTGTTTCGCCAATCATAGTATCAATATTTGACTGTAATTTAGCCCATATACCTGTTATTAAATATAATTTATAGCCAATATCATCACCATTTGGTAATCTTACCATTTTATGCCAACTTACATTATTAACAGCCATTCCATTCCTATCTATAGAAAAGTCTTGTTCACAATACCCTTTATAACAATATTCTTTTTGAGTAGAATTATATACAATTCCAAGAACAAAGTCAATATCAGTTGGCCTAGCTGGTTCAAAATGGATCTCCATTGATAATAAGTATTAACACTAACATTTCCGTTTACATAAGGACCTGAAGAACCATCGTCGTATGTTTCATCATAAAATCTAATGTAATATCTAATGTGTAATCATTGTTTTTCAGTATAAGGAAAATCTACATCAAATTCAACAGTAAAGGCTGAATTTGTGAAAGAAGAATCCGCTCTTTTAAGAATAATTCTATCGTAGAGCACCGTACTTGCTTCACCGTTCTTTAAGGTTACCAAAGCATTGCATAGTTCAATCGGATATGTATATGATTTACCATCATCAATTTCTATATTCAATTTAATTCGATGTTTTTCCGAAAGGTATCAAGAAATTACCTTTTACATTCTTTCCACTTTGTGGATAAAGGCATCTAGTAAGATCTTCCTGATTATCAATATATACAAAACACTCATCTACATGATCACCCGTATTATACTGATAATCAAAATAAGGTTTTTGTGAATAAATTCAGATTAACCATACATGTATTATCACTTGTCCCATCATTTAACAGTCCTTGCTGCACATCTCCTTGCATCAATGCAGTCTCTTCATATTCCATAAGGCCATTACCATCACATGAGATAGCAAGCAAAGGAATAATTAAAAATAACATCGATTTGATAATTTGTTCTTTTTCATGGTATTACATTTTATTTGTTCATTAATTGAAACTGTAGTCGAAAATTTCCTATCATTTCTATTTCTATATTATTTGTTCAGTTCAATACATCCCATAATGAAAGGTCCTGTTGCTTTAGCATCATTATCTCTCATTTTCTCTCCTATATAATACTCAAAACTACCGTCACGATAAGGCTTACCGCCTAATCCACCCACTTGGCAACATCTTGTCAATGTCAATGTTCCGTCCGAATTTGAGATTAGCAGTTTATTGCACAGCCCCTTAAAGGCTTTTTCTGCAATAGCACGATACTGACTATCAATGTATCCTTTATTCACAGCTTTCATATAGGCATACATACATTGCGCCGTAACAGAAGCTTCCGGGAAATTACCGGTACGTGAAGGTTGGTCAATTACCTGATACCATAAACCATTTTTATCTTGGTATTTTGAAAGAGTTTCTGCTAATTCTTTCGTCCATTTAATCATATCAGCATAGCCTGAATGATCTTGGGGAATATATTCCAAAGCATCTACCAAAGCCATAAACCACCAACCAATACTACGTCCCCAGAAATTAGGAGAATGGCCAGTTTCCGGATCAGCCCAGCGCTGGCTCTGGTCCTCATTCCATGCATGATAATAAAGTCCCGTCTTGGTATCGTATGTATGCTGATGGCAGAGAGTGAACTGTTTAACAGCCTCATCAATCCATTCCGGACGATTAAATTCAGCTCCATATCGAGCCATAAAAGGAGAAGCCATATACAATCCATCCAACCACATCTGATTAGGGTATATTTTCTTATGCCAGAAACCTCCATCTGTTGTACGAGGGTTGCTTTTTTAGCTGATCTATCAAATTCTCGATAGCCAATTTATATTTCTCCTTTTTGGTTTCATTGTACAAATCAAAAAGAACTTTTCCGGAATTGATATAATCCAAATTATAGGTTTCTTTCTTATATAAATGAATCTCTCCTTTGTCGTCTACCAAAGAATCAGCCCATGCCTCTACATAATCAAAGTACCTACGGTCTCCTGTTTTCTTCCAAACTTGTAACATCGCACAACAACCTACTCCTTGCGCATAACCAAAATACAGGCGTTTTCCATGATCCAGTTGCCACGCTTCCGGAAAACGACGAATTTCCGAATCGGCAAACAGACGATAATAAGTGTCGGAAGAAAAAGTATCCGTACGGAAAGGAACTGCCGGAAGTCCGGCTTTATTAAACAGATTCACTCTAAAGAAAGTCCCATAACCGTAGCGTACAGCTACAGGTGCAGAGACATAAGTTGAAGAAAGTGTTATCAAACTTCCATCAATTACAGCTTCAGCCGGATAAAACCGCGCATCATTGCCGGCAATAAAAAATCCTTTTACCGGTTCATTGCCGGGTGTCTGCAGGCCACCTTCCGCAAATTCAAAATCTAATGTAATTTCTCCCCCATTCACTTTCATTGATTTGTAGAGAGGTCCTGAATAAACAATCTTTTTACCATATTGCTTTGCTAATGCCCAAGCTGCCAGCCGTTCGCCCGGTGCAACTTTATTTCGTGGATGTATGTCGGTAGAATCGGCTGCATCCGTCACTACTGCCATACCAATATTTTCAAGTCCACTTAACCATGTTTTTAATTGTGCTTCACGAATACCTGCCGGTTGCTTGTAATGTGGTGCAATCTGTACGAAATAGAAAGGCATATCCGGCTGATTCCATTCTTTCCGCCAACTATTAATCAGGTTAGTAAATACTTCCTGATATTTCTCATAACGAACAGAGTTGGATTCTCCCTGATACCAGATATTTCCTTTTACAGTGTACCCTACTATAGGAGCAATCATGCCATTCCACAAAGTAGCCGGAACCTTACACTTATCTTTTTCCCTACTCACCCTTTCTTTTGAATATTGTTTTAAGACATCAGCATACAGCAGATTGTTTTCCATCACTTTCATACTTGTCCAAGATTCAGCATGTGTTCCTCCCCAAGTAGACTGAATCAATCCAACCGGTGTACTCAATTCTTTATACAATTTACGTCCAAAGACAAATCCTACAGCAGAAAAGTCTTTCAGATTCTCCGGATTACAAACCACCCACTTTCCAACGCAATCTTCTTTCTCACTATCAGGTGCCAGTTGATGCTCTACATGAAACAGGCGGATTTCCGGAAAATCAGCATCTTTCATTTCTTCCGCTTCATTCAACATTCCTGTTTTCCATTTCACTTGCGGATTACGGGCTACGGGAAATTCCATATTTGACTGTCCCGTACAAAGCCAAACTTCACCTATTAATATATTATTGATCCGGATCCTATTATCACCTTTCAACATTACAGATTGTCCGGAAGTAGCAGCCGGTGTTTGTATCATCAGTTCCCAATGACCGTTTGCTAAAGCAGTCACCTTGTATTTCTTATGATCCCATGAAGTCTTTACCAAAATCTTTTCTCCGGGACGTGCTTTTCCCCAAAAACGTACTTTCGCATTTTGCTGAAGTACCATATTATTTGATAATATAGAAGGAAGTTGTATATCTGCATGAATACCTATTGGAAAGAAACAGACCAATAACCACAGACAAAAATAATTCTACAGAATTTCATTGTATTTTATAGTTTTAGATTCAATATTTTACTGAATAAGCACATGTCAAAGATACCGCATTACATGGTAGAGTTAAAGAAAAGGAATATGGAGAATTCGACTTTCTTATGTAAATTCATATGTGTACAGCCCATCACACGCCTATTTTGTACGATTTTACAGGCTATGTACGATTTTCCAGTCTTTCTACCCTTCTTTTTTAATTCACTTTATTTATCTCAACCTTTCTCATAACCAATGCATCAATAATATCTTCATCTATCTTCACATCTTTTTTTTAGCCGTAATAGTCAAATTGTCAAAACAGAAATTGGATAATTTATATTGTTTTGATTTCTCTACAGCAAAAAGGAATCACAATCCAGATGAATATTACGCATTGTAATATAGCTGGAATACGAGACTGGCATATCCTTGCGATCTTTCAAATCATAAAACTGTGTCCAAGGAGCAATAAAGATACAATTGCGGACATTTCCTTTTATGTCTTCAACGAGGATGTACTTATATTGTTGGGGAGTATCCGGACGCATTTTCAACCACAACAGGCGTTTAGCCTGATCCAGATTACAGCGTCGAAGAATTATATTATGATTATATATCGATTCGCTACCGCAAGTCAGCACTCCGTGACAGAATCCAAAAGTACAGTCTTCAATAATAATATCACAATTGCCACCATTATCGGGATTTTGATCAGCCCATGGTCCTTTGCCGCCTTTTAAGGCTATGGCGTCATCATTGACAGACATATAGCATCCCTTGACAAGTACATTTTTACATGCATCAATATCGATTGCATCCGTACTTGGAGCCTTTACAGGAGAAGAAGGTGAAAAGATATGCAAATCCAAAAGTTTTACGCTATCACACTTATAAATGTGAGTTGTCCAAAACGGAGAATTAACAAGTCGCACATCTGAAACTTGTACATTATTGCTATGAGATATATGAAGTAGACGAGGACGCAATTCATCCATATTAGTACATTTAGGAATAACACGCCGCCGCAACCAAAATGACTTCCAATATCGTTCACCGTTTCCATCAACTTTTCCTTTTCCGGAAAGGGTGAAACCATCTACCTTATCAACATTAATCAAAGCTGAAAAGTACTTTAGGTTCTGTCCCTCCATCCGTGTTTCTATTACAGGAAAGTTGCTAATATCGTCACTACCTTTTTAATATAGCTTTCTCTTCCAAATGCAAGTGTGTTCCCGGCTTAAAGAACAGCGCACCACTAAGATAAGTACCTTCAGGTATAACAATGACTCCGCCTCCATTATTAGACGCCAAATCTATAACAGCCTGAATTTTCTCTGTCTGTAACAGTGTACTATCATTCACTACTCCATAGTCGGTAATCAAGAAACTCTTTCCTAATCCATTTATATCAGTTTTTTCATTTTGTAAAACCAATCCGGTATAATTTTACCATCGGGAAATTTTTCCTGACTAAACAGTTGCAGACTGCAACATGTCGCTACTATTAAAAATGCTGACTTTATCATTTTCTATATCTCGTTACTTTTTTGCAAAAAGTACCGCATGTTTCCATTTGCCCCAAAGCAAAGGATATGGAGATATTGATTTTCTTATGGAGTTCTATACAAAGGATTCAAATACTATTTATCTATATACAATATTCCATATTCAGACTTATTTTTGTACATATATCGAATTAAAATAAAACGCTCTCTACAGTATCAAAAAAGCGCATCCTCTTTATAAATTTTGTAAACACAATCTCTCCTTTACGTCCGCCACCACGAAGAAAGATTTCATAAGTACTATTTCCTGATTCTTTTTATTTTCAGCAGATCCAAATCCGTATTCTTTGTTTGTTCCCCGCGTATAACCGTTTTTAATACCCCTCCTGTTGTCCGGTCCAGTTCCACTCTTTGACATTTTAAACACCCGGCTCCAAGTAGTACTTCCCGCAGTATAATGTTCCATTATCTCTGCTTCCGTCACTCGATATGTACCTTGCCGGATATATACAGTATCTCCTGCCATCACTTTTGATTGTGCTTTACCCAACGTGGCAAAAGGCTTATCAATCGTCCCACTGTTTGAATCGCTTCCATTAGTAGCCACAAAATAATTCGTAGCCGAAAGAGAAAAGAGGAAACATCCTATAAAAAAAAAAGAAGAAGGCTAATACGTTTCATTGTATATTAAGTATTATGTAGCAGCAAAGCTACTGTTTTTTATACCATAGGAGCTGTAATATCGTACGTAAAGAATAGAATTTTGTCTTTTCTACTTCAATTATCAGACAAATTCCAGCATTAACAATCATAGTTCATAATAACAATAGTTTGATATAAGGATAAAAATGCATCCTTTATATACAAATTTGCAGGTGAATACTCTCCCAATCCACTTCCTTTGTAGAAAGAAAATATTCAATCTTTATAACAATATAATTATGAAAAACTTATTTTATGCGCTTACATTTTTTAGTTTTGTCACAGCTTGTAGTGATAATTCAGTCCAAAATCCAACACCACCTCCCGTGTCTGATAATGGTGATAACAATAATATGCAAGTTGTTGAGTTTCTAAGAAATCGTGCTATGGTGGCAAGTTATAACACTATCTTTCCTAATAAAGAAACAGAAAGAATAGAAAGAAAAGGCGTACTACTCAGTTGGAGATGGCTTTCCACCGATCCGGACGATATTGGTTTTGATATCTACCGCAAAGAAGGTAACTATAAATTCCAAAAGCTAAACAAAACTCCGATTATCAATAGTTCTAATTACAAAGATTTAACAGCAAACATTAATAAGATTCTCAAATACGAAGTTCGACAAGCAAATACCAATAATATTTTATGTTCATGTAACTTTACTCCGGAAATGGCACAGAACTTTTACCGGACGGTCCCATTAAACAATAATAATCTGCCATATCCCGATTTAGTATATAAAGCTTCGGATGCAGCTATTGGCGATTTAGACGGTGACGGAGATTATGAATTGGTTCTGAAACGTGAAGTGTCACCTCTTGACAATGGTAGCACGGGAATTGGAATTACTCCCGGAAGTTGCCTGTTAGAAGCATACAAGCTAACAACCGGGACATTTTTATGGCGTATCGATTTAGGCTCTAATATCCGGCAAGGTATTCATTATACTCCCTTCATTGTATATGACCTGAATGGAGATGGCAAGGCGGAGATCGCAGTCCGCACCTCCGAAGGTACCGTTTTCGGGGACGGAACGAAAATAGGCGATGTCAACCAAGATGGAATAACCGACTATGTAGACAGGGCTCCCCAAAGTGCCACTTATGGCAGAATTATCACAGGGCCGGAATTCTTATCTATCATTGAAGGCAGAACCGGAAAGGAAGTAGCCCGAACCGACTATATCTACCGTGGTGAAAAAAATAAATGGGTGACATATTGGGGAGATAATTGGGCAAACAGGATGGATCGTTTTCTGATGGGAGTCGGACACTTCAGATCTCAAAAAGGAATTCCAAGCCTACTCATGTGCAGAGGATATTATAAGAACTACCAGATTATAGCTTTAGATTTTACTGATAACAAAATAACAGAGCGATGGCATTTTGATACAGCTGACAACTATTCGGATTATATAGGGCAAGGTAATCATAATTTAGCAGTCGGAGATATAGACGATGACGGAAAAGACGAAGTCTTATATGGGGCATGTGTCATAGACCATAACGGTAAAGGGCTATATAGCACAAAATTAGGACATGGTGATGCCATGCATTTGGGCAAATTTGATCCTACACAGGAAGGGTATCAAGTAGTAGTCTGCCATGAAGAACCCAAGGAGTATGGAAATATTGGAACAGAATTCCGGGATGCCAAAACGGGCAGGATATTACATTATATTCCCGGAAACGGCAAGGACGTAGGACGTTGTATGGTCGCAGATGTTGATCCGGACAGTCCCGGATGTGAATATTGGTCGTCAGAACCGGACGGTGTCATGTATTCCTGCAAAGGAAATGAACTGACAGGTAAAAGGGCACCTATAGCCAAAGGTGGTGATACATCATACAATATGACAATCTGGTGGAGTGGATCATTAAACAGGCAAATGCTTGATTACCTCGTTATTCACAGCTATACCGACGGACGTTTGTTCAATGGCAGCGATTGGGGTGTAAAAACAGCCAGCGGAACCAAAAACAATGCCTGTTTTTATGGCGATATTTGGGGAGACTGGCGGGAAGAAGTTATCTTCGTTGATGAAAATGATACAGAGCTAAGAATCTTTACTACTGATTTTGAAACCGACTATCGTTTCCATCCTCTAATGGACGACCATTTATATCGTTTAAGCGCTACACATCAGAACATAGGTTACAACCAGCCCACTCATCCGGGTTACTATATCGGTTCTGACTTGAACAAATAAAAAAGAAAGGCGTGTATGCTTTCCGCAAAGAACATACACGCTTTTTATAAAACTAACCCTATTCAAAACTCTATCATTTCCTTACCTCAATAAATATCAGAAAGCAAATACATATCGGGAGCTTACTCCAGGTCTGTCGTATTTCAATCCATCAACTTTGGTACTTCCACTGCTTGTCAACTGTACTCCAAATATACTTGTATTATTACGCTCTGTAGACGACCAATAATACATGTCATTTTTCAGTCCGTCACTACCTGTTATTTTTCCCAACTGCGTATTCATCGTTTCCCAATTAGTTACCATTGCCCTCAAATCACCGACAGAAGGAATAAACCAACCGGAAGAAATACTCGGAGCAACCAAATTATAGTTATTCAAGGAATTCACTAAAAGTGACTTATTCTTTGCTTCCGCATATTTTTAATTACTTCCGTGTGATTACACCCCAATCGCTGATCCCTCGGCGTACCATTCAATGTTCCGGTAGACGCCGATCCATCCCATCCCATCGGACTTAAATCAATATAGGAATTTCTTTCGGCAAACTCTGTACGATACCAAACTCTTATTTCATCTTTCTCCCCAAAAACAATATTGGTATTCTCTTTCAGCCCCAAAACCAATCCATGGGTACAGCCCGGATGATCACGCAATAATGCATCTTGACGTTCAGAATAAGTAAATTCATTATCTTCTGTAAAAGGATATAACACAGAAGGCATCGGATTACCAACAAAATAAACGACTCCTACACAATCATCGCTAACAGGAGCATTATCGTCAACAGAAGCCAACGCGCCATTAGAATATATCAGATCACCCACTTTCAACTCATGATCCACAGTTTGCAGTCCTCCGTCTATCTCACAATAAATATACTCTCCGGCTTTCAACTTTGTCGCATCTATCGAGTATTTTTTAAGCCCGTTGTCTACTGAACTGATAAAACTTCCTCCTATTTGCTCTACTTTTTTGTCGGATTTACCAAAACACGGTAAGTCGTTGTTTCCTTATCATAATAAGGAATGATCACCTGCTCACCAATAGAAAATTTCACCTCTCTCAAAGATACACTGTAAGATGGCAGTTCAGGAGAAACCTCATTAGTGAAATTATAAGTAACAGAAGGCAGTTCGGCTACCATCAAGGCCATCCGATGATTCATTACAAAAGTTATTGTACTTCCGTCTGCTGAAGCCTCCCCTGTCATTAAATCATTATTTGTATATCTGTCACCACTCAGATCTGTGTCAACAGTCCAGTTCCCCACAATCGTTTCAAACGGATCCTCCTTCGTCATATCTATAGTTATATTTTCCTTATAAGGATAATACGCATAAAAAGTCACGGTTTCCAAATCTTCCGTACACGAAAGACGTCCTCCGTCAATTCCCCATATTCCATCATTATACGTCGCAAGGACATTTTTAATGAAAACTTCCTTATCACTATTTACCGCAAAAATACCAATCGCATCCCCGTCCGAAAAAGTTGTCTTGTAAGTCACATCAGTGACAGCACGACTTACATTGCCATTTTGTTGAATACTGGAATCAACCACCTCAATCTTTAATATATTACTATTGACGGCCAGCTTGGCATCCTCATCCTGCGAACATGCCACCATCAGAAAAGAACCGAGCAATACATAAATTACAAAAATGAATTTACAATATCTCATAATATTTCTTCTTTTAAATGTTTAATTATCATATAACTCCATACTTATTGACCTGGCCCCCTGACTCACAATAGTTTGAGTATTTCCCCCATCCCATTGTACATCTCCTGGTTCAACTCCTGTAATAGTATTACCGTCACTTGTATTAATTTCCTGACGATCTCCTTCAACCCATCCCTGAACTTCTCCAGATTCGACAGTTACATAAATCGTTTCATCCCTCTCACTGATTATTACAGTGTACGGATGTATGTGTCCGGGAACCAGGTCCATCTCACCAATCTTCTTGATAAAAGATTTCCCGCCCATTTCTATCTCAAAAGTAACCTCTGAAACTTTTTGAGGAAATACAATCAATGAAGTCGCATATTTTCACCGGCCATAACCTTCTGAGATAACGCCACAGCCGGTGCATCTTCGACAACAGCGGTCGTGCCGTCTATTGTATTGAAAGTTCCTTTAAGTTTCAAGCCAATCAACGTATAAGTTATGTCATCCAACGTCAAACCGTCTTTTCCTTCAAAAGAAAAATCAATCCTGCTCATCTGATGCGAAAAGCAAAGTTGACATCCGGATTGTTCCGTCCGGCTTCCGTAGTCGCATAAAGAAAATCAATGGACATTTGCTTTTCCTGTGTTTGTTTATCCGAAGTCGTTTCCACTGTTATACAATCGGCAACCATAACGGAAGTCTCCGTAAATGGATAATAGGCGGACAATACATGTTCCTGTTTTCCCAGGAAATAAATAGACTGATTCTCGTCAAATGCTGCAAACGAAGATAAATTTCCTGTATATTTATAGGAAATATTTACATCATCTTCACAAGTTACCCCTATACGATCACCATCAGTCCACGTAGTACCAACAGTCGGGACTTCTCCACAACCTCCGTGATTGTTCCCGAGATTGCCGCTTTCACCCCGACGATATCATCGCCGGGTAATCATAGCTGCTACATCCCCAACATAAGATAGACAATGCAGCAATAAATGGCATTTTTCTTTTCATAATACTATAATTTAACAAGTTATATTTTCGGAATAAAGACTGTTATTGTAATGTTACGCTCATCAATCCAATCACTACATCGTTAGCAACGGTTTCCAATGTCAGTTCTTCCAGAGTCTTATTCTTATCCAACGGAATATCCAGTATGACACCGGCGCCACCTTCAAATCTGCGGTCGGCAGATCCGCGAAGTTTCAAAGCCTTTCCCAAATCACGACTCACAATCCCTGTTTTTAAATGAAACCGATACGGGCGAGGTCTGGGAGCATCAAAAGCAAAATCATCCAGATAAAAGTCCTGCTCAATCGGACACCAATTATCAGGGTTTACCAATTCCAGCATCTCTGAAGTTCCATCTGTATAATATACACGTACAATTCCGTTGGCTATCCGGCACTGCATATGATTGGTGCTCCCTGCAAGCAACAAATAAGCATGGGAAGCTTTTCCAGAGAGAGGAACCTTCACCATATCCGGATAATTATCCCATAAAGAAGTGTAAGCGATATTGTTACCTTCTTTCATTACACGGAAAGGAATACCAAGTGAAGTTTTATACATATTATCCTTCACCAAGCTACGTAAGCCGGAATCATCAATTTCAGCAGTCAGCAATGGATGGCACCATTCTCCAATTCCCTGAGTCGGTAACTGCAAAGTTGTATAAGGAGAACGTGGAGATAAATACTCATTTTTAAAAATATCCGCTACAGAAGAATTAAACAGCTTATCCATGTTTACCACACGACATTTACCAGTTTCAATATTTTCAAATCCATTGTATACGACTTGAGGAACATTGACATAGACATTGACAGGTTGCCACCATTCCATACTCCCTTGACGAGTGTACACAAAGAAAGTATGATGTCCTTTCTTATCTTTATTCACTTTCGACGAAAGTTTGGTTGTGTTTACCTTCTTCGTTACCAGAACATTTTGCGGGTCATATACTTTAAGAAACGAAATACCCTGAGGAGCGTTCAAGTCTACCTGTCCTTCCAGCGTAGTAACAATTTCATCATTTGCAATCTGTTGTAAGACATTACCTTCCCATTGAATCTCGATTTCAGCTTTGGTGACAGCCGGTACAGAAACAACAATCAGAGGATACCCATTCGCAGCTTCTTCCGTCTTCCATTTCACAGCTTTTCCATTCACCTTTACCAAACGGATCTTATCCTTCACAGCATTCACTTGCAACGTCAAGGCCAATGGTTCTTTAAAACGTTGTGTCACATTATAAATATCCATATCACCCTTACGTAAGAATTCATAAGCTAAATCAGCCATTGACATAGACGCCTTATCCCACGCCATAGGAAATCCCGGCCGGATCACCAGTTTTCCATTCAGAGCATCTGGCGAAACGCCATACAAGCCCTGTATTAAAGTGCGGGATGTTATACCTATCTGGTCTGCAAAATCACGATAAGTTTCCCGGCGAACAGCATCATACAAACTTATTTGTCCGAAATTGCCAGGACTTTTCCCAAGGTACATCCCATCCAGAACAGAACCTTTCAACAAATTAAAACCATCATCTCCACGCCCTGCCTGAAAAAAGCAAGCGCAGTATGCATCACCTCAGCAAATGCCACATTATTCACACTCCACACATAAGGCATCCAGTTCGTAGTGGATAATGTTTCATAATCACGATCCAGCCCATCTGCAAATACCGGAATATGCGGAATAGAGGTATCAACATACCGGGTTGCCTGATAAGCCTGGAAAGGATCGGCTGTTTCACTATCTATCGCGTGATAGATAGTCCACAAACCAGCGCTTTCATGTAAACGCTTATACCCCATGAAATCTTGATACTCGGCCCAATACCCTTTATCTTTTATCCAAAGCCTTTCATTCATCGCTTTCAATATCTTATCCGCCTCTTTTTTCATAGGGAGTAGCATCTTCCCCTATCTTTTCAGCCAGCATAGCGGCCAATTTATTAGCACGATAGTTATACGCTGACGAATGAGTTACAGCTCCACTGTTATAATAAAGTGCATCACTGGCCCAAATACAGCAATAAGCATCATACAGCCCGTCATTATCAGGGTCATAATTCAATTTTTCCCATGCCAGATGACTAGTCAATACAGGCCACATTTTACGTACATAGTCCAAATCGCCGGTCCAGTTGAAATGCCAGAGCAACTCATCAATGTAGCAAAGATTCATATCATAATGATGCATTTGATCCTTTCGGTAAGGAGTACGGCAAATATACCCGTTACTGTAATGCGGGGTACCCCATTTTTTTACCGAACGTGCCAAATGTAAAGCAGTATCCTGTGTAGGATGAGGTATTGTCGCAGGGACATCCGTAACCTGACTTGCCGCATACGAATCGAAATGCGTACGAGCCCTATCATGCCAGCCAATAAAATCACCGATATAAGCAGCACGCCAGCCATTTAATTGCGAACGCCAACCAATAGCTCCGTGAAGCCATATTTTGCCATCCCATATTCCATCAGCGGCAGCCGCCAAAGCCCCTCCCAATGGATTAAAATAGGGATCCGGGTAGAAATCTGAAGAGAAGACTCTATCTCCGAACGCCACTTTTCAGACTTATCGTATAGGGAAGTTCCTTCAACAAGAGTCTGGTAAACGTAACTCCTGATCTTCCACAACAATATAAGCAGTCGTTTCATCCAAACTCAATTTATAATGCTTCTGTTCTTTCGGAAGTTGGGGAGCATCAAAACTATCAGCACGATCAGCACCCATATCACCATTGCGGCTTTAATTCTTCGCTCTAATCTCTGAAATATAGCAATGTAAAAGAGCCCCCTCCGGCATATCCTTCATTGTAAACCGCCATATCCCTCCTTCTGCGTCAGGAAATGCCAGTACGGAGATATTTAATTCACCTTTGCCCAACAAAGGATCTGTCAGACGATAAGTACGCCTTCCCGCCCTGTATCTGGCCTCACAAAATTTTAAAGAATCAAGGGCTATACTTTGATTACCACATTGCAAGCGAAAACAGATATGCTTACTATCCTTCGGCTTATAAGCAGCAAACACAGGCCGGTCGCTCGTTTCAATCCTAAAGTCTGTAATACCTCCGTACAATGCACGAGTATAGCGATTCTTGCCGTTCACACAAACAAAATCATTACCATCCGGACGATATTGTATAGTACGTTTTATCCCTTTTTACGTTCAATTTGGGAAATTGTCTTTGTTATATGCGCCCCATCTGTCGCCGCTTGTACTACAAGTGAGAACGCAGAGCACATCAGAAAACCAATCAAACAACTTTTATTCATATTTTTCTATCCTATATTTATTACATTTACTTCAATTTTTAACGATACGCTTCATTTTGTACATACAGCCCCTCTTTCACTTTCATCTGCGAATCGGGAATAGGATAGAGATAAGTTCCATCCTTTATTTGCCGGATATACAATAACAAAGTCGGACGTATGACATTACCATTGGCATCCACTGCATATTCCTGAAATTTATCACGAACAGCTTGAAGATTATTATGACGTACCAAATCATGCCAACGGATTCCTTCACAAGCCAACTCTCTCCGTCTCTCCTTGTCAACACATTCCTGGAATGCAGCCGGTTCCTTTTCGGCATTTGTTAATACCGGTATTCCTGCACGCCGCCGTATCCTGTCGACCATATCAACCCCTTTTGAAGTTGGACCTACAATCTCGGCATACATCAACATCACATCTTCCAAACGAATCAACGGGAAATTCAGAGGGAAATAAGTACGATCCACTATCTGCGCATTAATATCATCATACCCCAATGCTTCTCTTTTCATTTTATGTTCCAGGAATTTGATAAAGAAATCCTCACCTGCATATTTCGTCACACTATTAGGATTGTCATCATTCACAAACTTGGTCGTATCAATAGTAGCCAGACACCGTACATCAAGAAAATGTCCTTCTTCATCTTGTTCCTCTTTCAATAAATTATCAAGCCCCTTCGCACAAGCAATACTATTACCGGACATTTCAAGAGTAACATATTTCGAAGGTAAACGAGGCACGGAGTGAAATACCATCGGATTACCATAATCTTTAGCGACTATATATTGAATTTCAAAGATGTGATATTTATTATCATTCTCATTTATCCACATTCTTTGCCATTCACTTGCATTTTTAGCCCAAAATTTACCGGTTGCATCCGCATAATCAATTACTTCTTCAAGAAGCTCCCTAGCGAGTTCCTTTTTAGTTTCATCATACAGAGGAAATCCCGCCATTGTCAGATAAACTCTTCCTAACAATGCCTTTGCCGCAGTCAATGTTGCACGGCCACTGGCGGATTTCCTTCCTAGATAATCCTTCGGTTCCTCCGTCAGGCTTCCGACAGCATATTCCAAATCAGGAATAATAACCTTCTCATAAATTTCTACAGCCTCCGACTGCGGAGTCGACATTGCTTCTGAAATAGTCTGAGGAACAAGCGTCAAAGGAACACGCCCGTAATAACGAACCAAATCAAAATAAGCTAATGCTCTCAAAAACGCGCTTCTCCTATTTGTTGTTCCTTTATTCCTTCAATAGTATAATTCACCCCATCTACCTTGGACAAAAACAAATTGGCACGCGAAACAATCTCAAACAAGTCATTCCATGCATCCCGAACTGTTGCAATGGTCGATATATTAGGGTTAAAAGAACTGGATGTCCATATAGTCACGCTGTGCCGTACTCAGGTCTCCGCACCATGTATTATCCGAACGAACCTCTGACATAAGTAAAGCATAAGTCGACAAATCTAGCCAGTCAATACAAGAAGAGAATAACAATCCCATACTCATAGCTCCACTTCTAGTATATATTGATATAGTTTCATAGTTTC
>VOFH01001463.1_pt1 | contig 45045 bp, 68 predicted proteins | sample 5384091 | NCBI WGS metagenome assembly VOFH01 (sample SAMN12384727, study PRJNA508395) | human gut metagenome | isolation source: healthy gut G | host: Homo sapiens
ATGCTGCTTATGTGGGGTTCTTTGGGATGAGCTTTTTTCCGTCTGGTGAGTCTAAGAAAGGCTTCTCTGCAGTTCTCTTCTGCTAGAGTATTTCTTCGACAGAAGGATCATCTATAATCGCCGCCAGCAGGCATGAGCACAGTGCCGGAAGGACACTTCCGTCAGGGACAGCTCCCTACCAATATCCTGCTCTCCATGTAGCTGCAGTATTGTTTTGCAGAGCCGACAGTATGCCCAAGAGCTATGCAAGTCGAAGTGACTTCCTCTTTTATGAATGTAAGCAGGAGATAAGTTCACTGTTGATACGGCCTTCGGATATTCGAATCGCTGTTTCGTATAGCTCTCCTGACTCTTTCTGATGCCTCTTTACAAGATGTATCTGCAAGACCCTATATTGAGTAAAGGGCCCCAGGCTCTGCGTGCCGCTTCTATATCCACTACTACTCTCTCGTATTTTTTAATGCGAGGATCTTTCTTAACATGATTCCCTCTATAGTTCCAGACCTGTTATATGCCCTATCTGATCTCTATGACCTGAAAATTCAGGCTGTCCCATTCTCTGTTATATCTGGACAAGTATCTGGCAGCGTTTCGTATATGCTTCTGTTTCTTCACATATCCAGCTTCGGCCGGACTTCCGTACAGTAGGACGTTTCTGGGTACTGACTTCTATAAAAGAAATCGCCTTGTCTTTAACGGCTATTATGTCGACCTCTCCGTAAGGACAGGAAAAATTACGTCTTATTATGTAACCCTTACTCTTAAAAGTAATTCCGCAGCCAGTTCTTCGCCGGCTGTCCCTATTTTCTTTTTATATGTCATCTCGCCTCCTAAGGCAGATTCCGCTTCCTCTGATTATTTTACATTATTTTTACATTTATAGTCAAATAAAACCCCGGAAATCAATTTATTCTCGGGGCGTCAGATCTCTTTTCTATTAAATTTCGATAGTTATGCGCTGCAGTTTTTAAAATTCGGCGTAAGTAAATTTAGGTGCGTCGATACCCTGCAAATATGACATAAGCATATATCACCAATCATCATGACGAAAAAGTCCGTATACATCAAGAATTCTTTATCCGTCAGTTTCACGATCCTGCTTAAAAAAAACTTGTAAGCTTCTTCATTTATTCTCACCCATCCTTTCCCTGCAGGATGAACTACGTCTTCAAGAAATCGGCGATGTAGCACTGGTCGAAGAAATTGCGTCTTCACTCCGTACTCCTGGGCTACTTTTCCACCTCTGTTTGAAAGGCTTGCCTGTTTTTCTTTAGGAAATCCCGTATAGTCGTACCACCATCCGTTTACAGGCAGCATTATCAGCATGACTTCCATATTCTGCTCTCTGCATACGTCTAAGAACAGTCTGAGATCGCCGTATTCGGAGAATCTAAGTCCCTGTTTAAATCGGCGTCTTTTCGGTCCCTTCATGGTCGGCTCCACCTTATTTTTGAACAATTTATCTACCATATGGAACTGATTGTTGGTCTTACCCTCGATAAGATTGATCCGCTTCCTGGCCAGCTTATCCCAATCAGGCTCCAGGCTCTGTTCTCCCTGTTTGTACTGAGGTTATTCTTACCTCCCGCTAATTTCACATCAGGCTATGTTTTATATTTTCCTTCTCCTCAGTCACCCATCTGCTGGATGCAAAAGTAACTTTTTCTTCAGGCTGGCATTCTTGTCAGTATGACTTTTCAGCCGTTTCCGCTTCTTTTTGAGCTCAGGACTCACCTCGAGAAGCTGCTTGGTTCTTTGAGTTATAGCCTTCTTAGTTTCATCGGACAGCTGATCGTTTTTCAAAACCTTCATACATGCTCTCGAAAATCTGGCTGAAAAACCGCTTCGTCCTCCTTTTTTACAAACCACGAAGGCGATACGATGGGGAACCACCTTCTTGTTCTTCATAATAAAGCTATAGGCGCCCAAAGTAATGGCATGAGAGGGCTCTGATTCTGAGCTGCTCCTATGCACATCACATTCATATTTAAATCTCAGAAAATGGTCAGTGATAAGGCGTCTTATTTCCGTGATGAAACTCAGAAGATCCCATCATCAGGACAGTATCGTCTTCTATATTGGAAGTGACAGCCCTGTAAGACAGATCTTTTCGTACTTATCCAAGTGCCGAAATCCGCATTGTTAGTCTCTCGAGTTTTTTTCGTTGACATGGGCAGAAACAGCCCACTCTCTATAAACAGTACAAAGGCCGTTATAAAGCTGTTATCTTTTTCATAGATCCGCTCACCTACATTCTGCGAAGACCTGATCTATTATTTTGTTAGGCGTATCCATCTCTTCTCTTTTTTTGAGTTCAGAGGGAGCCATCACTACTCCTAAAGCGTCCTCTATGCCCACCAGAAGTTCGGTATAATCCAGAGAATCTATCAGATCTTCTCTTCAGTAAATTCACATCCATATCTTCTCTCACAACATCGTCTCCATATTTCCTCAGTAAATCCAATACTGTCTCCCCTTAACTCTATCTTTCATCTCGATCCTCCTTATATCAATCTTCCTGAAAATATTAAAAATCCAAACATGACTAAGTTAAAAGTGATAACTCCGCTCACTATTTTGTACCACTTCTTTTCTTATTCTTTTTATAAAACTTTGACTTCTTCTGATAAACTTCCGTCACCGCCAAGAGTATTCCATGGTATACGCCGTACAGTATGTAACACCAGCTGTGAGGCCATGCCATACGCCCATTAGAGTCATATTTATCATGAATCCTATGCCGGCGCCTGTAAGTTTATTTTGAACCACTTGCCTCTTATAGAGGCCATCATGAAACCTGGAGAAGACAAAGTCCCTGAACCAATGGGAGAGTGTTATATGCCACCTGTCCCAGAAATCTTTTATATCTACGCTTATAAACGGCTTCTTGAAGTTATCAGGAGTGACTATACCAAATATATAACCCATTCCTATAGCCATGAGGCTGTATCCTGCAAAATCGAAGAACAGATAAAACCCATAGCAGTACATATACGCAAAAGTCGAACCTGTCCAGTCGGTTCCGGTTATGGGGTTTCCCAGGTAATGTGCCCTGATAAAAGCCGCCGCCAGTACGAATTTGTGAACCATGCCCAGGACTATCCTGAACAGCCCGTCTCCCACAAGGTTTAGATAATCTTCTTTGGGCCTTACGTTGTAAAGATCTTCATTGAATCTCCTGCTCCTGTCTATAGGTCCCGACGACAAGCAGGGGAAGAACAACAAATACATGAAATCAAAGTCTTTACTTCTTCTATCAGTTCATCGTGAACTTCTATGATGACTTGTAGCGATTTGAATGTCAGGTAGGATATTCCTATGAACCCGAATATACTGCCGCCCAAAGCCCGCTTTATTTTGAAAGTCAAGAGGCGCCAGGGATAAGAGGACCAAAGCAAAAAGTCCATTGTTTCTTCCCTGGCGCTTTTGAAGCTTCTGGCGCTCTTTACAAGTATCAGTTCCCACAGGCAATACGAGCCAAGATAAGCCATGGTGATGGGTTTTTATATACGGTGGCGAAGACTGCGAAAACTATCGTAACAAAGAACCCGTAATATCTTATGGGCTTTCTTTGATTCCGAATAACGGCCGGAATCATCAGTACTGCCGCCCATAAGAAAAAATATAAACTTCCATCAATGTCATACGAATTCTGCCTCTGGTTTCTTTCTGTCTATTTTGCCGTTAGCCGTCATCGGCATATTTTCGATAAATCTTATATTCTTAGGCACCATATGCCGGCAGCTTCTCTTTGGCGCCGTCTTTATGTGTCTCGTGTTCACGTCTTCATTTTGCTCTTTATAAAAGCAATTAGACATCTGATCTTTTCTCCGTCAGACTTGGGAGTACCACAGCCTGCTCGATTTCAGGAAAGATCATGAGATTCTTTTCTATGTCTCAAGCTCTATCCTATATCCGTGCGAAAAGCTTGACCTGAAAAAGTCCTTTCTGCCGGTACAGAAATAATTTTCCCCGTCAAAATAGCCTCTGTCGCCGGTCTTGTAAAGCTCTTATCTTGTTTCCCATCCGGTCTTCCATTTCTATAAAGCTTCCCGCCGTCTTTTCGGGATTCTCGTAATATCCTTTTTCTACGGTATCTCCGGCTATAAATATTTCTCCGTCTTTTATAAACAATTCGCTTCCCTTTCGCGGTTTTCTATAGGAAGCAGATCGTTTTCAGACAAAACTTTTGATCAATCTCTATAGACGTTACCGCAACCGTCGATTCGGTAGGTCCGTAAGTATTGACTATCCTGGCGTCAGGAAAGCTGTGATAGCTTCAGAGCCGTCTCTTTGGTAAGCCTTTCTCCGCAGAACAAAAAAGAGTTTAAGCTCCTTCATAAGTTCATGGCGAAATTATGGTCGGCCAGACACATTTCGGCAAACGAAGGTGTGGAGACCCAGCAGTTTATACCGCTTTCTCTCATCACACTGAACATGGAAGCCATATCGCTCTGAGTTCGCTTATCGAGGCATATTAAAAGTTCCTCCCATGGTCATGGACGTATACAGATCCATGACTGACAGATCAAAGGAAAACGGCGCCTGATTCATAAAGGTCATATGATCCAGTCCCGTCTTCTCTGCCAACCGCCTCGACCACTTTGTAAAATTAGCCAGATTATCCGCCGTAATTTCTACGCCTTTGGTTTTTCCCGTGCTTCCCGATGTGAAGATGATGTAATAGACGTCGTCTCCAGACACCGGTTTTACATACATAGAGTCCTGATCGCTTTCGCATATCAGCCTGACAGCGGAAGATCCGACAACTTCAAAGCTATCCATCTCGAGAGGTTCGGAGGCTAAAATGATTTCATTATCTAAAGCTTGCCGCTATCTCCTCTATACGATTTTTAGGCATAGAAATATCCACAGGGCAGTAATCTTCCTGACTTTACACAGGCCAAAAAAGCATACTATCATCTGTGGATCTTTATGACCGTAAACCATCAGGTTTATGGTTGTCTTTGAGTTTTAGACTGGCCATGCGGCCAAGTTGTCGGACTGTTTCCATAGCTGAGCGTAAGTCAGCTCTCCGGAGGCAGATTTTATCGCCAATCTTTTCTCCGTCTGTCTTTGCAACATTTTCAATGATACTTAATACAGATTTACTCATATCTGTACCCCCCCTCATATTTTTTGTGCTTTGAGCAGTTCTGCTCAAACAACAGTACTACTACAGTGTGTAGTACACTGTCAAAGTACTTCGCATGATTATTATGCCACAAAAAAATGAGTCTGTGTTACGCAGGGGCGTATCGTCAAAAAAGTTAATAATATCGAAAGATTTTATGCTCTGAGCATGGAACTTAAGAAGGAGATCAGTCTGTCGCTCTTAGGATTATCGAAGATTTCCTGCGGAGTCCCCTCCTCCACTATCACTCCGTTATCCATAAAGAGAACCCTGTCGGCCACCTCTTTGGCAAACCCCATCTCATGAGTAACTACTATCATGGTAGTATGACTTTCGGCAAGCTTTTTCATTACAGTGAGGACCTCTCCCGTAATCTCGGGGTCTAAAGCCGAGGTGGGTTCGTCGAACAGCATCAGATCCGCTCCATGGCAAGAGCGCGCAATAGCTATCCTCTGTTTCTGCCCTCCCGATATCTGAGCCGGATATACGTCTGCCTTATTTGAGAGGCCTACCATCCTGAGTAGCTCTTCGGCTCTCTTCTGGACGTCGGCCTTGTTCTCCTTTTTAACTTTGATGGGAGCATAAGTTATATTATCTCTGCATGTCATGTGAGGGAAGAGATTGAAATGCTGAAATACCATTCCGGTAGTGCCGTTTAAAATCATCTCTCCCGAAGTTATGTTGTTGAGACCGTTTATACATCTGAGAAGGTGCTCTTTCCCGATCCCGAAGGCCCGATCACGGCTACTATTTCTCCCCCTTTCATGGAGAAATTTGCATCGTTACCGCAGTAAAATCTCCGTATTTTTTTACGATGTTTCATCGAGTATGATATGTTTTTCCATCACCATTCCTCCTTAGCGTCATATCTTGAGAAATATTTCTCAAGTCTGCCTGCTATCAAGGTCAGCACAAATGTCATCAAAAGATATATTATTGCGGCATAGAAGAACGGCGTCAGGCTGGTCATCCTGTTTACTGCGCTGTTGGTAGCCTTCATCAGGTCTATGACTGCAAGGGAAGATACGAGAGCTGTATCTTTTACCAGCGTTATCGCCTCGTTTACTACAGGCGGAAGTATAGCTTTTCATGGTCTGGGGAAGGATGATGTCAAACATCGTCTGCTTCCTGGAAAGCCCAGCGCGTGAGCCGCCTCATACTGTCCTCTGTCTATGCTGTTTTATTCCCCTCCCCTGTATATCTCCGCAAAATACGCCGCATAGTTGAGAACATATGTAAGGACTGCTGTAGTCAGGGCGTCGAATGTTATGCCGAAATTGAACGGGAAGAAAAAGTAGAAAAAACCACAGCTGAAGCATCAGCAGGTTCCTCTGAAAATCCATACGTATATCTTGCACAAAAAACTCCAAGGGTTTTAAAACGGCTGTTACTCCCCAGGGCTATAGGAAGCCCCAGGGTAAGGATATGACAAGTGTAAGAACGAACACCTGCACCGTCGTCACCGAACCCTCGAGCATGAATGGCAAGAATTCTCCGATTCTGTCCATTTATATATTCCTCTGTTTCTTTAATTACTCTTCACCTTCTATAGGCTCGTAAACCATTATGTCTTTGCCGAACCACTTCTCGCTTATTTCAGTGGCTTTGCCGTCGTCAATAAGCTTTTTCAGAGCGTCGTTGATCTTATCTCTTAGCTCGGTATTATCAGAAGCGCATCCTATAGTGTAGAAGTCGTCTCCGAGAGAGTAAGTACATTCCTTCATCTCTCCTCCTAAGTTATTGTTGGTATATTCGCCTAATACCTGATCCACCGCGATGACATCTACTCTTCCTGCCTTCAGATCCATTATGGCAGTGTCATATTTATCGTATTCGCTGATGTTGTCTTTTGAAGGAATCATAAAGCTTCGTTGGCCTGGAGCATTTCTAAAGCGGCAGAGCCGGCCTGAGTTCTATCTTCAGATCTTTTGAGCTGATCGGCCGAAGTAACGTCCAGATCAGAGTCCATTTAGGGACATAAGAACTATCTTATTATTGAGATACTTGTATGTAAGAGCCATTCCTTCTATTCTGTCGGGGTAACTGACATTCCGTTCCACAGACAGTCTACAGTTCCCGCCGAAAGTTCGGCTTCTTTTAGCTTTTCCAGTTCTTGAATTCAACGTTCATGCCCAGTTCCTCAGCTTGTTGGCGCGGGCAAGATCTATGTCGAAACCTACCAGTTCTCCGCTCTCATCTCTGAAGCCCGCGCAAATGTATCGTCAGTCCTACTATTATAGTCTCCTTTGCGTCGGCGTCTGCCTCTTTGTCCTTATCGCCGCAGCCTGTCATTGCGAGCATGGTGAATATCAGTACAAACACCATAGCTAAAACAGTTAATTTCTTTTTTCATTTCAGTCCTCCTCAACTTTGATTTATCACTTTACTGAATTAAATTGTTAAATCGATTATGTCATTACTTTACACCAATAAAGTTTACAAGTCAATAGTTTTTTAAATATTTTCAAGATATTTTATCTTTCCCCAAAGACGAACTTTTCCATAGCATATGCAACTCCGTCTTCATCGTTGGATAAAGTTATGAAGTCGGCGCAGGCCTTTACCTCCTCTTCGGCGTTTCCCATGGCCACTCCTACGCCTGCGGCTTTTTATCATAGCTTCGTCATTAGGGCTGTCTCCCACCGCCATGACGTTTTTCTCTTCTATATTCAAAATCCGGCACAGCGACGCTGACCCGACGCTTTGCTGGTGGTTCGTCACCTATTTCAAGATTGTGAGGCATTGAAGAAGACCGTTCGGAAACTTTTGCCAGCACTTTTTCAGCTTTGCCTTGTCTTCAAAACTGCTAAAATGTATATTTATATTCTCTATCCGATTCTTATTATCTGTAAGGAATTCATATATGTCTGCCACCTATGTTCTGGTCCTCACTATATAAAGCGTCCATATAATCCGAGCCGTTTTCTTTTACGTCCTCGTATACTCTCCGGTCTATGTAAGCAGCCCCGTCTGTAAATACTTCTATCAGGTATTCCTTCTTTGCAGTTAATATATCTCTGACTTCTTCCATAGACGTTTCAGGATAATCGGAATATATTCTCTTCATATCTTTAAGTCTTGTTATATGAGCTCCGTTAGAGTTATCACATATTCAAGCCCTCTATATCAAAGATTGATTCAGGGAGAGCAGAAAATACCCTTCCCGTAGCGATGACGACATGGACTCCCCGCTTTATGGCTCTTTCGAGAGTGTCTCTTGTTGTCTCTGAAAGTACGGCGCCTTTTTCAAAGTAGTGCCGTCAAGATCCAAAGGGCTATCAGTTTTATTTCCGTCCTCTTATCCTTTGTCCACCGCAAAAAAATTCTTCATTGTATTTTCTTACTTGTTTCATAGTAAGCGCTGCCGTCATGACCAGGATATATGGTATGAGGTCGGGCCACCGGTCTATGACGTTTATGCAGGTGTCCGCCATCTGGCTGTGTCAGAGCCGTCTTCGGTCTGTCCTTCCGAGATCCGTATCGAAGATGGTATCTCCCGTAAATACGAGATTGCTGCCGGGGGCTTCTATACATATTGAACCACGGGTATGGCCGGGAGCAGCTATGATCTTGAGCTTATGGCCGTCGGGTCTATAATATCGCCGTCTTTGAGATATACGTCCACCTTTCCCTTTGTATAAAAGAGAGAATCCTCAAAGCTCATCATAATCGGACAGTCTGTAAGATCGGCTATCTTCGCAGCTCCTCCCCATGATCATGATGATGATGCGTAAGGATCACTCCCTTGACGCAAAGCCCTTCGTCCTTGGTATATCTGATAAATTTCAAAGGCTCATAGCCCGGATCTATTATGTAGCAGTCCTTTCCTTTTCCTGTGCTGATGACATACCCGTTGCTTTCCAGACTGCCGCCTACAAATCTCTTTATTTTCAACTGAATTCTTCCTTTCTTGCCGGTATAAAAAGATCGCATAAAGGGTTGTAAAAATTTTTTCTATATGCTACAATATATCATACAACATTTTTGCTGAAATGTCTTTTTATTTTAAATCTAAAGAGGTAAAAAAATGAAAGTTGCCATAGTCGGCGCGGGGAAAATTAGGAATAAAAAAGTCGCCAACGCTCTTTTAGAGGGCGACCACGAGATAACAGTAATAGATATAAGCGAGACTGTCCTCTCCAGAATCTCTCAGCAGATGGACGTATGTTTTGTCAACGCCAGCTGGAAAAGACATAAGGTCCTTAAGCAATGCGGGATAGATAAGTTCGACTTTCTTCACAGCTTCCACCGACAGCGACGAGGACAATATGCTCATAGCTTCTTTGCCAGAAGCTGGGTTGTTCAGGGGTCATAGCCAGAATAAGAAAAGAACCCGAGAACATGAAGCAGATCGACTTTATAAAAGAAAATCTGGATATAGATCATGTAGTCAATCCCGACTACTCCATAACGATGGAAATAACAAATATCGTTGAAAAGTATACGCTTACCAACGGATATTTCAGTGGAAGAGTCTCAATGGTACAGTTTGGCGTCAGAAAGATGAGAAAACTGGCGGGACTGTCCATGATCGAAGTCCGCAAGATATTCCCCAATATGCTCATAGTAGCTATCTCAAGAAACGGAAAGATAATAATACCTCACGGCCAGACTACTATAGAGGACTGCGACACTCTCTATCTCATCGGAGAAAGATCAGAGATCCACAATCTGCATAAAAAAAGTATACGAGAAGGGGAAAATACACTAATCTGCAAAAAGGTAATGATCGTAGGCGGAGGAAAGACCGGTTTTTATCTGGCGGACAAGCTTTCCGAGTTTGGCATAGCCGTTAAAGTTATAGAAAAAGATAAAGACAGGTGCTACTACCTTTCCACCCACCTGGACGACGTGATGATACTTCACGGCGACGCTACGATAATACGTCTCTTCTGGACGAAGAGAATATAGACGAGATGGACGCCTTTGTCACAGCTACAGGCCTTGATGAGGAAAATCTCCTGCTGGCGCTCATGGCAAAGCAGCGCGGTATAGAGGGACGTGATTTCCAAGGTGAGCCGCCAGAGCTATAAAGATCTCATCGAGAAGCTGGGCATAGATATGGTTTAAACCCTCTCGATATAGTAGCGAGCATAATACTTCGCTATATTCAGGGGTCAAAGCGGATCGTTTCCTCTCTGCTGATTCAAGGTCAGGCAGAAATAACGGAGATAATCGCCTCTGACACCATGAAATTTACCAACGTTCCTTTAAATGAGCTGGATCTGCCGGACGGAGTCATAATAGCCGCGATACACAGAGGAAACAGCATAATAATTCCCCGACGGTACTACCAGCATCTTAGCGGACGATAAGGTCACGATATTCTGCCTTCTGTCAGATCTTGCAGAGCTTGAGGCTCTGTTCAAGCCTAAAGGGATTTCATTTATATAACAAATGTACGGGTGAAAAGCTCCCGGCGTATGTTATAATAGTTCGTTTCGTCCCTGACGCCCCTGCTGTCCGTTTTGTCTTGCGAATCGCCTGCGGCTCTTCGGACAAAAAGGCAGGCGAGTTTGCAGGGAGCCAGCGCTCCGATTTAAACTTACAGAAAGGTTTTATAATGTTTCAAAGATTGGAACTGTTCTTAAATTAGAGGGATAATGCTGCTGATTCTGGGTGCAAGTATGTCGGCTCCCCTCTGATAGCTTTCATAGACGGTGAAACTTCGGCGGCCAGAGCCCTTTGCTATAGTGATATTTCTCTGCGTCTTTACAGGATTTATCCGCGGCGTTTTTTAATTCCTTCCGCTATAAATTCAAGGGGGCGGGACGGTTTTTTTATTGTCGCCGTAAGCTGGTTCACCGCGTCTGTGTAGGAGCCTGTTCATGATTTCCGGTGAGATTCCCTGATTTTGACGCTTTTTGAGTCTGTGTCCGGCTTCAGTACCACAGGATCGTCGATTTTAACCGACGGGAAGTACTTCCTCGTTCCATATTGTTTTGGCGTTCATTCACTCACTGGCTCGGCGGCATGGGAATAATCGTGTTCATTACAGCCTCATCCCCGCTTTCGGAATAAACGGCCAGATCGTAGCCAGCGCAGAGACCACAGGACCGACCAAGAATAAAATCCTGGCAAAATTTTCGGACAGTTCCAAAGGGAGTATATTACGTCTACATAATCATGACTGGCGCAGAGACCCTCCTTCTGATGCTGGGAGGTCTGCCCATATACGACGCTCTGATCCATACCTTCGGGAACTGTAGGCACCGGCGGATTATCGATATATAACGCCAGCATCGGCCATTACAACAATGTGTATGTGGAAATAGTGGTAGCCGTGTTCATGTTCCTTGCCGCCATAAATTTCAACTTGTTTTATATGGTAAAGAAGCGCGGAGTACTGCAGATATTCAAAGATGAAGAAACTAAATTCTATACTACGGTGACGATTTCGGCGGGGCTCATCGCCGTATATAATTTCATAAGCGATAGTTTTTCTCAATTTGGAGAAAAATTACTGAACTCTTTCTTTCAGGTAATCTCCATACCACGACTACGGATACGCTACCGATGATTATGATGTGTGGCCCACTTTCTCGAAGATGGTATTATTTACATTATTCTTTATAGGAGGCTGCTCGTCGTCTACAGCAGGGAGGTATAAAAGAGTCCGCGTCCTGATAGGTCTCAAGATCATACGGCGCAGCATCTCTCAAAATTCATCCCAGCAGGATAACTCCTATCACTCTCAACGAAAGTGAGCTGAGCAGCGGTACCGCTATCAAGATATCAAACTTTATCTTCACATATCTGTTTGTATTTTCGCGGGGAACTGTGCTGCTTTCGCTTTGAACGGATTCGATCTGATGACGAATGTTTCGGCTGCTGCCTCTTGTCTTGGGAACATAGGTCCGGGATTCAATCTTGTCGGCCCTACCATGAATTTTTCGATGTTCTCCTGGTTTTCCAAATTCGTATGTTCTATACTTATGATAATAGGCAGACTGAGCTTTACACAGTGCTGGTCTTATTTTTCAAGTACTACTGGAACCCTAACAGGACCAGATAAGATAACAGAGGTTTTAATCATATGGGACTTAATTTCAGAGCTATAATAAAAATTTTGGCATACTCTCACCCTTATAGAGGGGCTGTTTATGCTGCCCGCTGTAGCAGCAGGCCTCTATTATGAAGAGTGGAAGGCCGCAGGTTCACTTTTTACTATCTCTCTGATCTGTATTTCTGTGGGTTTTGTCATCCTTACTCAATTCAGATTCGATAAGATCGCCCTCAGATCCAGAGAGGGATTCTTTATCGCTTTCGCCAGCTGGATATACTGCTCTCTGCTGGGGGCTCTTCCGCTGTACTTATCCGGTCTGAATTTTTCGTTCATGAGCTGTCTCTTTGAGTCGGTGGCAGGATTTTCCACTACAGGATGCAGCGTCCAGACGTGAGCTCTGTGCCTTTATGCATGCTGATGTGGGCGCATTATGCCATTGGCTGGGCGGAATTCTCGTGCTTCTGATTTCTATCTTCCCTCTATGGGGAATAAATAATCAGTCGCTGGCAATGGCTGAAACTCTTGTTCTGAATCATCCAAGATGACTGAGTCATCGGATATGGGAAAGTTCCTCTACTCCGAGTTATCTGCTGCTTTCGACCCTTTGAATTCATATTGCTTATTGCAGGTCCTATGGACTCGGGTACAACGCTCTCTGACCACGTGCAGCATAAGTACCGCAGGACTCATAATAACTCGGACGCTGCCTGGATGTATGATACTTATACGTTAAGATAGTCGTGATGATCTTTTATACTTTCTTCTCTGAATTATGCTGCAACATGCTTTCTGGCCTCGAGGAGAAAATGGAGAAATGAAGAACAACGAGATTAAAGCCTTCTTTAAGATAATGGAATAGCCACTGTACTCATAGCTTTGAGTCTGCGCTTCAGCGGTACTTACGATAACATCTGGCATGCGTAAAAGACGATTTTCAGGTGGTCTCATTCATTTCACCTCTGGATATTTCGTTATGCGATTACACTGCCTGGCCCGCCTTTACAACTTCTAATACTGATGATCCTCTTATTCATAGGGGGATGTTCCTTCTCTACTTCCGGTTCGCTGAAGGTGATGAGAGTGACAGTTCTCTTTAAGCTGATAAGGCGAGGGTTTTATGCAGCAGATACATCCTCACATGGTCAAGGCAGTGATGCTGGATGACAACACTCCCGTATCTGCTAAGGCAGCTTCTTCCATAGTCGCTCATACGCTGTTATTCTTCGTGATCTTTTCCTTGGATGTGTGCTACTTTCCTTTAACGATCTGGACATGGAAACGACCGTGACAACCTCTATAGGGCTTTTTCCAATACCGGCATGGCATTAGGACTCCCAGGATGTTCAGGATATTTTCGGAATGTTTGATGATTTTTTCAAAACTGGTCATGTGCTTCTTGATGATCGCAGGAAGGCTGGAGATGTATTCTCTGGTCATAGTCTTTGCAAAATCCTTCTGGAAACCTGATAAAGCCGTAATTATCTAAACTGTTTCATTCTGTATTTAGTTTAAATAATATTTGTATTTTAGGGCAGTATAATTACTGCTCTTTTACATACGATCAAAGGAGGATGAAATGCTCGTAAAAAGATTTGATGTCCGCTTCCGTTATTTCTGTCAGGCCGGAAGACACTTATGACCAGATAAGTTTTATAATGAGGTGTGAAGATATAGGTATAGTCCCCGCATGCGACGGTCCAGAATCATCTGCTGGGAGTCATAACTGACAGGGACATGCTCATGCGAAAGAGATGAGGGACAGGATGCAAAGGCTCTTATGACCGCCTCTCCCGTCACGGTAAATTCAGGCGACGATATACATCAGGCCGCTCTTAAATTTTCAAATACGGTATCCGGCGGCTTCCGGTACTGGACAGCGGAAGGCTGGTGGGTATGCTGAAGGATTTTAAGGATCTGGCCAAGAAAAGTTCTTACTGCCGAGATCGGCCATATAATGTACAACATCTGCAATTACTTATAAAGCCTCTTTTATCGTTGCTCTTGTCGTTGTCTTTAGCGTCCTTATCCGTATCTGTACCAGCATCGTTTTGATCCTGCTGTGCTTTTCCGGCGTCAGTGGCGTCTCCTACAACTCCTTCGTCCCCGGGTTCAACTACTCCTGATTGGGGTTGCTGGAATCTCCTTCTTTTTCCTGTTCAGTCTTAGTATCGTTATCGTCTGCTACCATATCTTTGTCATCATTTCCACAGCCTGTGAGGGCCACAGTGAGAATCAGCATGAGACAGAGAAAAATCATTGTTGTTTTCTTTTCATAAAAAAAACTCCTTTCTTTTCATATATTATATTTTTGGAGTTATTTTCTCATCTTATGCGTATTATCATAAAAAATACCCTGAAAGCCTCTCTAAGGCCTTCGGGATATCGGCGTCAAAATCATATGTCCTTATTCTTCCAGAAAATTCTTCGTCTTCTTCCGGATAATACTCTTCAGCTTCTTCCGTAAAAATCTTCCTCTGTGTCCTGCATAGCTTGCTTGAGACTGAGGCTGATTCTCTTTTCTCTGTATCGATATCGAGAATCTTGGCTTCCACTGCCTGTCCTACTTCGAGTTCTTCGGCTATGTCAGAAACCCTCTTGTTAGCCACTTCGGATATATGAACCAGTCCGTCAAGACCCCAGCTCGGGAGTTCTACAAAAGCGCCGTACTCTTTTGATCTGTACCACCTTACCGTTCACTACTTGTCCTACTTCGTAATTTTCGTGAATTACGGACCAAAGGTTCAGGAGTGGTCTGCTTGAGACAATGAAATTTTGCCCTTCTCTTCATTCATAGAAAGGATCTTCACCTTAACTCTGTCTCCGATCTGCAGTACTTCCTTAGGGTGTTTAAGTTTGCCCCATGAAATTTCAGAAATATGTAACAGGCCGTCTATTCCGCCTAAGTCTACGAAAGCGCCGTAGTCGGTAAATCTCATTACCACACCTTCTACAACATCGTCTACGTTCAGACCGCTCCATATCTCGGCAAGCTTTCTCTGCTTTTTCTTCGTTAAGAACGATCTTGTGAGAAAATACGGCTCTGTTTCTCTTTAAGATCAACTCTCGTGACCTTAACGTCCATATCTTGTCCTATGAACTCTTCCGCATTTTCAACGAATTTATCGGAAAGCTGTGACATAGGAATAAATCCCCATAACTTCCTTTGTAAGCTGCTATAACGCCTCCGTTTACCTGCCTTACAACTTTTACGTGAGAACGGTACCGTTTTCGTAAGCTTCGTTGATTTCATTCCAGTGTTCATTAGCTTCTAATTTCTTCTTGGAGAGTAAAATCACACCATCACCGTCATCTGTCTTAATGACTTTCGCCTGGATTTCATCGCCATCCTTAAATAAATCTGTCAGCTTCTGGTCTCCCTCTAACGTTACTTCTTCTTTTGGAATCACTCCATCTTTTTGCATCCCATGTTAACGATGATCTCTTTGTCAGTAACTTGGTGTACCTTCCCGTTAACAATTTCGCCGACACGAGGTAATCTTAAGGATTTCTCGATATCATCCATTAAAGTCCATCATGTTCATTTCATTTTTTCTGTGATGTTTTCACTCATCGTAGCAATAACCTCCTTAATTACGCATTCAGGTGTCGACGCACCTGCTGCAACACCTATTTTATTACATTTTGCCAATTCACGCAATGGTAAATCTTCGATTTTTTCAACAAAAAAAGGTGTTTGGCAAAAGTTTTTTGAAATTTCGTAGAGTTTTTGCGTATTGGAGCTGTTCTTGCCTCCTATTATTACCATCGCATCACATTCATCTGCCAGAGAACGGCAATCTCTCTGACGTCTCTCTGTAGCGCTGCATATGGTATTTTTGGCGGTGAATACCTTATTTTTTGGTGAAAACATCTACGACGGAATATAGAAGTTCTTCTTTTATAGTAGTCTGGCATACGATGAAGAGGTTGTCTTCGGTGATTTTCTCTGCTTTCTATGGAATCTATCACCATAGCCTCGCCTTTGCACCATCCTTTTATTCCCTGAACCTCCGGATGATTCTCATCTCCTACGATGACGATATTGTATCCATCTTCAGAGGCTCTGGAAACCAGTCCATGTATCTTGCTCACAAAAGGGCATGTAGCGTCTACCACGTCGAGGTTCATCTCTTTGGCCTTATTCCAAAATTCCCTGCTCTCTCCGTGAGATCTGACGATGATGATATCATCGAGTGACGCCTGCGAAAGGTCGTCCAAAATGTTTACGCCTTTTAGCCCTGAGTCCATCCGTAACCAGTCTGTTGTGTATAAGCGGCCCAAATGTATATCCTTCTGCCGTCTTTATTTTTTTCAATTTGCTCTTCTGTTTTCTCTATGGCTTGTCTTACTCCAAAACAAAATCCGGAGTTCTTTGCTCTTATTATATCAGTCATGCTTTTATCCAGGCTTTCCAAATATTTTTTAAACGAACTCTCCGATCCGTTCTCAGTAGGAGTATAATACTTTACTCCTTCTATAAAGATCGTCAGGCAAATACTGCTGTTTTACATAACCGCCGTAGGCATGAGGATATTTATAAGTAACGCCTATGCCAAGTTTCTCCGCGCCTTTATAATGATTATCCTTGAGATGATCAGGGACGTCGTCCATAGTCCTGTTCTTTATATCCTCGAGGCTCTTTCAAAAGCAGCTATTGCTGAATTAGATTTAGGCGCTGCTGCCAGAAGGATGACTGCCTGGCTTAAATTTATGGCAGCCTCAGGTAAACCTACCATCATAGAAGCCTGCACGCAGGAATTTACTATGGAAACAGCGGACGGATACGCCATTCCATATCCTCGCTGGCCATTACCAGCAGCCTTCGTCCTATGGTCTGTATGTCAGATCCTCCATCTATAAGTCTCGCAAAGTAATGGATAGCTGCGTCAGGATCGCTTCCTCTTATGGACTTCTGCAATGCGCTCAGAAGATTGTATTTGTCGTCTTCTTTATCGTAGAAACTCATCTTTTCTCTGCATGGCTTCCCCGGCTCTCTGCGGAGACTCTCTCGCCTCTATCCACATTTTCAGCTATGAAGCCCACTGTATCGAGAGCTACTCGCGCGTCTCCGTTAGATAGTTTTGCTAATATATCGACGGCCTGTTGGTCCCCGATATATCTATGGCCCCTATGCCCTGTCCTTATCTTTTAAAGCTCGCTCTATGATTTTTTAAGATCTTCTTCTCCGAGTCTTTTGAATTGATATATATTTCTGACTCTGCTGATCACCGCATTATTTATCGAAAAGTAAGGATTCTCAGTAGTACTGCACTATGAATCTGATCACTCCTTCTTCGAGAGCCTTCAGCAGTGAATCCTGCTGCATTTTGTTCCAGCGGTGAAACTCGTCTATATAGAAATAGTAGTTCTCTTCTCCAGGCCGAAAAGAACCTAATCTTGGCGGACTCAGAAGTTCCTTAAACTCTTTGGTACCTGTGGTGGAAGCGTTTATCTCCTGAAAATCGCCGTCCATTTCTCTGGCAATTATTCTTGCAAGAGTCGTCTTTCCTGTACCGGAAGGTCCAAAAAATATGGCAGAGTCAAAGGATCTGTTTTTACAGAATTATAAAGCAGAGAACCGGGATGAAAATGCTCCTGTCCAAAATTCTTCGAGATTCTGCGGTCTCATCCTTGTCGAAAGTGGAATCATTTATCTCCTTTAGAAAGAAGCTATAAAGACATCCTCCACCTCTTTATCTTTTTTATACCGTTGAGTTCATCTATAGCTTCGTCTTTAGTATTAACCACAGGGCTAATGACTTTGTAATTACTGTCTTCTTCTATTATCTTCGTCTCTATACCTTTGGATTTAAGATCCGAAGCGAGTTTTTTCAGCAGCCTCCTTAGACGTAAAACTCCGAACTGAAGAGCATATCCTTCTTCAGGCGCCGCGCTGACGTCTGCTCGGATGCGTCTTCTTGCGAAGCTTCTGACTGCTGCTCAGTTTCTCCGGCAGAGCCTTCCTCTCTCCTGAAACCTCCTCATCCCTTAGAGTCGCCTCCATTGGCTATCTTAATGGGACTTTCATCGCATCATAACCCAGCAGTGGGCCTATGACGAATCTGGCAGTCAAATCATCTGAGGACTGCTACTATCATTATAACAAGAAACACAGTAAATTTCATCTTAGAATTTTCATTGGGACGTTTTTCTTTTCTTTATACGTCTTTCTGTTTATCTGTCCAACCATATTAAATCCCCTCCCGCTTTATTACATTCTATTTTTTCTTACGGTAAAAATATTCCTACATAAAATGGCCGAAGGTAATGTCAGAAAATTTGTATGGCGGTTTCATCGTATCTCACTGTATTTCTTGCAGAGCCTCACCTCTCTTTTGAGTTGACAGATAAACGCTTTTATTCTCATGACGCTGAGATTTTTCCGTATCAAACATCTGTACCAGCATGTATCAAATATAATCTGCCGTTTTCCATTGGTTGATCTTTTCAGATCATTTATAAATGTCGCCAGCTTTTTCTTTCGCTCCTGTCTTGTTTTTGTCAGGCACATAAGTAAACTTTATATTCTCAAAATCTTCTTTTATGTAAACTGTATTCATATCCATTATGAACTCCTCGAAATATCAGATATTGATTGCACTCCTCCATAGCCGATATGGTTTTTTCCACTACCGTCAATATTTTATCTGCTCCAAGCAGACCGCAGTCTGAATCCTTTTATATCCGGAGGGTTTTAAAAACCCGTAATCCCCTCCTGATTCTTTATTATACTTATAGGGAATATTCCTTGCATATTCCTTCTGTCAACAAATCCATTTTCTCTCCTCATATCCAAAAGCTGTTCCTCCTTAAACTTGATCATGACCTTATTGAGCATTTGCAGCACCTCCATATTTTTGCATGGTAAGCATCCTTTTCCACAGCGTCTTCCCTCTTCCATTTCTGGCTATATTCTCCCTTATATCTTTCTGCTACGTAAAAAGCATGTTCTCCTGTGATATCTTGTTCCGTACCGAGGAAATATGATCACATCTTGTGACGCGCCTCCTGTCTGAAAATCCACCTCATCCAGCGGCTGGCCCATATTCAGTGTTCGGTAAAACCTCTTGTCAACAGACTTTCTTCAAAGTTAATTTTTCCGTCAATGCCTATGGCATTTACCACATTAAACTCAGCCTCGCCTTCTACCGAAATCAGGTCCGTCATCTCACCGCGTCTGTACAAATACCTAAACCCTGTTATATTGAAATCCACAGGATTTTGTTCTGAAATCCTGCTCTCCATTTCATTGCAAAGGGAAACAGAATTATTATATTTATGGGATTCAAGGTCTATGGCAAGTACTTCTTCAGCAGAGAAACATATATTTCACATATCCCAACTATTTTTATTATCAGTATAAGCTGACACGCATAAAATCAGTATCGGTAGAAACACAGCTGCCTCCAGTATATAGCTTCCCCTCTTATCGCCGAACTTTTTATCAATAATGTTCATCAAATTCATATCCTTGTCCATTCACATTAAATTGATACCGAAGCCCCGTGTTATATTCTTTCAGCAAGGAGGTATCGCTGTACAGATATTTCATATTTATCTGTATGATATCCATTATCCTCATGATCTTGTGTCTTCTGAGATCGCATAGAAGCACCGACAGATACGATGAATAGTCTTCCCCTCATTACCTTTGGCTTATATAACTCGTCCCCTCCTCCCGCATCCTCTTTTTCTGCACTTTCTTCTGTTTGCAAGCTGCCGTTTCCCAGCACATTTTCTATAGACAGAGCCCAATTTGTATCGTCCTTAAGAAGCGGAACTGTCTTTTTATCATATAATATTTTCAGATCGTTCTCTGCCTCCGCATATGCCCATAATTCCAGGATGACTGCCTGCGTAAGAAGCGCCGCGGGTCCGGGAGTTACAGCCGAAGCTGCGGCCATGGCAATTTCGCGCTTTTTCGCTGCAAGTATAAAGATAATACAGGTTTAACATATTCCGTAGTGTTTTATCTTTACGGCCGTATTCTTTCTGGCTTTTTGCCTCATCAGGATCGCCGCTTATAATATATTCTGTTTCACATCGAAAATATGTCTCCTTTAAATCTTTATCGTCCATATGATTTTAAAAAAGAATACAGATATGTATCTATCTGCCGCGGCATTTCCGATGATACCGCTCACGCTTATTCCTGATTTTATTTTATCTGCCAGCCCGGCCAAATAGCTCTTGTCAGCCTTGCCATACGACGGCAGCCCCTCTATTATCCAGCGGCTGCTTATACGCCTGTCTGCGGTTTCCCCTTCTGTCATATCCTCACTGCGGTCTGTATCTTCATATCTTTGAGGGACAAATCCGGACAGAACTATTTTTTCTATCTGCTTCTTCATATTGTCTTTCTCTGTCAGAGCATATTCCTTTAGTGAGCACGATGTATCTGAGCTTTCTATATATTCTTTATCTCCAAAAGAATAATCTTTGTATATATCTATCTTTTTTGCAGTAGATATATCGTCCCCCAGAAAGGCCATGAGACCGTAACGTTCTTTAAAGGAATATATCGTATTCGGCTAAAATGCTCTTACCCACAATCTTCCGAATCCATAAGATACGCTGCCTATAGCCAAGTTCCCTGCAGATCTGACAGACGCAAAAATCAATATGGTGATAGAGAAGAACGCCATAAGGGCGAACACTGCGAAAGACCCTTTTTACTGTTAAATCCAATCGATAAATCTTTCATACTTTCTTATAGCCTCTATTTCTTTCTCGCAATCCCAGGCGCTTATGTCTTCTGTATGTTTTGATACCTGTTGGGCTACATCGCCGTGAAAGATCATTATCAGTGCGGCCAATGCAAACAATATCAAACAGCTGACCGGCAGAACTATAGATGCCTCTATATAGACGCTGCCTCTTTTATTGAGCGACATGACTTCAAAATTTGCTTTTGCTTAAGCTGCCGAAAGTATCATTGACAAAGTCCGTGATCTCCGATTTAAAAATCAAGCCTATGGCTACTGCTATGGCCACGAATAGCTACTTGTACCATTTCCATTCCGCGCTTGTTGTTGAGTGACAATAAAGTCTGCTTCAATTTCATCCTTATACCTCCTTTTAATCTATATACATCTGCAACATGGCAGGTGCTGCCGTTATCAATATCAGCGCTATCAGAAGAAGCGCCAGAGGAAAACTCATCTTGCTTTCTGACAATCTTATCTTTTCCAGCGCCGTACGCTTTCTCTGCCTCCACAGCTGTTCGCCCTCATCGGCTAACTTGTCCCACAGATCCACGCCTCTTCGACTGCTGTCGGCTATTATGCCCGCTACCCGGGAAAGTTCTTTTACTCTGCTGTCTCTTCCCAGCCGATAGAATCCTTTTATGATGCTCTCTCCTGTTTTCATAGAGTCATCGTACACCCTTATATATTCGAGGATAAATGTATCCTGTCTTTCTCTGTCCAGCTTTTTATAATTTACAGCTATATATATCATAGCCTCCTGCAGTACCATGCCGCTGTTCAGCAGCAGCAAAATCTGGTTTATAAAGAAGGAAGCGACGATATCATCTCTTGTCTCCTCTTTTTTTCTTTTTTTCTCTTTATATTTCAATCTGAATCACCCTTTCCATCACTGTCAGTCCGGCGGCCATGAGAACCAGAGATATCGTCGATACTGCTCTGCCTAAAGTCGTCTCGTACAAAGGAGCCATATAATCGGGAGACAATATCTTTATCATCAGTATCAATGAAAGGAGACGATGCGATCACCCTTCCTTCAAACCGCTTTTTGCACCATTATAGATGCAAGTTCTCTCGATATCTATCTTATCTTCTATTATCCCGGCGCTTCTTTCCGCCGCTTTAAAAAAATCTGCTCCGTAGCCTTGCATGTCTTATATACCATCACAAAATCTTCAGCATCCTCAAGACCGCTCCTCTTGGCAAAATCATCAAAGGAATCCAATGTCAGGCATATTGCTCTCCTTGATGTTTTTAGTCATCTGTTTAAACTCTCTCATTATATAATCCTGATCATCATAAGTTCCTCTCCAGAAATCTATGGATTCTTCAGGGCCTGCCCCAGGCTTCTGCCGGTAGAAACGAAAGATGAAATGGAATACAGCAGATCTTTTAAATTGAGACAACAGTCTGCGCTTTCTCTTCTCCAGCAGTCCCTTCTTATACATATTTTCTGTCATCATCCAGCGCGATTCCTGCTGCAAGGCCTGCGATTGCTGTCATAAAACGCCCATCCTATCATCATGCCTGTCGATATGACTGCCGCCCTGAATCCGGCCTTTTCATGAAATGACAATTCCAGTTTTCTATAATCCATATTTCTCACCGTCAGGTACAAGTACCCTGATCTTAACCGCCATGAGCCTTTCAATCTTGGAAGTATCCGCCGTCGTATCCAAGCAGCCTGCTTATCTCGGTTATACGCCTGCACTTTCCTCTTCGCTCTATATGAACCATTATGTCAGTGGCTTGGGCTATCTGAGCCCTTACCGCCTCTATGTCAAGCGGTATCGCCATCAAATACATAGTCTCCAGCCTCTTGAGCATTCCGCCTATAAATTTCCGTGTCTGTGCTCATGCTGCCCGAATGTCCCGTGTTCATGGCCTGAATCATATCCAACACCTCTCTTCCCTGACCTCTCCTACTATTATCCGGTCAGGCCGCATCCTCAGACTGCTTTTATCAGATCGGACATATTTATCTTTCCCTTCCCCATGGTGTTGGCCTGTCTACATTCCATCTGCACCAGATTCTCTATATAATTGAGCTTTAATTCTGCCGAATCCTCTATGACTATTACTCTCTCCTCTGCTCCTATAAATTGTCCCAAAGCATTCAGAGGGTAGTCTTCCCCGATGAAGTTCCTCCGCTGACAAATATGTTTATATTTGGATTTCACCAGTCTTTCAGCAGTTCCGCCGCCTGGGCTGTCAGCGTACCGTTGCATATCAGATCTTCCATCTTCATATATTTGTCAGAAAATTTTCTTATCGTAAGAGTAGGGCCGTTGACTGCTATATTCTTATATACTCCGTTTACCCTGGACCCGTCGGCAAGTCTGGCGTCGACTATAGGCGACAGCTCGTTTATCTCCCCGATGTACTTGAGACGCAATATTTTGCATTATCTCCTCTAATTCCTCGTCGTTGTCAAATCTCAGTTCATAATGCTTTATTTCACCATTTCTCTCGAAGAAAATCTGGATCCTTTCCGTTTACCATTATCTCCGTTATCTCTTCGTCATCTATGAGCGGCGTCAATATGCCCATAGGTTTTCTCACTCTGAAAAATACGCCTTTTATCATGGCGCTTATATCGCTCATAGTCATATTTTTCAGTCGGGATGTTCAAACGTCTCATGGACTATTATATCCATAGCCGTAATATCATCCATTTGGCTCCTGTCTGATATCTCTCTCTCCTGGCGGCAGCTATAATCTCATCTCTGAGCCTTTTTTGTTCCATATAATTTCTTTTTATGTAATTATTTTCCATTTCACTAATATAATAAAACAGCTGCAAAGATATTGCAACTGTTTTCATTCGATTTTTTGTCGACACTCTTAATACCGACTTCTAATCGCTACATGTCAGGTATACTGTTCTTCATATGCCCGGTAATCCTGGCCATCGCCTGAGCAAATTCTCCTTCCATGGATATGTTTATTCCCTCTCCCTTGGGCTCAAAAGCTAACCTGATCCTCCGGAAGTAAAGAAGATCTTCTCTGCCGGTTTTTTAGAGAAATTCAAGATCCTGAAATCAATCTTCAGATTACTGTTTTCAGGTCTGCTGTCTCTCCTGCTTGCGACTTCTATCTGAACTGCATCCTCACATGCGCCTCCGTAGGAGTCTGCGACGATATGATCGAATCCTCCTCTTCTGCATAGAAGAGCTAAAAAGTTCCGTTGCGGAACATTCATATTCAAAGCTGTTTCGCACAGGTTGAGGAGCAAAATAGCTTACGCCCCATTGGTCTCTTGTCAAAAATTCGTCCATCGGAAATATTCCTTCAGAGTTCATCAGTTTGTATAAAAATTTTCTTTTGGACGATATGCCTGAGAAATCCGCTCCTGCATAGAGAGTAATCATCCTTTCTTTTGAGATTGAGATACAGCACTTTCGCCTCTTCCATGGCCAGCATTCTCGCTATCATGACTGCCACCGACGTCGCTCCTGCGCCGCCTGTCAGAGAAAAATTTCCCATACCCTGGCCGAATTGCCTTCTCCCATGCCAAAGAGTATTCCCGTGCCCTCAAAATATAACTCAGAGGACTTTGAGACCATCTCTCTCACCGTCAGACGTCGTTCTCTCTCTATCCTGACCGCAAAAAGTACCATATGCCTCTCTGTCAGTGATCAGTATGCCGTGTAAACTGCAAACTTGCGCTTCTCTGAGAGAATGAGCTTCTTTGACTTCTATGCCCGGGCTTTCCATGGAAAGCCCCGCATAAGCGCTTTGGCGTATTCTTTATTTTTGATAAAAACAGTTAAAACAAGCTTTTCATAAGCCCCTTTCCCTGTTTCCCTTTGCCTAAGATTCTTTTATCATGCTCCTCAGTTTTTTCAGAGCGTCCGTCAAGGAACCGATCTGATCCATCAGCCCCTATCTCTACGGTATCTGGACCAAAGAGAAGAGTTCCCACATCGTTTGCCATATTATCCGTACAGTTCATCTTCTCCTCTATCTCTCCTTTTTCGCATGAGAATGTTCCACGATAAAATCCACCACCCTCTCCTGAGTCTTTTCATGTACTCAAAAAGTCGGCTCTGCAGTGATGAGAGTACCGCTTGTTCTTATAGGATGGAGCGTCATGGTAGCCGATTTTGCGACAAACGAGTAGTCTGCCGACACCGCCAGGGGTATGCCTATACTGTGGCCTCCCCGATGACCAGCGATACAGTAGGCTTAGATATGCCGGCCACCAGTTCAGACAGAGCCAGGCCTGCCTCACATCTCCGCCTACGGTGTTTAAGATCAGCAGAAGTCCTTTTATCTCAGGGTTTTCCTCTACTGCTATAAGTTCAGGTATCAGGTGCTCATATTTAGTAGTTTTATTATCTTGGGGAAGTACGGTATGTCCTTCTATGCTGCCTATTATATTGATATATTGTATCTCGCTTTTTAAACCCACTGCCGGTGGTAAGAAGACCTAATTCCTTTATGACTTCAGCAGCGTTGGAATTTTCTTCTCCGGTCTTGTCCTTTTCTTTTCTTCACTCATAATTGGCTTCCTTTCAAAGTAAAATCTAATATCCCTATTATTAGCAAAGGAGATGCTATTTATGCTGTTAAGTGAAATCGGAGATAAGGAAATAGTAGATATAGTTAAAGGAAGCATGCACGGAAAACTGTGGGACGCCGAAATGCTCTTTGACGAACAGACCGGAGTCATCAAGTCGTTACTTATTCCTAATTTCGGAAGCAGTCTTGAGGAAGATTTAAAGAAGAACTGCAGCTTCCGTGGAATTCCATAGTCGTCATAGGTGAAGACATGATAATATTCAGATCAAATTAGCATTTTGTCTGATAATTTTCTCTGTAGAATAAAAGAGCCCCCTGACTTGCCATCATCTTCTGTCATGATAACTCATCGAGGCTCAATATTCCACTTGTTTTTGTTATGAGAAAATTTTGCTATCTTACTGCGGATTTTCGGTATTCTGCTGTTCAGACGTTTTCTGCTTGACTACATTCATAGTGTAATTGCTGAAAACATCTACGGTCTTGACGCATATGCTCTGATCCGGGCAAGATGCCCGGCAGAAGTTTTTCGCAAACCCTTGTAAGCGTTCCTTTTCTCTTGAAAAGATCATTTCAGGGCGAAATACTCTTCCGTCAAAGTCAAAGTCTACGCTCCAGTATTCTATAAACTGAAGGGATATTCTCCTGCTCGCAGTCTCAAACTGCTCCTATCTTTACCGTCTATCTTTTCCTTTATGCCCTCAAGTCTATAATCATCTAAGGATATTCTGACAAGCTCTTTATCGGATCCTGTTATCTCTTTTTTTTTCAAAAGAAATCTGCGCCTCCCCGAGACAGCTTCGTTTATCGCTCATATCTTCCATGACGCATATGGGAAAGCCGCCGTCTTGTAATCTCTTTACAGACGCAGATACAGCCAGAGGGCTTCCGTCGCAGCTTATCCAGCGCCTCCCCATCTTTGGGCTACCGCGGCCAAGGTTCCTGATCCGCAGAAAAAAATCGGCGCAGATATCTCCCTCTTTCGTAGCCGCCGGTATGATCCTTCTGAGCAATGCCTCCGGTTTTTGCGTCGCATAGCCTGTCCTCTCGGAAGAAGTGCGTCCCACCATATCTACGTTCCATACGTCCTTCATGGTGACCATGGTATACCAGCCCATATCATCCTTGTACTCTTTTACACCTTTAAATCTATAAGGCTTAAATCCTCTGTTATAGGATTTTTTCCTTATCCGGTGAAAAATAATACTTCTTAGTCTTGGAATAGACCAGTATGGTGTCGTGTTTCCTCGAAAATGGCGTTTGCCTGATCCTCCGGATTTATAATGCCATATTATCTCGTTTACGAAATTGTCCTCTCCAAATATCTCATCCATAAAGATCTTGACATAGTGGACTGCATGCCAGTCCAGATGCACCCATATGGTACCGTCTTCGGCAAGCAGCTCCTTCATCAGGAGGAGCCTCTGACAGAGCATTTTCAAATAGCCTGTCATATCTCTGCGCCATATATCGTCATATGCGAAATATTTTACTGAACATTTTTTCTTTCCGTCCGAAGACTTAATATTTATGACGGCGTCATAAGCCGCCTTGCTGAAAAAAGGGCGGATCTATATATCAGATTTATTTTGCCGGACATATCTTTCTTTTCGATAAGATATTTAATGAAAGCGGCGTTATCACCGAGGGCCATTATGTTAGGCTCCTCTGCGCCTTCAGGGCCCCTCCCCGCTTCACCTGAAGTGAGGAAGGATCTTCGGCAGTTTATTTCCTCGGAAATATCAAAATTTCCAGGCGTGATTTTGAGGCTCTCCCGCCTGCTGTCTTCCAATATTTCACTGAATCTTTCTATGAGGCTCATATATCCGCACCTGTTTTATAATTATTTCATGATCGTATTATAGCACTTTTCATCATCCCACTGCTTGTAGATCTTATCTACTTCGGCCCTTCTCTTCACCTTTTGGGTAGTTGTCTTTATCATAGGCTCTTCGCTCATTATGAAATGATTTTATATGCTTATACTTAGGCAGTATATCGTTGATGTCCGCCAGGTCTTTGGCAAACCTCGCCGCCAGCTGCTCCCGGGTGATACTTTCCTCTTCCAGCAGAGCCGGCTCATATACTATCTCGCACCAGAGAACCAGTTCGTTATGCTTCTCTCTCGTAAACATCATACATTCGGATACATACGGAAGTTTCATTATCATCTCTTCTATCTCTTCCGGGAACACATTCTTTCCGTTTTTAAGGACGATGACATTTTTCTTTCTTCCTGTGATGATCAAATTTCCCTTTGCCGTCAATCTTTCCCAGATCTCGGTATAGAACCATCCATCCACTATGGCCTTTGCCGTCTCTTCAGGCTGATTGTAATACCCTTGCATGACATTAGGTCCCTGAGCGACTATCTCTCCGATACCGTTTTTCGTCTTTTTTTCTTCTATCCTGATTTTGACTGAATTCATAGGCGTTCCTACAGATCCCGGAGAAACTGCCCAAGGTCTCTCCGCCGTAAGAACGGGAGAAGTTTCTGTCAAACCATATCCCTGTATGGTACTTATACCGAAGTTGTTGAGTCCTTCTGATACCGCTGGATCTAAAAAGCTGCGCCGCTTATTATCAGTCTCAAACTTCCGCCGTTTATCTATTATCTCTCCGAAGATCTTTCTTCTCATATCCAGGCCCACTTTTCTCAGGAATTTAGAGAGTTTGAGTCCCGTATTTACAGTCTTGGTCTTTCCTTGCTTTTCTATCTGTTTCATGACCTTGAAGTACAGGTTTTCAACCAGAAGAGGAACTCCCTACAAATACGCTCACCTTATACTCTGCGAAATTCTTCTGTACATATTTGAGCCGTCGCAGAAAACGTTATCTGCTCCGACGACAAGAATACGAGACATCCCACCAGCCCGAAGCTGTGATGAAAGGCAGAAAGGCCATATTGACATCGGTAGGGAAAATATTTCCATCTCCAGCATATCCCTTATGTTGGAAGCGATATTATGATGGCTCAGCATGACTATCTTGGAATCGCTGGTAGTGCCTGAGGTAAATAAGAATACGGCAGTATCTTCCTCGCTGACTTTTTGCTCAAATAGCGATTTTTCACCGGCATCCAGAGCCTTTCTATCCTCTTCTTCCATGATGGTTTGGCTGAGGCTTCCCTCGCCTGCCATGCAGATAAATCCACCTTATCTCCGTGCTGGGCTTTATATGATCGACTACATTCTGAAACCTCTTGTCATAAAACAGCACCTTGATGCCGCTTCTCGCTACGCAGGTCTCAAGCTCTGTCTCTGTGAGTCCTTTATCAAAAGGCACAGCTATGTTGCTGCCGCACACAGCAGACAGAAAAGTCAAAAACCACGGAAAAGAATTTTCGCCTATTATTCCGATACGGCAGTCATCATATCCTCTCAGGATCATTCCCGTGCCGAATGACTCTATATTTTCGATGAGTTCGGTAAAAGTTCTCCCCTATCTCTCCGTCTTCTTTAAAACGGAACGCGTATCTCTGCGGAAATTCTCCCGCGGCGTTGTATATGAGTTCTTTATAGTCCTGCCCTTGTTGACATAGGACGCTATCTTCTTTCCATAGCAATCATTCTCCTTAAAATAATTTTTATTCACTTAGTATGAAATACTAAGTCAGTTGTTATTATATACTATTTATGTTTCCTTGTGTGATATTTATGTGAAGATAAAACAGGAATCAAGTCTTCTCTGCCGGCCTTTTTAAGGCCGCAGCAACTATCCTGCTGTTTTCTCTCTTATGGAAATGTATGAGGGCTCTCTGCATTTCTTTTCTTCCATAGTTTTGGCCACATATACCGGTCCATAGTCAGAGGGTCCATCTCGGTATAATACATGCAGGTAGCCAGCGTGCCGGGAGTTGGATAAAAATCCTGAACCTGATCGGGAACAAAACCGTATTCCTTCAGGAACAGCGCCAGTTCCACCGCGTCCTTGAGAGTGCTGCCGGGATGGCTGGATATGAGATAAGGTATCAGATATTGCTTCATTCAAGGCGCTTATTGGTCTCCTTATATTTAGCGGCAAATTGAGAAAGACTTTCTTAGGCGCTTTATGCATATAGCCCAGGACGTTTTTGAGACATGCTCGGGAGCGACCTTGAGAGTACCGCTGACATGATATCTGCACAACTCTTCTATAAAGGCGTCGCATTTCGGGTCGCCATGAGGTAATCATATCTTATTCCCTGAACGTATGAATACTTTTTTGACCTTATCCAATTTTCTCATGCTTCTCAGTATATCCAGATATTCCTCGTGATCCGGCTTTATGGCAGCACGCAGACTCCGGGAAACAGACAATCTCTGTCAGTACATACTCCCTTCACAGTCTGTCTCTTGCACGCAGGGCCTCTGAAGTTTGCCGTCGGTCCTCCCACGTCATGAATATATCCCTTGAAGTCTTTTTTTCTCTGTCAGTTTTTTGCTTCATTTAAAAAGAGAGTCTCTGGTTCTTCCCTCTTACTTGTCTTCTGATGATAAGTCAGGCGCAAAAGCTTCTGCAGCCTCCGAAGCACCCCTCGTACTGACCTGCTGAACTTCACCTCGCCAAATCCCGGAATTCCGCCTGCGTCCTTGTACGAGGGATGTTCTTCATTTTCGAAGGGAGCTCTCATAAATCTCGTCAAGTTCTAAAGGTTCAAGGGAGGCTGAGGTGGGTTCTGCACGACCCATACGGTGTCGGTGTATTTCTCGGCCAGGCCCTTTGCAGATATAGCGTCATTATTCTTAAACTGCGCTGCGAAACCTCCGCATAAGCCTTCTTGCTCTTTTATTATATCATATGCGGGAAGCTGTATGAACTTATTTTCGTCAGGATTCGCCGCCGCCTTGTAACAGGTGCCTCTTATCCAGGTCACATCTTTTATTTCAAATCCGTCCCTCAAGTCTGCAATCTCGCATGGCTCTTTCTCCCATTCCGTAGATGAGGAGATCAGCTTTAGCGTCAGGAGTACAGACCGTCTTATCTTATCGCTCCAATAATCGTAGTGCCCCAGCCTCCTGAGGCTGGCCTCGATGCCACCTATTATGCAGGAACGCCTTTATATGCCTCTCTGGCCCCTGTTTGCGTACACTATCAGGGCTCTGTCAGGCCTTCCTCCCGCCTCTCCTCCCGGAGCATACTCGTCTTTTTTTCTCTTGTGTTTAAAGACCGAATAATTGTTTACCATGGAATCCACAGTCTGTTGATCAAAACCAAGGCGCGGTCTGCCAAAACGCTTAAAATCCTCACAGGACCTGTAGTCAGGTCTTGAAAGCACCACTTCTTATATCTCTTTTTCCAGAATCCTTCTAATATAGGCAGTTCTGAACGAATGGTGATCCCATAAGCTGTCCCTGTCACGAGAACGAAGTCCGGCTGCGTCATCCCCTCCTCATGAATTTCTTCTCTTGTCACCGGCAAAAACATATGAAATATCCTTTCTCAGTGTATATTTCAGAAAAGAGTGCAGGTTATCCCCTGCACTCTCAAGATCCCTATCATCTTTGTCCCTTATCGTAAAGGTATTCCCTTCTGCTTTAGGCACTCTCGATTTCTTGGAAAGTAAAGGCCAGTACTATGAGAGTTATCAGATACGGAAGAAGTCTATATACGTAAGGGCTTATCCCCAGTTCGGCCAGCATATACTCCGTCGCCGTTGATGTCAGGTTGGAATACGTAGCCGCTATGCACTTGAACAATCCGAAGAGGATTCCACCCAGCGCCACGTTCAGCGGCGTCCAGTTGCCAGATATCATTACGGCCAGAGCCAAGGAATCCATCCTGCCACTTCGCCTGTAGAAAGCACGCAGTTGGCTGTAGTCAGAGCATAGTGAATCCGCCGATTCCTGCAGAGCTCCTGAAATAGGTAACTCCGGCATATCTCATCTATAGACGTTTATTCCCAGAGAATCTGCCGCCTGAGGATTTTCTCCGCAGGAACGCAGCTGATTCCGAATTTTGTCTTATATAAGATTATAGACAACTATGAATATTGCCAGACATATATAAGTCGTAAGATAAACTTTATTTATCAGAAGGTTGCCGATAAATCCGAAGTCATGGTCTCTTTCAAGCCGAAGAAGGTGCTGGGTTTATCATAAACCATCGGCTATGTCTCCTGTAGCCATTCCCAGAGCATTCTGCTGAGCGATCAGGTTTTATCAGAATACTATGGCCGGAGCCAACATGTTCAGCGCAGTACCGCCTATAGTCTGGTCCGCCTTGAGGTTTATAGCTGAAAAAGCTAAAAGCAGCGAAAATATGGCTCCGAATATGGCCCGATACCACAAAGGGCCAAAAGCATGAGAAGCTGCCCCTGCTCCTGAGTAAAGACCTGATTTTCCCTGCATGATTCTTACAAACAGAGCGCCTACGAACGCGCCTATTATCATTATACCCGAGAGCGAGGTTGATTACACCGCTTCGTTCTGCGAAGATTCCGGCCAGAGCCACGATCATCAGAGGAATAGCGTAAAAAGCATAGTCTGTTGTATCAAGAATACCATTACTTATCTCCTCCTTCCTTCAATACAGACTCTTTTTTCTTCTTTCTTTTCTGTCTGTTGTTGAAGCATCTTTATTATCATAGCAAAAAGCTCAAGTAAACTAGAAGCTATAATTATGTCCGTGATGTACTCATTATACGCAGTCAGAGTCTTGAGCTGCATTCCGGCGATATTCAGCATGGACATGAAACATCCGGTGAATATGACTCCGATAGGGTTATTGGACGCCAGGAGGGCGACAGGTATGCCGTTGAAGCCTTCTGCCGGGGAGGGCCTGATATGTAGACCAGAAAAATTCCGTATTTCCTGCCAGATAATAAAAGTGAAGCGCCGGCTGCCCGACAAGGCTCCGCTATTGCCATGGAGTATATTATGTTGAGTTTATCGTTGATTCCGGCGTATTTAGCCGCATGGCGGTTGCTGCCGCAGGCTTTTGAGCTGATATCCGAAAGTCGTCTTACTCATTATTATGTACATGAGTACAGCTATGAGTATAGCTATCAGTATTCCTCCATTCACCTGCGATCCCGGAAATATCTTGTCAATCCGAAGTCAAAAGGTTTCAACACCGTTGGAGGAAGTGGGACGTATGTAGCCTACCTTTCCGCCTTCGGCGCTGTTCTGAGCGTTTCCCTCACGTCAAAGAAACCATGAGACCAGATTAGCCATATCCAGTTGGTCATTATACAGGTGATTACTTCGTTTATATTCAGATATGCTTTTAAAAGTCGGGATACATCCCCATAGCGCGCCTGCTACTATTCCGCCCAGGAAGCAAGTATCCACTATCCATGCGGGAATCGTCTCAGTAGGAAGTGAAAGGGCTATATAAAAGTAGCAGCCGTTCCCATGAGGGCTATTGTCCAGGAGCTCCTATATTGAAAAGGCCTGTCCTGAGGCTGCGGCTGCAGAAAGCCCCGTCATTATCAGAGGCGTGGCTCTGAAAAGCAGATTTCCCATGTTGACTGGATTGAATCCGAAAGTCAGATCTCCGCCTTCCCGTCCCTGTGCTGAACACTCCGAAGAATACCAACTTGATACCTTCCCAGATACCGTTTATACTGATGCCTTCTTTAGTAAGTCCGACTATAATTATTATGAGAGTTCCCACTATCATGCCTATGAGGATAGAAATAACGGCGGAAATCACACTTTTAGTTCCGTCCTTTGCATAAAATTTCTGTTTCCCTGTCTCAGGATCAATTTTATACATCTATTCCACCTCCTTATGGTCTCGTTTGGCTCCGGACATATAAAGTCCCAGCTCCTGCGGATCGGTCTTATCCGGATACAGTTCTCCGACGATTTCCCCCTCGTACATTACGAGAATCCTGTCGGAAAGGCTCATGACCTCGTCAAGTTCCAGAGAAACCAGCAGTATAGCCTTATTCTTATCCCGTTCAGATATCAGCTGACTGTGGATATGCTCTATGGCTCCCGTCCAGGCCTCTGGTAGGCTGTACAGCGATTATTAGAGGCTCGTCTCTGTCAAGTTCTCTGGCGATTATAGCCTTCTGCTGATTTCCGCCCGACATGCTTCTGGCTATGGTGACAGGCCCTGGCCTGAACGGATGTCGTACTCTTCTATGAGTTTGTCCGCATATTTCCTAACTTCATTAAATTTTATGAATCCGTGATTCTGGAACCGCTCTTCTCTGAACTTCTGAAGTACCAGATTCTGTTCGAGTATATCCCAATACGAGACCGTGTTTATGTCTGTCTTCGGGTATATGGCTCATTCCGCAAGGCCGCGCTTTCTTATGCTGGCGTTTGAGATATCCTGTCCGCATAGTTCAATATGACCTGCCGACGCTTTTTCAAGGCCTGTTATTCCCTGAATGAGCTCTGTCTGTCCATTTCCGTCGATTCCGGCTATGCAAACTATTTCTCCCTTCTCACATCGAAGGAGACTCCTTTTACGGCGTCGTTCTTATGTATCTTTGAAGAATTCTCAGCTCCTCGACAGACAAGACGACATCCGAAGGTTTTGCCGGCTCCTTATTTATCTCAAGCTGCACAGGTCTTCCCACCATCATGGTGGACAGTTCCCTGCTTAGTGACGTCTTTCGTATCGACTGTTCCGATATATTTTCCTTTATGCAGTACCGTTACTCTGTCGGATACTGCCATTATTTCGTTTAATTTATGAGTGATGAACAAGATAGACTTGCCTTCGTCGGCAAATCCTTCATTATTTGCATGAGTTCGTCTATTTCCTGAGGAGTCAGGACAGCTGTAGGCTCGTCGAAGATCAGTATCTCGTTTTCTCTATAGAGCATCTTGAGTATTTCAACACGCTGCTGCATTCCGACGGTGATATCTTCTACTTTGGCGTCTACATCTACCTTAAGTCCGTATCTTTGGGACAGCTCCAGAACCCTTCTGCGGGCCTCCTTTTTTGCAGGAATCCCAGCTTAGTAGTTTCAGCTCCCAATATTATATTATCTAAAACGGTGAAAACATCGATCAACAAAAAATGCTGATGTACCATTCCTATACCCATAGAGAAGTAGCATCGTTGGGGTTGTTGATCTTAACTTCTTTTCCGTCCTTCTTTATAGTGCCCGCCTCCGGTTGGTACAGCCCAAAGAGGACGCTCATCAGGGTGGACTTTCCTGCGCCGTTTTCACCAAGCAGCGCATGTATTTCGCCCTTCTTCAGTTGGAGCGTTATGTCGTCGTTAGCCACGATACCGGGAAATTCTTTCCTTATGTGGTTCATCTCAATTACGTATTCTGACATCGCTTTTTTCCTTGTCTTGATAATTATTTCGGTTCTATGAAAATTTGTTAAAATAACCCACAAAAGGGGAACGCGAATTCCCCTTTCTATGAAATTTAGTAAGTTTTAATCAAAATGTCATGATTATTTGATGAAGGAAATGTTTTCCCATTCGAGAGTGCTCGGATCTGATACCAGTTCAGATGAGATTTCGATCTCTCCGCTCTTTACTTTTTTCGTACAGGCATTGTAATCTTCAACTGTCCAGTTTTCCAGTTTCCAAGTGTCGGTAGGGATTCCTACTCTGTCTTCAGCAGCTCCGAAGGTGGTTATCTTTCCGCCGAAATCGGACCATTTTCCGTCATAGTCGCCCTTGATGACGTCCATGGTGGATCCTGCCAGGTCTTTCATAGCTGAAGTTATAACGGTATCAGACTGACCGGACTGGTCAACGTCTACGCCGATTACATAAGTATCATTTGCTCCTGCAGCAGCAGTACCTGACTGGAACATGCTTCCGCCGCACATGAACACTACTTCTGTGCCTGCTTCATACCATCCGCTGAGCATGGCCTGTAAATCCTGAGAAGCAGTGAATGTGGGCCATATTCCCAGCTGTATCTCATCTCTACTTTAGAACCTTTTCTGCAGCTCCTGCTTCAACGCCCTGAACGAATCCGTATCCGTATCTCTCGCAAAGCCGGGTTAGATCCGCCGCCGCCGCCGGAGAATCCGATCTTTTCAAATCCTTCCATAGCTGCCGCATGACCTGCAAGATATCCTGCCTGTTCTTCGCTTGTAAACTACGGATGCGATGTTATCGACTCCTTCGATAGAACCGTCGATAAATATGAAGTGTACGTCAGGGTAAGCTGCTGCCGCGTCTCTGATTGCCTTCTCCTGCAGGAAACCGGCCGCAACGATGATCTTAAGCGCCGGCGTCTGCCGCGTTCTTCATGGCGTCATATCTGTCAGCGTCTGTAGCCTGGTTGCCGTTTGCCGGCTGATAATACTTGTAAGAAGATCGTTTCATAAAGCATAGGCCTTGACTCCGTTCAGGTAAACTGGTTGAAAGAACCGTCTCTGGGCTGGCCGACATCCGTTACGAAAGCGAGTTCATACTTTCCGTCTTCGGATTCCATAGTATCAGAAATCTGGTCGTAATCGATAGGCGCCGTCTGTCTTTGCATCTTCGCCGCTGTCTTTGCTTCCCGCAAGCCGCTAAAGCGAATACCATCACAAAGACCAGCATCAATGAAAGAAATTTTTTCATTTTTTTTTTTCCTCTAAGTGATCTAACAATAAGTTGTTACTCTGATTATATAATAAACCTCATGAAAGTAAAAGTATTTTTTGTATTCTTATGAATTTTTGTCAAAACTTTTGAAGGAAATATGTTCTCAAAGAGAGCCGATCAAGCGACGCCTTTGGCCCGTCATAGCCGGATGATACAAATCTGGAGACCCATCGGCGATAAACCTCTTTCCCTAAAGATCCGGCAAAGTCTGTATGAGATTTTTCGGCATACACACTGTCCCGAATCTGATTATCATGCTCATCCTGCGAACATCTGTACCCAGTATGCAGTTCGCCGGAATCTACGGCGCCAACCTACTCCCAGTTTAGTATATCCGCTTCCCAGTATATTGGCCCTGTGGCCCTGAAATTCATCCATGCGCTCATCACCGAACTTGCGGTCTTCTGTCCTTTCTATGTTCTCTCCGGCTGTCCTATATGAAAATCCGTATTGGTTCATCATATCGAACGCCGATCCGTATGTAGGCGAAGTATGTGAGAAGTAACCGTTTCAGCCATATCTTCGGCCTTCATCTGAACCAGCTTATTCAGCTGACTGTCAGGGACAAGTTTCCAAGGCCTGCCTGACTTCTCTCGCTGTTAACGATGCTCAAAACTTGCGCAGCTTTGAGCTTTTGATTTAAAGATCCCTGTTGATCTGATTCACCCGATCCCTGATTATAGTCCTGATCGCCTTTGCCGGGCTTTTTGTGTCTGACCGCCTTCCTGATCGCCTGAATCAGGTTTTGATTCTGACCTCCGGACTGGCAGCTGTTTTGGAGGTATTTATTGATGTAATCGGTAAACATGCTGCAGATCTGTCGAAGTTACTTCTCGTACTCGCGTCGGCTTTGTCAGCCCAGAGTAAATACTGTCCCTCCTGCCAGTAAGGTTACTGCCAAGAGCATTGATAAAATCTTCTTTTCATATTTTATCTCCTTTCTTGTGTCTTACATAACCACTATAAACACTTTTTCACCGCCCATGTAAACTCACAAAATATGGAGGCCCATCCAGATGGTGGCGGCGGCCGGCTCGCTAAAAACCTGAAAATACGGCCCATATAAATCCTATAGAGCTCAATCATCCGCCACGAAAATCTTGATATGATGAGAAAAGAGCCGCTCGTTCCGTCCCTGTACAGGGCCGGTTCAGGCAACTCTTTATCTTACTTTCCGCAATCTTGGTAAGTATACCCTTTATCCTCTCCCGGAAGATTGTAGTTTTCGTCCTTTTCCTTGTTTGTAGGTTTAGGATCTGTCTTTCTGGTCATCTCATCGCCCCCTCTTCTCATATGTTTCTACCTGAGGGAGCAATTTATTCCTCTATTTGTTAAATTTTCTTTTTCTGATCTGTAATGTCATGCCTGAAGCCGATATTAAAGCCATCAGCATCCAGAAGATAACCGCAGAATCATCGGATGTCTTAGGAGCCTGGGCCGGATTTTTATCTGATTCCTGTCCGGTCGTTCCTTCACCGTCAGGTATGACGACGGAATCCGAATTCTTCTCTGTCTATATCGCTCATATCGTAAAGGCTGCTCTTTCTATCATCCTGCTGTAGGATACGAGACGTAGAAGCCTTGCTCTGTGGCCATAGCGTTGATTTCAGATTCACCGTCAGTATGTTTAAACCGCCTCCATTAACATAATATCCCAAAAGGGCGTCTAATACAGAATTGCCATTCTTGATGAAACGGCTGTCCTCGGCCGGATCTATACCTAAAGACGTCAGCGCCACTACTACCTGAGCGCATGATTTCGGAATTGATACTTCCCCAGCTGCTGTACCCTCCGTTGGAGTTTTGGATATCCGATAGACACTGCAGAGCATTATCTACTGCTGTCTTCACAGATGAATCTGTGCTGTAATAAGGAGCAGCGCCTGAATTGCCATGGCAGTCATATCTGAATCGGCGTCAGGATCCGATAGATTCCATCCTCCGTCAGCAAGCTGGGCCCCAAGTATGGAAGCTATGAGATTCTCTCTCTCGTCGCTCTTGTACCCTGAACAGAAACATCCGGTATTTCATAATCATGGGAGTCTAAGGCTATCAGTGCCCATATGGCACCATTGATTCCCTGACGATTTACATAATCCAAGTCTGCAAGCCCCGCAAAGGAGATTATGTCCGGCTACGTCCGTAACGTCTCTTCCTATAGCTGTCAGGGGCGAGAATCACCCTGAGTTATCTGTAGATTTAGATCTGTGAAGCTGCTGAGCATCGTTTATGTTTTCTCTGACATATTGCTCTACATTTTTATAATATGCCTCCTTCTGCTCTGAAGTCATAACGTCCGCTCTCGCAAGACCTATAGCCAGCCATTCACCGCCTATAGAACCAACCTGTATTCCATAAGTCTGTACTAATTCGCTGAGATACTCTGCCGTTTTAGTATAGGCGTCGTCAAAAATCCTTCTATTGAATCTTTTTGAGCTCTGCTATTCTTAGAACTGCCGTGTCAAGTTTCCTCTTGTATTCCTCCGAGATCTTTGATTTCTCTATATCGCTGAGAGAATTGTAGGCTTCCAAAGCAGCAGATACCGAAGAAGCATCTGTAGAGTGTAAGGTCCTGCGGCGCAGGCAGAGAGTTTATCATCTCTATGACTTGCTCGGCAGTCTTTTCTGAGCCCCAGCTCTCCTTTGTATAGTCGTCGGTATAGTGGAATACGATAGTATCTCCCTCGCTCGATACTGTTTGCTGACGCCCACGTTGACATGCTCACCGTTTAGCGTATACATCCATCGAGTTCGGTCCGTTATCCTTCTCCGCCAATGTAACGCCGTCTTTTGTCACAGACTCTATATAATCACCTGTAGGATTTGAAAAAAGTTATTCCGTTTTCTCCCAGAACTGATGTAAGAACATCGAGAACTGTGGAGTTTCCGTCGACTTGTATATTCTTTATCATCTATCCATGTCAACAGAATTTCCGTCAGCAAAGTATGCACTTGTCCATTGACGTCATGGAGATCGTCTCCCATCAAGCTGAACTTTACCGTTATCTCGCCTACGTCACGTTTCAACACCGTTACGCTCCGCTCTATGTATGCGGCGCCGTATTCGTATCTGATGGCCTGTGTTCCAACCTTGTCCTTATCAAATCCTGTTATCTCTATTTGAGATCCGTCTACAATTACCGTGCTGCCGTCAGTCATCAGTACGGTGCAGTCTATCCCTGTCCGGGTCTATGCCGTCTCCCTGGTAAATAGGGCTCTGCCATGCTCTGCCATCGCTTATGATGAGTTTATAAGGCTTGCCTTCGCTGCTGTGAACAGGTCCCCTCTCGCCCTGAGCCCAGTTTTTGAAACTGCTTTCGCTGCCGTTAAGGACCTTTACGACGGTTCCCGAAAGAATTTCTTTCTCGCTGTATCCTTTGCTCAGTTTATCTTTGTCTTTTTTTCAAGCGGGTCTCCGGCGGTAGATTCGACTATCTTGATTGCGCCTATACCGTTTTTCTGCTCCGCAATTCTCTCTGAAACAGTTATTCTCTATTACATTGTACTGGTTTACAGAATTCATGTAGCCTATGATAGCGCCACATGTTGCCGTCCGAAATTATTGTTCCGCCGAAATAGTTATCCTGAATATAACCTTTTCCGTTGGCCCAGCAGGATACTATTCCCGGCTCTCCTCCGAAGATGCCTCCACGTGATCTTTGCCCTGGACGCTGCCATAGACGGCGCAGTTCTTTATCGTAGCGCATGGAGTGTTAGGCGCTGATTCCGCCACATAGCCGGAAGCCATTATTCCTCCTACATGCTCTCCGCTGGCTACCACATTTCCATAGAACTCACAGTTTGTTATTCTGCAGTATCCCATGGACTGTCCCTTTCGAGATACTATGCCTCCTATATTATCCGTTCCGTATACATCCGCGTAGCTGACGCAATTTTCGATGGTTCCGTTAAATTCGCCGGCGAACGAGCCGATCAGAGACTGATTCTTATCATAGCCGATCACTACATTTTCTTCTATCGTGCAGTTTCTTATGGTGATTTCGTTTACACCGGAAGCAAAGCCGCCTATATATCCGGATTTCAATACCTGCGTCCCAGATTTAAGGTTGACGTTTTCGATAATTATGCTCCGCTGTATCGAGTTATCCACGGTATAGTGATTGACCACACCGTTGCCCATTATCTTCTTTCCGTATATATCTAAGTCGGAGAGCTTGGCCTCTCCCACAAACCAAGCAGAGGGAAGACCGCCTTCTGCCACAGTCAGGAGATAATTTCCCTCATCTTTGGCGCCGCTGATATTGCCGCAGAATTTATTATCTTTAGAACTGCCGATAGGAACCCAGTCCTGCGGAAGGGTTATATCGGAAGTTAGTTTAAAATATATGCCTCTTAAGTTATTTCCGCCGTCGTTGACTTCATCTCTTACTGCTTCAAGATCCTGTAAGCTATTTATTAGATACGGCTCTTCCCTTCGTTCCCTTTCCCTCAAGCGAAAAAAATCGATCCGGGGTATAAGTCACCTTGGCGGCTTTTTGAGTAAACAGGCTCGCTTGTAAAAGTCTTTCCGCTTAAATTAGTAGAGGTGCAGACGATTCTGCAGCGATAATACATGTCCTGTTCATCTATTTCTGTGGTATATGAACTCTCTGAAGCATATTTCATATACGTTCCGTTGATATTTTCGTAATCGAGACGATCTTCTATATCTGTGAAATTGACGCCGTCGAAGCTCTTCTGCCAGCGATAGCTGAATTCATCTTTGCCAGAACCACCGCTGACTGAAGCCGTAACGCTGAGATTCGCACTGCCGGCCCCTGTTTCAATGTGACGTCAGACGGATCCTTTGTCACCGTCACAACCGGATTGAGAAACATATATACTTACTTATATTTATCTGATCGCTGCTGAAATTTACACTCTCATCTTCAATGTATATTTCACCACACAGTAATAATTATAAGAGTATTCATTTCCTTCGTGAATAGGAATGGTAAATGTCTCGCCTTCTCCTATCTTGGTCGACTTGTTTCCGTCTTTCTCGTACCATTCGTAAAGACCAGTCGCCCTTACCGCCTGCCACACTCTTATCAAAGCTGACCGTCAGTTCAGGTCCGTGAGCGCATCTCCCTGGTCGTAATATTTATATCCATCCTTCGGTATATCGCTGCCGTCGGCGGCCTCAAGCTTTATTTCAGGTTTTTATAACAGATTTGATTTGAGCGTACATCGGAGAACTGGCGGCAGAGTAAGTATTTGCCGTCAGGATCCGTATTAGTGACCACACAATAATAATCATATCTGCTAAACAGTGAATCGCCAATATCTGCAGCATCAGGAGTATAAGAAGGCTTTTCGTCGCCCCGTCGATAAGCTCCCCCCTTCGTTGCTGTTATTTGAGCCGTTATAATACCACTGATACGACAGATCTCCTCTTCCTCCGTTATCGGCCTCAACTTCAAAGGCCTCATTGAATTTCTGTCCGCTGTCTACAGACATCCCGTACGTCTTGACCTCTATCTTGGGCGCTGTAGACGCCTTTTAACTTTATCTTATATTCCTTGCCGTATTCTCCGTCAGGTCCTTGCTCTTTATTGTAATTACAATATTTCCTTCATCGTCCCATGGAGCGTCTGTTCCTTTTCCTATCAAAAATTAGTTCCACCGCTCACCGGCTTAAGCTGAGTTTCCCCTGCCCAATACTCCGGGTGGCTCCCTCAGCCCCATAGATATATGCTGTCTGAAGCAAAAGGTATCTCCGCTTGATACTCGCCGGTAAACGAATCAAAGCCGGTGACAGTTCTACATCTTCTCCTGCGGTGAGTTCGAGCCTGATATCGTTAAAGACAGGGCTTATTTTCTGGCCTAAGGTGTATACGCTGTTATTTTCCTCGTGAAAGTCAATGACATGATCTCTCAGATTGCTTGTGTCTATCGTCGGTTTCCTGGAGTTCCTACAACTATGTATACCTCATTATCCTTGCCGTTGGATGACGCATTCACCTCTGAATATTCATCATAGGTCAGTTCCTTTACGTTATATGCATGTAAAACTATATTTTTCAATTCCTGTACGGCCCAGATCTTTTCCCTCATTCTCCGGTTTGGCCTTTATCATATAACTTCCGCTGCCGTACATTGAAAGAAGATAGTCATATTTTCCACTTTCGTCTTTGCCGAAACTGCCAAAGTATTTTCATCTCCGGTAGTCACATCCAGAAAAGCGAATTTATGAGTTCTCTCATCAACGCCGTCTCCTATTGCATTGTTATCACTTTGAGAATCAGCGTACGCATAATTAAATTGATTAAGCGCGCTGAACGGAACAGCCTACGATCAGCGAAACTGCCAATAGGCGGCATACTATTCTCTCCATGCTTTCACACTTTTTTCATTTATTATTCCTTTCTGTTTTCGGGTATTCTCTTCTTTAATAATAAAAACAAAACACCCATCTTTCTGAGAGGTGTTTTGCAAGTTTCCATTTGCTTATGAGGATAGACAATATATTTACAGAAATATATTTCTTTCTTCTCTTCACTTTTTATGAAATCCGCCCGTCCTATCTCGAAGACTACTGCTATTATCAGTGACAGGTCTACCGACTCAATCCCCTTTCCGCAATTTCATCATACGAACCTTGCGAAGATCTACTCAGGACGCCTTCCCAAGCTTGAAAACTTCAGTGGCTTGTGATATGATCACTCATCCCTTTCGCCGGATATTACGGTTGCTGAGACACAGCGCGGGATTCTAACCTGCTTCCGAGATGTCACTATTTGAAACTAATATTATAACAGCAAAAAACAGTTGTCAACAAAAAGTGAAATATATGTGAATTTTTCATCAATATTTTAAATTATTTCCTCGATATCTTTCCTGTACTCCAGTACTCTCGACGCATAATCGCTTGACACTGCCTTGTGCAACAAAGCGATCGGCAAACTTCTCTCCTCCGTTATAGGCCATCAGCGCCCTCCCGTCCCTTTTCCTTTGATAAAGAGTTCTGATAAAAGATCCGCCCCTACTCTTACATTCTGTTCAGGATTCAAAAGGTCTGTCGCCCAGCCTTCTCATCCTGTCCTCATGCCATTTAGACTGTATCTGCATCAGTCCGAAGCTTTCCTGCCCATCTCCCATTACGCCGGGTCGAATGACGATTCATACTTTATCATCGCCAGAATAAGGGTCATATCTATTTCGTAATCGTCGCATATAATCTTTATTTTCCGCTGAAGATCAATGCTCAGGGAACGTCATATCCGTGAATTCCGTATCTTTTACTTCTGTCAGTTTCGCATCTATGACCATAGTAACTGCCGCGCTGAATGTATAGTTGATAGTCTCGCAAAGCTCCCTGCCTGTTCTCTTGCTGTTTCAGAATTCATGGCCTGAGCTTCCTGAGTGTATGTCAGTCCTGCTGCTGATACTATAAGCACGGCGGTCAGTATAGTAAAAAAAGATTTTGGCAGGGCAGAACGAGAAATGTCCTTTTTATTTTTGGCTCCATCATCATAAATTTACCTCTTTACAGTTTTGTCCCAACTGCTTCTTTATATAAGCTTTCCCTTTTATATCTCTCATTTCATTACGCTATGGCATATGTTTGTGAGATCTACAAGATAATGGGCCTTAAAAGGAAATTTATAACAATAATTTCAGTCTTATTTTGTCATATCATAAGTTTTTTTTGTTTTTTCTGTCGTCTTACATGTGTCATTTCACCGTGCTGTGACAAACGGCAGGAGATTATCTCCTGCCGTATAATAAATAATGCAGGCTACCAACACATAACTGTGACAAAGGGCAGTCTGCATGATAATCATATTCTATTTCTATTTTTTTGCCGGCCTCTTCTGCAAGATATTCTTCGGCATAATGAGCCGCTACCGCTCCGTCCGCCACTGCCGTCACTACCTGTCTGAGGACTTTTGTCCTCACGTCTCCTACGGCGAAGACTCCTCTTATATTAGTCTCAGTAGATTCTCCGGCCCGGATATATCCTGAAGGTCCGATCTATCTGATCTTTCAGCAATCCCGTCTCAGGTCTTCTTCCACGCTTATGAAGACGCCGTCGCACTCTACTTGTGAGATTTCTCTGTACTGACATCTCTTATCCTGATACCGCTTAGCTTTTCACTATATATAAGTTCGGATACGGCGCTGTTCCATCTGAATTCAACATTTGCGATTTCATCAGCGGCTCATGATATATCTTAGTAGCTCTCAATGTATCTCTTCTGTGAATTATTATCACCTTTCTGCATATGCGGGGAAAGCAGGAGAGCGTCTGCGGCGGCGGTGTTCCCACCGCCTACTACTGCTACAACCTTATCTTTATAAAACATGCCGTCACATGCGGCGCAGTAGTTGACTCCTCGTCCCACCAGTTTCCTTTTCACCTTCTATGCCCAGCTCTCGGTGAGGCTCCCGTAGCTATCACGACGGTCCTGGCCTTAAACATTCCCTCGCTGGTTGTCAGAACTTTGGTTTCTCCTTTGAGATCAGCAGAATAGACTTCTGCTATCAGTGTCTTAGCCCCGAATTTTTTCTGCCGACATGCCATCTTTTCACCTAAAAGTGAATCCGTCGACGCCATCCTCAAATCCCGGATAATTATCTATGCGAAGTGAGGCCATCTGGCCACCAGCTGACAATTTTCTCTATGACGAGAGTCTCAAGTCCTGCTCTTACGGCGTAAAGAGCTGCGGTATAACCGCCAGGCCTCCACCTATCACGATCATATCATAAATATCCTTCATATTATCCACCTATTTGTCCAAATTGGCATTTATAAACTCTTCGAGCTTGGCCTTTGAATCCGGCGCCACTACGGAGGCTACGGCCTTTCCGCCACTTGTAGAGGATAAACGTCAGGGATGACTTCTATGTTTTCTTTTTGAGCTATCTCCTGTTCCTCGTCGATATTCACCTTGCCTATCTGTACTGTCTCTTCATACTGCTTTTGCAAGTCCTGGCAAGACAGGGCTATTCTTCTGCAATAGACGCACCAAAGGCGCCCAGGAATTCAACCAATACAGGTCTTTGTCGTCATTCATCTTCTCGTTGAAGATTTCTTTGTTCATATCTATAATGCTCATAATTTTTTTCTCCTCTCGATTATCATATATTTTTATTATACCCGCCAGCCGGACTTTAAATCGGAACAGGAACTTCCCTCGTCCATTATTAAAGAAGAAGCAATACGTAAC
>VOFH01002895.1_pt1 | contig 45036 bp, 64 predicted proteins | sample 5384091 | NCBI WGS metagenome assembly VOFH01 (sample SAMN12384727, study PRJNA508395) | human gut metagenome | isolation source: healthy gut G | host: Homo sapiens
ATTTTATTGACGTTTGGAATAATTCTAATTGTGCCAGTAGTCTTAATGCCACAGTTTCTTTATTGATTATTAATACTGATTGTGGTCTTGCTTGGCTTTCTCAGACAGAGGAATTTCTAATATTAACTTAATAAATTACAGATTATGGAATCAACATTACAGATTATGCCAGTACAGAGAACTAGTAGAAACTTTGGTGAATATGCAGAAGAAGCGGTAATAATTGAAGAGCCTGTTATTAAGCAGAAACGACCTCTATTCATTGAAGCCAATACGATTGAAGCGTTTGGAGCATCTAAGGAATGATTGTATTATACCCGTATTCGCAAAGGACAACGAAAGCTACATTATCTCATGTGGCTTTCATTGAAGTGGTACAGGATGCAACCAATACATTCTTTAGCGGTGAACAGATTGAATCGCCAGATATTCGTGTTTCTCATGTAATCAAAGGTAGGATCCCTGAAGCAATACAAAACCAGCCAATCAGTTATTAGAAAGTGATAAGACTATCTACTACGAAAGGTGCGCTTTGTTATTGAAGTTCCTACTATCTATGAGACAGTACACTTGTAACAGGCTAACCCTTACTATTGGTGGTGTAAGAGCTTATAACCACACCAATCTTTATTCAAAGAAGGGTGCGGAGCGGTTTAAAGTGTTTATTGGCTTTACTTAAGGTTTGCACAAATCTATGTGTATCTACAGACGGTTATCTTAGTTGCTTGGAAGTTACCAATACAAGGGATTTATATCAAGCGGTATTGGAAATGTTCCACAAATACGATGCAGCCAAACACATACATTTGATGCAGTCTTTAGGCAATACCAGTATGACGGAGCATCAGTTCTGCCAACTACTTGGAAGAATGAGACTTTATCAGTCATTACCGCAAGGCTATCAGAAAGATATACCTAAAATGTTGCTTACTGATACACAGGTTAACAATGTGTAAGGCTTATATCAATGACGAGAACTTTGGCAGCTTGGGAAATGATTTGTCTATGTGGAAGTTCTACAACTTGCTCACAGGTGATGACAAATACCAATGGTTTCTTAGTTAGTGGTATTTGAGAATACACAGGATTGTCAAATACTCAATATCTGAAACTATGAGGAGTTTGTTTTATCTACTTGCTGTGATTGCTACGTTCTTTGTAAGTGCTATTATATCCAGTTATGATAGTGGATATATTCTATTGATTGGCTATGACTGATGCTTACTAAGAGATTATAGTACTACTGAAAGGCATCTATATACTATACAGGGTACTCTTTCTCTATTATTAGCTGTGTAGTCAAACATCTCACTCCTGCTATTAGTGAATGTTTAGCTAGTAATCAGCAAGTTAGATATTCCAGTTTAAAAATTAATATTCACTTTTATTAGTTTCACTATAAAACCAGAACGTTATGTCACTTAAATATTCAAGTACAACAGCAGATTATCTGCAATGGGCAAAGCGATGAACTTAATAAAGAAAGTTGGCAAGGGATAGTAATTATAGATGTCACTTTATCGCTTTGTGGGTTGTTTACAGGCCCAGAATTTCTGATATTCTGCTTTAAGCGTGAACCAGATATTAGATGCAGAAGAACTTTACCATTATAGAGATTAAGACAAGGAAAAGCAAAGGACAATTAGGATCATTATGCAGCCACAGCAGCATATCAGAGATTGTTGCGAGCATATAAACTGTGCTGGGCATAAATGCAATTCTGTATTGATAAGTCGAAGCGACAGTGTAATACAGTTCAGAGAATCAATGTCATGCTGAAAGAGATTAAGAAAACAGGCTACAAAAGGGCAATTTTTCGTGTCATTCTTAGAAAGACCTTTGGCAGACAGGTTTATAATATGAACAGTGATAATTCAGAGCTTGCACTTGTCAAGCTCATGGAGCTATTCAATCATTCCAGTGTATCAATTACTAAAGATACTTGGGATTAAGACAGGAAGAAACTACTACACTTCGCGATTGTCTTAGTTTTTAACACACAGGTTTAGTTATAATACAAACGCTTTCGTATACAGCTCGTTCCAGTAATGGAATAACATATTTGCTTAACGAAAGTTAAGTTTTGCATTATCCTTGTTCCAGAATTTCGCCAAAATTTACACTACGAGGATATGCACAACTCTTAAAATCTTTGGGCAAACAAACTAAGTAATTATTATTTGTGACAAAGTATTATAGCAACCAATTATATGCTATCAGTTCTCTAGTACTTTAAATACTATGATTAACAACTTCCTTGGGGAGAATTGGGAAGTATAAATCAATATCTATAAAAAGCAGACATACTACTTATTTACCTATTCAGTTCTATTATCAGATACTAGAACGAGATTCAGCAAATAGCAAAATTAATTTTATAGTAGGATTATTTAGGTTGTATACTTCAATAAAACTGAATTAGCATATATCATATTAATATGGATAACTTTGATAATCAAGGATGTGGTTTATCTACAATATTGGCAGGAATTATTTTTTGCTATCCTTTATTTATTAGAGCATGTAATCACTTGTTTAATTAATTACATATAATACATCAAATATATGGGTTGGATTAGATTTATTCTTGTAGTAACTTTTTTGGGGTTGTTTACTGTTGTTAATGGGATATATAATGAAAATTCTCTTCTTGCTTGACTAATTGGTCATGCAAATTTTTTCAATAAATAGTAATAAAACAGAACTCAACCAATAGATGAATGAACAAGAAATTACTTTCAACAAAAGAAAGAACTGAAATAGTAATAGCCTCCAATGTGGAAAATGGTGATATTCCATTTGGAATCTATTCTATTAATGTAAGAGCATTTGTTAATTGTAAGCAGAAATGACTAGGTATACATATACCAGATTCTGTACAAAAAATAACATTACGCATTTGATAATTGCCTTGACTAACAGAAGTAATAATACCTCATAGTGTAATTTATATTGGACAAGGAGCATTTATACAGAAATAAGCGATTATCTTTTATGCTTCTGACTAATAGAATTTACTATATCAAATCGAATCAATGCAATAGGTAATAACGCTTTGCGCACACTCAACTATCATCAATTACAATCCCTTCTAATGTAACTAGTATTGGTGATGAACTTTTTTGGATGTAGCAAGTTAACGACTGTTGCCCTTCCTTATGAAATAAAAGTAATACCCAAAGGTTGCTTTCAATATTGTGAATCATTGAAGAAGTACCTTTAAAATTTCCTCATAAACTTGTTAAAACAGGAGGAGCTTATTCATTTTAATAACTGCAAGTCCCTTAGTATCTGTAGATATCTAACAGTGTAGAGGAAATAGGTGAAGAAGCGTTTAGTGAAATGCAGCAAATTGCAATCATTATATATAGGAGAAAATGTAAATATATTGAAATAACGCTTTTTCACGATGTATATCTTTAGTGCAAGTCCATTTAAAAGGTAAATACCCCCAAAGGTTAGTGAAGAATTAGCAAATAGTCAATATACATCTATTATAGAAAATAAAAAGATATTTTCTATTTTACAGTGGCTTTGCTGTGTTTTGTTCCTAAAGGTGCTTAGAAATATACCATAATGACAAATACTGGAGAAATCATGCCATAATCGAAGAGGGGTGGCTATAATAATTTCATATGTATACTAGAAGTCATTTATTATTACTACCGTTTATTGCTCTGTTGAATGCGTCTTGCCAAATATAAACAACTAAGTAGCACCAATTTCTACTATAGATAGTACATTACAAACTAATGCTACTGCCATATTGGAAGCAAGTTATCAGAGATAAATGCCCAATCTGGGCAAGTTATAGTAATGGAAGTTCAATCAGGGCAAATAAAGGCTTTAGTTGGACTTACTAGGAAAGACAGTGTGAACTACCAACCATGCGAGAACTTCTCTGTATGGCAGTCTACTGGCTTGATGCACCCAATATCGCTATTGACAGCTTTAGAAACTGGCAAGGTGAAGTTGAGTGATAAGGTTGATACTGGAAATGGTATCTGCCAAGTTCATGACAGAGAACTTAAAGACCATATTATGGCATAGAAGGTGGATATGGTGAGCTTACTGGCAGTACAAGGATTGGCAGCTGGTTCCAATGTTGTTGCACTTATAAGGCAATTGAAAGGCTTTTGGTGATAATCCTCAAACCTTTTCGATTTACTTGCTAATATGAGTTATGGCAAAGCCAGATAGTATCAATGGGTTGTCAGTCTACAACCTTACAGATTACAGAAAAAATATCACTTGGAACTGTTATGGGATATGAACAGCTTATTTCACCTATTCAAGTCCTTGCACCTTCTATAATGCTATCGCCAATAATGGGAAGAATGATACAGCCTCAACTATACAAGGACAGTGTAGTAGTTATTAATCCACAAATAACCAAGTAGGGCTATTGATAGTTTGAAAAGCTCTAGTATTTAATGTTACTGACGGATTAACTATCAGCCTGCCAAAGTCTGATAAGGTACTAGTTGTAGTATGCAGGGATAAAATGTCTCAATGTAGTACTATGTATTGGAGATGGAGTTCATTGTGAACATTATCGACCAACCGATGATAGTCCTTGTCCTAATTATATATTTGATACTTCAAGTACGGAACAAGGTACTATTAAATATGAAGTTAAGAAAGCTTTGTATCGATATATTATGCGAATTGCTATAGCCCTTATACTTCTTCCTCTTATTGGAGCAGTAACTTTTTAAGACTTATATATTTATAATTTTTATCTAGTTTTTTTCGTTCTCTCTATTTAGTAATTGCACACTTTGATAGTATATTGGCGATTTGTTAAGGGGAAATTATGGAATAGAAAGATAAAACATCATAAAACAAGGAACTTACAAAGGCACAAGAATTAATTAAATTTGAAGAAACTGTTTATCGCATAATTTCTAAACAAATAGAATATGGAAGGTTGATAGTTTTAGGCTTAATACTAATAGTTATCGCCTATTTCTTTGGCAGGATTGGATTTGCATTTGAGGAAGATAAGGAACAGTCTGAATATGCAAAAACAAATGACGCTATTGATAAAGCAATTGATGCAGAAGATAACAAGACACGAAATCTAGTTATCAGTACGCTGAAGGAGATTGTTTGTCAACCAGAAGTTGATGATGAAGATAGAATCTGTTTTAAATACCAAGGTGAGGAGTTTTTTATAGATGCAGATAACAATTATCAGTTTGTCACTCTCTGGGACACTTGGTGGCTATGTGTAGATTTGGATAATGCCAATGTTGAGAATTTAAAGGAAGCAATAAACTTGAATAATATAAATACTATTGTTTCCACTGTCTATTCCATTGATGAAGATAATAACCAGATGGGAATACATTGCAAGGCAATAATGTATTTACCTCCTTCAATAACAAACAGAGGAGATTATTTGAAAACAATACTCACGATTGTTTCAAAGGCTCATGATTTACTAAAAGAACGATTTATACGTCTTAATTTCAAAAACAAGAGAAACATGAAGCCAAAAGGGTAGTCATAAAAGGATTTAATTAATAATATCATGAAGAAGTTTTTTTAGTTCTATATTTAATACTTCTCCCCAAGTAAAGAATATCTCAAAAGATAAGGAAGAAGATGATTTGGTTGATAGATTAGAGAATGAAACGTATCTGTCAAATGAATTTAGGTTTCAACACCAAAATGAAAAGTATCAATTACGTGCCACTCCTAATGAGAAAGTGACTTTAGGCGTATTACTTAATAGGACTTTGGATATAAGGCAAGAAGAAGTTTCTGATTTATATATTGTTACAGATAACATACGTGAGAAAAAAGGAAGGCTTATTGTTGACAGAAATGAAATCTGGAACTTTGATTTATGTAATGCAGTCCTTATCAAACATGATAATGGAGATATAGGCTATAGATTTAGTGAAAATGTTGTCTTGTCTATTTCCTATAGAAAGGTTATGCCAAACAGGAAGATGATGATAAATCTATTGGCAGAGTGAATGACACTATCATTGTACATTTAAGAGGATGTGGCGGTGGAAAAGAGACATGGTTTATTCGTGCATCTATTATGCTGCCAATATTTAGCCATGAAGGAGATAAAACATATACTAGAACTGCGAATCAACCTCAAACATTAAGTGTTTTGTTTGCCTATGACAATACAAGTCCAGAACAAAGAATAGAGGAGTATAAAGTTATTCATGATAGAACAATTGAAAAATTTCAATGGAGAGGAATTAGAGTTTAACAAATACTGCATTATATCACATACCCACAATTGGAAAGGATTTATTTTCAAAATGAAGTTTTAAAGAAAATAGATATTGGGATGCAATTGTATGGTTTGGAGAATGTATACCATGCTTGCGAAAGTTGGCTAAGGAGCGATATTATAGATGAGGATAAAAGGATGTTTTACCAAACCTGTTACATTATAGGATATTGCTATGCAGAAATGTGTTTATGTGAAGCCCTTTTTTATCTGGAAATAGTTCGTCCGTTAAATAACATTACATACAACATTGAATACATAAACTGTTTAGCAAACAGTAGAGGATATAAGGGCAATTTATAATTATTCATGGTGAACTTAATCAATTGGCACAATTAAAAGAAAATGATTACGGATAGTGTTATATATTATCACAATTTTTTGCGTAGGAGAAAGGCATACACCTTTGTTGACATGGGACGGCTGGATGATGCAGAGGGAAGCGTTTAAGGAAATGTTGGATGAAGATGCAAATAAGGAATATGCCAAAGGCGAACTGGAATATATTCAAGAACTGAAAAAGCGAAAGAGCACTGAAATTTAAATATACTGATATCAGTAGAGAGTAACCTCTTAATAGGTGGTGGACAGATGGTGATGTATTTAAGAAGATTATTTTTATACAACAATCAACATTCTGATAACAACGATAAATGAATGAAAGGGGAAACGGTAATCATGTTAAAATTACAAGAGAATAAAAAGTTGCTTATTGATATATTGAAAAAAATAGGCTATGAACCAGAAAATAGACGAAACAACTGGAAAAATAAAATTTATAACTCGTTATCAAGATTGTATCTATATTGATAGTGACGATAAATTCCATTTATTGTTATTTGGGATATAAATTGGGCAAAATAGAGAAGTTTAGACAAACCCTAATATTATTAGGAATAATAGAAACTATAAATCAAACCAATATCCATGGTATAGCAACAATATTTTATTCTATTGATGAAACAGAGAGGGTGCTTAGATTAAACTCCAAACATGAAATTCCATTCATAGTGGAAATTCCTCATATAGAAAGATTATCTTTATACCAACATAGGTTGTTCTTATAGTGCACGTGAAGATTTCTTTAACAAGTTGGAATATCAGAATATCCATTTGAAAAATCTAAAGAAAGACTAATACCAAATAGGTTGGAATATGCTTCACAAAGCACCTCTAATTAAAAGATGGTTATATATTGGAGCAGATTTAATCATTCATATTAATTTAATAATCAGAAAAATGAGAATATGAAAAACAATATTCTGGATAGGTGCAATAGCAGGAGATATAATAGGTTCTGTTTATGAATTTCGTTCAATAAAAACTACAGACTTTGAGCTATTTTTTGACTATTCCACTTTTACAGATGACACTGTTATGACTGTTGCAAATGCAGATTGGTTATTAACAGGTGATAGTCTTTTTAGGAATAATGCAAGACTATGGACATAGTTATCAAGCTTAATTATGGCGTTGGTTTCAATCATGGTTAAGAGAAGAAAAATCTCAACCATACGGCAGTTGGGGAAATGGTTCTTGCCATGAGAGTTAGTCCCATAGGTTGGGCTTTTGATACTTTAGAGGAGACATTAGAAGCTGCCAAACAAAAAGCGCAGAAGTCAAGCACATAATCATCCAGAAGGAATAAAAGGAGCACAGGCTACAGCAGCCTGTATTTACTTGGCTCGTACAGGAAAAACAAAGCAGGAGATTAAAGAATACATTGAAACAACTTTTTGACTATAATCTTAGTAGAACTTGTGAGGAAATAAGACCGAACTATGAAAGCAATCCAAGTTGTCGAAGGTACAGTTCCAGAATCCATTATTGCTTTCTTGAAAGTACGGATTATGAAAGCGCTATCCGTCTTACTATGGTCTTTAGGTGCAGATGCTATTAAACAGCTTATTTACAGGTGGAATAGCGGTGCTATTTAAAGAGATTCAATATATCATAGAAGTTGAGTCATAAAAAGCGTCAGATTTAATTTATTAACATAATGCGCAATTTATGGGTGCCCATTGAAAAATAAAACCAAAGAATTGCCTGGTGGGAGCAATTGGTGATGCTTTTAGGATTAGAGCTGAATTTATGACTAAAGCGGAAACAGCGAAATACTCAATTCTAATGGCTGGCATTATCACTCATATAGAGAGATTATCACCGTCTTCGTTGGCGGAAAGGTGACTGAACTGATGATACGGAGATATGAATTGTGACAGACTAATAGGAGTTATGTAACGAGATATATCAATGCTCTCCTGAATGGATATATGACCACTGGTAAGATAGTTGGCAAACCAGTAAAACTGGGCAAGCCTGTATGTAAGGATTTTGTAATTGATGAGCCTAAAAAGAACAAGATAAGTAATCTTAATAATAGTCATTAACAATGAAAATTATATTTGACTGATTATGATGGATACCGCTTATTATGATATGGTTCTTGTTAGTAAAGGCTTGGTGGAGGTGGATGAGCAATATTTGACCCCGCATGTATTAAGAATCTGGAAACTATAATCAAGAGTACCAAAGCGGATATTGTTATAACTTCTTCTTGAAATACCTGATGTCTTATGAGGATTTCTTAGAAATGTGGAATGCGAAAATCTGCCAGGCTTTGTAACAGATACCACCCCCAATGTCAGTAAACACCGTGGAGATGAGATAGACGCATGGATTAGAGAATGTAAAACTGAATGTGAATATGTTATTATTGATGACCTTGATGCGAGTAATTTCAATGAGCGTCATTTGCCGTATTTAATTACGGTAAATCCTTATAATGGATTGGATGAGATTGCCGTAAACGGGCTATTGAATATTAGGTATGGATGTTAGCTAAAGAATAGAGCATTGAAGTGACAACATTTGATTTTACTGTATGGCTTAAATGTGAGAATGGAGGTAAAATTATGAACATTGAAAGAGTAAAATGGAGCTATCTTAATATTAAGAAGCAAAAGTTAGAGTATAAGGAGGAGTTGAAACATATTAATGACCCTATAAACGGAGTTTGTAATCCTAAAAAGGAATTCCCAAACAGCTAAAGGATAATAAAGAACCAGATTTCTTTCTCCTAATGCTCCAATTAAATATGCAACGGCAGGAGGAAGAGGAGTAATGATAGGTTGCGGAATTATGATAGTCTTATATGTCATAGGCGTAATTATAGGACTATGCTTGGGATATGGATTGGAGCAGCCTTCTTCTGCCTTTCCTGCCATTTTATCGTAATTGATTTATTGGCTACATTTGGGAGATGTTTAAGAGTTCTATAATCTAGGATATGATGAGAAAGAAACGTAGATATAAATCAAGAACAGGCAGCATTTGAAACAATTCACTTGTTGCCTTTTTAGTTCACTTCCTTCTCTCTTCTTAACCAGTCTATGCTATTCTTATACAAAGATATACATTCTGGATTATTGGAATATATGTGCGTATATCTTCAAAAGATTTGATTTGAGGTAGCAAGCAAAGCCAATTCTTGTAACTGATTCATACAGATATTTATGATTTTATTTTTTGTACCTGTGAGATATGATGAAACTAAGTCATTGATAAGGTGTTAAGTGAAATTTCATTTACTGCCTTATTTTTTATCTAATTCTTTCTATCTTTTAAGGCATAATTTAAAGATTAGAGATATGGAAGATATAAAGCCAATAGATAAGTTTACATTAGACAAATATGTAAGAGAAGAAGATGACTTGCTAGAATATGTAGAAATGTTGGGTTGTAAATGTCACGCCCTGACTATGATTTCATAAGGGTTAAAAAGGAGATAGAGGATAGAACAGAGACAAATGAAACAGAAGTAACAACAGAACAACAAGCAACAGAACAACAAAGCAGCAGAAGAAGAAGAAGAAACAAAGTACGTATTCATGGAATTTTAACTGTAACACAAGAATTTAAAAACGGTACAATGCAAAAGTGCTTAATACTCGCTATACATTTGAGAAATATATACAGTATAAGGATATACAAAATACTTTGGAAGCACTAAATATAGATAGAAAAATTCTGGTATCTATTATTGTTTGTTTCTGATTACATTTATGAAGTTGTTTGGAAGGAATTAAAGGTTAAAGAAACTTCAAGAGTATTAGTGGAGAAACTCATGCAACAGCTTGGGAAGAATATTGGTAATAGTGGCTGTATATTATCTTTTATAAAACCAATGACACTAACATTAAAATTACAGGAAAAACATCGCTCTATAGAAATCGACGACCCTATATCATTAGCTTACATTTATCTTGTATATGAAGTTGGGAAGGACTATTTCAGTAATGATAAACCAACAAGATTTGATACACAAAGGAATAGATAGAAAAGGCAAAAGACACAGAATATAAAACTATTCTAGTAGCAATGTTCTATAAATTATTGAAGAGTTTCTTTAAACTATTGCCCAAAACAAATACAAGTAAAATCTGCAAAAGCATATAGTACAGTTTCTTTGAATAAGACACTATTAATTTCAAAGACTTGTTTATTTGACTAACCTATCAAAAGACAAACGGTATACAGGAGTTGATGAGAAAAATAGCAAGCTGTGTCCTAACTTCATAAAAGACCAAGATAAAATCTTACAAAGATTATGAAATTCTTAGAGCTAACAAATTTTATAAATGATTCATCAAGGGAGGGGTAAATTTATTGGAGGCTGTTTTACCCCTCTTACCACCTCTCAAAACATTGCCTTTATTCATAATTTCCATTGTAATTTTGCCACCAGAAAGAACGAAAGTAGATAATGTTTCTACTGGGCAGTCTCATTTTTAATAATGAATAAAAAAATGAATTAGCACTCAAAGTTTTAACGATTGGCGAGGGTGCTAAATAAGGAATCAAGATGGCTGGACTATCAGGTAATCGTAACTTTACGACGAAAGATTGGTTAAAGCCAAAATGAAGTCCATGAAGGCAAATGGAATGTTAGTTCCCGCTATCATAGTGGATGCAAGAAAGTTATAGAAGCCGGATTGAGTGTAGATTTTGAAACAGGAGAAATGAGAAGTACAAAGGTGAGTTCTATCTTATCTATGCTTTGAATGAAGAAAAATTGCAGTCTCGAGAATGTTTTCAGAAATTAACGTCTGTACAAATCCTTGGAAAGGTGGTGATTTCACAAAAGGAGCTAAAATGGTATGTAAAGAACTTCCAGTATTAGACTTTCATAGGTTTATAGATGAAGGCTACCCGTTACTTCAACAGCTTCCAAAATGGCTGCTTTCAAAGCAAGACATTACTAAAAAAAGATTATGGCAGATGCAATGGCGGGTATGTTCACTCAAGAGGAATACGAAGAAACGAGGTGGGGCAAAGAAGTTAGTGTAGATTAACAGTCTGGTTGGCTTCTTTTCAAGTTTGAGTAAAGAAAGCAGAGCAAATAAGAGAAATGAGGACAGCCAATTGGAGATACAAAGAGACCATTATAAATCATATTCTCAACAATTTCTACAGGCAGTTCACACACAATCTCAAAGTGGCTACTACTGATGAGTAAAATTAAAGCCAGTTATCGAGGTGATAGCTGGCTTTTTATCTAAAAATATGGTGTCACATCTAAATGCGGACTAAAATTCTAATCTCAGAGTATGCCATGCAAATTAATCCTATCTTTGTGTCGTTCAAGCAAAACTTATTTAGGCAACGTTTAGAATGAAATTTATAAATCATTGAAGCACATACTTTTGAACAAAAGTAGTTCTTTTCCTTTAGTTATAAGCCAGACTTAAGGAAAATTTAACGTGAAGAGCAGAATGCAATCTTTTGTTTCTTTGGAGCAGGTATTGTTTTTCCTTCTTCGTTCCGCCGCGCCATCAAGTACGGGGCAGAAGGATGCGGCAAACGAAATACTCCGTACAGAAGTGCTGGGAGGTCGCCTGCAAAAAAAAGAAGGGGCTTTGCGTGGTGACTATCCGGATGCGCTGGCCGAAAAGGTTGTCTCATGTAAGGAACTTGGAGACAATACACTGAAAACTGCATGCAGGCGAGAGGGTGGATATGAACTATGCGCGATTTTCTTTGGTTGCGCGAGCGAATCCAGGTGGGTACACGATGAGGCGCTGACTCCACAGGCAATAGCCGTTCAGGAGGCCGAAAGAGAATGGTGGCATTACATTGGAAGGGAAATTGAAGACGGCAGCGAGTTTACTGTACGGGCACTCGATTTCCGCCGGTTGGAATTTGGTAATAAACCGACAGGTACACCGGATGCCAGCGTTACTTTCAATACATCTGCCCAGCCTATTTTCATAAGAACTTTCGATCTGGTAGCTTCATTCTTTTAAGGATTATCTGGAAAAGGCTATTCGCTTTATATCTGCAGTGACAGCATGAAGCAAGCAGATCGTATCAAAGCTATTTTTGAAGATCGGGGTGATAAGATTGAATTCTACTCCCGTAGAACGTACCATTCATGAAGGTTTTGCCGATAATAACACTTGCGGCTTTGTATCTTTACGGATCATCAATTATTCGATCGTTTTCATAAATATAATCTGAAGAGTGATAAAGCCCGTTCGGGGGAAAAGTGGCACTATCCTTGAAAGAACTGAATCAGTTTACTCCGGGAGATTATGTCGTACATACCGGATCATGGAGTAGGGCGTTTTCAGGGCTTGGTGCGTATTCCTAACGGAGTGATACGACACAAGAAGTGATGAAACTGGTCTATCAGAATGAAGACGTGGTGTTCGTCTCTATTCATTCCCTGCATAAAGTTTCCAAATATAAAGGTAAAGAACGGAGAAGCTCCGCGACTTAACAAACTGGGTACCGGTGCCTGGGAGAAACTGAAAGACCGTACGAAGAGTAAAATCAAGGACATTGCCCGCGATTTGATAAAATTGTATTCGCAGCGTCGTCAGGAAAAAGGTTTCTCTTACAGTCCCGATAGTTTCCTGCAGCGGGAACTGGAAGCTTCCTTTATCTATGAAGATACGCCCGACCAAAGTAAGGCAACGATGGAGGTGAAGGCCGATATGGAAAGTGACCGTCCGATGGATCGCTTGGTCTGCGGAGATGTAGGATTTGGAAAGACAGAAGTTGCGATTCCGTGCGGCTTTCAAAGCCGTTGCCGATAATAAACAAGTAGCCGTTCTGGTTCCGACAACAGTACTTGCTTACCAGCATTTTCAGACTTTCCGTGATCGTCTGAAAGATTTGCCTTGCAAGGTGGAATATTTAAGCCGCGCACGTACTGCCGCACAGACCAAAGCTGTATTGAAGGGATTGAAAGATGGAGATGTCGGTATTCTGATAGGTACCCACCGTATCTTGGGAAAAGATGTCCAGTTTAAAGACTTGGGATTGTTGATTGTGGACGAAGAACAGAAATTCGGTGTCTCTGTCAAAGAAAAGCTGCGCCAGTTGAAAGTGAATGTGGATACACTGACTATGACTGCTACTCCAATTCCCCGTACCCTTCAATTTTCATTGATGGGTGCACGCGACTTGAGTGTGATTTTACTCCGCCACCCAACCGCTATCCGATTCAGACCGAAGTGCATACTTTTAATGAAGAAGTGATAACGGATGCCATCAATTTTGAGATGAGCCGCAACGGTCAAGTCTTCTTTGTCAATAACCGGATTGCGAACTTGCCGGAATTGAAAGCGATGATCGAACGTCATATCCCGGATTGCCGTGTAGCGATTGGACATGGACAGATGGAACCGACAGAGCTGGAGAAGATTATTCTGGATTTTGTCAACTACGACTATGATGTACTCTTGGCAACTACAATCATCGAAAGTGGTATTGATATTCCGAATGCCAACACTATCATTATCAATCAGGCGCAAAACTTTGGATTGAGTGATCTCCATCAGATGCGTGGACGGGTAGGACGTAGTAATAAAAAAGCTTTTTGTTATCTGCTGGCTCCTCCGTTAGGTAGTTTGACAGCCGAAGGAAGGCGACGTCTTCAAGCAATTGAAAACTTTAGTGATTTGGGAAGTGGCATTCATATCGCCATGCAGGATTTGGATATTCGTGGAGCCGGAAATCTGCTTGGAGCCGAACAAAGCGGATTTGTTGCCGATTTGGGATATGAGACATATCAGAAAATTCTTACTGAAGCTGTCCATGAGTTAAAGACAGACGAGTTTGCAGAACTGTATGCGGATGAAATCAAGGGCGAAGGACAAATTAGTGGAGAAGAGTTTGTAGACGAGTGTCAGGTAGAAAGCGACCTCGAACTATTGTTGCCTGCCAACTACGTAACAGGCAGCAGCGAACGTATGTTGCTCTATCGCGAACTGGATGGACTGACATTGGACAAAGATGTGGAAGCTTTCCGTGCTCGTCTGGAAGACCGCTTCGGACCGGTTCCCCGGGAAACGGAAGAACTACTCCGTATTGTGCCTCTACGCCGTCTTGCAGCCCGTTTGGGTGCAGAGAAAATCTTCCTGAAAGGTGGGCGGATGACCTTGTTTTTGTTTCCAATCCGGATAGTCCGTTCTATCAAAGTAAGGCTTTTGGTAAAGTGATAGACTATATGATGAAATATACTCGTCGTTGTGATTTGCGTGAACAGAACGGCAGACGGAGTATGCTGATTAAGGATGTTACTAATGTGGAAACGGCGGTCAGTGTGTTGCAGGAGATTGTAGGCTTTGCAATGATAAGTGGACTCTGATAATTGGTGTTTTTTAATGAGATTCAAAAGAATAAGTTTGTTTTATTACATAAGTCTGTTTATCTTTGAACTCATAATAATTTAGGTATTACAGATATGGCTGCAAAATATGAACCACAGGAAAATGAGATGCCGGAACAGGTTAATGAACCGATAGCTGCTTATCAAAGGACAGCTTCTGATATGAGTCTTTATATCCCTACGGAATATGAAAATGAGAGATTATCATGCGTTCGGAAAAGGATTATGAAGAAGGTCGGTTGTATACTCAAGAAGAGGTCGATAAGCAGGTGAAACAATGGCTAGATAACAGGTCATAGCGTACACCGCTTCCGATAAAGCTTTTCTTGATACCGGGAAGTGCGTCTACCGAATGGTAAATATCCAATAAAGGACGGTGATCCGTGTTCAAATTGGGACATACTTTGGGATGGATACATGACGGGCGTTTGCAGCGGCGGCATATTTTCTCTTCTTTACCGCGCATAGCGTACATGTTGGCGCTAGGTCCTCCCAAGTCGCTCAGATAGCCTTTGAAATCAGGCATTTCAGTTATGGCTCTCACTTCTCTTAAGATACTCTCCTTGCTTCGGCTTACAATGAATTTTCCCTGATGGGCGGAAATGGTACAAAAGGCGCATCCGCCAAAACAACCACGGTGCAGATTAACTGAGAATTTAATCATATCAAACGCCGGGATACGTTTTCCCTTATACTTGGGATGAGGCATACGCGTATACGGCAAATCAAAAGATACCGAAGAATAGCCGTGGACGTCCCAACTTTGAAGTCGCGCAGGTCGTCACGCCAGTCAGGTTGGGGAACGATGGCTATTTTCAAACCTTCCGCTTCGAGAATGCGTCCGATAACGGCAGCACCAAAAGAAGGATGATCCACATAAGCGTCAGCACTGAATAGAACGACATCCAATTCATTCCATCCGCGAAGTTCAACTTCTTTTTTGGTAGTGGGTAACCAGTCGGTCAATCGATATTCTTTCATGCTGCAAAGATACGGATAATAAAAAACATCCCAATGATTTTTTTATTCATTGAGAAGTTTAACTTCAATCATCAGGATGTTTTCTTCCAATCATTGGAGTATGTTTTCTTAAAACTTCCGTTGATTGTGAACTGTAATGTCATTTGTTCTCCGTCATAGATTTCACGGAAGCCGATACCTTGCTCGGACAGATATTCCTTTAGATCCTGAAACGCATCAGCATGGTTCATGATAATCTCTATTGTTTCACCCGGAGAGGCAGTGCACATCGCTTTTATTGCAGGAATCAGTTCGGACTGTACTGTTATTCCGCAGGTATCTAGACCGTAATCATTATTCCTCCTCTTCTTCCGCTTCCGGACTGGGAGAGCCAGGTAAGATAAAGCTTGATGAGCTGTTGCAAGCCGAATGCCTTCATATTATTGTGATAAATCACGTCGATACAAAGGTCCAGCAAGTCTTTACTGTCTTCCTCCTGACTGGCGATAAGGGAGCGGATATTTAGTTTCAACTTATCCAGAACTGCTTCATCTATAATACCGGTACTGTCGATAAGATGACGGAACAGAGCATATTTTTCAATCGTTCTCAAGTTTTCATTAGATACTTCTATGCTGCGTGTACCGCTGGGATTTGCTTGTATAGTATACATTGTTTTTTAGTTTTAAAGGTTATTATAGTACAAAGATAGAATTTAAAATGAGAAACGAATTAAAAAAAAGGATATTTTTTATTTTTGAGTAAAGAATCCCAAGATGCCTGCCATAATGGTTGCCCGGTCTGCTTCGGACTGGATACTTTCAAAAGGAAAGCCCAATACAAAAGTACGGTAGTTTCCTTTGTAGGCAATACCTGCACTCTGATTGCCGGGTGCATACGTAAATACGGGGAAGGCAGTATCTACGGGAACAATACAATCGGCAGCAGGTACAGCATAGGACTGCTTTCATTAGGCAGACGTGGGATTGTAATAGTACGGCCCAATCCTTTAATCTGATTCGAACTCTTATCTGTCAGGCTACCTTGATAACCATATTTCAGTATTTTCTCTGTAAACTCCCGGTTTCCTTGTGTTCCACTCATATCACTTCCTACATAAGCACCACTGACAAACAGGTTACCTCCCGCTTGGCAATAACTGGTCATAATCCGTTGCATAGCCGAAGAGAATGTCTTGTAATATGCTTTATTTGCAGGATCTTCTTTTCCAGTCCCAAAATATAATCTACCACCGGATAATCTTCTAATGTAACCAATCCGTTCTCTACTGCTTCGTCGCTGCATGATACGAAACTATATTTTCCGGCTGCCTGAATTGCTTTTCCGTGAATAAAAGGATAGTCGAACGTGTTTCCTGCAATTTTCATTCCTTCTAATTCGTTTCCGCTATGTCCCAGACTTCCTTTTCCTTCTTTACCGGCTTGTGTACGGTCGAAGCCGGTTTGTGCTCCGCAAAATGAAATATTCGATATATACGGAACGCCGGGATCTTGCATTAGATCGAATCCAGCTTTATCAGAAGTGTTAACGACCGCCGGACCGCTGATTCTGTCAAAGCCATTGATGATGATTACTTTTCCCTGTTCACGTTTTGCCTTATAGGCAGAAAGGATTTCAGAAGGAAAACTTTCTCCTCCCCGGTTTACAGCAGTTACTTTGAATGAATAAACAAGTCCCGGTTCTATCTTAACGGTGTGGGACGTTTTGCTGACTAAAGTGCCATTGTCAAAACCTCCATAACCGATGCGGGTATATACAATGTATTCCCGTGGTCGTGCAGTCGGTTCTTGCGGATCGTCTTCGCCTTTCCATGAAAGTTCTAATATATTCTTTTTCTTTCCGAATTGAATGGCGAAATTGCTCACAGGCAGAGGCTGAACAATGTATTCTTTATCGTGCTGGTTGGTAATGAACTGCAAAATACCTTTGTAAATAGCACGCCCCACTGTAAACTTGAAGTTCGGATCATGTCCTAACTGCATATCTGCGAAGTTCTGGTGGGAGAGTAATTCAATAATCGTAGAAGGTGTAGCCGGAAGACGGGTTTCGCTGTAATTGCGGTTCCACAGGCTGCGGCGTGTCCACGGCAAGCTGTAGCTTGAATAAATATCTTTCTGAATCTGTGTCAGCAGAATGTCTGCCAGATCACGTGAGGCATACCGGTCTGTTCCTGCATTCAGTTTGCCATTATTGAAATCGGTGGTGTAAATGCCGAGTGATCCGATCAGTTCGTCTGTTTTGCTACATCCGGCGTCACTGTGCAATGCCATCGTCATTTCCAAAGGTACGCCCAGACCCGACTGTTGTGGGTTATAGACGGAACTGCCCGATAAATAATTGATAACGTTAGAGCGTGTGTTGATATCGTCTGTATAGTCGTTTTCACCTTTTCGTCCGGCATATACTTCGTATGGCATTCCCGCCCATTGAGCAGAGTAGCGTGCTCCTTCCAAGTAACGCGGTAGCCCGCTGATTTTTCCTCCACGGGCAATGTTTCCCATTCCCCCTCCAAAACGTACTGCATCGGCGCATACAACCCCATGTTCGCTGCTCTCGTTACTAAGTACCACCATGCCGTAGTCGTTGCTCCCTTTATCGAATTACAAAAGTTCCGAGGTAAACCCATGTGCCTCCACCTATTTTCTGATTAACTTTAAATTCGGTTACTCCTCCGTTATGGAATACCAGATATTTGGCGTCGCTCACACTGTTGGGCAATGTTTGGTAGGAAACATAAACTGCATATTGCCTGTTGCCGGTAGAGTAGGCACCCATTCGGCAAATACCTGGTCTTTTTCTTCTTTTTTTTCTCTCTGTCGGAATAAAACGACAGGTTCCGTCAGTGAAAGGATTTTCTCCATCTTTATAGATTGTTTTTCTGAGCAAATCCTCTTACCGGAGCATTTGCCCAATTAATCTTTTTACCCCCATTTCCAAATAAAGGGAAGCATTGGGGGTATCATTATCTACAATGATTTCATTCTTTTGTGTATCTCGTTCACGGGGAGTATACACTATGGCTCCTGCATTTTCCAGCATTGGAATTACATAAGGAAGGACAAAAGATTGAGTGAACATGTCTTCTGTGGTGCAGAATAATCGGGGACGTTGCCATCCCCATTCGTTTTTATCATTTTTGAAATAGTTGCCGTGGCTTTGCCAGATTGCAATGTGGCGGTCTTGTAGTCCGCGTGAGATTTCATTAGGACGTGAAGTGTTTTTCACCCAGGGAGCTCCTCTATAATCTACATTTAAGGATAACCGCTCCTTATCCTTTTTCTTATTCCGGTAGAAATTAGGTACCAAATCTTCAATGGGTTTCCCATCCGCATAAATGGTGAGTTGGTAATAATGAACGGGACCCGGAAGCAATTCTTTAACTTGATTATAAATGTTTTCTACAGTTTCCGGACGGAAAGGCTGGTAGGCGAAACTCTCCGATGCATAGATTGCAATCGTCTTACGGTCGTAATTAATATCGAAGCTATTCAGTTTAGGAGTGCTGATTTTGGCTGTTGCGGTATATTGGTTGAAGTAATCCGTCAGCCGCTCTTTTACATTTCTTTCAATATCCTGCGCAAAAAGAAAAGTTGCACAGAATGTAAGGCCTAGAAAAAATACTATTATTTTCTTCATACTTGTTGCTTTTTTGCTAAATGCAGATTATCACGGATTATCGCAGATTGTTTTATTCTATTTTTCTTTGCGAAAATCTGCGTTAATCCGCGTTTAATTCTCCCCGCAAAAATAAACAAAAAAGAGCGAGAAGTATCGAAACTTCCCACTCTTCTTTCATTGTTTTATATTCTCTTAATTAAGAATGATTACTCTTATAATGGAACATATTCTACAAATGCTTCCATTGCTTCGTAAGAAGCCAATCCCAATTGGTCGTACAAAGTAGCTGTACCACGGTTACGATCCTCGCTACGTTGCCAGAACAAACGTTCGTCGTTACCCAGGAACGGAGCACTTTCCATTTGCGACTGATGTTTCAGGATAGAGTTACGTTTTGCACGAAGTTCTTCCGGACTGATAGGCACTGCCATTTCAATATTCTCGATTTCCCATTCAGCCCACGCACCACGGTACATCCAGATACGACAGTCTTTTAGCCATTTGGCACCTTCTTCTTTTTCAAGATCGACAGCAGCAAATACAGCGTCTGTACATACACGGTGAGTTCCATGTGGGTCGGCTAAGTCACCAGCAACAAAAATCTGGTGAGGTTTTATTTCACGGAGCAAGTTGCGTACAATTTCTACGTCTGCTTCACTGATTGGGTTTTTCTGAATCTTACCTGTTTCATAGAATGGCAGATCGAGGAAATGGCAGTGATCCAACGGGATATTATTATAAGTACATGCCGTACGCGCTTCACCGCGGCGAATCAGTCCTTTGATAGTCAGGATGTCGCGGGTGTCCATATCACCGTCTTTCTTCTCCTTCAGGAAATTGCGTATTTCTATATATTTTCATTGATAACCAAATCTTCGCTATTATTGAAGATCTGGTTGAAACCATTGATGAAATGCAGGAAGCGGATTACTTCTTCGTCACCTACGGCAATGTTACCGGAAGTTTCGTAAGCCACGTGTACGTCATGCTTTTGTTCTACCAAACGGCGAAGCGTACCACCCATTGAAATAACATCATCATCCGGATGCGGAGAGAAGATGACCACACGTTTCGGATACGGTTTTGCGCGTTCCGGACGATAGGTATCATCAGCATTAGGCTTACCGCCCGGCCATCCGGTAATAGTGTGCTGCAAATCATTGAAGATTTTGATATTTACATTGTACGCAGAACCGTAAAGTGCCAGAAGTTCACTCAAACCGTTTTCGTTATAGTCTTTATTTGTCAACTTCAAAATCGGTTTGCCGGTCAACTGACACAACCAAACGATTGCACTGCGGATTAATTTATCATTCCATTCGCAAGAAGTGACTAACCATGGACGTTGGATACGTGTCAGGTTCATAGCGGCTGAAAGATCAAGAGCTACATGTGCATTATTGTGAGTTTGCAGATAAGAAGCAGGAATTGTGTCAGTGATCGGACCTTCCACACACTCTTTAATCATAGCTGCTTTGTTTTCACCCCATGCAAGCAGATAAACTTTCTTTGCGCCAAGAATAGTAGCTACTCCCATTGTAATGGAGCTGATCGGCGTATTATCCAGCGTTCCGAAAATCTTGGATGCCTCGTTTCGTGATGCATTATCTAACAAAATCAGACGAGTGGTAGAATTCAGTCGGGGAACCCGGTTCGTTGAACGCAATGTTACCTACACGACCAATCCCTAACAAAGCAATATCAATACCTCCGAAACTTTCGATGCGTTGCTCGTACAGGCGGCAATATTCGAAGATGGTATCTTTGGCAATGCTTCCATCGGGAGTGAATATATTCTGCTTGTCAATGTCGATGTGATCCAGCAGCATACTCTTCAAAGCATTGAAGTTACTGTTGATTGCATCGGGAGATAACGGATAATACTCATACATATTAAATACGATCACATTGCGGAAGCTAAGTCCCTCTTCCTTATGCATACGGATAAGCTCGGTATATACGTGGCTGGGTGAATCTCCTCCAGGAAGAGCCAATACACAGAAACGTCCTGCCTTTTTGTTTTTCGCGGATGGTTTGTGCTATTTCGCGCGCAATATAGTTAGCACCTTCTTCTACGGATTCGTAGATGTCCGTAGGGATTTTCTCGAGTCTTGTCAAGACTGATTTTTCAAATGCATTCTCCGGTCTGTAGTATCTGGGGGAGACCCGGTGGAGACTGATTTGAGAACTAAGATTTGTTTTCATAAAGTTGTTAATTAAGTTATGTAAGATTAGCGTCCTTACGACTGTATTTTCACGACAAAGATACAAAAGAAGTCTATATAATTAACTACCGAGTTCTAGGTATTGTTGCTACATGAATCTGTTTTTAACATTTGTTATTTGGCAAATGTTATAGATGGAATTCGTCTGCATCTTTCCATACCGGGAACTGCTCTCTGAATTGGTGGAGAGCAGTGAGATTTACACTGACAGTCGTTATTCCTTCCTTTCCATCTGGAAATGAGCCGATTTCTTCTCCGAAAGCGGAGTAGACTTTACTTCCTCCATTATATGAAAGTTGGTACCCGTCTGTACCTACTCTGTTGACACCGCATACATAGCATTGATTTTCTAAAGCGCGTGCCCGGAGTAGAGTATCCCAAACCAGACGGCGGGGGGATAGGCCAGTTGGCTACATATATTAAAAAGGTCGTACTCGTTGCCTACGTTTCGGCTCCATACAGGGAAACGAAGGTCATAGCAAAACCAGCAGGCAGATATTCCATCCGTGATAGGGGATGATGAGTCGTTTATCACCGGCCGAAAAATGTTCGGCTTCCCGTCCCATACGAAACAGATGTCGTTTGTCATAATAGAACTCTTCTCCTTCCGGTGTCAGAAAGAACGCACGGTTATAAAACTGTTCGTTCTCTGTTGCTATATAGCTTCCGCAAATGGCTAGCTGGAATTTGGCGGCCCATTGTTTGAGTGTTGTAATGGTTTCCCGGAATTTGGCTCTGCCAGTATTTTACTCTGCATACTGAATCCGGTAGAAAACATCTCCGGTAAAACAACAATCTCCGTTATTCCACGAAGACTTTGCAGCTTTTTCGTGGAGCAAACGGAGATTTTCTTGTTTATTTTCCCCAAACAATATCGGTTTGTATGATAGAAATACGGATAGACTCCATGATAACTAAGTATTAAGTAATAAGTATTAAGTATTAAGCCGTGCGGATAAGTATATCAAAAGCTACGATTAATACCTAATACTTAAATCATATTTCTCCAAGAGCAAAATTCTCCGGATGTTTTCCTTTGAAATCCTTGAAGTAAAGTTTGATTTCTCTCATGTCCTTATTAATATCTCCTGACGGCATGATAGCTTTCGTTGCCGAAATCGTTTTCTTGCTGTAATCAATACCAATCAGAACGATCGGAACCTGGGCTTTCAAGGCTATAAAATAAAAGCCTTTTTCCAGTTTGGATTCGCTTTGGGTTCCTTCGGGAGTGATAGCCAAATTAAACTTTTTATATTCGGCAAAATTATGAACCATCTGATCTACTAGCGAAGTTTTTCGACTGCGGTCGACGGGAATTCCGCCAACTGCTTTGAAAAAAATCCAAGCGGAAAGAGAAAACCATTCTTTTTCATCATGAAACTTGTCTTACGGCCTATAGCACCATAAAATAGTTTTCCAATAAATAAATCAAGGTTTGTTGTGTGTGGAGCGGCACATATCACGCATTTATCATAATTAGGCACCGTAACGTTTGTCTTCCACCCTAACAGGCGGTAATAGATAAAGCTATAAATTGCTTTTTTTCATTCTGTTTTTAGTTCAATTTCCCTATAGCTTCAATAATCTCGTTTACCTTTGCATTAAAATCAGCACGGAATTTTTATAAAAACCTTCACGTTGCCCGGTTCTGTGTGGCTGATGCGAGTGACAAACTCATCCTGCATCTTCAGTACCTCTGCCATCAGTTCATCTGCTTTCACCTTGTCTGTGCCAGGGATGAACATACTGTTGATTAAACACTCGGTGAATAATTCTCCTGCGATATAGTTTACGTTCTTTTGAGTTCTCTTCTACTTGCCATAATCTTTACATTTAATGGTGAATAATAAAAAATACTTGCGGTAAAGATAGGCACTTTCTTTGATTTGGCCGAATTATACAAGGAAAAATAAAATAAGGGAGTTTTTAATATCTTTTTTTATATGTATATAATGTGGTATTAAATCAAAGTATGGGATATATGATATGAATTAAAATTAAACGTTATTGAATGGAATATGTCCTGATATTATAAAATGGCATGAAAATGTGGAGAACTTTATTTATTTCTATTCCTTTTGACAGATTATTGAACCTTTGGAATAGATAAAAGGAGTAATTTTACGGTATTCTTAATCTAGGTAATAAGCAGACAAATTTTTATCTAAATAAATTAAAGGGAAGACAATGAATTTAAGTTTTTGATGGAGAAGAGGCATTCTATTTTTATATCTATGATATTGCTTTTGGACGTAATATTTTTTAGTTTGGTGAGTCAGAGCAGTTGTGCGCAAAATCAGGAGAAAATAATATGTAATGGTATTCCTTGGTTTGATGATCAGGGAAAAATTGTAAATGCTCATGGAGCATGTATTGTGGAAGATGCCGGACGGTATTATTTATTCGGGGAATACCGTTCGGATGAAACGAATTCTTTTGTTGGTTTTAGTTGCTATTCGTCCGACGATTTATCTAATTGGAAATTTGAACGTATCGTGCTTCCAATACAAAAAGAGGGATTGTTAGGTCCTAATAGGATTGGTGAACGTGTGAAGGTCATGAAGTGCCCTTCTACTGGAGAATATGTGATGTATATGCATACCGATGATACGAAATACTGTGATCCTTGTATCGGGTATGCCACTAGTAAAACTATTAATGGTGAGTACATATTCCAAGGACCTTTTAAAATAGGGAATGAACCTATCCGAATGTGGGATATGGGAACTTTTCAGGATACCGATGGGACAGGCTATTTGCTGATTCATGAAGGAGATATCTATCGTCTTAGCGAGGATTATCATTCTGCAGAAAAGACTCGTGAAGAATATGGCGCCTGGTGGCGAGTCGCCTGCGCCATGTTTAAAAGGAGGGCATTTATTATTTTTTTGTTTTCAAATAAGACAAGTTGGGAAAAGAATGATAATTATTATTTCACAGCTCCGGCAGTGGGCGGTCCGTGGAAGAAGGGTGGTTTGTTTGTCCCTGAAGGTAAATTAACGTATAATTCACAGTCTACTTTTGTCTTTCCTTTGACACAAGGAAAAGATACAATTCAATGTTTATGGGAGATCGCTGGTCCTTTCCTCATCAGGCTTCAGCTGCCACTTATGTCTGGATGCCTATGCAAGCGGATATGGAAAACTTTCCATACCAGAATATTGGCATGGCATGGATAAAAAACATTATCACAGGTGGATGCACTGATAATGGCCAAATATTATCTCCGGAAAAACACGATCTCATAGGATGGGAAAGGAGAGGGGAACAGTTGTGCTCAAACTTGAAAAATAGTGTATTGAACATTCCTTTTAAAGGTACGCAGGCAGCTATAATAGGAGAAGCCAATTCTCATGGTGGATATGCAAAGGTGAGTGTACTTAATAGAAAAAGGTAAAAACCCTTTATTCGTCATTAATTGATTTTTATAGTAAATATCCGGAGTCAGCTATCCGAATCGTGCCTCCAAGTTTTGCTAAAGGAAAATATATTTTGAGAATTGAGGTTACAGGAATTGCACCAGTGTGGACGGACAAGACAAAAGCTCGATATGGTAGTGACGATTGTCTGGTTACATTGGATAAAATAGTTGTTTTTGAATAATATATTAATCATAGTGGAAAAACAAAATGGAAAAAGTAAAGAAGATGTTACCTAAGTTTTGTGGCTTTCTGTTTTTCGGAATGATGGGTACATTTGTTTCGGCACAGAAAAATTAGTTATCAGGTGAATTCTCAAACAGGAGCCTTGCAAACATTGGTATTGCGAACAACCCACAGAAGATGAACTGGCTGGTAGCAGACTGACGGAAGTCAATATCGGTGGGTCAAGGAGATTTATAATGGGGATTGGGATATTCAACCCAAGTAAAAAGGAAATCGGAAAAAAAAAGTTCTTGGGAAGTCCCTGTTGAAATAAAGCAAGAAGGAAACGAGGTCGTTTATATGGCAGTTGAGATATACGTATATGTGTGAAAAGAAAAATGGTAGGTGATGAATAGAAGAATATACTTTTCGGAATGATGGAGAGGATGAAGTGGTACTTGTTGATATAAGGTGTCTATACACCATTTAATGATAATTATCCCGGTTCGCATGTACATGTATAAATGCCCGCACTAATACCCATATTTGGGAGGGAGAAAATGCCTACATAAACTCTTCGAATGGGAGGCGGGTGCGCCGCACCTGGGGTTAGTGTTGACGAAGGGGGCAGTTAAAGTTATGAAATATGGGAGCGTGATAGAGATAAAGGCAATTCTCATACAAGAGGGATTATAACTCTGAATTTCCGGATTTGCAGTTGATGCCCGGGAAAGAATATTCGATATCTTGGTGTTTATTTGCTCATAAAGGTATAGACGATTTTCGTCAGAAACTGTTAGAAAAGGAAGTGTATTTTTGTAATAAATATGTGTTTGAAAAAGGAGAAAGGCATTTATAGAATTAGCAGGTGAAAATCCATTCAGAAATGTGTATGAAAAAACAGGATATCATATTCCTATGTATAAAAAGGGAGATAACTTGTGGATAGCAGAAATTAAATGGATCAGTTAGAGAGAATCGTTTTGATATTTTTATGGGAAGGGGAAACAAACGCATGTGCATTTGCTTTGGTTAATCGTAATGTGGACAGTTTGATAAAAAACGGGTGGATTTTATCCTCAATCATCAACAAATGAAGGGATTCAGATAGAAGAAAAGATGCTTTTATGGTGTATGACAACGAAAAAATGAAATATATTTGAATAATACTCACAAATTGTAATCCGGTTGACGGGGATGAAGGTGCTGAACGTGTAGGAATGGGAGTCTTTTGGCTAAATATTATCAATTGCATCCTGTTGCTGAATAAAGGCGTCTTTATTGCGATATGCAAGTTTTTTTGCGTAATAGATTGCAAGATGCTGACTATAAGACTTTCTCTTCAGTCGACAGAAGGGACGTAACAGGAGCATACAATTATGTATGGGTAGCGGATTTTTATTTCCAGATGTATAAAATAACCAATGACAAACAATATGCTAAACATGGTTATATGACTTTGCGGTCTATGTTCAAACAGTTCGGACATGGTTTTTATGCCATAGGTATACCGGTTCGCTTAGGACTACAAACTTTAAAAATGCTGATATGCAAAGAGAATATCAAAGCTGGAGAATGATTATATTGCAGTTGGTGATACTTTTTTGAAAAAATGGTTTGAATTATCCGGCTAGTGAGGTAAACTACGAACAAGCCATTGTAGCTCCATCAGTCATGTTCTTGCTTCAACTTTATATGGAAACCGGAAGGCAGAAATATTTGGATGGGGCAAAGATTCAAATGCCTGTATTGGAAGCTTTCAATGGCAAACAACCCAGTTATCATTTGAATGAAATAGCTGTTCGTCATTGGGATGGTTATTGGTTTGGTAAGCGGGAAATGTGGGAGATACTTTTCCACACTATTGGAGTACATTGTCAGGAGCTGCTTTTTATCTTTATTCGCAATGTACGGGAGATCATTCATATAAAGAGCGTGCAGAGAATATTGTGAGAAATAATCTGTGTTTATTCTTTGAAGATGGAAAAGCTTCTTGCGCCTATATTTATCCAAATAAGGTTAACGGGTAAAGGGCGGATTCTACGATCCATATGCAAATGATCAGGATTGGGCTTTAGTTTATTATTTGCTTGTACAAAATGGTATATATAAACGAATAATGGAATCGTTAAATACAGAAAGCTTAATAGGGTAACTTTTTGTGATCGATTGGCAAAATGAAAAGCCAGTCAACATTTAAATAGTTAACTGGCTTTTTCTAATACTTTGCTTTCTTATTTATTGTGGTTTTCCGTAAGCAGCAAATTCATAAATGCCATCTGCCCACATTGCAGAATTGTTTTTATGTACATTGACAACACCGTATACGCGGAGCCGTAAATATCTGTAGAGCGACGGATCTTCAATATTCAGAATTAGAAATCCTACCTGCCAGTTTAATTTGCCGTCTACGAGCATTTTATAACTTTTCCATCGGCTTCCTTCAATGGTATATTTGTAGGCAGCCTCGGAACCGATTAACCAATCTTGTCGAAGATTAATCTCAGAAATCACGGCTTCTTTCTGCATATCTATGGTAAACATATAAAGGAGAACCTGTAGCAGCATTTGAACTTTTCTGGAAATAAGTAGAAGATTCAGTACAAGCTCCATCCGTGATACAATCAGCTTTAATTCCTCTCGCTCCTGGGACAGCGGCTGTCACCGGTACATTTAATGTCAGGTTTTACCGTTCTGAACAGGGATAATACCATATTTGTCACTAAATTCCAGGTATCTGTAATAATCCATCGAAGCATATCCTTTGTTAAATGCGGCTATTGAAATTCTCGGGAAATTGCCGCCGGAGTTTTATATTTTCGTTGCGCTCCCCAGTGGTAACTCCATACTCCGCAGGTTTTTCCAACTGTACTGATTCTGTTAAACTGTGCATCAAAAGTAAATTATTGCCAATTTCTCTCATAGGTGTCCATTCGCCTCTAAATCAGCGGCAGATGTATACATGGTTTGACTCGGATACCATCCGGAAGCCTTTGAACTGAAGAAATAATATTCTCCGTCTTTTTGATGATTGCAGGAGTTTTTCCCGATGTAGTCCTTTACATATTGTATTAACTAATAAAACAGGCTTAGTCCATGAAGGGTCTAGCTTATAGATGTTTATATCTCTGTTCATATTTGTAGCTGAAAGGAGATAAGCTGTACCGTCATCATCAATGAAAAGAGATTGATCTCTAGAGTCATAGCCCAATGGTCGTTCCATAGTGCCTACTTCGAGCTCGCCTTTGGGAGTTATTTGTGCCAGATAGATTTTAGCTGCAACATATCCACTTTGATCTTCATAATGTGCTGAAAGTACTACCTTGCCGGTTTTTGCGTTATATCGGAAAGCAATACCCTCAAATTTTACATTTGGGTAAAAGCCAGTTCACGGGAAGTACTCCAACTACCATTGAGCCCTGTCGGAGAAAAAAGCTTTCTGTAGCTAGCCATCCTTTGAGTGTTTGTCCATCTATTTCCTTTTCAACGTTTTCCATTTTATAAGAGAAATAAAGATCTCCAATTTTCATACCCTGAGGGTTTCTTGATAGATTCTTTGGTGATATATTTCCCGTTTAGATTATCATAAACTTTAGTTTCGCCGTTAGGGGTAAAGGTTGTTGCTTGTTGAGAAGCGGACGTGGCTATTTTCTTCCCCTCTTTAAATGCTTCTACATGGTAGGTAAAAAGGTTTTATCTGCTTTCAGATTATAATCATCGTATGTATTTCCTTTAGCTTCTCCAATACAATTTCCATCCCGGTAGATTTTATAAAGGTCGGCGTCCTCTCGTTGCATCAATTCAGTTTTACATTGTTGACAGCTTTTCACCGACAAGTTTGAATACAGTGGCAGTGGCTGCCCAGATATCTGTTGTTATAACTTCTTTCGATTGAGTTGCGAAAGCAGGTTGCAAAGACAGACTACATAGATATATAAATATGAATAAAAAACTATTTTTTGCCTGTTGACTTTTTATGTTCATAATGTAACAAATTTAATTTATCAAATTACATATGAGAAATTTATTGGGCTTTCATCTGTTTTAGATTATTAGCCTTGTAGGCATCAGAGAATATATCTGCTTCCTTATATTTATATTTATTGGAATCGAAATATACTGCAAAATCTTGCATTAACTTCTTGGATAGTTCAGTAAGATATAAATTACTTCCGGCAAATGTATTTGAACCGGAAACTGTAACATACTTCTTATCCTTTCAGATTTTGTATCTGATAATAACCATCTTCCTGTAGGTTGAATACCCAGCATTGAGCATCATCTTTCTTCTCGGAATTGAGGCGTAAAGTTCCGAACAGTGATTCCAAGAACTTTCCGGTTTTGGTATCTTTTATTTTATATACGTTGGGTATATTAGTCTTTATAAACTCCAGACTTAGATTGATGTCATCATCATCATCCGCTATACTGAAACCATTGGTAGGTTTAGACACTAAACGATCAGAGGTCTTTTCTAATAATGAGTATATATTACCAGGTATGATTTCTGCAGCTCTTTTTATAGCGATACATACTATTAAACACGGTTAAATCCCATTGATCATACCATTTTACGACAGGATAGCCTGAGCGCATACTAATGGGCAACCACACATGATGAGACTTTCCTACATCCTTAGAGTTCCAACGGTCACCCATGTATATATAAGCTTTTCTTTACCCTCCACTTTAAATACATAACAGCTTTGTGAGTTGTAAGTAACTTGTTTGAGTTTGTCTACAGCAAAATTATTCCCTGTTGTCCAGTTCCCCAGTATATCAGTACTGTAGGCACTTCTCGGGATTGGGCTCCCAGCCTGTGCAACCGGAAAACAATCCAAAATACATATCCCCAACCTTAAAAATAGCGGGTGCCTCATATTTAAGTCCCTTTAAAATTTTAGTTTCTGTCGGAGTCGGCTCCAGATAATCGTCTCTAAGTAATGCAATATTCATGTTGGTATTCATATCCGTAGAACAGAAATGATATGCTTTCCCGTCTGTATCTACGAATAACGTCTGATCACGGGACTCGTTTTTATTAGGGCGAAATGTTTTGTAAAAGTACATAAGGCCCCATTATTTTATCGCTTGTTGCTACACAAACACGTGCAGCTCCATATCCATCTCCACTTTCCCAATGACTCCACATTACCCATTTCTTAGTTTGGGGATTATAAATTACTTTAGGACGTTCGAACAAACGTCCCTGCGATATATCATTCATGTCTTCTCTGGCTTCACCTGTCGTTTTCATCGACAATCCCAGCCGTTTCCAGTTGTATAAGTCTTTAGATTGATAACAGCTTACCCCATTTGATTTAAAACCTGTACGATCTTCTCCAAACCAATAATAAGTTCCTTTTCGTAAACGACACATCCACCGTGTGCGTTAATTTGCTCCCCCATCTATGTCATTCCACAAAACACCCGGACTGATCTGGGTGTTTTGTGAAAAAATAGAGGTGAATGAGAACATAAAGCAGATAAATAGAGTTATTCTCATGTTTTTGTTATTTTAGTCTTCAATATTAATAGTTATTTCGGGCTGTGCAGGGGCATAGGCTCCGGATTCGTCAATTGTGAAATATTCCACATCAGCAGTATTATCTATAAAACCGAATTTGGGCGAGTATGTACGTGATGTGCCGGTCAGTTTAGCGTTGTCTACACGGACAGCTCCGATATCATTCCCCATCCTCCACGTCCTACTGTAAAGGATACGCGAATTTGGTTACATTCGGCAGAAGTAGTATAGTCCATTGAATAAGTTTCCCAGTTGTCACTGGCAATTTCTGTGATGACTTTTTTTTCAGGGTCTTGCACTTCTTCTATGATCATTTTACCGGTGAGTTTTCCTTCTTTTTTGCTATTCCTCCTTTTAATAGAGCAGATAGTGTGTAACTTTCATTCGGTACAACATCTACTACTTGCATTAGGATACCATCACTCAGCCAGCTGCCCATTTATAGGGTCTAATTTCAAAAACATGATTGTCTAGGTCCTGATTATTATCAATTTCTTCAGGAAGAATTTGTTGTTCTGAATTCCAACGGTCGCTAATAACAACATCCCATCCTTCCACTCTACTAACTAACTTCGTTTCTGGATTTATATCAAATTCTCCTTCGAAGTTTGGGTTCTTTAAAAGATTTTCTACTGGTTTGCCAACTTTCTCTGCAAAGTTTGGCTGGGGAGCGTAGTCTATAATTCTAACGGAATCTACAGGAATTCCATCTCTATAAATGAAGGCACGGTTATCTGGTGTTATGGCAAAACGATAAACATGTGCTTGTCCATCATTATTATAGAACTTGCCTTTTCCCCCTGCTTTTCCATTTGTTGCAGGATTGGTAATTTCTTTTTGTAGGCATTGAATAATCCAATTTCATTAGAGGTAATATACGCTTTGAATCCATAACCTTTTTCGTTTACAAAATAAGGATAAAAGTTTTTCTCCGAGTCATCTGTTTTTATTTTGAACTCAATAGTATATCCTTTTTGAATTTGGAGTGAATGCTTTGGTAAATTCCGTATCATTTCCTTTCTTATAAACAGGAGATGCTGCAATGTCTTTCACTGGAAGGGCAGTTCCAAATCCTTTTACTTTTATATATGAACGGATATCTCCACTTCGCAGAATAATTTTCCCTTCAGTCAGTCTTTTAGTACTGTTTAAGGTCACTTTCACTTTTTGTTTCCCAGAGTTGGCTGCTATAACAGTCGGGTTACGGTGAAACCGTTTGGAGCTGTAATTGTTATTTCTTTGTCGAGTAAAGCCTCGGAATTGACAATGAAGGATGATGATGCGTTTGTACCATTAATCGTTAGTAATGGTAGATGTTCCTCTGTTGAGGTTTTAAGGCTTCATTTTCTTTTTTATCATCTTCGGGTTGAACTGCATAAGTAGCTGTTGTGCTAATTGTCAGCAATGACAATGATAAAAACATAATCTTTACATATTTTTTTTTCATGATACAGAAATGTTTTATAAATTAATTATTTATGATTGAACTAATAATCTGTGTTTATTTTTGCTTACTGAATAGTATAACCAAAATTGATTCGAAATATCAATAGCTTGTTTCCTGTTTGCAAAATTGCTGAATCATATTTATATATAGGTGCTGGAATGATTCAAATACGTATAATTTTAAGTTATCTGTTCAAAGTGGGATAAAAATCATTCAGAAAGGTTTAAAATAGACCACATATGTTTGTGTTAGTCTTAAATTAATATATTTTAAGTGATTTATGAATAGTGATAGCTTTCTTTATTTTAATATTGCATAAAAAATACGTCTTTATATTAATTCTACTATGAAACATCAACTGAAATTTTATATAGTACTGTTTTTTATTCAATTATTTCCGTGTGCCTTTGCGCAACAAATGTCGGTATCTACGCTTCCGTTAAATAATTATTTGCCTTCAAGTACTGTTTTGCGGGTTCATTGTGACCAGGGAAGGCTTTTTTGTGGCTAGGAACCAAAGATGGTCTTGTGTCGTTATGATGGCTATCGATTACTTGTTTTTCGTTCTGGGTTGAAATCACCGGATCTTTTGACGAATAATGAAATTACTTGTATTGCGGAAAATAAAAATGGATATCTATTTATAGGAACTAAAAAGGTATTAATATACTGGATAAACGAACTTATCAGATAATACCAGTTACACACAATGATTTGAAAGATCAAGAGATTCGGACAATGATAGTGGATAGTGATGGATGGATATGGGTTGGGACGTTAACTTCTGTTTTTCGTTGTTCTGCCGATTTCTCATTTTGCAAAAGATATGATTCTACTTTACCTGTTACTAGTGTGAATTCTATTTATGAAGATGCAGATAAGAATATTTGGGTAACTTTATGGGAAAGGGATTACATCGGATATAATTCAAAAACAGACTCATTTATTGCTATGCCTCAGATTGGAGATTTAAATAATCCATTTAAAGTTTTTCAAGATAATAAGAAGCAACATTGGATTTTAACATGGGAAAGCGGAATCTTTTTACTTTATCCAGAGGAGAAAGATGATTTGATGTATAGTCATGTAGATATAAAAAGTAATGAACATTGGGATAAGAATGGTTGTTTTAGCATAACTCAGGATGATAAGTATGGTTATATATGGATTGTATCTACACAGGGACTTTATGCACTTCAAAAACGTCCTGGAAATATAATTAATACTGTTGATATATCTCATATTTCTTCTAAGTTAAATAATATTTTTTAGTGAAATAGTAAAAGATAAGTCAGGTAACTTATGGATTGCTGCTTTTAATGAAGGAGTATCAATGATTGATTTAAATAAACCATTAGTGCAGAATTACTCTTTTCCTGTTATTCGGGAAAAAGACGGGATTTGTTACAAATATAAAAAGAACATATATGAAGATAAGGAAGGAGATTTATGGATAGACCAGAATCGTTGGGGAATAGGAATTTACAATCCGGATTCTAATAAACTTCTCTTTTATACAGATATCCCTTCTCTAAAAAACATTGCTAATCTGAAAAAAATGTAAGCTGCATTACCTCTGTTCCATTGCTTAATGAGATATGGCTGGGGTCTGAGTATTATCCGAAATTTACAGGGTGAAGAAGGATAAAAAAGAAATAGAACTATTGGGGACTTTGAAATTAACTGATTATGTGGATAATTCAGATTCCCGCGTTTATTTTATACTGATAGTAATCATAATCTTTGGGTGGGAACAACTAAAAGGTATTTTGGTTAAACCGGCAAAAGGAAAAGATACTTCAAGACACTAAATTTCCATTTGTAGATATAATAGGAATTGGAGAAGGTAAAGATGGTTCCCTATGGATTAGTACAAGAAAGCAAGGCGTGTATAATGCAAAAATATCCTCTGATCTGACATTTAGAAGAGAAGAATTTAAGAAATTTGAAAACTCATGCAGAAGGAGTAATAAGTGATAATATTGGAGCAATCTGTGTGGATGATAATGGCTTGGTGTGGATGGGTAGCCAGGATAGAGATGTGTTCACTTATGACCCTCAAACAAATAAAGTGGAAAACTTATCCGATATGTTTGATATGCTTGAAGAAGGTATTTTTAATATTATAACAGATCAGTTGGGACATATTTGGATTTCTACCAATAAACGGGTAATTGAATACGACCCTAAAAATGGTGGTATCATGGACTACTCGACAATGACTGATGTGATGGTAAATTCTTTTATGCCTAATTCTTATTATAAAACTCGTGCTGGGAAAATATTATATGGAGGAAATAAAGGGAATCTCAGTATTTACTCCTTATGATCATTGTCTGATAATCCTGGAGAAAACGGAATTAGAACGATGGTGTCATTTTTGTCTGATGTCGTAGAATTAGAACGATCAGATGTCAAGATAGATGGTGTTTCTAGTCTTTGGAGAAAAACAACCAACGTTTTAATTTAAAGAAGTCAGATCATTTCTTTAAATACAGGAGATAAAAAATATTGAGATAGATTTTTCTTCTTTAAATTATGCGTTTTCCTGACAAAATTAAATATGCATATAAAATGGATGGAGTTGATGATGATTGGGTGTATGTCAGAGGCGATCGTCAATTTGCATTTACAATCAATTACCTAAAGGTAAACGTACTTTTTATCTAAAGACAACTGATGTAAATGGTTTATGGAGCAATTATATAGCAGAAGTTCAGGTGTTTAAGCAGCCAGCTTTCTATGAAACATTGTGGGCTTATTTATTTTATATTGTGTTTACACTTTTATGTCTGTATCTTTTCTATCACAGGATGAAGCGTCGTATTCAGTTGCGGCATGAACTGAGAATAAGCTCAGATAGATAAAGAGAAGTCAGAAGAATTGGTGCAAACTAAATTACGTTATTTCACAAATATATCACACGATTTATTAACTCCCTTAACTATTATTACTTGTTTGATTGATCATGCGGAAATGACGAATGGTAGTCGGATTTCGCAGTTAACTATGATTCGTTCTAATGTGAATAAATTACGTAGACTATTACAGCAAATTTTAGATTTCCGTAAGGTGGAAAGTGGGAACATGAAATTATCTGTATCAAAAGTGATGTCATATCATTTATAGATGATGTTTGTAAGATACACTTTACTCCATTGATGAGAAAGAAAAATCAAACCTTTACATTTTCTAACTGAAGATAGACATTTGATGGCTTATTTTTGATAGAGATAAATTAGATAAGATAGTATCTAATTTATTATCTAATGCTTACAAATATACAGCTAAAGGTGGAGATATAAAATTAATAGTAGATTCATATTGGGAGTCTGAAAATCATCATTTGCGAATACAGGTCGTTGATACCGGAGAAGGTATTGCTCCTGCTGATTTGGAGAATGTTTTCAAAAGATTTTATACAATAAATAAAGGAGATGAAAGTGAATCTAATGGGATTGGGTTATCATTGACAAAGGATTTAGTGAATTACATCATGGCACGATAGAGGTAGAAAGCGAACTAACTAAAGGTAGCACTTTTACTGTAGATTTTCCTATTAATAAAGATAGTTATCAAGAAGATGAATTAATATCAGAACATATTTCGGTTAATGATAAAAGGATCTTATTTTGAACATGAAGACTTGATTCAAAGGTTGGCGAAGGCGAAGATGCACAAACCAATGATAATCATTTGTTATTGGTGGAGGATAATGAAGAATTGTTGTTTTATGGAGAAAATTCTGTCCAAGCATTATCATGTGCTTATTGCAAAAGATGGATTAGAAGCTCTGAATTATAAAAGATAATGAAATAGATATTATTATAAGTGATGTGATGATGCCTGAAATGGATGGCTTAGAGTTTTGTCGCACTTTAAAGTCAAATTTGGAAACCAGTCATATTCCTGTTATTTTGTTAACGGCTAAAAATACCGTGGAAGATCGCATTGAATGTTATAATGCGGGAGCGGATGGATATATATCCAAGCCATTTGAATTAAAAATATTAGAGGCTCGTATTAATAATTTTATAATGCATAAAAAAATAAGCAGGAGGAGTTTCGCACTAATGTAGAAGTCGCTATTGATTCTTTGGAGAACCTTCTTCCATTGATAAAGATTTTTGGATAAAGTGATTTCTGTTATAAATTCTAATATGTCGGAAGGAGATTTTGATGTGGTTCAGTTAGCGGACGCTTTGGCTGTATCCAAGTCTTCGCTATATAGAAAATGAAAATAGCAACAGGACTGTCACCCATTGAGTTTATTCGAAATATAAGACTAAAGCATGGTAGTCAGTTATTAAAGGATAAATCAATATCTGTAGCAGAGGTAGCCTATGAATGCGGATTTTCTAATCCTAAATATTTTGCAACCTGTTTTAAAGAAGAATTTGGCGTAACTCCAAAGGAATATCAAAAATCTTGTTAGGATAAAAAATATATGAGTCTAAAAGGGTAGGTACGCATCTTAATGTAAAGGTGCGTACTTTTTATATATATCAGTTTCTTTTATCCCTGAATGATTTCTGAGACTAATGTTGAATGATTTTTTTAAACCTATTATAAACTATGGCAATTATGATTCAAAATTGTACGTTTTTGAATGATTAGAGAACTTCTTTCTACTGGATAACTCGCACTTTTGTGATGCATTTGATGCACAACTAATACTTATTTGGTCTAAATAACTTTATAAATCTAATAGTATGGTGATAATTTTACCTAATTTCTTTTTGCAGAAGCCTGTTTGTCGTTTGCTGGCTGTCATGGGCTTTTTAGGATTTAGTGGAGCGATAGCGTCTCAATCAAGTTCGCCTGTGAATATTGATTCTGTGGAGACCTATATGAAAAAAGACTCTTTTGAGAAGAATGTAGGATCTCGTTTCGTTACTAATCGTAGTATAGACTCCTTTGGGGTGAGTGATACTGTTGATATCAAGATGTTGCAGCGCTCTCCAATTTTTATCTATTCAGCAATTACTGAAAGGGAATGTGCCCGGTGTATATGTACAGGAAAAATAATGGTGAGCCTGGTACCATTCAAAGCATGCTGGTTCGTGGCTTATCTTCACCTGTCTTTTCTAATAAAAGATGTGTCCGGTGTTCAGCCGACAGTTTATTTGAATGGCGTTCCATTGATGCTGGAAAATAGCTATGTGTACGATATCAAGCAGTTTGATATTAATCCGATAGGAGCCGCTGCCAACATGCTGGCGGGATTGGATATATCTTCCATAGAGTCAATCGAAATTATCAAAAGATCCGCTTCAGCTTGCCAAATTAGGTCCTTTAGCTGCCAATGGCGCCATCTGGATAACAACCAAAGACGGTTATTATGGCGGTGAAAACGTTTCTCTATCGGGGTTTCGGCAGAATGGCCTTTGCTCCGTCTTCGGTTCAGTATGACGAATGGATCATACGAAAAAGCATTCCGTCAACGTTTCTATGATACGTATTCTCTTACACCGGGCAAACAACCCGATTATCTTATGGATACAAAGAGATGTACGTTATTTTGGTAAACCGGACTGGGCAGACGATTATTATCAGTCATCACTCTTATATAATGTAAATGCTTCTATCGGTGGTGGTTCAAAAAAGCGAATTATGTATTTACACTCGCAACGACAAAAGATGCGGGAGCAGCGGACAATACCTCTTATACGAAATATAATATTGGCTTTGCCTTGAATATGGTTCCTTTGGATGGCTTGAATGTTAGTACAATTATTAATGCCGCTAAGATAGACCGTGTCAGGAATCGGAATTTTAGAGACAGGTTTGCTGAGATGGAGTATATGGTTGATTTTTCAACTCCGCTTGCACCTGCCGGCAATTTGTATAATGACTTTTAATATCCAATGATTTGACTAAAGATGATAATTATAACAATTTACTGAATGGATTGTTGGCTTTGAGCTATACTAAGCAAAGATTCAATGCTACAGCCAGCATCAAACTTGATTATACAACAAATGTTCGTCGCGCTTTTTGGCCTATGGCTTTGTTAGAGTCCGTCAACTTTGTCTCTAACTATTCAGGATACAATCAACGGATTATAGGTGAAACTTCAGCGAGTTATTTGTTGCCTTTAGCTGATATTCATAAGTTAAATATTCAGTGGAATGGCTCTATAACCAGCGATTTGTATCACTATAATTATACTCGTGCCTATGATGGTGATGATGATATGAAGCCGACAACAAGTACCGGGAACTTCAAGCAGTATCGTTATGTTGATCGTTTGGAGAATAGATGGGTATCGACTTCAATAGCTTTAGATTATAAGTATAAAGAATTTGCTTAATGTGGGATTATTGGCAAGATACGACGGAAATTCCGCTATCAGTCGGATCACAGATGGATGTTTACACCCGCTGCCTCTGCTGAATGGAATTTAAAGAATCAATTTTTTACAGGTAGTACTGCATTGTCTGGATTGTCTTTGCGTGCATCTTATGCACGAATAGCCAAATCATCCAGTCCGATAGATATGAATTAGGTCCTCAATACTTGGCTACAAGTATCACATGGAGTGGCGAACCGTTACTTTCCTCAGCTAATGGATTTGCAACAATCACTCGTCCGTATGCATCGGGTTGGGTTGGTTATGATTTAAAGCTTCCCTATTCTGATAAAATGGAGCTTGCTTTGAAAGGTTCTTTTTTCGACAATCGCATTATTGCGGAAATAAGTCTGTATAAGAATTATGAAAAGAATTTATTGACATATTTGCCTGTCACTCAAGAAATGGGATATGAGTATAAACTGGCCAGTGGAATGGATATCAGTAATCAGGGATTGGAATTAAATCTTTCGGCATCCATTCTGAAGAACACTCCGTTGAAGTGGGATTTGTCTTTCAATGCAAGTTATAATAAGAACAAACTAGAGAAACTTCCGAAAACAAGGAGACAACTGTGATAGGCGACCATAAATTACAAGTAGGTCAGTCAGTTGATGCCTTTTGGGTGTATCAAAATAAAGGCATTTATACAAACGACTCAGAAGTTCCTGTTATGAATGGGAAACCACTGAACATAAATGGAGTTCCTTTTTAAAGCAGGAGATCCTGTTTGGACAGACGTTGACGGAAACAATCAGATTAACGACAATGACCGTGTGCTGACCGGACATGCTATTCCACCCTATACAGGAGGATTGACTAACCTGTTTGCTTATAAAGGATTCGATTTCAGCTTCAATCTCTTCTTTGCTTTGGGGCATAGTGCTTTAAATATGCGCGATCAGCAACGTTACGACTTTGCGACTTTGGATAATATTCAGTCCTTGCAGTCTGTTAAAGAGATTTTCTTTTGGCAAAACACTAATCAGCGTGACAATTATCCTATATACAATCCGCAAAGCAGTGTTCATCCTTACCGTGCAGAACAGGATTTGTTCCTTGAAAAGCTGTCATACCTGAAACTGAGAAATATAACTGTTGGTTACACACTTCCTATAAAGAAAGTTGGTAGTAATATACCTAAAAGTTTGTATTTCTATCTGACAGGATCTAATCTGTTATCTTTCAGTAATTTTTCAGCAGGTGATCCAGAATTAGTTAACTTCAATGGTACCTATGACGGGTATTCGCTTCCCATTCCTCGTTCCATTTCTTTTGGGACTGAGATTTAAGTTCTAAAAATATCGGAGATGATATCTGAAAAAAATGAAAAACAATATGAAAAACAATATGAAAAAATTGCGATTAGCTCTTTTTTCTCCGCACTTGCCTGTTTATTTCTGCAGTCCTGCAATGACTTTCTGGATGTAGATCCCAAACATGCAGCTTACGGAAACCCAACAATGGAAGACCCTTGAAGATACTCGATCAGCATTAATGGGAGTATATGGCTTGACACGCGCAGCCTTAGCCGATAACAATACTCATTGGATATGTGGTGATTTGCGGAAGGGGGATTTTACGGTTTATAAGCGTAGTGACTTACAAGCTGTGTCTGATAATGAATTGAACAAGCCATACGACTTGTTGAAGAAAGTATCTAACTGGAGAAAGATTTTATGCGGTAATCAATGCGGCATCTGTTTTATGGAAAAAGCTCCACGAACTGTCGAACTTGACCGGTCGTATTCTGAACAAAAACTTGAAATATGACATTGCTCAAGTACGCGCTTTGAGGGCATTTGCTTATTTTTATATGGTAAGAATTTGGGGAGATGTGCCGTTAGTCACCTATTCTTATGATAACGGAACTTTTCCGTCTATGCCTCGTACAGACGCTCAAACGGTGCTGAGTTATGCTAAGGCAGAACTGTTGACAGCTATAAAGGATTTACCCTATCAATATGGTACTCAAACGAATTTATATTATGGTTCATATGGGGCCCAATGGCAGGGAAAACTGTTCAATAAGTTATCTGCATACTCTGTATTAGCTCACATCTGTGCTTGGCAGGAAATTATGCAGAAGCCGAGACATATTCTGCATTTATAATAGATCATGCATCTGAGATTAATGCAAAATATACTTCTATTGCCGACTTGACTTCAGAAACAGGGCTGTTTTACTCGAATGCGAGTGTAAAGGTTCAAGGATTTTAGGATTTAATTTTGCTCACAATGATAACGAAGCAACTCAAACGGACATCTTGAACAGTTGACTTTAGCTTATCCATTGGTACAAAAATCCTATCCTGAAATATACATTTCAAAGGACAGCTTATTTTCGATTTTTACCAATTTCGATGACTTGCGGTTTGGAATCTGGAGATACCATCAAATATTCATCCTATTATGTTCAGAATTTGAATGAAGAAACTCCGGTGTTCAGTAAAATAAAGATTATTCAGGATGGATCGGCGAAAGACAATGATTTCGGAGTCTTTGGCTCGTCTATTGTTTTCACTCGCCTTGAAGATATCACCTTGCTACGGGCTGAAGCATTATGCGCACTAAATAGAAGCACAGAAGCTGTATCCTACCTGAATATGGTCCGAACAAATCGTGGATTGAGAGAAGTATCTTTAAAAAGGATTTTTTGGGAATAATCGCGAAAGCTTATTGTACCGAGATATTTGAAGAGCGTCGCAGAGAGCTTATGGGAGAAGGCTGGAGGTGGTATGACCTTGTCCGTCGGCAAAAGCTGATGAAAGATAATGAGGCATTCTTGCGACTGATCAGCAGTGGTGGAATCTACTGGCCGGTATCGGAAGATATCATTACTGCTAATTCACAGATTGAACAAAATGAGTTTTGGAAATAAAAAGAAAACGACAATGAATAAGATACTATTTATTTTATGTCTGACTTCGGCTTCCCTTTGGATGCTGTCTTGTACAGATTACGAAGTGGCTTCATATCCTGAGGAAAAATGAAACCGAAGTATTTAATGGAACGGTTCTGGATTATTTGTCCACAGGGAATGAAAGGCTGAATTTGAAATTTGATTCTATGATGGTTCTTGTCAACAATATTCCCGATTTCATACAGCAGATGGAACAGACGGATGTGCAATATACAGTTTTGCCATACCGGATGCATGTATCCGTTCCTCGTTGGCGCAACTTAACGAGTACCGTAAACAAAAGGAGTTAGGTGAAGCGATTTATTTGAGTGATTTATTAATTGAACCGTTTGTTGTTAAAAGATACGATCGTTAATGTTGTAACACCGACTTTAAATGATACGATCATTAACGAATATCATTACGATTATGGAGCTGACCTTGAGCGAATGTTATGCAAGTACATTATTAAAGGTAGTTACGATACCGATAATATTCTAGCCAATGAAGGAAATGCCTCCTTAAATTCTTTGAAGTACAATTATCAAATGAATATAGAATGTTCTCGTAAACCGGCATCCGGATTTGTGGGTGGAGGAGTCAAACAGCTTATTTTCAGTGATATGAAAAACTCTCAGGTAAAAGATAACTGGAACAGAGTTTCTACAGTATGGAATGATGTTTATACAAATAATGGTATCATTCATCCTTTCTCCCCAACACAGTTTCGGTTTTGATGAATTTATTTTACGTATTTAATAATTATGGCAATGAATATAAGAAGATTAAAAATATTGCGCTGCTGTTTTCCTGCGTATTATTTTAAGCATATCGTGTGTCGATAAATATTTGACGGATAGTTTGATGCTTTCGACAGAGACGTCAATTTTACTACAAAACTATATCGTCCTCAGCTAGGAAAAAACTCTTTGATGTCCGACAACTTTTCATCGGGTAATTCAACGCTTCCTCTTACTTTCGAAATATCACGAATCGTGAGGGCCGATGGAAGTCCTGCACCTGAATTGACGGAATATTTCCCGGTAAAGTTTGGAAAACTCCATATATGGGTACCGAAAAGTCTATAGAAGAAATAGAAGCTAAAAGAGAAATAGAATATCGTACTCTTTTTCAGGTTAAAAAGCATTCGGAGAATTTATGATGTGGTCCAATGCCGAATCTTCTTTTTGTGCAGTGTGCTCCGAGTGACGGTTATATTTTTGATGTGCTGGTGAAAACTCTGGAGGATATAAAACTTTTACCGATATGCAGCTTATACCTGTCAGAGAAAGTGATTACGAACCGAGTATATACGATCCGGAAACAGGGTTGGTGCAGGGACAGGACTATGTTACACCCAATTCGTTAACCCTTTTTCAAACAGAAAGTGGAGACTATATGTTTCCTGAAGATGTACATATTTATTTTCGTGAGAATCAGGATAATGACGATGATGTAAAAAGTTTGACTTTCCGTTTTTATGGACCGGATTATACACCGATCTCACCATCATCTTTTAATCAGACAGACTGGGCTAATCTGATTCATGGTTTTAATATGGAGAAAACCGATGAATATGTAAAGTACGATGTCGTTTATCCGATGCCATTGGTTGAAATGAAATCAAAATATACCAATAAAGATGGTAATAGAATAAATGTCATTTCTTATACGACCGTATTACAGCAAGTGGTTATCGTATGACATCCACTATGTCATTTGAATTTGCGATATACAAGGAAGCTCATTGGGAGATAATAGTTGTATTTACAGCAGGAGCCCCTTGTTTGAAGATGGAAAATAACTAATTAATACCATGATTCTAATATGAGAAATATATTTAAATATGGCTTTGTTGGCTATGGCGATTGCCGTCACCTCGGTTGGTGTTCGGGCTCAGATATTCCTGTCAGTGGTGTAGTCAAAGATAAAAGCAATAATTCTACATTGCCTTATGCTTCTGTTATTGTTAAAATGAAAGTGGAAAACGGTGCCTCAGCTTTCAACCACAACTGATGATAACGGACGATTCTCTACAAAAAGTTAAGAGTGGTTACCGACTTGTATTCTCTTTCCTGGCGTTCGACAGTCTTTCAGTCAAAGTTACTAAACCTTCAGAACGCATGACAAATATATTTGAGTCCGACAGAGAATATGCTTGATGAAACAGTTGTAGTCGGATTTAAAAAGAGTTAGCAAAGCTGCGGTAACAGCATCGGTTACGGTTATTAAAGCAGAAGATCTGGTCAATACCCTGTTGCTAATCCGATGGAGTTGCTTCAAGGGCGTGTTCCCCGGATTGAAAATATTCAGATGAATAATGGTACTCCCGGAGGTCTTCCAAGTTTTTCAATTCGAGGAGTCTCGGATATTTCCGTTCAATCTTCCGGTGATGGCGAGTTTATGATGGGGCTGACTCCTCCTTTGTTTGTAGTTGACGGTATACCGCAGGAAGACGTAACGGGCTATGATGCAGCTGGTTTGCTGTCAGGTGCAACAGTCAGTCCGTTGGCTATGATTCCACTTGAAGATATTGCGAATATCCAAGTATTGAAAGATGCAGCTGCAACTTCCTGTATGGTTCAAAAGGTGCTTACGGGTAATTCTTATAGAAACTAAAAGAGGAGAAACAGCCAAACCGAAAGTTTCTTATTCGGCTAACTTTGTGAGTGAAAACACCACCGAGGTTGAGAGATGTACTTGGCAGGCGGGGGAGGAGAGATATGCGCAGAATCATGCAAATTTTGGGAAATGAAATCCGCCTATCATGGATATAATGAAATACATAATTTTCCGGCATTGGCAGATAGCTTGAATCCTTATTGGAATAATAATGGATTGGCAGGGTGTTTTTATCAGACGACTTACAATCAAACTCATAATCTTAGTTTCTCTGGTAAACCTAATGAGAAATTTGACTATAAGATCAATGCAAAACTATTATCGGAAAAAGGAATTGTGAAAAACACGGACTTTAACCGATACGGTATCAGGGCAGCAGTAGGATATAAGCCTAATGATAGATTTCATTTTGGATCTAAATCTTGCCACTACATTAACGAAATAGTAATGGTAGCGAAATGCTTTCTCACAATCGGCGTAGCCAGGTTCGGCAGCTTCTTCCTTAGTTGCCTCCACCGTCTATGTATACAGCTTCCAATTCTGCATTGTCTGTTTTTCTGTCAGATAATCAAGAATGTAGTCTATGATGCATTATGAATATCATGTATCTGTTGCCATTGATATAAGATGGAGGAAGTACTTTAGGATATAAATACGGAACTGTGGAGAATGATGAAATTTACGCCGGGTATTTTGAATGCCAATAGGGCTACTTGGAATAACGGTAGTGAATATAGTTATAATATGTATGTTCGTTCATTGTTGTCAAGAGCCGTAAAATTGGGAATTGTGAAATTTTTGATTTAGGGAGGTTTTTGAACTTTCATCCGAAAAGTATA
>VOFH01001414.1_pt1 | contig 45016 bp, 65 predicted proteins | sample 5384091 | NCBI WGS metagenome assembly VOFH01 (sample SAMN12384727, study PRJNA508395) | human gut metagenome | isolation source: healthy gut G | host: Homo sapiens
CATCTCCTACGGGAACAATGGTAGGCACCCAATATGTTGTGTAATGCCGCCTGCTTCTGGATTTTGTAACGTTTGCTTTTACGAATGGCGTCCAGCAATGAAAGTTTTACCGTGGTCAACGTGACCCATAACAACTACAACCGGAGCTCTTTGAACTAGGTTATCGTCTTCGTCTTCACTGGTCATCAATGATTTGCTCTTCAATGGTAACCACCACTTCTTTTTCTACTTTCGCATGGAATTCCATTGCGTCAAAAGAAGCTGTATCAAAAGTCGATGACATCATTTACGGTAGCCATAACGCCCATCATCATCAATCTTTTTAATGACTTCTGCAGCGGTTGCTTTTTAGACGCAACGCCAATTCATTTACCACTATTTCACTGCGAATGGTAATGGTCATTTGTTTCTTTTTGTCTCCAGCTGATACGTTTTTAAACGTTCCGCTTCGTTTCTTTTATACGCGAATTCCCTTTTGGCTTTCCTCTGTATTGGCTGCTTCCTCTGTGTTAGTTTTTGTTTATTTACGGTTTGGTCTGTTTTTACTTTTCACTTGCCAAACGGTCATACTTTTCGTTGTAACAGTCCATATTCGCGGGAAGTACGATGTATCCACAATTCTTCCAGCAGGTTTTTTGCACATCAGTTGTAACAACTGTTTGGCGGTGTCTTTATCTTGCATTGTTTTTCCTGTTTTGTGCAGCAGGTTTTGTTTGTTTGTTATTTTTATTTGCTGCATTGCTTTTGATTCTTTACAGCAGGTTTTCACTGCGGTTTTCTCTTTTCAACAACAGCTTTTTCTTTTGCACTTTAGCAGTTGTGTTTTCTTTTGATCCTGGTGCTTCTTTAGAAGAGAGGAAGGCTGAGCATCCTCCTTTCAGCAAAATATGCGTCAAAAAGATTCTACACTGTTTTCTTTTGTAAAGTATCAACACAACATCAAGATCTTCTTCTGTCAACGCAGTCATATATTTTTTTGGTTCATCGCTAAAAGGTTTTTAATGCTTCGATGACATCTTTTGTTTTCAACATTGAGGTCTTTTGCAACCCTCGTTCACTCTGTATTTCTTCATCATATAACTTACCTCCTCATTTTTCTGTTGATTGTCCGGTTTCACTGCACATAGTACGCATTTTATTTTGCAAAGCCGGCATTGCTTACCGCAATTACGCCGGTACGTTTCCAATGCAGCACCGGATTTCATCCATCGTCTCATTCATGGTAAGTACATCTATATGCGCTTCTTCTGCTGCAAAGCAAACACCCTTCAATGTTCGTTTTGATAAATCATCAAGGCTACCAAAATTACACATGTCTGTCCGTTCGCATTGCTTCCAAAGCAGGGTCATTTCCCAGGGAAAGACGACCTGCTCTTCTTGCAATGCCCAGCAAACAAAGTAATTTATTCTCTGACTCATTTTGAAATCTCCTCCTCCATTTTGTCATATACCTCTGCGGGGAATTTGACAAGAGAAGGCTCTTTCAAATCTCCTTGATTTTCGCGCCGCTTTCAGGCAGTCTGCTTTTTACATACATGCACTGCGCCCCGGCTTTTTGCCGTTTGCATCCAGGAGATTTCTCCTGCCGCCAATATATTGCCCTGCTCATCTTTTTTGGTCGGAGCTTTTACAACACGCACCAATTCCGGTTTTGGTTTCATTTCCGCCACATCCGGTATACATACGCATGGGAATACGTTTTTATGCATGATAAACTTCACCGCCTTTCGCACTTTATAAAAAAGATTGGCTGTTATATGACCAATTATGCTTCTTCTGTTGTCTCAACAGCTTCTTCCTGAACAGTATAAACCTCTTCCGGCTCTTCTCCATAAAAGCCGCTTTCCGGTTTAATGTCAATCTTCCAACCTGTTAATTTAGCAGCCAAACGTGCATTTTTGACCTTTATTTCCAATTGCCAAAGATAACTGACTGTCAGGTACTGTAACACGGCATGCACGGGCATCTTCATCTGTTACCACAACAGACAGCACGTCTGCCGGAGAAGGCTGCGATAAATTTTGCAGGATCTTCACTGTATTCTATAATATCAATCTTTTCACCGTTTAGTTCATTTACAATGTTGGAAACACGAGCACCGCGAGGAACCGATACAAGCACCTACCGCACTCAACATCTGCATTATGGCTTAGTACGGCCAACTTTGTTTGGAACCTGCTTCACGGGAAACAGCTTTAATTTCAACAGTACCGTCATAAATTTCCGGAACTTCTGTTTCAAACAAACGTTTTACCAAATCCGGGTGTGTACGGGAAATCATTGCGCGCGGTCCTCTTTCGGTTTCCTTCACATCACCACAAGCTTTGATGTGGTGCTCCCGCTTTAATACCTCATTTCCAACTTGTTCGCTTTTTTGGCAAAACAGCTTCCCTTTTCCAAGCCGTAACGAAGCAGCGCGCCTGAGCGTGGGTCAATTCTTTCTACCAAAAGCGCTGACCAATTCTGATGTTGCTTTGGAACTCCATCATTTGTCCGCGCTCACCGTCACGAATCCCTTGACGAATCATATTTCGGGCGGTTTTGAGCAGCAATGCCGTCAGGAGGTGATGCTGGTATTGAGCTGAACTTCACTTTATCCTCATAGAGATTTGCATTTGGATCTATCTTTTTGTGCATCTTCAAAAGAAATTTCCTTGTTTGGTTCAAATACTTCATCTACAACTTCTTTACGCAAATATACATCAAACGCGCCTTTTCACCTCTACACGGGCGTCTTCATTTATCGCTGTTTTTATGCAGTAAGAATGGCTTTCGTAATTTTATCTACCATAAAAATCCACTTGGAATACCACGTTCTTTTTCCAGAAGATTCAATGCTTCAAACAATTCACTACTCATTTTCTAAAATTCCTCATCAAATCTTAAATAAATCAATATCTACATAATCGTCACAATCTGACAGACAGAAGTATCTTTTTTATCAATGTCTAAAAATTCACGCCGTCTTCCGTTTCCAAAGTAGAACAAATTTTCCTTACGCTTGCAGAATGCCCAGCACTTCTCTTCTGCCGTCTTCCAAAGGACGAATGAATTTTGCATTTACAACGGCACCCAGAAAAGCCTCAAAATGTTTCGGTCTTACCAATTTCACGGTCAATACCGGGAGAACATACTTCCAGGCAATACTCCCGTCAATAGGGTCCAATTAACCAACGGGTCAGCATTCATCGGCTCATGGCTTCGCAATCGTCCAATGTTACCCCCTTCCGGCTTATCAATAAAATAAAATACCAGTAAGAACCTTCTTTACATAACGAATGTCCCATATGGTTAAACCAAGCTGCTGTGCAACGGTTCACATAATTTTGCTACCGCTGCAACCGTATTTCCCGATTTTCTTTTGTGCCAAATTGTTTCAATTCTATTAATAAAAGAGCGGGCTAACCCACTCTTTGTCCTTCTTACTATTCATATGCTTTATTTTATCATAAAATACGCATAAATGCAAGGGTTAACCCATCTATGCTACTGTCCTTTACGATTCATGTATCTGCTAACCACCATATCGACTCATCGTCAGGTATTTACTGTATAAAAAGAGCAGCAGGTCTATCACCTGCTTCTTTATAAATACTAATATTAATCTTCCATTTGCGCCTCCTTAAAAAGCTGCAGCAGCTTGCGCCAGCTTTACTTCTACCTGAGTTGGAGGAGAGTATCATCAAAGAGAATAATAATAGCACCGGTGACATCCACTGGATGTACAACTGATTGGGATAAACCACACTGGCATTTCGTTCAATTTCCTTCAATCGGACGTAAGGCATGATCCGCTTCACTGCCCACAAACTTTGTCTGGACTGCACATAGTCTTCCATTGCTCTGTGTAACACGGCGTTCCAAAAATTCTTTGAAACACCTGCTGCAGCTTCAACATGACTCGCTGTCTACATTAAAACAGGCACATTGGCTGTTTTGCTAGGAGTACCTCGGCATATTGTTCTGCAAAAGAAGATAGTTCTCCCACCGAATATTTTTCTAAAAAATAACGCCGCCATCTGTATTTTAAAAATTTCAAGAGGATCTCCTTCTCTGATACGCAGAGTTCGACGAATCTCTTTTTGGAATTACAACACGGCCCCAAATCATCAATTCTTCTTACAATTCCTGTTGCTTTCATTTATATTCATTCCTCGAATCACAAATTTGGTGAATTGCTTGTATTGTCCAATTTACTGGAAATAGTATTTGTCAGCAAAAAGAAATTATTCCATTTCTTCCTACCAATTTTTGTGATTCAAAAAATGAAATTTACCATAACTGTTGTATCATGAAAGCAGTTGCTAAAACATGAATAAAACAAGCTGTTTTCAAACCAAAAATGCAGAAAATTTTAACAACAAGTTAATAAGCAGTCCAACCACCATCTACGGTAACGGTAGTACCATTTATAAAACTTGATTCATCACTTGCTAAGAAAAAGTGCAGTATTTGCAATTTCCTCCGGCTGCCCCATTCTTGACCAAGAGGAACTCCCGCACCTGAACGAGCTTCATACCAAATTCACTGGCATTGGAAAGTCCTGCTGCAATATTGGTAATAAATACTTCCCGGGCAAATTGCATTACAACGGATACCTTCTTTGCATACATAAACCAATATTCTTGGTAAGACCTACGACAGCAAATTTGATGCAGGCGTATGCAGCACCTGCACGGCACCCAAATAAAACCTCCTACGATGCAGTATTGATAATAGAGCCACCACCATTTTCATCATAATCGGAAGTATTTTCATAAGCATACATAACGGAATTTATTAAAAGCATAATACCCACATTTATCCCAAAATTCATCTTCTACCTCAGTAACAGAATACATTTTATCCAAAAACGCCTGCATTATTTACGAGAACATCCAGTTTTCCGTATTTGTTTACTGCAAGATCAATCATAGCTTCCACCTTGACTACGATTTGAGACATCTGTCTGGGAAAAAAACAATTTCTCTGGCTATATCTCCTGAAGAAGCGATTAATTCTTTTACACCGGTTTCATTAATATTCGAGGCAATTACCTTTGCGCCTTCCTTTGCAAATAACCCTGCAATCGCTTTTCCCATTCCTGAGCCCGCACCTGTAAATAATAGCAACTTATTTTCCAGTTTCATATTGACTTATCCTTTCCATTAACAGATATTGGATTCGTTCCACTTTAAACGATATTCGCTATATTAATTTTATATTAGCAATTTATATTTCTATGTGCAAGGATAGTCTTTTTACCGACTTTTTGTATTGATTGTTAATGTAACAGTATACATTTTGTGAAAATAATAGGTCTAAAAGACATATTATTGTAAAAAGAACAAATATGTACAATCTAAAATCAAAATAATAAAAATCTTCGTAGTTTTAAATTATGAAAAGAGGCAGTCGTTTGAAAAATTTATTTTCCTAATTAATTTATGCAATCATGAACTTGTTTTAGAGATTTCATGATTTTTATCAGGCACTTTCCTGTTTTTTTTTTCTTTTTTCCATAAAAAGCGTTTGCCTGTTAGTATGAATGCAGCAGCCGAGGCTACAGGAACAGTAAGTACAATGCCAAATACCGCACACTCCCTGTGCAATTTCGATTGCCATATAATTAACAACTAAATAACTGATTAAACTGAACTTGGTAAAGATAAATACAAGCAAAGTAATAAAAGCACTGCCTGTAAACGCAAGAATCAGCGTATTATTGTTCAATATCTCTATACCGGAACGGAATAACTGTCTTTGCTGTAATGGACAGATGTTGTACTGTATAAGGATGACACAATAGACATACCCACATCCATATAATCGCCCAAGAGATGAATTAATACTCCGGCAAACAATGGGCTCCTTAATCTTTAGTCCCAGATTCATGAATCAAAATTAACGACTCTGCTTCTGATGACCAAAGTTTATTCAGTGTTATCCATGCGATATTAGCATGAATAAGAAGCGCACCACCGTAGTCGCATAATAGCATACGTTCTTTGCTTTATCTGTATAGACATCGTAACAGCGGCTGATAAACCGCACATAAAATATCATCCACTGAAAATAAAGTGAATTACAGATAGATACGATAAACATAGAATATCCAAGACCGCATTGCTTTAACCCCTTTCTCGTCTGATACAAATGATAGCTGCCGCAAGTATGATACAACAACTTAATATAGGGATATTCTGTCGCACTGAGAATGTATAACATGTTCATTTTAGGTATCTGCATTAATAATAAGCTTCATACCGTTTTGGGCATAAACATTGTAGCGTCTTAGTAAGATACTGAAACTTCTATGATTTCTCCCTTTGCTCTCCCGTCGGTAATTTCAATCTTTAATATTTGATTACCTAAATATAACCCTAACTCTTCATCATGATTCCAGATTCTCAGAAGAAACCTACCTACTTTTCCTTGTTCAGTGGAGGTTGTCTAAATTATATCTGGAATAAGATTTCACCCCAAAAGTTGAAATAGAATGACTGCCGCTACTGAAAGAACAATGACTGCCAGTACAATCCCATTTTCTTTTATCTTATTCCACATAAATTTAAATATCCTTTTATGATTTCATTTTCTTTTTTCGTTAGCACTACCACAATGGTACCTGCTGCTATAAAGGCAGAAACTGCAGAAACAATTTCTACTGCATTTGCAGTATCGCCTGTTCAGGCCGTTTATCTGCTCATCGGATGTATCTCCTGTATTGACCACTTCTCCATCTTGCTTATCTACCTTTACAAGACCATCTATCCGTTTTGTAATGCCGTGGTTTGCAACATTCTATATCTGACTGTGTCGCATTTTGCATTATTTTAGCTCCGTTGCTGCTTTTAAGGCTGCTTGAAGTTTATTCAGCTTTCTTCGTATAATCTGCCTGATTCAATCCTATTGGCAGAAATCAAACTGTCCATAGCTTCTGTGTTCGTATTCACCAGCTTTTACAAGACCATCTATTGCTTCTTGTAATGCCGTGGTTGCAGCATCTATATCTGACTGCGTCGCATTTTACATTATCTTTTAACTCTACTGCCGCTTTCAGAGCTATTTGAAGTTTATTCCAGCTTTCTTCGGTATAGTCTGCCTGATTCAATCCCTGTGCTTGGGAAATTAAAGCTTTCCATATCTGCCGTGATAAGCGTTTTTATAAATTGTAAATGTATCTAGTACGCTCATATCATCTGCAAAAATAGGTCGTCATCGTATAAGAAGTATTTGTTACCTCCACATTGGTAACAGTTCTTCTTTTTGGACTGGTCTTGAACAGCAGCATATTCTGCCTCTGGTGCTGTAATCCGTAATATTTACTACCACTTGCTGAGTTTTGCTGTTAAATATAGAATACATAATGGGATTTGTCACACTGGACTGTACGCTTCAGCTTCTGTCCGAGGTAAATCCATCCATCATGTAAGTTCTTGTATATACGTGGTCATGTCCCGTTTGGGAACGACATCTATATCAAGTTCATCGAAAATCTGTGGCAGTTCGTTTCTTCTATCAATAATATCACCATCACTGGCATGGCTGGCTGTTGGAAGTAAATAGAATGGTGGAATACAACTGTTTTTCCATCTTACATCCGGATTCGCAGCACCGCATCCTGCATAAACTGTTTATGCTCTGCAGCGGAACGGTCATTTGAGTTTATATCCATAAACAGCGTATTGTTGTAAACAAAACCAGTAGTCGCTGCCTGCGGTAGTAGCACCGTACTGAGCACTTTCATTGGGAAGATTAAAATGCTCATTATAAGCAGCAGAACTGCTATCGTGGTTTCCTATGGTTTGTAGCAATTTGTAAGAGAGAAAATGTATCGTTAAGATAACCAGTATATTGGGATTCATTATTTGCTGTATTTACTTGGTCACCTGCTGAGAATAAAAAGTCAGGATTTAGCTGATTTTTAATCACATCCAGAGTATCGTTCCAGCCCTGAATATCAGATGGCAAACTTCCTGCACCAATTTGTGGGTCACCTACAAAGCAAAGAAAATGCTCCGTCAAAGTCTCCGGTTTTGAAATGTATACTGCCAACTGCCCACCATTTACAACTCTATATTATTACTCTGTATTCTCATCAAGATTTCTCATGGTCGCCTGATTGGAATAAAAAGCCGCTTCATTTGACTGTGAAGATATGGCGTCAGCTGTTTGATATTCAGATGGAAATTGACCATCTTTCATATCAGACTTTTTGGCATACTGTACTTACGACCTGCTGTTTCAGAATTTACTTCAAGTAAGATTTCTTGAGTTTCATCACTGCCTACAGTTAGTTAACAGACTTTTGTTGATATGAGTTCACCATAATTTAATGTTAGATTTTTAAATTCAAAATAAATATCCGAACTGTCTTTGCAGTCATTATACCCATTCTACCACCAATTACGTTTGTTCCTTCTTTTTACATATTGTTGGATTTGTTCCTTAGTGAGTTCCAGCTTAGCCTCTTTCGGCGCACCGGCCGAAACACCTGCATAATATAAGTTATTTTTCCTGCTCCTCAGCAGGCATATCTACAGCCAGCACTTTATTTCCGTTAATATAAACGGCCACTGCGTCATCATGATATAAGGTGCCTGTAATAGATGTAATTTCGCTGATTCTCTTCGCTAGATGAACGGAAAAAGAAGGTTGGCTGCTCTTCGTTTAATTACATCTGATTTATATTGATTTATCTTTACAGTGGGTGCTAATAAAACTCTGTTAACTGACCCGTTTTACAAAGCTTTGCCTGCTGCGGATTCCACGCACCATCATTAAATCAATTTGTCCATGCCGGTTGAAGAGCCCAACCTTTGCGGATCAGCCCATCGTCTAAATATTTCCAGACGGTAGTTGCATCAATAACATTTACATCAGATGGTACCTGAGAATATACATTTGCTTCCTGGGCATAAACAGCACTCATATTTCCGCTATTGAGTACGCTGGGCAATAAAACACCCGTTCCCACTGCAAAAGCCATTGTTACCGCTCCTGCTTTTTAACCATATATTTTTGACTTCATCTTCATATTCTGCCTCCTCATACATTCCTGTTTCTGTTCGCTTGCCTTATGTTATCATGTGTTTTTACTCCATTCAATAAGATTAACCATGATTTAATTTATCTCACAAACATTTAACCCAACCTTAAAAATGCCTTAAAAAGACCGGTGTTTTAACCGATCTTTTAATATATTTTTATGATTTTTAAAATTGAGTTTTGACGGTAACATGGTAATAAAAATTCAGATTAAATTTAAAAACATAATATTTCCTTGTCATATCATTTACATATACAAAAACATTAGTAACAGAAATGATAAATTTTATAAAGCTGTTTTTGTTTCATATGAACTAGCAAGAAGAATGTTCATATTTTAGAAGGAGCATTTTTCAAGATTACCCTAATACAGTATAAAATATTATCTTATTTTAGAGCCACCGCCTGTTCTATTGTAAATTTTGCTTTAAAAGCCATATCAAATCTTTTTCAAGCGATTCATGTCTTTTGGTTTGCAAGGAATCGTTTTGATATATACTTTTTATGTTAGTAAAAATATTATTCTATCTTAAATATAAGCTTTGATTTTTTCTCAATTCTTATGATTTTCATTACATTTTGGAACAAAGAACCTGAAGATTGAGCGTATTGTTTTTTTCGCCCTTAGAAACAGGGAGTAATATGGTCTATATGAAGCCCACTTCGTCCGGCATATACTTTCCGCACTGTTGGCAAGTGTAGTTATCCTGATCATAATTTCCTTTCTAAAGTTCTCTTGTCATACGTTTTCTCTGATTTTGACAGTGATAGTCCCTAAGCGTACATTCATGATTAATATGTTCCAATTGTCTATTTCGGTTTTCCAGATATGTATAATCGCATAAAAAATTGACCCACTGTTTGTGAAACCTTATACGATGTTTTTATAATTTCGCTGTCTATATCTTGTTTTGCTCACGAATAAGATAAAATCGGAATGCATTTCATCATCAAACAAGAATGAAACTGTTTTCCCGATAGTTTTTTCATTTTGCTTTTTTGAATTCTTTCCTGACACTTTTTGTTTCAAAGCAAAATATCTTTATGATGTGCTTTAATTGTGGAAAAGTGCCCTAAATTTAAATATTCATCAATGAAAACGTCAATTTTGGGGTTTCTTTTACCGGAAACATTAAAATAGCTGCGAAAGTACGGATACCTAAACGGAGATTTTAAAATTAAAACGATAGCCGTAATCACAAAGTGCTATTACGATTACACTTGCTGCTACGATTATGATTGCACATATTGTAGATGAATTTAATGTATTCACAATCTTTTCTCTCTCCGTAGTACTTCTCTGTTTTTATTACAAACATAACAAAAGTTTGTAAAATAAACATATCTATATGGTCAATACCAAAACATAATTCATCACTTATTCAATTCCTCATCATCCGTTTTTGCCTGGTAATATACGACATACCTCTGCTTCAGGGAGTTCTTCTATCTCTCAGTTTACGATTAATCTGATTGGTTCTTGTTCCCACCAATTTGGATAATTCACTATCAGCTGCATGTAATTTATCTTGAACCTTTGCAAGGACTTCACTGAATTTACTAAATTCTGTTTCTGCCTGTAATGTAATATTTCAAAATTTCAGAGAGCCTTAAATTGCTAAATGTACAAAGCTCTACCTATTAAAAGCAGAAAGGTTGTAGGACCAGTAACGGTTTATCTTATAGTCTGTTTACTGCCTGAAGAGCTCAGGCATTTGTACCACTGCATATAATCCCTTCAAATGGTAAAAACAACAAACCAGCTGAAAGAGGAGTAATAATATATTTATCTCGAACATCTTTTGCAAATGCTTTTATCTTACGGGAAAACTCTTTTTGGCAGAATCAAGCTAATTGTTTTGTCTCCACTTTATCATAAGCACTCAATAAATTTTCATATGTATCTGACGGAAATTTCTAGAATCAATCTCAAAATGAAGAAACCTCCCATTTTGTTTTGTTTTACTGCAAATTTTCATGTTCTTTTTGTTAACATTTGTTCCAGAATACGCTCTAATTGGATTTGAACTCCCAGAACACCTCGTTTTAACATTAGTAATGGCTTTTTTCAATCCTCCAACATCTGTAGCCAGTGTTTGCATTTCCCCAAGTCCCTTTTGAACGCTTTCCAGATTTTTACTAACAGACTCAAGGATAATTTTAACCTTCGTTCAACGTTTTATCCAGCTTCTTTCTTCACCACACCACGCATCTTCTCTAACTTTTTCTTCATTGTTCATCTGTAGGACGTAATTTTTTCTTCCAATGTTTTATTAATTGAACCCTAAATTATCATAATTTCTTTCTTTAATTTCTCAAGGTCAGTATTGATTCAAAGCGATTATCCGTAAAGATTTTCTAACAGAGAGGGATGAAATAGAATCAAATTTATCAAATACATCTTTCTGAAAGCCGCTAATCTTTTATTATTCAGGTATCGTTTATTTTTATCTAAGCTGTCCCTTGTTTCCTGTGGGTAAGCAGACTTGATTTTTCTCAAGAATATCAGCCTTGACCTACTTTCAAACTTTATAAAACCATTCCATATTATCGTCGTTCATATTGAATTGTTCACCAATATTCTTCTTCTTCTTTGCTGATAATACAGCAAGATTCATCACTATGTTCATATCTTTGATTCTCCTTATATTTCATATAAAAAATATCTTTCTATTCCTATACAAATAATTATAACAATGCCACCAGCCATTGTTTATTTCGTAGTTATCTGGCCTGTGAATGGAGATAATAACCAAATTCAGGATATACCGAAGAAACTATATTATCAGCCGTTAATGTTTTAAAAGTAATATCAACAGGTTTATTATCTGCAAGATAAGACTGTCTCAGTTTTGGTATTCACTTCCATCCAGTATTTGAGCATTGTCATAATCCCATGAGTCAGGGCAAGAATATAATAAACAATAATTATCCCCATCTACGTCACGTTATCAGAAACGGTATACCCATTTTGTGCAAGATACTTTTTTTTTTTTATTCCATGCGTCCACTTTGCACCACTGTAACTGTCTTTCTGCATCATAGGAATAAACATTATACGGCCAGAAATCAAAGTTGATTCCAAGCCCTTTGGTTATGTGGACCACTTCATTTCAATAATTCCATTATCATAAAATTGCATAGAAGGATACCCTGAAAATTCGTTATAAACCATATGATCTCTGTAGCCAAAAATATATCCTACTGTTCCTGCCATACTGGCATCGGTCCAGTATAACAACAGTTCATCCTGTCCATCGTTATCTACGTCAAAAATAGCAAAACTGTTCTCGCCCGACTGACTATTTGTTTGTTCTAAACTTTTTCCATTGGGAAGGATACCATACAAAATAAAGCATCCACAATATTTTCCCAAATGCCAGTTTTTGAGCGTCCTCTGCATTTTCAATTACAGTATCGCTATTCGCCGCAGAATCAGACGAAGTATTGGTCAATTCCGATGAAACCATACTTTCCTCTGGTTGAGATAGCTGGAGAGGATTCAGACACCTGCGATGAGTCAAGCGCAGAATCGCTGCATCCAATGAAAGTAAACATGGCACCTATCGCTAAGAATGCCACAGCATATTGCTTTGATTTTCTTACTATACATTTTTAATTTCCCCTTTTGTAAAATTATGAAATATTATACTTTACAAAAAGGAAAAAGATAATTTATTCTTGAAAAATACAACAATTTACGATATAATTCTAACTATAATTACAATATATGGTTAATTTGTAAAGTATAGAATATAAAAACTATTCTCATTCATTAATATTAGTAAAAGGCTGCAATTGCAGCCCTTTTTACTTTTAATGAATATAACATGAAAATAAAAATGATTTTCATATAAATAACTATCACATAATATAACATATAACACACAAAAATAGTTTATAATATTCTGACTGTCCGCCAAAATATTCATCATTTGGCAAAGACAATATTGCTACAACTGTAATAGTATAGAGTAACCGTACTTTTTATGCAGGGGTGTAATGAAAGCAAAAATCATGGATGCGTCACATCTGCTGATTATTTTAAGTGAGCAAGAAGCACTCCGCTTGGGATTAAAACAGCATCTCCGTTGATATTCCCACAACTCTTTCAAAAATAACATTAGCAAAAAGTATTTTTAGAAGGCTGTAAATATACCGGCTTTTCTTATTCAGAAGCTGAAAATATTACAATTGTGCGCTTTCTATTCGAGACGGCACCTTTTGTATTGCTGTTTAGTGTGCATATTCCGAATATGTCTCGTATAAAAATCATCTTTTCAAAGATTTCGAATAAAAAGAAACCACTGGCCCATATGTGTATCAATTTCAAAAATTGTACAGACATGATGGACGCGGCGAACGACTTTGTATGGCAGGCATTACCTGTCCAAAAGCGAAATTATTACGTTTGGAGATAAGTACCGCATTATCTTTCATTTAAGGTGGAAAACCAAAGTGGTAGCAGAAAGGCGATTCTCCAAGAATATGGCATTTTAAAAGGAAAAGGACGTTGCGCTGCTGCCGCAATGGAACACGGAATTTTGCTTACAGAAGATTTATCTCAGCACTGTTTGCAGCACCTACCCTTGTACAAAACATTAAACATCTTTTAGCTGCCTTTTTTAGATCTGCAATCATTTTGTTTCGGGCAAGATGCTCGGAATACACTGGGTCCCCACACAAAATGTCTACGCCTGCTTTGGCGCTGAAGCAATGGATCAACTCCACCTCCGTCCACCTGAACCAATAGATGAGGCGCTTTTTGTTTTAATTGTCCTACCTTCGGCATCTCATGTCAGCCATATGCATTTTGACCGCCAAACCCAGGCTCTGTCACCAACTACTATACAGCTTGTCCAAATACGGAAATACCTGTTTCTACAGATGTATTCGGTTTTGACTGCCAGTGCCGGCTTGGCTACCACGTGCTTCAATTTTTCTATGGTTCCTGTTATATCTTCTTCCGCTTCTACATGGAATGAAATAATGTCTGCACTGGCCTTACAAAAAGTCCTCAATATATCGTTTGGGATTCTGTATCATCAAAATGAACATCAAACGGTAAATCTGAATATGGTTTTACAGCTTTTATCACCGAGCTCCAAAGGTGATATTGGCAAATAAACTCGTCCATTTCACATCTAGGTGAATCCAGTCTGCTGCCGGCTGTGTAATCATTTGAATTTGCTCGCCCTATCTGAAAAATCTGATGCCAGTATTGACCGGTGCAATTATGCATGTTTTCATCCCTCCAAAGTTATTAGCTTATTGATTATTTTACTCCCAAATTATTGATCTTTTCAAGAGGGTCAATGCAGGCCTGCACGCAAAAACAAATTGCAGCAGGCCTTATCTATTTAAAGGGAGTTTTTCTGTGCTCTGCATGGTCCAGTTTATGGCATTACCAAACAAACGGGTTCTTTTTATTATGCACAACGTTTCATTTCTACTGTTTCCTGTTGTCTCAAAGCACGCTGACTTAAGTATTCTCGCTTCTTTCCTTTACAATTGCCTGTGTGTGCTGTTTCTGTTCTTGCAATGATTTTACTTTGCGTATCGCAAATACTTTTTCACACGATGTAAATCGCGACAAAACTGCACACTGCCATAATCATCTGTGACGCTGTTTGCAGCAATTGTCATATCCATGAACCACCGCCCGCTGTAATGGACATAATAGACATGGCTGCACAAAGCAAACATAAATACCATGATAAAATGTCTTTGGACGATATTTTACTAACAATCCCACTGTAAATACCAGCAGAATATTCCTACAATTTCTTTGAAACATATATAATCTCCTCTTCTCTTTCAACCTTCCGAAATCGAACATACGTTTGATTTAGTTTTATTTTATCACAGTGATTGCAAAATTACAAGTAAAACATTTCATATTACATAAAAGTTGTCCTATTTATGGACAGCTTTTAACAATACAAATTCAAATATTTCTGGTATGATAAGAATGAATCTTGTACTATATCAGCACTTATGATAAAATAAAGTATACCAAAAAGGGAATATATTATGACAATCACCTATAAAGATACAAAAGAATTTAACGCGCAAGAATTGCAAGATCTGTTTTGTCTGTTCATTGGTCATCCGGATATCACCCTGACTGGTGATTGCCATGCAAAATTACAGTACCGTTTACAGTGCTTGGGACGGTGAGAAACTGGTAGGTTTTGATTTCAGCGTTATGGACGATGGAATTATGACCGCGACATTCACTATTTTATTGGTAGACCCCGATTATCAATATAACGGTATTGGAAAAAGAATTGATAGAACGTGTACTGACAAAACATATCAATCCTATCTGCGTATCTCTTTGATTGCCAATGGCAATAATGTAGGACTCTATGAAAACTGTGAATTTAAGATAGACAAAAGGGAATTCATGCATATTACCTCCTCTTGCTAAAAATAATTTGATATCAATGCAAGTAAATATAGATAAAACAGCCATTTGCGATGATCAATGCGATGGCTGTTTTATCTATATTCCAATCATAATGGACAGCAAATCCAGAAACGCTAACATTACAGTTACGCTTCGATTCCATTCTGATTTGGATATGAAACAGAAATTCCGCTTTGCTATGAACAATAGCAATAACGTAACATTATTCTGAGCGTTCTCCGGCGCGAGAATAGCATTCCTGTCCATTGCGATGCTTTTAACGAGCCATATTATGCCAAAATATAAACGTTCATTTGACGACGGCCAAAGTTGACACATTCTCCTAGTGTATTATAATACAAGTCAACCAAAACACGACCTGACATCAACGCACCACCGGTATCCCGTGAAGCAATTGCATAACCATATACAACGCTACCGTCCGGAGAGGCAATATATAATTTTTGTACCATATGGAATTACGTTAGGGTTAACTGCCACGCGACCTACGGCAGCAGGTGCGCCTGTGGCGGTAATTCCACCGCCGGTGTATGCGGTACATTCACCGGTAATCACACGCAACGTTTAACACGTTACCATTTGCGTCAACAATTGTATTACCTGAAATAGTTGCACCTGTTTGGGCAGACGCACGCGGTAGACACAGAAGTTACTGCTGCAGGTTTGTTTTTGTGCTCACCAATTGTACTTCCGCCACAGGCGCAGTTTCTGGAGAGAACTGCTACATCTGTTGACTTTACCAATTGACCATTTACAAACTTACATTCCCTTCACAGCAGTTTTTGTTCCGTTTACACCAGCTGTTTGAACCTGTGTTTCACCTTTTATAAAAGGTCCTGCTGTTTCGATTACTTCTGTTTCAAAAAGCTGAACATCCCTATGTTACAGTTTGTGTTGCGTAAGTAACACGATTTACGGTAATTTCCATACCATCTGTAAATCGGCTCTGCTTCGCTACGCTCAAAGTATCCTCTTCACCCAATGATATTCGCTGCCGATAATACATTGGCTACTGTTCCTTCCTGAACATCAACAATTTGGGTTGCCCCATTATCATGCACTGTTACTTTATGATATCTTCACGGAATATTGTTGTTAACTCACCGTTGATATCTACGTTTACGCATCGTTATCATCTGAAAATCAACACCTGCTCGCAATCTGTCGAACACTTTGTCGCCGTAGTGTAGTTTTAGCAAGTTTTCTCTCTGCACCATCAGCCTCAACAGTTGCATCCATTTACGTCTGATTTTAATTACAACTATTGGTGTCATCTCTTTCAACAATATCATTTGAACCAACTTGAATATTGGCTTTCTCAATAATTCTTCTGTATTTGTTGTGGTTTAGATTTACACGATAAGATACACCGTTATCTAAAATAGGTGGCTTTTTCCTGTTGTAGCCATTACTGTTATTAACAGAACTAACACTAATCACTGTAGCCAATGCAGCGCACTAATAATGTTTTATCGGTGTATTTCAACAATTTTAAAACTTATGCTCTTTTTCTCTGTGTTTTCATACTTGCTCCTTCTGCTGCTTACGACAGCATGGAAAAGAAATTACATTTTGTTAAGATATACTGCCGCTTGTTTTGATTACTTCATGTTTGCTATTATATTCACTGTTTTCCATATGTCAAATAAAAATGAACTTCACTTTAAGAATATGTACAAAACACAATTTCATAAAATTGAAATTACGACTTTTAACTTTAACTTACCATTAATTTACATTTATAAAAGACAATCCCTTTGTTTTATGTGCAGATTGCAAGAAAACATAAGTTACAAACTTGTTACATATATATTATATGAGTGTTTTATTTCATTAATATAATAAATAGTTATGAAACTTAAAATTTCCTTATATTGAAATAATTGTTTAAAACCGCTTCCTCTGCTAGTTTGATAAGCGTTTTTATAAATAATATTTACAATTTTTATATTATTAAACATGTATTTACCTTGAAAGAAACTAATATTTTCATTTTGATAAAAAATTTTATGTAAACTGGGATTGGATATATCTTTACTGTTATTTTTAACTTTAAACCTTATCCTGTCTCCCCACTTTAAAAATTTATATTTTTTGCCTTATATTTGACTCCATATAAGGGGTTGCATGGGCTTTAAAAGATTAAGCAAATTGTAACTTTTTTCATTATAACCAGATACATTATCTTGTACCAAAAAGTTGTGATTGTATTCCAGAGTTCATAAAATTTAGGTAAATAAAATATATTTAAACAAATTATTTTATTTTCTATTGTAAAAACACCCAACAAATTTATCTTATTGAGAAAACTTTTCTTTTTCATTATATATATTAAATTAATACTATGTTTGAAAACATAAAAATATAAAATTTACATTATTATAAAATGAAAGTAAAGCCCAAATATTTTCCCATAAATAAAATTCTATTTCGAAGCTTTTGATTTATATATGGTATAGAAATAGGAAACATATAGATATCATGATACAATACTCTATCCATCACAATATTCTGTTAATAAACAGCTTTGTTCATATCCGGAAATAGTAAAATTTTATTTTACTTTTTTCGCAGACCGCAGGAAGAATACGCGTGAAACTTTAATATATTATAGATGCATATCTTCCGTTTATAACATTTATTATGTTTCTTAAAGTGAGTATCAAAGAACATCTGTCACAATGATTTCCTTTTGAGTGTAAAGAAAAATGATTCTGTATATACAGAATCCATTTTAAAAAAGACTGCTAAATTATCTTTTTGAGAACTGTGGAGCTCTACGTGCGCCTTTAAGACCGTATTTTTACGTTCTTTCATTCTTGGGTCACGAAAGTTAAGAATCCAGCCTTTTTCAGAGTAGGACGGAGACTTCAGAATCATATTGAAGCAAAGCTCTTGCAACACCATGACGGATTGCGCTTGCTTGGCCTGTAACGCCACCGCCTGCAACACGACAAACAATGTCGAATTTACCTTCTGTTTTTGTTAGATTTAATGGTTGACGAACAATTAATTTTAATGTTTCCAAACCAAAATAATCATCAATATCTCTATCGTTGATTGTAACTTTACCTGTACCTTGGTATAGTCTTACACGAACAACGGAGCTTTTTCTTCTACCTGTACCATAAAAAATAAGACTCTTTGTTATACATATTCCAATCCTCCTCTCTTTATTTATCCCAAACTGTTGGTTGTTGTGCTGCATGAACATGCTCAGCACCTGCTGCGTATACACGTAGTCTTGTTAGCTGTTCACGGCCATTGTGTGTGCTAGGAATCATACCTTTACAGCCAATTGCATAGCAAACTCTGGTTTTTCAGCCATTAATCTGTCATAACCTACCCTCTTTTTAGACCAACGTAACCTGTGTGACGGTAGTATTTTTTGTTTTGCAACTTATTACCTGTTAAACAGCATCAGCACAGTTAATGATGATAAATACGATCGCCACCGTCAACATGTGGTGTATAAGTTGGTTTGTGTTACCACGTAGCAAAATAGTTGCTTGAGCAGCTACACGGCCCATTTGGTTTCTGCCTGCTGCATCAATAATGTACCATTTACGCTCTACTTGGTTTGGTTTTTGCATAAAAGCAGACATTGCATTCCTCCAAACATTAATATTCTTATCATTGATAGCTCCCATTTTTAGGTTGGGAAATCGTTCAAAACACTCATAAGTGTTAACATGCATTTATGATATTACCATTACACGATTTACAGTGTCAACCCCTAATTTTCATTTTTTAATTTACCAAATAAATTGCTTCTATTATCTCCTGTTTTTCTCTTTTATATCTCTTATATTCTCGATTGTCATTTTTAAAAATTATTTTACTTTATAAAAAAATATGATATGATATGCGTAATTTAAAAATCGCGTTACACCGCAGTTATGCGCTATTTTTCATATGGAGGTCTTTTATGCAGCAAATTATGAGCCAAATACGAGCTGCCGTTGACGGTTATCAATTAATCCAATGGGCGACCGTATTGCGGTGGTATTTCCGGAGGTAAGATTCCCTTGCTTCTACTCTGTGAATATGCTTGACGGTCGAAATATGATTTGGTTGCAATCACTGTAATCTTGTTTTGATAATATACAAAATCCGCTTTCGTCAGGTGGAGAACTATGCCGCCGGCTACAAATAAAATATGAATACGCCGTTCTCAACTTGGTAAATATTATCTTTTGAACAAAGAAAAGAAAGTAATCCTGCAGTTTATGCCCGTGTATGCCGTGTTATTTTGCATGATATGAGTAAAAACATAACTGTAACAAACTTGCGCCAGGGATCATTTTGATGATGCTGTGCAAACTTTTTTTATGAATCTGTTTTATGGCGGTAAAATTGGCTGTTTTCTCTATGGCTTCATATTTTATCCAGAAAAGATTTATATTTAATACGTCCAATGTTTTTGTGAAGAAAGCAAAGTAGAATCTTGGCACAAAGCGTTACCATTTGCCTGTTGTAAAAGTGAATGTCCGCAGACTTTGACATACCTGCCGCTTAAAGTACCCAAGAGCTAATTAAAGATTTAGAAAAACAATTTCCTGATTTACGAAGAAAAGTCATGGAGCAGCGCCGATATCGATGGCTGGGGAAACAATAACTTTTATCTTGTGCTTGATGATCATAATTTTGGGTAGAAAAAATTATGGAGAAATTTTAAAATTCTCTGATACAAGGAGCTTTATAAAAATTTGCTCTTGTTTTATAGGAACAATATCCAGCTTTAGAAAAAAGGAATCTATTTATGAAACTGCTCTTTTTCCGTTTGAATCAATAAGGCAGACCGAAGGCCTCTTATGTATCATCAGACATACGAATATTGGGACAAAATCAAATTTCAATCAAAACAGTATCGCTTCTAAAATATAAGTTTGGCGGATTTGAAATAATTCCTGATTATAAAATTTCACCATATCCACAGATTGGCAAAGCACTCATTTCCATCGGGAGGTATGTCTTGAATATAATATCGCTTTACAATGGGCCACTTATAGAGTAATGTCTTCTCCAATCAAAATTCTGGGGAATTTGTGATACTACCACTTTTTGGCGTCATTGGTGTATTGAATTATGCTGCCCAATACCGAAGGTTTTAAAGGTGCGAGCCAGTGCATCGTTATACCAATGAAAAAACTTATATGTACAGGCAGACTGTGTGCTCATAACCTTTTATTAATACAAATAGTACAGGACATTACCATTTGCAAAGGAGAACTGTTAGTATGAAAGTATCTTCTGAAAAAAAAACAATTCAACAGTGGTATCTTTTATAAACCAGGTACATCATATATACAAAAGGAAAATGCGTGAGAATGACCGCTTACATGCCTCACGCATTTTTTATTCTAAAATAAGATGATATCGCACTCACAGTAAGTCTTACATTTCTATTAAAAATATTTGCCATTTGTCCATTTTTTGAATTTTCCAATCTGCAAAAGCTTCCAATGCTTAACTGCTGTGCAGCATCACTGATTGCCTCTTTGCATTTGATAAGACCTCTACAATTAAAACCGTCAGCTCCTGGCTGCAATACCTGCCAACGCCAATGGAGCTACATAACGTTCCTCGCCCGGCTGCATGAGATGACCACAATAATTGGTAAACTGCTGCGTCTCTTTTCACAACCGGCACCGCAGAAACATCCAGCGGTTTGGTAGCTGCTCTAAAAGTATGAATTTCCTTCCACACAACACAACATTGTAGTTATTTTCACCTTTATATAATGTATTCTTGCCGTATCCAGCCACTCTGCAATGTTATTGGCAATGCCTGCGTTTTAGCACAACTGGCACACTTTGATTTACCAATATCTTTGAGCAAACGGAAATTTTGCATATTTTTGCCCCAATTTGGAACATATCGCAATACTTAATTGCAGTATCAATTTGTTCGGAAGCCATTACTTCACTTACTACTTTCAGCCCGGTTGCATCCGCTGCTTTTCTTAATAGCTTTAATCCTTCTTCTTCAAGCCTTGAAATGAATATGGAGAGGTTCTTTAGGGTTTATAGGCACCGCCGCGCAAAAATGTTGCACCAGCTGCTTTTAAGCACAATGGCTGCTTCTTCATAATACACTTCTTCATTTTCTACTGCACAAGGTCCACCCATCATGACCAATTTTTTGCCACCAATGACTTGGTCACCTACGTGCACAAGGCGTCCGTCTGGACACATATCACGGCTTGCAAGTTTATAAGAGTGCATAATCGGCACACAGTTTCAACGCCGTCCAATAGGGTGATATCCAAAACCGCCCAGTTTGCTTTATCACCCAAAATACCAATAATAGTTGCTTGGGTACCTTCGATACATGTATTTGTCTGTCAAAGAAAACCATACGTGCTATTCCCTGCTTACTTTGGAGCACCTGCACATATACTTACTGTTGTAATAACTGCAACCATACCTGTTTGTATCTTCCTGTCCGGGGACTATCCATTCCTCCTGTTCCTTCCATAGTTCTTTTTCCTGTCTGGAGCACCGTTCAGTTCCACCTGTCCTTGTGAGCTTCTCCAAAAGCTTGTGGTGGTTGTTGGCTTTGGGCAAATACCACTTTACTGTCACTGCCGCTGGGATTTGGCATTTGGAATGTATATTGATTTGTTTCTTGCATTGTTCCCGCTATTAACACTTTTCTGCCTCTGAAATATCAATTGTAGTTCCATTGCTGTCTGTGGCTGTGATGCTTTCTACTGTTCCACCCTGTGTATATGTAATTGGTGTTCCCGGTGCTGCCCTGCTCACATCTGTCCCGTTTGTCCTGTTCCTGTAACTTTCTATCGTAATTGGATATTCTGTTCCTTCTGTAGTCACAGCTTCCCAGAAGCGCAGTGTGTCTTCTGCTGTTGAATTTTTATCTTTGGTTGTGGCTGTTACATCCCACAACTTATATTGCCCTGTTTCTTACATCCTCAATTTTACTTTAAAGCTCATTTCTATTTCTGTTCCTGTGTACATATGCTTTCCCACTTTTGCTGTCATTACTGTTCTTCCTGCTTCATTGGTACTTAATGTGGGGCTGCCTCTACCGTACCGCTTCTATATCCGGTGTTCTCTCCTATATATTGAAAGCCTCCTATTACCACTTCAGGTTTCTTGTGCAGGTACCATTCCCTGGGGGCAATGTCTACCTCTAAATTGATATCTTCTGATTTTGCTCCTATATCCCCACATACTGAATTGTTGTTTTCAGATATAGCTCTGTTCCTGCAGGTGTTTCCTCTTCATGCCAACGTATTTCATTGTTTTTTTATTGACTTCTTTTTTACCAATGGTTGTTCTTATTGTACCATACATCGAAGTTATCTTCTTCTGCTATATTTGGGCTCTGTAGGATTGGTATTTCTTTGTATATTATGTTTACCAATGGATTTTACGCCTGCATTCTCCATTGTTTTTCTCACGGAAGATGTATTCTTCTCATACTCTTCTTTGATTGCTGTTCCGATTGCATCGTTATCTGCTGTCAAATTAATATTTACCGGAGCGTTGGTAAACATTCCTGTGATTGCTGGGCTTTCCATTCCTGTCCATCCGCTCAAATCCACTTCTGTTAAGTTGGTTATCCGCTTTGAACATATTGGCTGTGCTTGTTAGGTTTGGCATATTTGCTTCTGTGATGGATACTCTCTCCAGCCTGCTTTGTCCTTTCAACATCCCTTCCATGCTTGTTACTCCGCTTAATCCGCTCCAGCCTTTTAGTTCGGTAATATTCGAAATTAACCAATCACTTGCTGCAGATAGGTCTTGTCTTGTATTATTTAAATTCCAATAATTAGCGGAGAAACTCTTCGTTCCTATATTCCAAATTAAATTCAGATTTTCTGCATCTGTCAAAATATCATCTGCAGTTACTTCCCAATTGTCTGCAATAATGGTTACTTGACCCGATGGCCAGCTGTTTCCCCATATCTCTCGCTGGTGCTAACTGAATTTTGAACCATCTAATACCCATCCTGAAATATCCATGTACTGCAAACTGTCCAAATAGTCAAAAGTACACCAGAAAAACATCTTTATAGCCTGATTTTATGTTGGGAATTTTAAAGTTTTTAAATTAGAACAACTAGAGAAAGCGGCATATAAATCATCAAGAGAATTAATATTGCTCCAACTGCTTAAATCGATAACCTCTATGATAGCAATTTGCAAAAGTTTGCTGCAGTGATTTTAAAGTTGGAACATTCCAACCTTCAATACGAAAACTTTGGAGGTTATGACACTGTAAAAAGAAAATTGCAGATTTACAATGTTTTGGGGATTCCATTTAGATAAATCAACCGTTTTGCAAATTTGTACATTGAAGAAAGAACGTGCCTCAGTAACATTTGGCAGTACCCAATCTTCCACGCCGGAATCTTCCATCGAAACCAGACTTTTACATTTTTTGGAACATATTTTCGCCATATGGTGATAAATTTTGAGTATCTGTTTGGTCATTAACTGTACATCCTGTGGTACAATTTGCAAAACAGATAGCTGGCATTAGTTACGCTGGAAGTATCCCATGCGCTTAAATCCATACTTACTAAAGAGGAACATCCATAAAATAGGCTTTGTAGTACGGTGACATTGGAAACATCTAGATTTTCAATGCCTTTCCTTCTTTAAACTGAAACAATTGTAAAATAGCATTCCCAATTCTGTAAATAGATGTATCAAATTGATTGTTAAAATCTACAGTATGTAAATTTTGGTTCCAGCCATCCAGTTAACATATTTTTGGGAAACAGGGTCAAATGCTGCAATAAACAGCATCTGGAAGAAGCCTTTACACTGCCTTCCGCACTGATATACATATATCATAACCATTCTGATGATCCGCTACAATATATATGCAATTACACTGTTCCTGGAGCACCTATATTACGTGCGTATACAATTTCAGATCTGCCCTTTACAATCACCTTATTTGAATCCGTTGGTGTTGGGTCTTCCACATACTCCAACAATTCATCTAAAAAGGTAATGGTATGTACTGTATTACCGATTTTAGTGTCATTTATAACATTTGGCTAAAATCCAACGCCTGTATTTGACCCGGTATTCCATAATTTGGATTTTGAGTGACAGGGCAACTGCCTGGCCTACTCCACTTCCAACACCAACACATCCCTTAATGCAGGTCTCAGTACTCTAAATCATAATCCGGCATGGCAATTGCTTCGTTGGCTGCATAACGCCTCCCACATGCTCTCCCTCCAAATAATCCAGCCGCCACCAAAGGTATAGCCTGTTTTACTGATTCCATCTGCGGAAGCAATGGTAACAGGTTCGCCTGAAGCTGCTGTTTGTATTCCCGGCGCACTTCCGGATACTGGTTCCATCATCTCCCAAGCGATAAGTAATCATTCGTTCTCCTTTGTTTAATTCTACCGCCGGAAAGTGAAGTGATATCATTTGTCTTTTTCTGTCAAACAACCCAGCATACATACTGTTTTTAAGCAAAAATATCTTGTCCCTCGAATACTGTTTCAGGACCTGTTGTATTTGGGTCTAACGTTACTTTTGCAGTAATTAATAACGTGCATTCCCTGCTGGTTAATTTGTCCATGGCTACTTGAACGCCTTTTCCATTCCTGTTATTCAGCCGCACATAACCTGTCCAACGTGCTGCCCTCTTTAAAATTAATGCTTCGCATTTACTTCCATCATCACTTGTAATCGTCACTGGCTATCCGCCAAATTTAATGTAAAGTCAGTATTTTGATAATGGCCGAACAATGGTTTCAAGGTCATTCAGCATACCCCACTCATAATCGCTTCCTGTTGTATAAGCATATGCTGCTGAAATTTCATCTGTTTCTCCTGCAGGAATAAACTTTGTTGCATAATTCTTGGAGAGTAGCACTTGAGTATCCGTCATTTGATAAGTGATAAACGCATCATTTTCACTCAATACTTGGTTCAATGCCTTTAATTGTTCGTCCACTTCAGCTCTTTGTTAAAACTGCTTCCCAATGCCCATACAACTACTGTAGGATTTTATCATTTATGTGCCTGCTGCACTGCTGAAGCAGCCTTTCAAGTGCAACCGGCTTGTTTGCTTCTCCTAACATTGTTTCATAATGTTGGAATACTTTTGTAATTCTTCCTTTGAGTTGATGAAACCGGTTTCTTGAACATCACTCTGTATAGGAAATGATATTGACATTATTTTTTGTACCGTATTTATATTATTAAATTAACGCCGTCACCATGACCCATAATCAGTTCAACAACTTCATTTTTAAATTCTCACCGGTTTTTAGATACATCCACCAAAAAATTACATTCACAGGGTCCTGTGGCTCTATTGGTACACTATATGTAATTTCGGCCTGTGTACGTTCTGATTTAGGTATTGAACCGATGTTGATATTTGATTTTTGTATAAAGATTCTCATCTGTGTTCGCAGCAAATACGGTAAATGGGACAATACCTAACATCAAGTTGCACATGGTATTGCCATGATACATTTTGCCTTTCAAATATTTCTTCATTTTTCTTCTTACACTCCCTATATCTATTGAAAGAGTATGATGCACAAAATATAAACGTATACATTTTACGTTTTCCACTCGAAAAGATACCGCTTTATTTATCAGATTACTTTTTGCAGAACTGTGAATGCAGCAACCGATTGAATTCTGATTCAGATACCTCCATTCCTTTTAGACAAAAACTGTATTTTGTCCTTAGAATCATATAATATAAAGTCTCTTTTCCCTGTTATCTTAAAAAAGCATAAAGAAGACTGAAACAATATAAAATTGCATTCAGCCTTTTTTAAAAATATAAAAATTAATTTAAAAACTTGAAATTACGACTGTTATTGTGTATAGTATAGGAAGATATATGACCTTTTGGTTATGTTTTTACACAATTTAAGGACAAAATACAGTTTTGTCCTTTTTCGGAAAATAAAACCGTTTAGCTTACAAATAAAACGTTCAAGGTGATATTGTTGTTCTGTACCTGTAGAAAGTAAATAGATTCTGGTAGTCTCTATGGGAATGTCCGAGTATATCTGCCAATTTTACAATATCATGACATACTTGATAGTAACAACGAGCAAATAAATGTCTTAGATTGTGTGGAAAAACTTTCGTAGCCTCTATACCGGCCTGAACACAAAGGGTTTTCATCTCCGACCATATTTGTTTACGTGACAATCAATACCGCTTCTGGTGATAAAGATTTCACCGGAAGCGATTTTTAATTTTGGCATATTGAATTAATTTACGGCATAATTTCCCCGGTAATAAGATGGTACGTACCTTTCCCTTTAATATAATTTCTGTCTTACCTGCCTGAGCAGCTGCGACTGTGATATATTTTACTTCGAAACACGGATTCCATGCTTCAAATTGTCTGAATTAATAGTGAAAGACGATGCTTTGCTTTACTTTCAGCTGTATCAATTAATTTTTGTACTCATTCTTGTTCCCAAAATTCCTTAGAATGATCCGAAATACACACGATGCTGTACTTTTAGTAATTTTACTCTGCAATCATTTCGACCCATAAAAGATAAGAGTTGATTCAATGCGGCTATCTTCGCGTTGACGGTAACCGTGCAATATCCTTTCGTTTGCAGATAGTTTTTCCATTCAATGACTGCCTGGCGTGAAATATGTTCTTTACCCCTATCCATTTATAAACATATGGCCTGAACCTGATATAATTTCGATTGTACTTGCTTTTTCTTCCTCCATTAAATATTGTTCAAATCTTTTACAACATTCTTCCATGTCATTTCTCTCCTTTTTGACATTGTTATCCTCACGATGTAGTAGTCTAAAAAGAAAAAATTACATTTGTTTAGTTTCTTCACATAAAAACAAAAAAACAGATACCCTACTGGGTATCTGCTTTTTATATGTTAGCATCTTCCTATTGTCCCGGGCCGTCTCCAGCCAAGTATCTTCGGCACTAATAGGCTTAACTACATGATTTCGGTATGAACAGGTGGACCCTCATCGTAATCAACACCAACTATTCAGTTTGTCCCGTTTCCGGCGACTTTTATATATTATCACATCTTAAAAGAAAATGCAAGCTTTTTTTTTATGTTTTTATATCCATATTTTTCAAAATAAATAAAAACAGATACCCTATTGGGTACCTGCTTTCATGTGTTGGCATCTTCCTATTGTCCGGGCCGTCTCCAGCCAAGTATCTTCGGCACTAATGATTTTTAACTTCTGTGTTCGGTATGGAACAGGTGGACCCTCATTGTAATCAACACCAACTATTTTATTCATTGGTATTATTATATCACAGATATATAAAAATTTCAACAGGAATCCACCTAAATTACAATATTTTGTATTTTTATTTATTATATTCTACGATATCTAGTATATTTCTGCTGAAGCATATAAATAGAACAAACACCTGCAGTCCAACCGATAAACAGGAAGCCCTATTACAAAAGAGGGGAACTCCTGTAGCAAAAATCCGCACAAGAATACTGGAAATAATGCAGGGTAGCTACCAATAGTACACACAGCATATAAATAAACATGATTGGTCCGCGATTAAATTTGTTTTTCCAAATAATTTCTGAAATAGATATTGCATGCTGTATATAGCAGACCTGTTGTACCGTACACAATTGCACAAACAAAAAGCCAGCAGAGGATTTGCTTGCAACACAGCACATAAAATAGCAAACATAATAATTCCTTCCATAAAAAGGACGGATAATGGTAGTCATGCTAGCCCAAATTAATTTTTGAAACGATTGGCAGGAATTAAATAAATTGGTGTTTTATCTAATTCCAAAGACCAATCCCCGGAAACAGAAAAGAAAAAACTGTATGTAACAGCTAAACATTGCAGAAATACCAATAGGTAAATTTGGTGTTACTTGCCCTTCTGCTGAGATACGGAAAATAACAACAAAAATAATATTAATTAAAAACAAAAAAATCGCTTGGGTACTGATGAAAATCTATTTCTTCGTTTTCCTTCAACATATGTTTATAAAACAACACATTGGCACCCCAACCTTTTTTGATTCGGTAGAGGTAACGCGTACCTTTCCTCCCCAAAATCCATTTTCCTTCTCATTTATTTTTTCTTACTTGGTCTGCTCGGGCCGTTGACTGAAATGCATCTTCACCAAAAATCTAAATCTTTTTACTGCAAAAATAGCAATGGCTGCACCTATAACAGCTATAAATGAAACAGTATAAATACCTGCTGCGAGATAGTTGCCGAACAGATAACCAAAAACAACCATCATCAGCCAATCATTGGCACATACTCTAAGTAAGGAAGCTTAAAGAAGAAATAGCACTATTGATATCTGCACCATTACCAAAAAAACTCAATGACATAAATAGCAAAGTAAGGCAAGCACGCATGCAAATACAATGGCTAAGGTAATTTGAATGGGTTTCTTCTTACCGTTTGTTAAACTGTAAATCATCATGGTAGCGCCTACTGCATTGCACATGTGATGGCGACTCCTGACCGCAAAACAATAATTTGCCAAATTTCTATTCCAAATAATTCGTCAGCATAGAAAATATGCAATAAAATAAAGTGACCAAGGCACTGGCCATTAACTGCTTAATGAAACCGTAAATAATATAGTTTTTTTTGGAGAAATAGGTTGCTATAAATAAAATGCATCACTCATACGAAAGAAAGTAGCGCCTGATTTTAAACCTCTTAATAAAATTAACAATCAACTTTATTATCAATGTAGCCGTGCAAACTAATATCGGCAACAAGAGGTTTAGTAAACTGTCCTCCGGAGAAAAAATCGAGAAAACACAGATACACTGATACCTGCAATTAAGATAATATACAGAACCGTTTTCCCGGATTATGAGCTAATTCTTTTATAAAGTTCTTAATCTGCTTGGGGAAAGATAACACAATGCACTCATTGACTCTCCTCTTCCTTCCGTAATTTCAAAGAATAACTTTTCAAGATCTTCTCCGCTTTGCTCAATTTCTTTTCTTTCTCGTACTGCTGCTATTTGACCGTTTTCGCATAATTAGCGCTTTATCCCAGAATTCCTCAACGCTATCCAACATATGAGTACTGATTAATACTAACGCACATTCATCGTATCTTAAGTTCCGTCATAACAGCTTTTTTAGTTCTTTTATTGCATGGGGATTCATAACCTACAAAGGCTCATCAAATAAAACTACTTTTTGGGTTCCGTAACAACGCACAACAGATGTAATTTTTGTTGCATTTTTGGATAACTCTTTCCCCAGTTTATCTGTTTTATCAGACATTTTCAAATCGAAGTTTAACCAACATTTTTGTTTTTTGTTCCCAATCACTTACTTGATAAGCGCGACCAATAAATTCGATGTTTCCATAACCGTCAAATTTTCACCGAATTTCCAGGTCTGCAAAATTGCAGCACATCAATTGGTTATTTAGGTAACCCACAAATTTTAATTTCTAGAAACACCCAGTAAACCTGAAATACGTTTGATTGCGATTCGTTTACCTGCACCATTTGGACCTAATAAGACCGCAATTTGCTTACACACGCAGCCTATCAACCTTGTAGTCTTCAAGGGGCCTTACTAGCTTACGCTATGGGATATCTAATCTTGGAGGCGGCTTCACGCTTAGATGCTTTCAGCGTTTATCCGTTCCGCATATAGCTGCCCAGCTATGCTCCTGGCGGAACAACTGGTGCGCCAGAGATGTGTCCATCCCGGTCCTCTCGTACTAAGGACAGCTCTCCTCAAATATCCTACGCCCACGACAGATAGGGACCGAACTGTCTCGCGACGTTCTGAACCCAGCTCGCGTACCACTTTAATCGGCGAACAGCCGAACCCTTGGGACCGAATACAGCCCCAGGATGTGATGAGCCGACATCGAGGTGCCAAACCTCCCCGTCGATGTGGACTCTTGGGGAGATCAGCCTGTTATCCCCAGGGTAGCTTTTTATCCGTTGAGCGACGGCAATTCCACACACATACCGCCGGATCACTAACTCCAACTTTCGTTACTGCTCGGACCGTCATCCTCGCAGTTAGGCCCGCTTATGCGTTTACACTCTAAAGGGGCACGGTTTCCATCCGTGCTGAGCCAACCTTTGAGCGCCTCCGTTACCTTTTTGGAGGCGACCGCCCCAGTCAAACTGCCCGTCTAACAATGTCCCCCGGCCGGATTCACGGCCGCAGGTTAGAATTCCAGCAACTTAAGAGCGGTATCCCAAGGACGACTCCACCAATACTGGCGTGCTGGCTTCCTAGTCTCCCGCCTATCCTGTACATAAATTACCGAAACCCAATATCAAGCTACAGTAAAGCTCCATGGGGTCTTTCCGTCTTGTCGCGGGTAACCGGCATCTTCACCGGTACTACAATTTCGCCGGGCGGGTAGTTGAGACAGTGCCCAGATCGTTACACCATTCGTGCGGGTCGGAACTTACCCGACAAGGAATTTCGCTACCTTAGGACCGTTATAGTTACGGCCGCCGTTTACTGGGGCTTCAATTCAATGCTTTCACATCTCCTCTTAACCTTCCAGCACCGGGCAGGTGTCAGCTCCTATACATCATCTTTCGATTTGGCAGAAACCTGTGTTTTTGCTAAACAGTCGCCTGGGCCTATTCACTGCGGCTCCATTTCCCTGGCGTCCCTTTTCCCTAAGTTACGGGACCAATTTGCCGAGTTCCTTAACTACCCTTCTCCCGTTGGCCTTAGAATTCTCTTCCCATCTACCTGTGTCGGTTTGCGGTACGGGCGCCTTGGATATACACAAAGCTTTTCTCGCCCTGCGTCCAAACATGTACTTCCCTACTAAATTTCGGTCCCTTACGCCCGGGGCAACCATCGCCCGGTGCCACCTTCGCAGGTGTCCTCTTGCTTTAATCCTTTGGCGGCTACGGAATATCTACCGTATGTGCATCGACTACGCCTTTCGGCCTCGCCTTAGCTCCCGACTTACTTGGAGCGGACGAACCTTCCTCCAAAAACCTTAGACTTTCGGCCAATATGATTCTCACATATTTGCGCTACTCATTCCGGCATTCTCACTTCGTATGCAGTCCACCTGCGCTTCCGCTCAGACTTCACCCCTAGAACATTCCTACCATCGACGATATTCTTCATCTTTTACCATTTCCTCTGCATCCTGTCAATCCCAAGCTTCGGTATACTGTTTAGCCCCGTTAAATTTTCGGCGCAGGGTCACTCGACCAGTGAGCTATTACGCACTCTTTTAATGAGTGGCTGCTTCTAAGCCAACATCCTGGTTGTCTGTGCAACCCCACATCCTTTCCACTTAACCATGTTTAGCGACCTTAGCTGTGGGTCTGGGCTGTTTCCCTTTGACAATGAAACTTATCTCACACTGTCTGACTCCCGTACATCAATTATCTGGCATTCTGAGTTTGATAGGCTTCGGTACCTCTCGGGCCCTAGGCCATTCAGTGCTTTACCTCCGGTAATCTCAAATCGAGGCTAGCCCTAAAGCTATTTCGGAGAGAACCAGCTATCTCCGAGTTCGATTGGAATTTCTCCGCTACCCACATCTCATCCGCTACCATTTCAACGGAGTCGGTTCGGTCCTCCATGGAGTTTTACCTCCACTTCAACCTGGACATGGGTAGGTCACACGGTTTCGGGTCGTGTACAACTGACTTCATACGCCCTCTTCAGACTTGCTTTCGCTGCGGCTCCGGGCCTGAAGCCCTTAACCTTGCCAGTTACATTCACTCGCCGGACCATTCTACAATAGGTACCCGATCACCCATTGACGGGCTCTCGGTGCTTGTAAGCACAAGGTTTCAGGTTCTATTTCACTCCCCTTCCGGGGTCCTTTTCACCTTTCCTTCACAGTACTTTACGCTATCGGTCACTGGGTAGTATTTAGGCTTGGAGGGTGGTCCCCCCGTCTTCCCACCGGGTTTCACGTGTCCGGCGGTACTCTGGATTCAGCTGGCGGCTCTGCTCTTTCGCATACGGGACTCTCACACTGTCTCGTTGGCTTTCCCAAACCATTCTGCTAGATCGCTTACATACCGTCGCTGTCCGAACCCCAAAGGTATTACTACTCTTGGTTTGGCCTCTTCCGCTTTCGCTCGCCACTACTAGCGGAATCTCGGTTGATTTCTTTCCTCGCCCTACTTAGATGTTTCAGTTCAGGCGGTTCCCCCGTATCCCTATGGATTCAGTGTACGATGACTGGACATGACTCCAGCCGGATTGCTCCATTCGGAAATCCACGGATCAATGCCTACTTACGGCTCCCCGTAGCTTATCGCAGTTAGTCGCGTCCTTCTTCGGCTCTCAGTGCCAAGGCATTCCCCTTGCGCTCTTCTTAGCTTGACCATTTGTGAGTAATCTTTGGTTCTTCGTTCTTTGAAACGCTTCGATTATCTTGAAATTGTAGTAATTTCCATTTACCACTTTACAGTCTTCCTAAGCATAAAAACACGTGTTTTTTCGTTTGAAATCTTCTTTTCTTTATTTTTCAAACCTTTCTCTTCACGGACCAAATTTTCTCTAACATTCTGGAACTTTTTCACGGAAATTTCCCCCGCTCAAACCTCTCAGATTACCTTCGAGCGTCTGCCGCGGCTTCTATCTTCTTTTTTCCTGGAGTGCTGCCCGCTTGCTGGCTCTACTGAACTTCATCATTTTCAAAGATGCGCTGGTGGGCTTAAGTGGACTCGAACCACCGACCTCACGCTTATCAGGCGTGCGCTCTAACCGGCTGAGCTATAAGCCCATTTTTTTTCTTGCCAGAGGTAATCGGCTTCCGCTTGAGGTGATTTCTGCAGGCTCCGCCTGCTGGTGGAGATGAACTGGTGGGATCGAACCGTTGACCTCCTGCTTGCAAAGCAGGCGCTCTCCCAGCTGAGCTATACCCCATGTTTCCATCAGAGTCTTCAGAGGGGCGTAAAGAAGTTTTTTCTCCTTTGAGGTTCCTTTTAGGATCCTCAAAATTAAACAACGCTTGAAGCTGCGAGCTTCCCATAACCTGACCTTGGAACTTAAATCATGCCTCAGCCTCCGCTTTCTCCATAGAAAGGAGGTGATCCAGCCGCACCTTCCGATACGGCTACCTTGTTACGACTTCACCCCAGTCGCCAATCCTACCTTCGGCAGCGCCCCCCCTAAGGTTAGGCTACTGACTTCGGGTATTACCGGCTCCCATGGTGTGACGGGCGGTGTGTACAAGGCCCGAGAACGTATTCACCGCGGCATGCTGATCCGCGATTACTAGCAATTCCGACTTCACGCAGGCGGGTTGCAGCCTGCGATCCGAACTGAGACTGCTTTTAGGGTTTTGCTCCACCTCGCGGTTTGCTTCCTCTGTTAATAGCCATTGTAGTACGTGTGTGGCCCAGGTCATAAGGGGCATGATGATTTGACGTCGTCCCCACCTTCCTCCGTTTTGTCAACGGCAGTCTCTCTAGAGTGCTCTTGCGTAGCAACTAAAGTAAGGGTTGCGCTCGTTGCGGGACTTAACCCAACATCTCACGACACGAGCTGACGACAACCATGCACCACCTGTCTCAGACTTTCCCCGAAGGGCACCTAACGCATCTCTGCCTCGTCAGTTGGATGTCAAGACCTGGTAAGGTTCTTCGCGTTGCTTCGAATTAAACCACATACTCCACTGCTTGTGCGGGCCCCCGTCAATTCCTTTGAGTTTCAGCCTTGCGGCCGTACTCCCCAGGTGGATTGCTTATTGCGTTTACTCCGGCACGGAGGGGTCAGCCCCCACACCTAGCAATCATCGTTTACGGCATGGACTACCAGGGTATCTAATCCTGTTTGCTACCCATGCTTTCGTGCTTCAGCGTCAGTTAAAGCCCAGTAGGCCGCCTTCGCCACTGGTGTTCCTCCCGATCTCTACGCATTTCACCGCTACACCGGGAATTCCGCCTACCTCTACTTCACTCAAGTTCGATAGTTTCAAAAAGCAGTTCATGGGTTAAGCCCCATGGATTTCACTCTGACTTACCAAACCGCCTACGCACCCTTTACACCCAGTAAATCCGGACAACGCTCGCTCCCTACGTATTACCGCGGCTGCTGGCACGTAGTTAGCCGGAGCTTTCTCCTTAGCTACCGTCATTATCTTCCCTGAGGACAGAAGTTTACAATCCGAAGACCTTCTTCCTTCACGCGGCGTTGCTGCATCAGGGTTTCCCCATTGACCAATATCCCTCACTGCTGCCTCCCGTAGGAGTCTGGGCCGTGTCTCAGTCCCAATGTGGCCGTTCAACCTCTCAGTCCGGCTACCGATCGTCGACTTGGTGGGCCGTTACCCCGCCAACTGGCTAATCGGACACGTATTATTTCTGCCGAAGCCCGTGGAGAAGAATATGTAGGACAAGTCGCAGTAGGAGCTGTTATTATGAATCGTATTGAACATCCCAGTTTTCCCAATACATTGGCAGGTGTTATTTATCAACCGGAGCCTTTTCATGTCTCTATGACGGCGGTGTAAACCATACGGTTGCCGAGTCAGCTTATAGAGCTGCAAGAGACGCGATTAATGGGTGGGACCCGACAGGCGGGTGCTATTTATTACTATAATCCTGCAAAGACCAGCAATCAATGGATGCTTTCCAGACCTGTTCTTACTGTAATAGGAGAACATCGTTTTTGTGCTTAATTTCGGCATATCGAAAGAACTTTCCACAACTATGAGGAGAGTTCTTTTTATTTTGAAAAATGAATATCTGCGTGTATTTCTGTTTGAATGTGGCAAACTAATAAAATCGTTCGTTTTAACTATAAGATAGTGTTCCATATATATTTTCTTTTCATGTATGAAAACTTCTAAAACAAATCAAAACTATTATTGTTAAAGTTATTATAAGCAATTCTTACGTCATTTCCAACTCACATTATTACAACCTTAATACTAGCGACAGAATTTAAGATTTTACTGTTGTAATCGAATTATATAAAATAAAAATTAAATTTGTTTGGTATGTCAATTTCTTTTTTAGAAAAAGAGTGCTACTATTAAAAAAGAGAAATGAATTAAGGAGGTATTTACAATGGCAGTTGTAACAGAATCATTTTATATTCCTTCTAAAGTAGACGGTCTGCAGCTGAGTGTTATGACAATAACACCGGATTGTGCACCGGTTGGTATTGTACAAATATCGCATGGTATGTGTGAACATAAAGAAAGATATATTCCTATCATGGAATTCCTAGCTTCCAAAGGATTTGCTTGTATTATTCATGACCATCGCGGACATGGTGGCAGTGTAAAATCTGAAGAAGATTTAGGCTATTTCTATCAAGGCGGAGAAAAGGATTAATCGCAGATGTCGCTTTGGTAGGAACCCAAATGAAAAAGAAACATCCGGGATTGCCTTTCTATCTGTTAGGTCACAGTATGGGTTCTTTAATCGCACGTGCTTATCTAAAAAAAATTAGATTTTACATTAGACGGATTGATTATATCCGGATGCCCTGTTTATGTACCCGGTTGTAAAATGGGTCAGTCCATTGTAAAGTTTTTGGAAGCATTTAAAGGAGACCATGGTCACAGCAAGATCTTGACCGTTTAAGCAAATATAAAGATGACGGACGTTTTGCGGGCGAGGATTCCCCAAACGCTTGGGTATGCAGCAATCCTGATATTCTAACAGAATATGACAATGATCCTCTGACCCAATTTCATTTTACGCTAAGCGGATATCAAGCGTTATTTAAAACCATGGAGATGGTTTATAGCACCAAAAGGATGGAAAGTCACAAAACCAAATCTACCTATCTGGTTTATTTCAGGAGAAGATGACCCATGCATGGGTTCGGAAGAACGCTTTTGGAGGCAATAGATATCTTACGTCAAGTTGGATATGATAATATTTCCTATCAAATTTATCCCCATATGCGTCATGAGGTACTAAATGAAACGGAAAAAGAAATTGTTTGGAATGATTTAGAGGAAAAATTGATGATGTGGAATCAGAAAATTACTGATGCATTATCCAAACAATTAGATGAGGAATAAAAAAAGCAAGCTCAGTGAGCTTGCTTTTTTTTATTTGATGAATCCCTCTTATTGAGCTGCACTTTCTGCAGTTGCAGAGGAAGTGCTGTTATTCTCTTGGTCTTGACTTTCAGAAGAATTTTCAGTTGAAGAAGCACTATTGTCAGCGCTGGAAGAAGTTCCTGTTGGTTCAAATTCTTTAAATAAAGTTAAAAGGCGTTCTTGAATTGGTCTGTTTGTATCATCTGTATAAACATCTTTATATATCATAAGATATTTTTCGTTATTGGATAAAGTGGCTGTTAATTCTCCATCCATAGATTTGAATTTTCCGTTTCTTTGGCATTTTGGATTACTTCTTGTGCACTTTCGTTTAAATTATCTTTATCAAATTCATAAATCTCAACCAAAGCCACACTATCTCCATAAATAGCTTGAACCATTTTCCCTGAAACAGCACCTATCATTTCTGCTTTCATATCTGTTGTTGCTTCTTTGATAACACCATTGCCTTTTAGGTAGGTAATCATACCGTTTAAATTGTCCTCTGATACCTCTGATAAAGCCATAGAAGCAGTAGGCGCCGCAGCACTGGAAGCTGCATTTGGATCTGCAACCGTTGTTCCGCCGCAACCGGTTAAACCCACGGCTACCAATAAAGACATTGCTGCAACTACCAGTAAAACTCTCTTCTTCATATTTATATAAACCTCTTTCTTAATAAACGTTCACATGAATGGGGATATTATAACATAAAAAAATTGTAATGCAATTTCTAACAAACGAAATATTACTGTAGTCTCATAACAATTCGCGTTTGTTATCTTGTCATGGTTATAAGCATGTTATAACATAAAATAAGTAACAATACAACTTTTAACTTTTATTTACTAAAGCATTTTTTAACAATCAAAATTTTAGTTTGGGTTATGAGAAAGATATAATATAATCAATTTTTGAATTTAAGTTGTAAATAATTTTTACTCTTTATAAAAGCAATAAAGTATCGACAACTGTATTCTTTATATTTGTGTTTTGATATTTCTATTCTGTTTAAGAATAGATAGAATAACATAGTTATATAAAAGAAAACACACCAACAGAAATTTCTGTTGGTGTGTTTTTTCATCTGGTGACTCGTACGGATTCGAACCCGTGAACCCGCCGTGAAAGGGCGGTGTCTTAACCTCTTGACGAACGAGCCACATGGTAGCGGCAAATGGACTTGAACCATCGACACTCCGGGTATGAACCGAATGCTCTAGCCAGCTGAGCTATGCCGCCATATGCCTCACTTCGTAGACATTCGGTCGAACGAAGCGAGTTCTATTATATTATAAATATCATTTTGTCAATAACAATTTTAAAAGAAAATTTAAATTTTTTATTTTACATAAAAATGAATTAATATCCGGAATGAAAAGAGTAGTTTGGAGCCTCTTTTGTAATCTGAATATCATGTGGATGACTTTTTCTTTTAAGCCGGCACCTGTAATACGGATAAATTGTGCTTTTTCGTGAAGTTCTCAATGGTTGCACAGCCTGTGTAACCCATGCCTGCACGCAAGCCTCCCATTAATTGATATACCGTATCTGATAGTGGACCACGATAAGGCAAACGACCTTCAACACCTTCCGGTACCAATTTTTTGGCATCCTCTTGGAAATAACGGTCTGTACTGCCTTTCCCCATAGCGCCCATACTGCCCATTCCGCGATATACCTTAAATTGACGGCCTTGGAATAATTCTGTCTCGCCCGGAGACTCTTTACAGCCTGCAACCAAAGAGCCAACCATAACTACGCTGGCACCGGCTGCCAAAGCTTTTTACAATGTCACCGGAATATTGAATGCCACCGTCAGCAATAATTGGAACACCGTATTTAGCACCAACGCATGCAGCGTCATAAATAGCAGTCACTTGAGGAACACCAACCCCTGCAACAACACGAGTTGTACAGATTGATCCGGGACCAATACCAACCTTAACACAGTCGGCACCGGCTTGAATCAACGCCTCTGTTGCTTCTGCAGTTGCAACATTACCTGCAATCAGCTGAACTTCCGGAAACGCTTCTTTAATTTTGCGTACAGCATTGATAATACCGCTGTTGTGACCATGCGCAGAGTCGAGCGCAATTACGTCTACCTGAGCTTGTACCAGAGCTTCTACACGCTCTAATACGTTTTGTGTAGCACCAACCGCAGCACCACACAACAAACGTCCGTTGGCGTCTCTGGAAGAACGTGGATACTGCACTGCTTTTTCAATATCCTTAATGGTAATTAAACCTTTTAATCTACCCTGATTGTCTACCAAAGGAAGTTTTTCAATTCTATGTTGGCGCAAAATCTCTTGTGCCTGCTCCAAAGTAGTACCAACCGGTGCGGTAATTAGTTTTTCATGGGTCATAACTGCGGAAATAGGCTGTTCAAAATCAGTACCTGTCATAAAACGCAAGTCACGGTTTGTAATAATACCAACCAGCTTATCATTTTCACAAATAGGAACACCTGAAATTTTATAGCGAGCCATAATTGCATTTGCATCATATACAGAATGCTGTGGAGAAAGGAAAAACGGATTTACAATAACGCCATTTTCTGAACGTTTAACACGGTCAACAAGGTCTGCTTGTGCCTCGATGGACATATTTTTTATGAATGATACCAATACCACCTTCACGAGCAATGGCAATTGCCATATCATCTTCTGTAACAGTATCCATAGCAGCAGTCATTAGCGGTGTGTTCAGCTTAATCTTTTTTGTCAAATAAGTGGAAAAATCCACTTCCTTTGGCAAAATATTAGATTCCGCAGGGATAAGAAGCACATCATCAAAAGTAAGTCCTTCTTTTTACAAATTTTTTCAGCATAATTAGAATTTAACATTCTCTTCCTCCTTTTTATTCTTACATTCTACCATGTTTTTATTCCTATTATTATAACACTGCGCATACATACTTTCAATATAAAAATGTTACCAGACATTTCCCTTGTGAATATGGCAGAAATAAGTAACTTTGCCTAATTTTTTGACATACTTTGTCGTTTATAAAAAGATTTGTTTCTTACAGTATCAATACAAACCTTAAATAGACTACAATTTATAAACTGCTAACAACCAAATAGAAAACTATACTTGATAAAAAAATCAATACAGCCTGCTAAAAACGGAATTTTCCTTGGCATTCAAACGTACGGCATCCTTCTACGCTGCCTATCATAATAAATCCCTGTTCCAGTTCTTTTCCACAAATCAACATATCATCTTTAAGCTTACTTTCTTTTACATAGTTAATCTGTAATTTATATAACTCTTTTCTACATATATTACTATTATTTATATAGTTATATGGCAAATAATCTTCGATAATATTACCATAAATACTATTGCTCATATGTCCGTTAAAATCCAAATCGGAAAAACGAATTTGGCGAATTCCCCATGATTCCATATCTTCAGGAATTTTAACTTATTCAGCTTTTGTTTGGGAGACAGTGTCTGTTTAATATCAATTTTTAAATAATCGAGTCTACTTGGATGCGCAATTTTATGTGTAGTACTATCCACTAAAATGTTAGAATACATAATATCCATCAATTCTTCTGACCAACACAAATTTTATAAGAACGATAAAATTGTGCCCCGCTGTTTCCTTCAGGACGCGTTAATACTGTAATAGTTTCTCCATCTTTGGGTAAGCGGTTTATGTTCATACCTACCCTTAAGATAAGAAAAGCCAAATTCTGTGTTTTCATTAATGTTACATGATCCATCTGATACATGGTAAGATGTTCTTCCGCTACCTCTTGGCAAATTCTAAGTACGGTCGATAACCGTAATTCACCAAACAAATTTACTTCATAACTGGCAATTTTTCTTGTTGCCGTATAATCTGTCATAATTCTCATAATGAAATACTATCCTTCTTCATGATAGAAAAAAAAGAGAAACAAACCGTCCTTGTTTCCTTTTTCTCTTCACATTATTTAATCATATCTACACCCATATACGGACGCAATACTTCCGGAACAGTAACACTGCCGTCTTCATTTTGATAGTTTTCTAAAATTGCTGCTACCGTTCTGCCAACTGCTACACCGGAGCCATTTAATGTATGCACATACTGAGCCTTATCTCTCGGATTGTGTTTAAAACGGATTCCTGCACGGCGAGCCTGGAAATCTTCAAAATTAGAGCAAGAAGAAATCTCTACATAACGTCCGTAAGAAGGCATCCATACTTCAATATCATAAGTTTTTGCAGATGAGAAGCCAATATCTCCGTGACAAGATTAATCACGCGATATGGAAGACCAAGCGCCTGTAATACGCGTTCTGCATCATTGGTGAGCTCCTCCAGCTCCTGATAAGAAGTTTCAGGGTCAACAAATTTAACAAGTTCTACTTTATTAAACTGATGCTGACGAATTAAGCCACGAGTATCTCTTCCGGCTGAGCCTGCCTCTGCACGGAAACATGCGGAATATGCGCAATGTTTGATAGGAAGTTTGCTACCCTCCAAAATCTCATTACGATACATATTTGTAACGGGTACTTCCGCAGTTGGAATCAAATAATAATCTTCTTCCGAAACCTTTGTTGCCAGACGAAATGCATCTTCTTCAAATTTTGGAAGTTGTCCTGTGCCAATCATAGAAGAACGGTTTACAATAAACGGAGGCATGATTTCTTCATACCCGTGCTCGCTATGTGTGTTTAAGTAGAAATTAATAATTGCGCGTTCCAATTTTGCACCAAGATTGCGGTAAAAGTGGAATCTTGCGCCTGTGACTTTAGCTGCAGTTACCGGGTCTAAAATATTTAAATCTTTTCCAATATCCCAGTGGGCTTTAATTTCAAAATCAAACTTCTTAGGTTCACCCCATCTGCGCACTTCAACATTTTTCGCTGTCGTCTTTGCCAACAGGAGTTGTTTTACTTGGTATATTCGGAATGGATAATATAATATCCGTTTGTTTTTTCTCTAATTCAGAAAGTTGACTATCCAATACTTTAATTTCATCGGATAGTTTTTCAATTGCTCCATAAAGAGCAGTAGTATCTTTCCCTCTCTTTTTTCAGCAATGGAATTTGCTTTGTATCTGCATTTTGCTCTGCTTTTTTGCTTCTACCTCCCCTGTAATCTTTCTTCTCTGTACATCTATATCCAGAATTTCATCTATAATTGCATCCGCATCCATATTACGTGTTTTCATTGCTTGTTTTACCGCATCCCGATTATTACGAATTACTTTAATATCTAACATGCTCAATTCTCCTCTAATCAATATGTATATTCAAATGTTTCACGTGAAACATTCTGTTTATCATTATGTATCAAGATGTAAGTTTTTAATCAATTCGATAAATCTTCTTCACCATAAAATTCAATTTGAAGCATACCACGCTTTTTTGTTCCTTCTACGCTAACTTTTCTGCCCAAATGGTCATGGAGTGCCAATTCTACTTCCTGAAAATATTTTATTTTTGGTTTAGAAGGCTTTTTCTTTTTCTGTTTTTGTTCATTCTCTGCTTTTACTAACAGTTCCAATTCACGAACAGAAAGTTCTTCTTTCACAACTTTCTTTGCCAGCTGGAGCATAATTTTTCATCCTTTAAAGATAACAATGCCCTTGCATGTCCGGCAGAAATATCACCGTTTTTCAAAAAAATCTACAACTGAACCCGGTAACTGCAGCAACCGTAAACTATTTGTGATTGCCGGACGCGATTTACCCATAGATTTTGCTACTTCTTCTTGTGTAAAACCGTAAGTATCAATCAAAGTCTGGTATCCCAAAGCTTCTTCCCAAGGGGTAAGGTCTTCCCTTTGTAAGTTTTCTATCAAGGCAATTTCCATGACTTCATTATCCGTTAATTCTTTATTACTGCAGGTACTTCGGATAAACCTGCACGTCTGGATGCCTCTCCAGCGGCGTTCACCCGCTACAATTTGGTATCCTCCACCCATGAGAGGTCGTACCAATAACGGCTGTATTACTTCCATGCTGAGCAATGGAATCTGCAAGCTCGGTTAAAGATTCCTCATTAAATTCTTTTCTGGGCTGTTCTCGGTTAGGTTCAATTTCATCCAAACGAAGCATGACTGTAGATGAAGAATTTGCTTCCGTATCATTTTCTGCAAAATAGCATCCAGACCTTTTCCCAGTCCACTTTTTCTTTTTCACTGCCATAATAGATTTTCACCTTCTTATTACTTATTCCCACGAATCATTTCTTCTGCCAGCTCATTATAAGCTTTTGCACCTTTTGAACTTTTATCATAATATTGTATTGGCATACCAAAACTAGGCGCCTCGGAAAGGCGAACAGAACGCGGTATGACTGTTCTAAATACTTTTTCGGAAAATATTTTTAACTTCTTCCACTACTTGTTGTGTTAAATTAAGTCTTCCGTCATACATGGTCAGAAGTACACCTTCTAAATCTAACTGTTCATTATACTGGCGTTTTACTCTGCGTACCGTATTCATCAATTGTGAAAGTCCCTCTAATGCGTAGTATTCACATTGAATCGGTACCAATAAAGTATCTGCCACACAAAGTGCATTGGTTGTGATAATTCCCAAGGAAGGAGGACAATCTATAAAAATATAGTCGTATTCGCTTCTAAGCGGCAGCAAAGCATTTTTTAAAATGGCTTCACGCTTATCCAATGATACCAACTCTATTTCTGCTGCTGCCAAATCAATGCTGGAGGGAAGAATATCTAAACACTCAAACTCTGTAGATTGAATCACCTCTTTTGGTTGTTTTTGTCCAACCAGTACTTCATAAACAGAGTTTTCCAATGTTCTGCGATCAATTCCCAACCCACTGGAAGAATTTCCTTTGCGGGTCCATATCTACCAGCAAAGTTTTCTTTTTGATTACTGCCCATTGCTGCAGCCAAATTAACAGATGTGGTAGTTTTCCTACCCCTCCCTTTTTTTGGTTGGCAATGGCAATGATTTTGCCCATGCTGTTTCCTCCTATGTAACTGATGCAACCATCAAAATGCTTGAAACTATAATCGTTTATTTATTATACCATTTTTTATATAGAAGGAAAAAGACCATTTCGAGAAAACCATAAATGTTTCACGTGAAACATTTGGAAGTTTTTCGTATATGCAGTTCAATAGGAAAAAAGCCGCATACAGTTTCCTGTACACGGCTTTTCCCAAAAGTTATGGAAAGAAAGAAAGGGTTCTCGTAAGCAAATTTAAATTTTAGAAATACAACGCACAAGCTGCGTGTTTCTAAAAGTGTGAAAACTACTGTCTAAAATAAGTTTAAACAGCAGTAGAAGATTTGGCTTTTGGTATTCTAACAATACTCTAATATAATCTTCCGTTTTCACATTTATGAGTAACAGCATGAATACCGGAAAAGTTTCATCGTTTCAATTGCATGATTAATTGTATTCATAAAATACGAATATCTTTTACAATAAAAGTACGTTTTCCTTTGCTTTTCGGCTTTGCTTCAGCTTCTTTTAAAGTAGTAACTGTTCTATATAAGCATCTGTGCGCTGTACATTATAACCATTTGTTATAATGGTGTCAACACTTTACTGCGCATTGCTTGATTTGGAATTCTCAGCAGTGCTCTTGCATGACGTTCGGTAAGACCTGCCTCTACAATTTTTTGCGGTCTTCCAATGATAATTTTAATAATCTTAATTTATTGGCAATGGCAGACTGACTTTCCCCAAACGAATTGCCGCTTCTTTCCTGTGACTCCATTCCGATATTAAACGGGCAATTCCTGCTTCTTCAAATAACTGCAAATCCTGCCGCTGTAAATTTTCAACATTGCATAGATTGCAGACTGTTTTTCATCACAATCATTCACAATGCGCGAAACTGTTTTAAAGCCTGCAATGCGGCATGCTCTTAATCTGCGTTCTCCCGCAATTAACTCATATTGGTTTGCCCCTAGACGGCGTACGGTCAGCGGCTGCAATAATCCGCTTTCTTTTGATACTGTTTGAGAGGTTGTCCAACTCATAGTTCCTTTGCACAAAATTCTTCTTGGTTGAGATGGATTTGGCACAATCCTCTCTATCGGAAATTTCAACTACTTTCTTTCTTTGTGATAATCAACAAAACGCACCACTTCCAACGTGAATACAAAATTAATTTCCAAATTATTACAATTAATGTGTGTATTCAGATTATCACGGAAGTAATGCGTTTTATGTAGAAATATTAGTGGTGTAAAAAATATTTCTGTATGTTTTTTTGCAATTATGTCGCTTTATAAAGGCTTTTTAGTGATTTTTGAACCATGTCTCGAAATTCTCCTGAAAACGACTTTACGTCTTATGATTAAAACAGCTCTTTGCTGTCATCCGTAATGTAACAGCGACTTCTTCCAGTTCACAGCCAAGTACTTGTATTGTAGTTTTTGGCGCCTTTCCAACTCTTTCTTTTCAGGCTGGGGCCTTTCATATAGCCGCAAAGATACCTTAACCGCACAAAGGCAAGCAATACCACATAGTACATTCAAAGGTGCTACGGCTCTGGCTGTGGCAATATCAAATTTCATACGCAAATTTAAATCTCTGCCCGCT
>VOFH01003739.1_pt1 | contig 45000 bp, 62 predicted proteins | sample 5384091 | NCBI WGS metagenome assembly VOFH01 (sample SAMN12384727, study PRJNA508395) | human gut metagenome | isolation source: healthy gut G | host: Homo sapiens
CAGGTGGGGCTGTCTTATCTGACGCTTGGTCAGCTACGCTCAGCACTGTCCGGCGGCGAGCGGCAGAGGGTTAAACTCGCAAAGAATCTGGGTAAAAGGGAAGTATTATCGTTATGGACGAACCAACAACGGGACTGCATGCGTCGGATATCCGGAACCTGTTAAATCTGTTTGATCTGATTTATCGAGGCAACAGTCTGGTTGTGATTGAACACAACCTTGACGTGATGAAGCAGGCGGACTGGATTATCGATATTGGCCCTGACGGCGGGAAGAACGGCGGGAAGTGGTTTTGGTGTGCCGATGGAGATGATACAGTCTTCGAAACATTGACGGCACAGTGTCTGCGGTCGTCGTGTACTTTATAATACCTTTGAAACCGGGAAGATCAGAAGCGCAGGGATTTTGCCCGAATCATAAGAAACAGAATATAACCATACAAAGACAACCGCCGGGGACCCGTAAACCCGGCGGTTTCTTTCAGGCGAATTATCTTATATTATATATAATAATATAATACGGAAATCGATTTTTATTAAATACGAATAAAATGGGAAGTACAGGGCGTTACGATAAAAATCAAAGAGACAAAAAATGAGAGTAAAAAGATAGCAGCCACTGATCTGCGCGGCACTGGTATCAGGGATGACAGGTATGACGGCACTGGCAGTGGTAGAAAGCAAAATCAGTTCGGTCACTCTTGTAGTGGAAGCGGATTTGGAGGTTGGACAGAATATTCAGGATCAGGAAATAGAATTTACTCCGAAGAGCGATAAATACACGGCGGGAGAATATGAATTTCTGAATACGGGATTTACCTGGTCGGAGGAAGATATTCCAACTGTTAGGTGAGCATCTATGCAGAAGACGGATATAAGTTTGCAGTCTCAAAGGATAAAATAACGTTAAAAGGCGCAACACTTGTTGATTACGGGCGTGAGGATGAAGGTCACACACACTGGTCCTTACCATGCAGCTGCCGCCTCTGGCAGAGCGCAGACCTCTGCCATTGAACAGGCTGGCTGGACCTCAACGACCGGGTATCCTGGAGCCAGTCCGCAGGGCGGGCAGCTATGAAGTAAAGCTTTACCGTGATGGAAAGACGGTGGGAACGACGAAGACAACAGAGAGCACTTCCTATGATTTTTCAGCAGCCATGACAAAGGCGGGAACGTACTTTTACCGTGTCCGTCCGGTCAACAGGCTGAAGCCGGAGAATAAAAAGGTGAATGGGTGGAATCTCCATCCAGATACATCGACAGTGACACGGCCCGCAGCGATCTACCAGAAGGGCAGTTCCGCAGGTGAATGGAAGCAGGGATAGAGGCCGGCTGGTGGTACAGAAACGGAGACGGAACCTATACGGTCTCCAACTGGCAGATTGACGGAGCATGGTATTTCTTTAATGAACAGGGATATATGGCAACCGGATGGATAGACTGGAACGGCACCCGGTATTACTGTGATCCGGCCAGCGGAAGATGCTGACAAATGCAGTTACGCCTGACGGGCACCGTAGGAGCCGATGGGGCTCTGATGCAGTAGTACAGATACAGGAAAAGGAAGAACGATGCCTGTTCTTGGGGGTAATTCAATATGCCGCAAACCCTTGACCTGATTTGCCACTGATCGGTGATTCAGCGCTGGCATGAAGAGATCAGAAATTTCTGGATTACCCTGTGTCCGGGTGTTCTGGCAGGGAGTTATCTGGGATATTGCGGGACAACGGCTGAATGGTACGCCGGACAAAGGGTATGGCGAGCTGCTTTTCCAGAGGAACAGAAGAATACCGTCTGACAGTTCAACTGCTTGATTCCGGCGGGAACAGGCTGCCCGGAAATCACTGTTATACTCAAAAGAACAGGGGACACGGAAGACGGATTTGGAACAGGAGCTTTCCTTAAATCTGCAGAGATATAAGATCGCGCTTTCCCGGTGCAGACAATATTATATGGGAATACCATCTGGATGAAGACTGCGCTTATCTGCAGGGCGACAGAAGGTTACCTTTTGCACCATCGGGAAGATTACGGACTTCAGCAAAAGATGGTAAAGGATAAGTGCGTGGATCCGGAGGCCTGCCCGCTCTTCGGCAGATGTTCCTCGATTTGAAGGCGGGGAATTCCATGGCCTGCGCTCTCCTGCATCAGGCGTAATGACGGAGGACAACGCTGGTTCCGGGTTACCCATACGGTGCTGCGCACGGAGACGGGGCGGATCACATCGCCATAGGAGTTGCCGAGGATATCAGCAGAGAGCAGAAGGGCAGGAGAGATACCAGCAGGAAGAAGTACCGCCAGGCACTGGTGGTAGATGCACTGGCTTCCTATGAAATCGACATTGACAATGACAGGATCATTGAAAAAATTATCGAGAACAATAAGGACATGCTGGCCTCGGTAAGGTCTGTCTGTCAACTGCAGATATACCCAGTTTTTTTAAAGCGTTGGGCAGAAAAAGAATATCCACACAGAGGATCGTTTTATCTTTTTGCAGGAGATGAATCCCGATGTTCTGCGCAGGCGGTTTGAAAATGGCCATCAGGAGGCAGTGTGAATACCGCAGCTTAAATGCCAACAACGAGATGATCTGGTGCAATACCACCATCTATCTAATTGAGTCGGGGGACATCTGATGGGCTTCGTTAATGTGAAGAACATCGAGGAGAAGAAGCGGAAAGAACTGGAACTGCTCCGCCAGTCCCGAATCGACCCCCTGACCGGTCTTCTCAACCGTGCGGCCTGCCTTCAGGAGATCAACTACCTGTTAAAGGAGAACGGCCCGGAAGAAAGTGCGCTTCTCATCATCGATGTTGATAATTTTAAAATGGTCAATGATACCTTCGGACATATGTACGGAGACAAGGTTCTGGCAGGTATTGCGTATAAACTGAGATATTTTTGATGAGGATGCCATAGTAGGGCGTCTCGGCGGAGATGAGTTTCTGATTTTCATGTTTCATATTCCGGGTGAGGACGCAGTCTGCCATAAGGCTCAGATCGTAGCCAGAGAGCTCCAGACTATTCAGCAGGAAGGGGAAAACCAGGTTGTGGTCACCAATTCCATCGGTATCGCCTTCAGCCCCGCCATGGCAGCAGATTTCAGGAGCTGTATGTGAAGGCAGATACTGCCCTGCGCTATGCCAAACAGTCCGGAAAATCCTGCTACAGCGTATTCGGTGATAAGATATCGGGTCGTACCCATGCAGTATGTAAACCGGGAGTGGCTTCTCGATGAATTGGAGGAGATTGTTTATATCAGTGATATTCAGGACTACACGCTGCTTTATGTCAATCGGGTGGGGCGTGAACAGATTGGAATGAAGCTGGAGGACTTTGAAAAAAAGAAGTGCTACCAGATGCTGCAGGAAGAAATACCCCGTGTCCATTCTGCAATAATGCAAAGCTTGTGAAAGAGAGCTTTATCACGTGGGAATATGAGAACCCATATCTGAAGAAGTACTTCATTGTGAAGGATAAGCTGGTGGAATGGAATGGCCGGCCGGTACGTATGGAGATTGCCGTGGATGTGGAAATCATCTGATCGGTGATTATACCACAACCGACAAATACCACATGGAGACAGTAATGCTTGAGAGTCTGCGGACGCTGAACAGTGCGGAGGACCTGGAGTCGGGAATTACCCCGTATACTGGAACTGATCACACGCTTCTACGATGGATGCCGGTCTTATATTATTGAGATTGACCGTGAACGCGGATATGCCCATAACACCTATGAATGGTGCAGGGAAGGAATTCCTTCTCAGAAAGATTCTCTGCAGAATATTGCGCTTGACGCCATTCCTTACATTTTTGAAACCTTTAACAGAAAGCAGCACCTGATTATCTCAAGGGTGGAAGAATTAAAGTACACATATCCCAGTGAATATCAGTTCCTGAAGAGGCGCAGGGCTCACAGCCTGTTTGCAGTACCGTTTGAAGATGAAACGGCTTTTTCGGGATATATCGGGGTGGATAATCCGAACATTAACCAGGACACCATCCGGCTGCTGGATACCATTGCCTATAATATTGCAAATGAGATTAAAGAAGAGACGTCTTTATGAACGGCTGGAGTTTGAGGCCGGCCATGATACCTTAAGCGGCCTGTTGAACAGAAGCAGTTTTGTACGTTATCAGAAGTGAGATAGAGAAAAAATGTGGAGCGCCCTGTGGGATTATTACCGCAGATATCAATGGCTTAAAACAGCTCAATCAGGATTTCGGGCATTCCAGGGAGACGAGACAATCATCAGAGGTAACCGGATTATGCGGTCCAGCTTTCCGGAAGGTGATATTTTCCGGCTGAGCGGGGATGAATTTGTCATTGTTGCCATGAACATGGCGTATGAGAACTTTATGAAGCTTGTGAAAAATATGGGGATAGAGCTGGATTCGAGGACCCCAGCGGGTATCCTTAGGAACCACATGGGTGGAGCACCTGACCGATTTCGATGTACTTCTGCATCATGCGGAAGAACTGATGCTGGTGAACAAACAGATTTACTATAAAAACAGCGATGAAGTACGCAAGCATTATTCCCCGGAAGGTTTGAAGCTTTTAGTCCATGATGTGGAACAGGGCTACTACAGGCTTTATCTCCAGCCCAAGTTTGATCCGGAGACGGGAACCGTGCATTCCGTGGAAGCGCTGTCGCGCTACCAGGCACCCGGCCGTGATCTTCAGTCTCCGGTGAAATTTGTATCGCTCCTGGAAAAGATGAAGCTGATACGGTATCTTGATTTTTATATGCTGGAGGAGGTGTTCCGGCTCCTTTCCAGATGGAAAGCAGAAGGGAAACCATTGATCCCCGTATCCGTTAATTTCTCACGGATCACTCTGCTGGGAGCGATTTATTCCAGATGCTCACGGAGATTCAGAGCAAATATGACGTTCCCTGTGACATGGTGATGATCGAGATCACGGAGAGAATCGGGGATATGGAGCATAAGGTGATGGAATCCATCGGATCGAAGCTCCGGAAGGCGGGATTCCGTATTTCTCTGGATGATTTCGGTGCAGATTATGCCAATATGTCCATTCTTTCAATCATGCATTTTGACGAGGTAAAGCTGGATAAGTCGCTGGTTGAAAATCTGGTGGAGAACGAGAAAAATCAGATCATTGTGAGATGCATCATTGAGATGTGCCGCAGACTTCATGTAGACTGTGTGGCGGAAGGGGTAGAGACAAAGGAACAGCTGGATCTTTTAAAGAGTACGGTCTGCACCACCATCAGGGCTTTTATTACAGCAAGCCCGTGGATGCAGAGCAGTTTTTGGTATAAGCTTAAAACCAGAACCAGTCAAAGGAATCCCATTCCTTTTCCAGCTCGGATATCTGTCTTCCGGCCTTTTTAAAGCGGTGTGAAGCTACGAAGTACTGCACCACATGGAAGACACCCAGTGTGAATAAGATGGCGCCCATCATCATGACCATGGCGGCAGCCGTGGCAAAGGGATTGAAGATGGCGAGAGCGCCTAAAAGGATCGTGATGACAGCAGTAATCAAATGAAACCACCAGGAATCCAGACCAAACCTTTTAAGCTTCATCGAGGTTTTCAGTCCCATAATTCCATAGGCAGCCAGAAAGACGCCCAGGATGAACGGAAGAATGGAAGTCGCGGCCAGCGGTTTAAAAAGGAAAATAACCCCGAATACGATGGGGAAAAGAGCCAGCAGGCAGTGCATCCAGTACATGCCGAAGAAACTTTTAAACCGGGTGATTTCAACCAGCTTTGTGACGCCGTAGACGATAAAGCAGACGCCGGTGCAGATGCCGGCCGTCGCCAGGGTGGGGCCGGGCAGTAAAAGCAGACAGAAGGCCCAGGAACGCGGCGCAGATGGATATAACAAGGTATGAGCGTTTCATTTCTTTCCAGATCATAATAATTCTCCTTTAAGCTGAATATGGGGATAGAGGTAATTGGATAAAACAGGGCGGACCGTAGTGATGCGGCCCGCCCTGTTCCGGAACAGAGGACTGTTTCGTTCCGGGATTTATCGGTTATTCAATTAAGATGCGATGAGATTCCTCAACCTGCTTTGGTGAAGCTTTCGGAAACTCCAGATGCAGGATACCGTCCTCGAAGCGGGCCTTCATATCTTCCTGTTTCACACCCTCGCCCACGTAAAAGCTTCTCTGGCACGAACCGCTGTAACGCTCCTGGCGAACGAACTTGCCGGTCTTCTCGTCTTTTTCGTTTCGTTCCATACCGCGTTCGGCGGAGATGGTTACATAGCCGTCACGAAGATTAACGGTGATCTCATCTTTCTTAAATCCGGGCAGATCCATATCGAGTTCATAACCATTGTCATTCTCTCTGATATCGGTCTTCATCAGATTCTTTTCCCGTTTCCCGAAAATCGGGCTCTTGAAAGCATCTTCCATAAAGTCGTCAAATAAGTTTTCTCCAAAAATACTAGGCATCATCATAAGTCATTCCTCTAACTTGAATTTCTTATATGTGTTGACACCTTGTCGGCGCACATATATGGTTTAAAGTCGGCCACCTTTTCCTTGTGGTGCTTCTTTTTGTTACAACTATGTTATAACACGATTTATTAGCACTGTCAATAAGAGAGTGCTAATTTTATGCTTTTTTCACAGAAAATTCATATTGTAAATACAATTGTTAAAAACTAATGGATTTTGATTGAGATTTTTAGAAAAATAATTGTCCAAAATAGGAGGCATGAACTTGTATGAACAGAGAAACTATCATATAATAGCACAAAGGAGACTTTTATGAAGAATTATATAGTACTGGATTTGGAATGGAATCAGAGCCCCGACGGAAAAGAGGGGACGATTGACCATTTTCCTTTTGAAATAATAGAAATCGGAGCGGTTCGTCTGGATGAAGAACGGAAGGAGATCGGGGAGTTCCGCCGTCTGATCAGGCCGCGGGTATATCCGCAGATGCATTACCGGATCTCTGAGGTCACCCATATGGATATGGCTGAGCTGGAGCGAAATGGAGAGACATTTGAGACTGTAATCAGGGACTTTCTGGAATGGTGTGGAGACGACTGCATATTTTGTACCTGGGGGAGTATGGACTTAACGGAGCTGCAGAGAAATATGGTGTATTACGGGGTGGAGATTCCCTTTGACAAGCCTCTTCTCTATTACGATGTTCAGAAGCTCTACAGCCTTCTTCAGGGAGACGGAAAACAGAAACAGTCGCTGGATATCACGGTAGAAGAACTGGGGATCAGGGAGGACCGTCCATTTCACCGGGCCCTTGACGATGCCCACTATACCGGCCGGGTCATGGCGGCCATGGACTTTGAGCGGGTGATGGAATACTGGTCAACCGATTATTACCGGCTGCCGGAGAGCAAGGAGGAGGAGGTCTATCTGGTCTTTCCCGGATACTCCAAATACATTTCCAGAGCCTTTGAGACGAAGGAGGAGGCTATCGCGGACAAGACGGTCACCGACTTAATCTGTTACCGCTGCAACCGCATGCTCAGAAAGAAGGTACGGTGGTTTTCTGTGAATCAGAAGTTTTACTTTGCTCTGGGAATCTGCCCGGAGCATGGATATTTAAAGGGTAAAAAATACGCATGAAGCGCAGTGACGACGGACGAATCTACGCCGTTAAGACCATGAAGCTGGTTGACGAGGAAGGCGCGCGGCAGATCAGCGAAAAGAAGGAAGAAGCAAAGAAGAAGCGCGTGGAAAAGACGAAGCACAGAAAACAGAAAACAAATATGAAAATGCGGGGAAGCGATTAAGTTTCGCTTTCCCGCATTCTGTATCCGACTCCGATTTCCGTATAAATATACTGAGGTTCTGCCGGATTGAGTTCCAGCTTTCTCCGGATATGTGCCATATTGACCCGCAGGATCTGGTTGTTGCTGTCCGCGTAGGGGCCCCAGATTCTGCTGATGATATAATCGTAGGTAAGGACTTTTCCGGACTGTTCGGCCAGAAGGGATACCAGCTTGTATTCGATCTGGGTTAAGTGGATCTCCTTATCTTTGAGCATGACGAGACGTTTGTCAAAATCGATGACCAGATCTCCGCTGCGGTACGGCGGCTGAATGAGTTTCCCGTCTCCGGTGCTGACGGTCGGCTTGCCGTGGCGGAGTGCGGTGCGGATGCGGGCCATGAGCTCGCTGGTACCGAAGGGCTTTGTAATATAGTCGTCGGCGCCGAAATCCAGTGCAGCCACCTTTTCCTGCTCCTGAGTCCTGGCAGAGATGACAATGATCGGGATGCTGGACCAGCTGCGCACATTTTTGATGATGTCAATCCCGTCTAAATCAGGCAGTCCCAGATCCAGGAGAATCATATCCGGGCAGCAGGCGTTGATCAGTGAAAGGCCCTCTTTTCCGCTGACTGCGGTGAGTACCTTGTAATCATGAGTCTCCAGCGCCGCTTCGATAAAACTCAGAATGTTTTTCTCATCTTCGATGATAACGATCGTTAACTTACTCATATGTATCTTCTCCTAACGGTAACGTAAATGTGAACCGGGCTCCATGTTTTCCATTGGCAGCCGTGATGGTGCCGCCATGAGCGGTAATAATAGTTTTACAGATTGACAGTCCGATTCCCATTCCTTTGTGGGAATCTCCGCTGCTGTTCGGGGAGGGGGTATAGCCGTCAAACAGGGTGTCCAGCCGTTCCGGCGGAATACCGATGCCGTGATCCGTGATATCGAACCAGGCCAGACCGTCGTGGACGGTGACGGTCAAATCGATGGGCTCATCCGTATGCGAGTGGTAGACTGCATTTTCCAGCAGGTTTATAATGACCTGTTCGATCAGGTGGCATCCATGGGCACCATGATAAATTCATCCGGTACCGTAACGTGAACAACGGTATCGGGAAGCCGCTTGTGGAAGCGCTGTACCGCCTCAGAGGCCACTTCTTCCAGGGGCTCTGAGGATTTCGTCACCTGAGTCTCGGAATCGCGGATCCTGGTGACGCTGAGCAGATTCTCAACCATGTTGAGGAGCCAGTTGGCATCCTCGTTGATGTTGGATACCATGGCAGTCTTTTCGGTCTCTGACATATGATCCCTGTTTTCCAGATAGGCGCTGCTGGCGCCGATGATGCCTGTCAGCGGAGTCCGCAAATCGTGGGAGACGGCTCTCAGCAAATTGGCCCGCATCGTCTCTTTTTCAGCCTCCATCAGGATGTGGTTCTGCTCTTTTAAATGAGTGGTGGTCGTGCTTGTAATACCGGAGATCAAAAGCATGGCAATGAAGGTTACCGGATAGCCATCCAGCGTAAAATCCAGCTCCATAAACGGATACGTAAACACATAGTTTACACAGATGACGCCGATGACAGAAGCGATGATTCCCGGTACATACCCATCTGTGTAACGCGCCGTCAGCATGACCGCCAGCATGAATACGATCCCCACGTTGGTTCTGTTCCCGCCGATAAAGAGAAACAGGGTGGAGCAGATGGTGGCTAAAAGCAGAAAAACCGATGTGACGACAATATTGCGCATCAGATCTTCTTTGGGCATCTTGCCTTGTCTTTTTATCTTCATTGTCTTTCCATGCCTTTCCGCGAATTATTTAAATTTTAAATGCCGGTTTCCGCGGCCTTTCTTTCGCTTGGAGGTGTAGGCGCTTCGGCGCTGTTCCATCAGGCTGTTGAACTCATCGGCGGATACGCCGGAATCCTGCAGACGTTTTAACCTCTGTTCATGGCGGAAATGGTATTCCTGTTCTTCTCTGCTTTTTCTGAGGACCAGAAATGTGATCAGCGCGCCGAGGAGAATGATACCGGCGACACTTCCGAGAATAATCCAGGCAATGGAAGGGATCTCGAAGGGTCTTAATGCCTTTTCTCTGTAATCCTCCGTCTCTTTTGGAAGTTCTGTTTCGTCCTGGCTGCCCGCCGTTTCTGCGGCGCTGGTCTCCGTGCCGGCGGTTTCCGCATCGATGCCGGCCGGATCGGTCTCTGCTGCGGATTCTTCCGTGCCTGCGTCTGCCGCCAGAGGCTGGGAGGAGGCTGCGCTTTCAAACAGCGCCGGATTCGTCTCTAAATACGTACAGCCGATCTGGCGTTCATTGTAACGGTAGCAGATTTTTGCAACTGCATGATCGGGATCGCTGTCTGATATATCGTAACTGAGCGCTGCCTCGGCATCTGAAAATTCTGCCGTCTTCGGAAGTATAATCCGTCCGTCGGGATCTAAAATCAGCGCGGCCGGTTTGTCAAGAGCAAGGCCTCCAAAGGTTAGATCACTGCTGACAGGGCTGAATTTCGTCTCGTGATCCGCAGCCCGGACGGATACAAAATTCTCGAATCCAAAGTCCAGCAGATTTTTCGTGTCCGTCCAGTACTGGGGCGTCGAGCCTTTCAGGATGACGGCAATAAGCTTTAAGCCGTTCTTTCTGGCGCAGGTGACCAGCGTGTTGCCGGCCAGTGTGGTATAGCCGGTTTTACCGCCCACGATGCCGGGATAATAGTACGGCGTACTCTTTTTAAGCATCTTATGGCCCGGGTAGATGGTCAGACCTTCCGGGTTAATGGAATTCGGCGGAAGCTTGTAATAGGTGGTGGAATCGATTTCCTCGAAGGTGGGATTTAAAAAGGCAGCTCTGGCGATTAAGGCCATGTCGTAAGTGGAAGTATAGTGTTCCGGGTCGTTTAAACCGCTGGGGTTGGCGAAATGGGTGTCGGTGCAGCCCAGCTCCTTTGCCTTTGCATTCATCATATCAGCAAACGCTTCCGTACTTCCGGCCACATGTTCTGCGAGGGCGTTGGCCGCTTCGTTGGCCGATTTTAAAAGCAGGGCATAGAGGCAGTCCTTCACGGACAGTTTGTCGCCTTCATTAATACCCGCGTTGCTGCTTCCCGCCTCCACGTTAAAGACCGCGTTGTGGGAAAAGGTGACGGTTTCATCGAGGCTGCATGTTTCAATGACGATCAGTGCCGTCATAATCTTCGTAATACTGGCCGGAAAATACTGATTGTGAATATTCTGTCCCCAAAGTACGGTTCCGGTGTCCGCGTCTATGACGATACCGCTTTCCGCCTGAACAGAAACGCCGGAGGGCCAGTCAGGGGCCGCCAGTGCTGTTGATGAAAATGCCCCCATAAGGAGCATCAGGCATAAGAGGAACGCCGACATTCGTTTTATCAATTGCGTCATATCGTGTAATCTCTCCGTATTTTCATTCGGTTTCATAAAAAGGTCCACTTTACAGTATAGGTTATTTCCTGTAACAAGTAAAGGTTCAAACGCTATTTTTCTTTGATTTTCTAAGGAAAAAGAGGGCCAGACCGAAGACAACAGCGACATAGAGAAAGAAGGTGATTCCTATATGAAGCACCGTATCACTGAAAAATCCTTCCGGGACGATATTGATCAGCATGTCTGTGGCAGGATCCAGAATCCATAAGTCGTTGTGAAAGAAAATATGATGGAACATGATGAAGTATTTCGTGAAATCCGTGGATATGATGGCGGCGAGTACCGCGGTGATTCCGAAGAACAGGCCGGTTCCCAGGCAGACCGATTTCGGGAATACCCGTTTGAAGTCGGCTTTTAACAGGAACAGAATTATTACGCAGAGAGCCATGACAAGCAGACAGCCCCGGCGGATGGAGAGTGCGTCCAGGAAGAGTCCGCGGACATCCTCCATGTGGGCAATTTCACGCTCATTGAAAAACTCCCGGGATACGCCTCCCATGGTGGTGGCGACATGAAGATCGGCCCGTTTTCCCCGCAGATAGGCCATCATCTGGTCCGTCACATCGAGTAAATCTTCCATTGTCATGTCCACTGCTTCGGTGACGTTGTATTTTGCATATTCTTTTTCAAAATAGCCTGGGGTCCAGTAGACAACGGCCTCCACTGAGGTGATTAAGAGCGCAGCCATCAGGCAGAGGGAAAAGACGATGCCTGCGGTGTAATGAATCAGTGTTTTCATAGTAAGTCCTCCTGTAATGGTGTAACGGTTATTTTTTCGTGGCCGTCGGCAGATCCCAGCAGTAGCGGGTCGCCAGAATCCGGATCAGGATGACGGAACCGGCTCCGATCAGCATGGCGGCATCGTTGTTCATATAGTCCTGAAGATAGGCGTAAAGGACTGCACCCGTGATGGAGGCGCAGGCGTAGACGTGTTTCTTCAGTATATAAGGCGTTTCTCCGGCCATAATGTCTCTCAAGAGACCGCCGCCCACTCCGGTGATCACACCGAGAAGATAATCAGAAAATGGTAGCGTCCGTAGCCGGCCAGCACTGCGGTGTCGATGCCTACCACGGTAAAGGCGCCAAGTCCTACCGCATCGAAGATATTCATGACTTTCTCATACATTTCGATGGACCGGCTGGCAAGTATCTTCTGGTTGCACCGTACGATTACAAACAGGATCATAACCGTTATGAAGGCAAGTAATACATAGACCGGATCCTTAAAGAGATTTGGCGGCACATTTCCGATGATGATGTCCCGCAGCATACCGCCGCCTACGGCTGTGGTGACGCCAAGGACGATGACTCCCAGAAGATCCAGCTGCTTTTTGATGGCCACCATGGCCCCGGATGAGGCAAAGGCGATCGTCCCAACCGCTTCCACGAAAAATAGTAATGACAACTGCAGTTCCATATTCAAAAACCCCCGAATGTTCCATATTAAGCATTTTCACGTTGAATCAACAAAGTATACGTTTCTGTGCGAAGTTTGTCAATAAATATGCAGAAACAGAAAGAAGTATTTTCTTGTTTTTAACACGCTGAAGTGGTATAGTACTATTGGACTGAATGTAAAAAATTGATAAATTTAAAATATTTTACTTGCAATTTTTCGGAAAATTATTTATTATTGAAAGTGAAACAGTTCAAAAGTGAACAATCGGGAGGTGACCATATCTATCGAAGGCCCAAGGGGGCCGAAGGCATGTGACCATGCCGGAGGACTTCCGGGAAAGCAGCGGAACTTAATCATTAATTTTAAGAAAGAGGTGTTTGCATGATTGATCAGAAAGAGTTTGTAAAAAATGTTGATGAGTGGTCCAGTATCTGTTTAAACGATGAGAGGATCGACTTGGGGTTATATGAAAAATATGACGTAAAACGAGGGCTCAGAGATAAGAACGGCAATGGTGTTGTGGCAGGTCTTACAAAGGTGTCGAAGATTTTGTCCAGCAAGACGGTGGATGGAGTGAAGATGCCGTGTGAGGGCCAGTTATTCTACCGTGGTTATAATATTTATGACCTGGTGGGCGGTGTAGTGAAGGACAGCCGTTTTGGTTATGAAGAGATCGCCTATCTGCTTCTGTTTGGCGAACTGCCGAATACGGAACAGCTGGAGCGCTTCTCCCAGACACTCGCCTATAGCCGCACCCTGCCTACAAACTTTGTCAGGGACGTGGTCATGAAGGCTCCCAGCAAAGGATATGATGTCCTGCCTGGCGAGAAGCATCTTAACGCTTTCCTCCTACGATGATATGGCCAGCGATATTTCCGTTCCAAACGTGCTGCGTCAGAGCCTGATGTTAATCAGCGTCATGCCGATGTTAGCCGTATACAGTTACCACGCTTTCAACCATTATGAGGCGTGACGAGAGTATGTATATCCATCGTCCGGACGAGAATCTGTCCACGGCTGAGAATCTGCTTTGCGTCTGCTCCGGCCGGATAAAATTACTCCAAGGTGGAGGCACACGTGCTGGATCTGGCTCTGATTCTTCATATGGAGCACGGCGGCGGCAACAACTCCACATTCACGACGCACGTCGTCACCTCCTCCGGCACGGACACGTATTCGGTGGTAGCGGCGGCACTCGCTTCCCTAAAGGGACCAAAACACGGCGGCGCCAACATCAAGGTCGTCGAGATGATGGAAGACTTACGGAAGGAAGTCCACGACTTAAAGGACGAGGAAGAAGTAGAATTCTATTTAAGAAGACTGTTACATAAAGAGGCATTTGATAAGAAGGGCTTAATCTACGGCATGGGTCACGCCGTTTACTCCAAGTCCGATCCGCGTGCGGAGATCTTCAAGGGGTTTGTTCACCAGCTGTCCGAAGAAAAGGGCGTATGGATGACTTTAACTTATATTCCATGATCGAGCGTCTGGCACCGCAGGTGATTGCGGATGAGAGAAAGATTTACAAGGGCGTCAGCGCCAATGTGGACTTCTACAGCGGTTTTGTATACAGCATGCTGGATATTCCGAAGGAACTGTTCACTCCGATTTTTGCGATTGCCAGAATCGTCGGATGGAGCGCTCACCGAATTGAGGAGCTGATCAACATGGATAAGATCATCCGTCCGGCCTATACGAGCGTTATGATGGAAGAAGAGTATACACGTCTGGATGACAGATAGGAACTGAATAAAGATGCGGGTGAAAGCGGTTGTAAACAGTGGATGAAATCCGGCTGGTTTACAGCCGTTTTTATATCCCTGTCCGACAGGATTCCATTGAGTTTTGTACCTGGAAGCGCTATAATAAAACTAATATTGCCCCGAGGAACCAGGTTCCCGGGCGGCGGACCGCACAGGGAAAGAGAGGTACATGAGATGACGGATCGTACATTGGATATCTTAAAGCAGGCATCGGTGGAGGTGGAGGAGGCACTGGCCCGTTTCAGCGGAAACAGCATGCTGTATGAAAAATTTCTTATAAAATTCCTTCAGGATGACAGCTTTAAAAAGATTGAGGACGCAGTGGAAGCGAGGGACAGTCAGGAGATGCTGACTGCTTCCCACACATTAAAGGGAGTAGCCGGGAATCTGGGATTTGTCGCTTTGATGGATGCCTGTGCAGAGATGGTGAAGCAGCTGAGAAGCAATAATATGGAGGGGGCGCTGGAGGCCTATCCGGGTGTGAAGGAGACCTACGAAACAGTGTGCGCCGCAATTAACAGCATGGAGGATATGGGTGGATGAAAACGCGTGATACCCTTCTGATTGTGGACGACATGGAGGTAAACCGCGCAATCTTAAAGCCTTTTGAGCATCAGTATAATCTTCTGGAAGCAGAAAACGGTGAGCAGGCGCTTCTCCTGCTTCGTGAGTATGAGGAACATGTGGCAGCCATGCTGCTGGATCTGGTCATGCCGGTGAAAGACGGCTATGAGGTCATGGAGGAGATGGGAAAAAGCGGACTTGTGTCGCGCATTCCGGTTATTGTTATAACCTCAGATGATACGGCGGAAAGCGAAGTCCGCGCCTTTGATCTGGGGGCAGCGGATATTATCATGAAGCCATTTGAACCCCATGTGGTAAAAAAAGAAGGGTACAGAATGCAGTGGAGCTGTGCCGCCACAAACTTCATCTGGAGGAACTGGTGGAAGAGCAGTCGGCCAGCCTGAGAGGAGTCCAACGCCATCATGATTGATGCCCTCTCCTCCATTATTGAATACCGGAGTGTGGAGTCGGGCCAGCATATACGCAGGATCCGCATGTTTACCAGGATCCTTCTGGAGGATGTGGCGAAGACCTACCAGGAGTATAATTTAGACGGCAGAACCATAGAAATCATTGCAGATGCCTCGTCCATGCATGATATAGGCAAGATCGCGATACCGGACTCCATTTTAAACAAGCCGGGCCCCCTGACAAGGGAGGAGTTTGAGGTGATGAAGACTCACACCACAAAAGGGTGTGAGATGCTTTCCGGTCTGGAACGCATGAACGATAAAGTATATCGGCTACGCTTATAATATCTGCCGTTACCATCACGAGCGGTGGAATGGAAAGGGTTATCCGGATGGCTTAAAGGGGATAATATACCGATCTGTGCGCAGGTCGTGGCTATTGCAGACTGTTACGACGCATTGACCACGGATCGTGTCTACAAAAGGCGCTTCCGCCGGAGCAGGCGTTTAACATGATACTGAACGGCGAATGCGGCGAGTTTTCCCCACGGCTTCTGGAGTGCTTTAAGAATGTCCGTGAGGATTTTGCAGCGCTGTCCAGGGCATATGCGGACGGACTTGCTCCAACGAAGAAACCGGAAAGAAAAGAAGTGCGGCCATCCAGTACCATTGACACCGCCGGTACGCTGGAACAGGGACAGATGAAGTATTTGACACTGCTTCGGTATGTGGATTCCACAGTTATGGAGGTGGATTTAAATACAGGGGTCTACCATGTCGTTTATATGCCTGACCGCGATTTTGAACTCCTTCGCTCGGGGAGCAGATTTGAAGATTCGGTAAAAGCCTTCGTTCAGGGCGCTGTCTATCCCGAGGACCGGGATATCGTGCTGGGACCCTTCTGGGCGATTATATGGAGGAATTTTTTTCGGATGGCCTGATGAGGGAGGACGAGAAAATACCGGGTGCTGGACCAGGCGGCAGGCGTATATTACTGGTGTTATGCCACCCTGCTGCGGGTGGACCCCGGTAATCCGAACCAGAAAAAGGTGATGCTGATCTGGCACCGGGCATCGGATGAACCGCTTGAGGTCCCGCATTCGGGGTGCGCAGAGGAGGACCTGTTTCGTGAGACGGTGATCGGCCGGCTGGCCGGCGGAGTCATAAAGTGCAGAAATGACAAATGGTACACGTTTGCGGACAACGGAAAAGGGCTGCACGGCTTAAACCGGCTGTACGGAGCAGGTGATCCGCGATAAATACCATAACCGCTATAAAGAGGTCATTTATCCGGCAGACCGGGATCTGGTAAGCCAGGGGCTGGTATCACAGATGGGAGAGGGGCGTATTGCAGAGCTGGAATACCGGCTGGTTACCGAGGAAGGAAAGCTGATCTGGGTGATGGACCGGAGCATTCTGGTGACGGAAGAGGACGGAATGGAGTACATCTACACACTCCTGGTGGATATTACGCAGTCCCGGAAAGCCATGGAAGGGCTGCAGGTGTCGGTAGAACGCTACAAGATTATACTGGATCAGACGAAGGACGTGATCTTCGAGTGGGAAATTGCGACGGATGAGATCTCGTATTCCAGCAATGGGGAACATAAATACGGGTATCAGCCGATTATCGAAGGGATCAGGCGCCGGCTGCCCTATGCCTCCCACATCAATCCGGACGATATTCCCGATGTGATGAAATTTACAAACGATATGATGACGGGCAGACAGCTTGGCGAGGTGGAGTTCCGGCTTGCAAACGCAGAGGGACGATACTGCTGGTGCAGAGTACGGGCGACTGCACAGTTTGATCCGGCGGGAAATACGGATAAGGTCATCGGCATCATCGAGGATATTGATGATGAGAAGCGGGAAACGGAAAAATTAATCGACAGGGCGGAACGGGATGTACTGACAAAGCTGTACAATAAACGGGCGGCCAGACATAAGATCAACCGGTTTCTGGAGCTTAGCCAGGGCAGGGGAAGGCTCGGCCATGCTCATTATCGACGTAGATAATTTCAAGATGGTAAACGACCGGTACGGGCATATGTTTGGCGATGCGGTGCTGACGGAACTGGCCGCCAGAATAACCTCCCATTTCCGTGACAGTGATATTATCTCGCGGATCGGAGGCGATGAATTTATGGTTTTCATGCCCGGAACAGTAAACCATGAGATGGTTACAGAACGGGCCGGGCGGCTGATGGCGTCCCTTCAGACCATGTTCAAAAATAATATGAAGGACGTTCCTTTTTCCTGCAGTATTGGTATCGCGTACAGCCCTGAGGACGGCAGCGATTTCCAGAGCCTCTTTCAGAACAGTGATGCGGCGCTGTACCAGGCAAAGCTTGAGGGGAAGAACCGCTGGATGCAGTACCGCAGGCCAGCGGTGAATGCTTTGCCTTTGGAATTAAAAGAAGAGGCGGACAGACCGGAGGAGATGCGGGAGAATACGGAGCACAGAGGGCAGGGAACTGTAGCCAGGGTAATCAGTATGACCTTTCAGGAACTGTATGATGCGGCAGATTTCGACCGGGCGATGAATTCTATTCTCGAGATAACGGGAAGAATGTTTCATGTCAGCCGTGTTTATATATTTGAAAACTGCACCGACAGCGATGATTTCTGCACAAATACGTTTGAATGGTGCAGGGGGGATAACGCCGCAGCGTGCAAAACTGCGGAACGTTGCCTATACAGACCAGGGGAGATTACCGGGATAATTTTAATGAAGAGGGAGTGTTCTACTGTCTTGATATTGCAGAGCTGAGACCGGAACTGCAGTACATGCTCGCAGAACAGGGAATCAGTTCAATGCTTCAGTGTTCGATTACAGCGGAAGGCGTTTTTAAAGGGGATTTGTGGGTTTTGATGAGTGTGAGGCTGGGAGAATCTGGACACAGGAGCAGATTGACTGTCTCGTGTTTCTGTCTAAAATGCTGTCTACATTTCTGCTGAAAAGAGGGCCGAGGACAAGTTACGGGAATCCATGCAGAATCTGGAGGGCATATTGAATAATCAGAATTCCTGGATCTATGTCATCGACGGGGAGACGTATCAGCTTAGGTATATCAATGAGAAAACGTACCAGATTGCGCCTGAAACCAGGCTGGGCATGTGCTGCTACGAGGCGTTCTTTAAACGGAATGAGCCGTGTGAGCACTGTCCTGTGAGAGAATGCGCCGGAAAGGAAAGCAGCATACTGGAAGTCTATAACCCGGTGCTGAATGTCTGGACACTGGCTGATTCTTCGCGGATCCGATGGGGGGACAGAGAAGCGTTCCTTCTGGCCTGCCACGATATCTCACCGTATAAGCGGATGGAGAAGGAGGAAGCGGCGAACCGCTGATTTTTAACAGATGAAAAAGCATCAGAGCCCTGTGACGGGATCTGATGCTTTTTCGTCCGCTGTATCAGGCGCTGGTCTTATTTCGCTTAATAACCTTCAGCCTTGTAAACTCCTCGCGGTCCTTTTCTTCCAGCGCGTTTGTAATGTTTCTGGTCAGCGCCTCGTAGCGCGGGATCGTGATATTCTTAAGCGCGTTGGCGCGCTTCTGTGTCCGCTTGATGCTGTTTGCCAGGCGGTATGCGGAATTTTCCACCATGGACAGCTTTACCGTAAGCTCCTTCACCTTTTCAAAGTGGTATCTGGCCTCGTCTAAGGATTCCTTGGTGCTGTAGTAGGCATACGTCAGATTCAAGGGCCGTTCCTCGTGCTGGACGAGGGGAATCTCCGTGCCCATGATGCTGCGGGTCTTGATACGCACCGTATCGTCCACAGGGACGGCCGCGGCGATGTCCTGCACATAATTGATACCCAGCTCGATATTGGCCTTCTGAAGGGCCTTGTAGGCCGCTGTAAAGGTGGTGTCGATCTCAGACTGGATCCCCTTGGCCTCCTCGATCAGCCCCATCAGCTCCTTGATTAAGATATTCCGCTTTTTATCCATCAGCTCATATCCCTGGCGGGCCAGCGTGAGGGAACTCTTGGCGAGAATTAAATTACCCTTTGTGGGAAATGTATTCGGGTCCATACGCGTCCCTCCTATTCTTCGGAAGCTTCTGCGGTTGTCGGCTTATAGTACTGATCCAGTACCTTGGTGTCGATACGGTCGAGTTCTGCTCTCGGGAGAAGTCCTAAGAGCTCCCAGCCGATGGTCAGAGTCTCTATAATATTACGATTGGCATGGTTTCCCTGGCCGACGAAGCGGCGTTCGAATTCCTTGCCGAATACCAGATATTTTTTGTCTATCGGAGACAGCTCGTCTTCACCGATAACGGATGCCAGCGCTCTTGCATCGCCCACCTTGGCATAACAGGAGAACAGCTGGTTTGCGACACCCTGATGATCTGCTCTCGTAAAGCCCTCGCCGATTCCATCCTTCATCAGACGGCTTAAGGACGGCAGTACGTTGATCGGCGGATAGATGGACTGGCCGTATAAGTTCCGGTCCAGAACGATCTGCCCTTCCGTGATATATCCCGTAAGGTCGGGGATCGGGTGGGTGATATCGTCGTTGGGCATGGTGAGAATCGGTATCTGGGTCACGGAGCCGTGGCGTCCCTTTACGATGCCGGCGCGCTCATAGATGGCGGCCAGCTCGCTGTAGAGGTAGCCGGGATAACCTTTTCGGGAGGGAATCTCACCCCTTGGATGAGGATACCTCACGGAGCGCCTCCGCGTAAGCGGTCATATCCGTTAAGATAACCAGAATATGCATGCCTTTTCAAATGCAAGATACTCAGCCAGCGTAAGCGCCACCTTTGGAGTGATCAGACGCTCAACGACCGGGTCATTGGCCAGGTTGATGAACATGGCCACGTGGTCGGAAACACCGCTTTCCTCGAAGGTGCGGCGGAAGAAGTCAGCCACATCGTATTTGACACCCATGGCGGCGAACACGACTGCGAACTTCTCACTGGACTGCGCGTCGTCCCCTAAGGATGCCTGCTTTTACGATCTGAGCCGCCAGGTCGTCATGGGGAAGTCCGTTGCCGGAGAAAATGGGCAGCTTCTGGCCGCGGATCAGCGTCATAAGGCCGTCGATGGCCGAGATACCGGTACGGATATAGTCACGGGGATACTCCCTCGTAACCGGATTTAACGGTTTGCCGTTGACGTCCAGACGGATATCGGAGCTGATGTCGCCAAGTCCGTCGATGGGCTCGCCGACACCGTTGAAGGTACGGCCCAGCATATCCTCAGACACCGCCAGCTCCATGGGGCGGCCGGTCAGTCTGGTATGAACGTTTCTTAAAGCCAGGCCTTCCGTCCCTTCGAAAACCTGAATAATCGCCTTGTCTTCGTAAACCTCGATGATACGGCCGATTTTCTTTTCCCGTCCCTCTACAGTCATTTCCACAATCTCATCAGAAAGCCGCATCCTGACGCCTTCTAAAACGACCATGGGGCCGTTAATAGCACTTAAGCCTAAATATTCAATTGCCATTTTATGCCGCCTCCTTATGCGTTGCGCCTCGATGACGGATTCATAGAAGGCATCAATCTGCTTCCTGTAGTCATCAAACATGTCGAGTCTGTCATTAGGTACATCGTACTTGATGGAGATGATCTTATCGAAAATCGGGTCCTCCTTGAGCACGGACATCGGCATGCCCATGGAGACGAGGGAACGTGACTTTTTATAGAGATAGAGGATTAAATCCATCATTTTAAACTGCTTTTCCATTGGAACGCACGTATCGTCCTTGTGGAACGCATTCTGCTGCAGGAATCCGATCCGGATGACCTTTGAGATCTCCAGAATCAGCTTCTGGTCGTCGGGAAGCATGTCTCCGCCGATCAGCTTGACGATCTCCATCAGGCTGCTCTCCTGTGTCAGTAAAAAGACGATGCGGTTTCTGTAGTCCACAAATTTCTTGTCTACATTTTCCACGTACCATGGGGCTAAGTCGGTTAAATACTCGGAATAGCTGCTCAGCCAGTGGATCGCCGGGAAATGACGTTCATTTGCCAGGTTTTGTCAAGGCCCCAGAAGCAGCGGACGAAACGCTTGGTGTTCTGGGTAACCGGTTCGGAAAAGTCGCCGCCCTGCGGGGATACCGCACCGATAATGGTGACGGAGCCTTCCGTTCCGTTCATGTTCTGCATCATGCCGGCGCGCTCGTAAAACGCGGATAAGCGGGATGCAAGATAAGCCGGGAAACCTTCCTCGGCAGGCATCTCCTCCAGACGTCCGGACAGCTCTCTTAAGGCCTCCGCCCATCTCGAGGTGGAGTCGGCCATGATAGCGACGTTATAGCCCATGTCGCGGTAGTATTCCGCCAGGGTTAAGCCGGAGTAAAGACTGGCCTCACGGGCGGCCACCGGCATATTGGAGGTGTTGGCGATCAGAATGGTACGGTCCATTAACGGATTGCCGGAGCGCGGGTCGATCAGCTCGGAGAACTCCTCCAGAACCTGGGTCATCTCATTGCCCCGCTCGCCGCAGCCGATGTAGATGATGATATCCGCGTCGGACCACTTGGCCAGCTGGTGCTGGGTCATGGTCTTGCCGGTACCGAAACCGCCGGGGATACAGGCGGTGCCGCCCTTTGCCAGCGGGAATAAGGTATCGATGATACGCTGGCCGGTGATCAGGGGCCGGGAAGGCCGGATATCTCTTTAAGGGTAGGTCTCGGTACTCGAATCGGCCATTTCTGTGTCATGGTAAGCTTCTTCTCTGAACCATCCGGAAGCTGAAGCGTCAGAATTTCATCGTGAATCGTGTAGGAACCATCGGAAACAACATCGAGGACGTAGCCCTTCCATGTCCGGCGGAATCATGACCTTGTGGACAATGGCCGGGGTCTCGGGAACCTCTGCGATGATGGAGCCCGGGAATAAACGGTCGCCCTTTTTAACGGTGATGTGGGTGTTCCATTTCTTTTTCGCCGTCCAGGGAGTCCACATGGACGCCGCGGTCGATATAGGCGCCGCCGGTCTTTGCGATCTCGGTTAAAGGACGCTCGATACCGTCGAATATGTTGTTTAAAATGCCGGGAGCCAGTGTGACGGAAACCGGTGAACCCGAGGCCGTAACCGTCTCTCCCGGTTTTAATCCGCTGGTTTCCTCGTATACCTGGACGATGGTGCGCCCGGAGGTGAGACCGATGACCTCGCCGACTAAGTTGTCCCTGCCGACGTAAACCATTTCATTCATTTTGAATCCGGGGTCGCCCTTTAAATAGATAACAGGGCCGTTGATACCGGAAATTGTGCCAGTATTATTCATTGGTGATACCTCCCTCCAGATCCTTTAAGTTAAAGCGGAAATCCCGTCTTGCCTCCTCCAGTTTTGTCTGGAAGGAGTTGTCAATCAGGATATGGCGGGGGGAATGACGGCCCGTGTGCCGCCGCCGAAGGAGTACTCACTCACGCGGATGTCGGCGCTGTTGTGGAGCGCCAGACGGTTCAGTCTCGTCTCGTCCGCCGGGTCAATGTAGATCGTAAAGAATTCGTTTCCGGCAAATTCTCTGGCGTGGCGGATCTGCTTCTCCAAAAGCTGTGTATATTCGGGAGTTTCCATGTACTGTTCCAGCACATCCTTAAGCTCCACAAAAATTTTGTCTTTCAGTTCTTCCTGTTTATGTCCGAGCTCCCGTTTGATGCCAATCTGCTCCAGGGAAAGCTTTTTGTTCGTCTCATGTTCGATCCGTTCGCTTTCCAGTTCCACCTGCTGTTCGGCTCTCCGTCTCGCATCTGCCTGATGCTCTTCAAAGGTCTGTTCCAGGGCGGCGGTATATTCATCGAGCATCTTTGCACTGCGGTTTCTCGCATCTTCCATACAGAAATCCAGGAAATGCTGTAATTTTTCCTCAGTTGTCAAGATGACCACCTCTTTCCTATAGTTTTAATCCGATGGCTTCGTTTACATAATCTGTGATAAAGTTCGGCTTGCGGCCGGTACCATGGCGGTCGGGGATTTCTATGATGAGCGGCAGTTTCCGGTTCAGCTTTACATCGTCGATGATGTCCGGAAACTCCCGTCCGAATTTTTCTGTCAGTAGAACAATTCCGATCTCCTTGTCGGCCAGGACTTTATCCAGTTCCTGTTTTAACTCAGCCTTTTCATGGACGACGGCACCTTCCACCCCGGCCAGCCTCATGCCGGTCCAGGTGTCGATGTTGTCGCTGATTAAATACATTTTCATCGATTATAACTTACCTAAGATCATGAAAGAAATGATCAGACCGTACAGACAAACACCTTCGGCAAGACCTACGAAGATCAGTGATTTACCAAGGATGGAACCATCTTCGCTGATGGCGCCAAGAGCTGCGGATGCAGCGGCTGATACGGCGATACCACCGCCGATACAGGCCAGACCTGTGGAAAGTGCGGCAGCTAAATATCCCATGCCTGCCACGCCGGAAGCTGCGGCAGCCGGTTCAGCAGCCACTGCGCTGCCGGAGAACATGAAGACTGCGGATACCATCAGAGTGCCGAAGAATAAGAAGGGCGTTAACACCCAGCGCCTTTTTGTAACGGCCTTTGGATTTCTCACCCATGGCAAATGCGCCGAAAGGAACTGCGATACTTAAGATTAAAGCTGCTGCTAAGGTTATTTTTACTAAAGTTGACATAATAAGATACCTCCTGATCAATTTTATTTAATTTGTCTTTCCGTATGGTTTAAATGCACGGCCTGTTCCGCGGTAGAAACGGCTGAACAGCTCGTAATATTCAAGACGGAGCACCTGGATGCCCACGATTAAGCCCTCCATGCCGCACACGAATAAGTTGCCGAGTGACGACGATCGCCCAGTTGGGGCTGCCGGCTTCCGCGCCGGACAGCATGAGAACAACCTCCATCATGGCTGCATGGCTCACTGCGAAAGCGCCTACTCTGACGAAAGAAAGCGTGTTGGAGAAGTAGCTGAGCAGTACCTCAAACAGTTCGAAAAAATCCCTGGACCACAAACATGCCCTTGCCTGCCGGCATGATCTGCGCTTTCTTTTCCAGAATATGGGTAAGCGGCTCCTTGAAGAACATGATGAGCAGCGGAATCCCAAACATGATGACTAACAGAATAGTCGCCGGTACCGGATTGCCCGTCATATATAATACAATGAGAACCAGGCTCGCATAGAACACGAGGCCCGCCACACCGTTGGTGTCAAACCATGTTTTTTCCGGATCATGATCCCGGAGACTGTTGATGATATTAAGCACCATGGTCAGCAGGATGATCCCCATGCCGATGGAGACGGCCACGATAAATACCGTGTTCAGTTTACCGATAAACGGCAGATTCGTCATGTGTTCCATAGGGCGCAGCCATACGGCGCCGATGATATCCTCGAAGCCGAACACGCTGCCGAACATGAAGCCGAATATGGTGGAGAAGAAGCCGCAGCAGGAGATGATAGCCGCCAGATTCATCTTCTTGAACCGGTAAAGCAAAAAGCCGCCGAGCAGGAGGCAGAGTCCCTGTCCCACGTCTCCGAACATGAAGCCGAAGAGGAAGGAATAGGTGATGCCGATCAGTATGGTTGGGTCGATCTCGTTATAGGCCGGAAGGCCGTACATCTGGATAAACATTTCAAACGGCTTAAACAGCTTTGGATTATGAAGCTTTGTCGGCGGTCTGCTTATGATGTTGTTGTGGTCATCCTCCACGATGCAGAAGGTCTTTTCGTCGTTCGATATCTCCTTCTGGAACGCCTTGGCGTCCTTTTCACTCATCCAGCCGCACAGAATGTAGAAGGTGTTGACGTTCTGCTTTGTGCACGCCGCCAGCTTCCTGACGTTAAAGTTGGTGGAGAAAGTGGAAAGCTTGTCATGGGAGGCCAGAAGCTTATCGCGCTGACTGCCCAGGACCTCGGCCATCTGTCTGTGGATGCTGTCAATATCCGCCTGAAGCGCGGAGATCTTGTCCTCCAGGGTGTGAATGGCATCTAACGGCGTGCCCTCGTACTCATCCGGGAGGAAGAAACGTTCGAAGTGCATGGAGGAGTAGATTGCGTCAATCTGGTTGGAAATGGTCTCGGGCACGAAATAGACGACCCAGACGTATTCCTCGTCCTCACGGCATTTGTAGAGCACAGTATCGATGGAATCATAGACGTAGCTCTCAAACTTCTTATAGTATTCGTGGGAAATGCGTCCGAATCTGAACTTAATATATTTAAAATGCAGGATCGAACTCAAATCGTAGTTAAGCCCCGTAAAGGGAACTACCTTGTCTAAGGATTCCTGTAAGGAATCGCGTTCACCGGTGAGCACGGCTTCTTTTTCCGTAAGCTCCTTCACCGTCGCGTCCAGTTTTTCAATAGTGCCGATGGCCTCTTCAATGGAAACTGCGGTGGTTGTGGTCTTCGGCGCTGTGGCCGGAAGCAGTTCCACCAGCTCAGCGGCACGCTGGTATGTGTCCCTGTACGGGTTAATCTCAATATATGGTCTTAAGTCTTTTACCGTCTTTAATTCTGACAGTGCATTTTCCAAATGGATCTCGTATTTGGACAAATACGTGTCAATGACCCGGTCGATGTTTTCTTTGGGCCCGGTGATACTTAAGAACTTCATCTTTTCTATCACGGATAGTAACCCCCTTTACTGGTTCTTTACCACATAGGAGAGAATTTCATCCGGGCTGACGCCGTAACGGATACTCTCTATGACGGTAATAATCTTCTGAATCTCCTCCTCCTTGAAATAGAGGTATGAATTCAGTGTGGCAATGGAATACGGATTCTTGCGGCTGGTGGCACTGTAAATTTTGTTAAGCGCTTCCTCGGCCAGCATTTCCAGTTCAGTCTGATCCGAGGCATCCATATCTTCCAGTCTGCCGTAGTAGGTTGTCTGCAGCGCATGGAAGAACTCATCCAGCGTTCCGGCTTCCACAAGTTTTGTAATCTGCTCCTTCCTGATATGGAACTCGATGGGAATGAGCAGTGCATAGATGTCTGCCGGCTGCAGGTTATAGTATTTTTTTGAACGGTATATCCACTGAATATTTAAAAGGTCCAGTTTGCTGCCGAAGCAGTCGGTGAGGAGCTTCTGTTCTGTTCGGGAAAGATACTTTCCCTTGACCTTCCAGATGGTTTTGAAATACAGAAGATCCAGATGGATCTCGTAATCAAACAGGGAGGGATGTTCCACATCATCTAAATGGGTCAGTAAATCGTAATAGATCGACCCGTCCAAATTAGAGATAAATTCCTGTACGCTTCCCGATGAAGACAGCTTTATTAGATCAAGCTTTGAGTGCTTCTCAAAAAATTCCTGAAATACGGATAAGTCTATTTCAGGCTTCTGGTGGCCCAGAGCATTGCGGAAGCATTTTTTCAGGATATCGATCTCGTAGTGCATGAAATATAAATCCAGGAATTTGCGCTGCGAGAGATTCGCAAAACGATAGAGCTTTGCAAAATCCTGGTATTGAGACAGTATCAGGCGCTGTTCGATGGCACCCCGGTGTAAGTCGACTCCTTCCAGATTGGAAAAAATCATGCCGTAAGCGGGCAGCCGCCGTAAGTATTCCACTGCGTCAGATACAGATTCAAGCGTGGACATCTCGCCAAACTGGCGGTCGGTGATCAGATGGCTCTCCATGGCCCGGACCTTGGTGGTGATGCCGCTGTAGGATAGCAGGCCTCCCATATGATCACTCCTTTATCATTTTTTTAAATAGTTCCTCCACATATTCTGTGTGATGTTCCTGGTAACGTTGTTCCATTGCGCGAAGGACGTTCTGGGAATCGTTCCGCTGTTTCTCGAGACGTTCGTTCATCTCGATCTCCATTCTGGCCCGTAGTTCTTCAATCCGTTTATTCGTCTCAGCTTCCAGCTGAGCATCAAAAGCTGCCGTCCGTTCTTCCATTTCTTTGGCAAATGCCTTTTTTCGTTCGTTGGCATCTTCCATAATCCCGGTGGCAGCAGATTCGATCTCGGATATCTTTTCAATCACAGTATCCATATATTGCCCTCCTCTTTCCTATAAGCACCTGGCGGGCGTTTGCGGCCGCTTACGTGCAATTCCTGTCACATCCATTCAGCGTATCCCTTATGATCGGGCATAATGAGGTCTCTCATGAGCTTAGTGGAATGACTGATTATGATAAAACCTGCAAATACACAAGTTTCAACTTATAATCATACTACAAATTTAAAAATTTTCCATAGTAATTTTAGAAATAGGTCATTAAAAATTATGGAAATTCAATATTATTTCATTTTTTTGATGAAAAATTATCAAAAATTAGCTTTTCTGGGTAATCATGGAAGGTTCAATCAGTGAAAGAAAAAGAAAGGAAGAGAGTATACGTTTCACTATTAAAAAACGCGGTGCAGACATAGCCGCCATATGACGTCTGTCTGCACCGCGTAAATAATTCGTTTTCCGCGGAGTCATGGATCGTACCGTGATTCTGTATTTTAGAGCTTACTGGGCTGCAGTTGTCGCTTCTGTACCGGCATCTGATGGCTGAGGTGCTTCCTCTGCGGCCAGATACTGGCTGGATACATAGGCCTGCTTGCCCTCGAACATAATAACCGACCACTGCTGATCATAAGTCTGGACGAAATCAACCACTGTACCAGGGGCAAGCCTTCCTAACACAGCTCCGGTAGTTGACGGTTCGGCTCTGACATTCAGATTAGGTGTTGCCGTGGTCTTATAAATCATAGGCGCTTCCGTAGCGGGTTCTGGTTCTGTAGCCGGTTCCGGAGCTGCAGTCGCTTCTGTGGTAACTTCCGGTGAAGTGGACGGAGCGCTTGTCTCCTTCTTATCATCCTTACCGCCAAACAGCTTAAAGAGTCCCATGGCGCCAGAACGACAACGAGGATAATCAGGAAGATCACTGCCGGTCTTAACAGATCGTAGGGATCGAATCCTTTTTTCTTAGAGCGTCGTCTGCTCCGGTTCGCCGAAGATGGTCTCTGCGCTGTTCGCTGGCCGCTTCTCTGGGGAGACGAGCTCCTCTGGCCGGCGCTTCTCTGAGCCGGCTGTGAAGATCTTGAGGCCGGGCGCTGCTGCGGCCTGGTGGGCGTGGTACTGCGGCGTCTGCCGCTATAGATATCTGCAAAGGCTGTAGCTTCCTGGGAAAGAAGCTGGAACGCTTCGTTCGCATCGTAAGGGCTGTCATTACCGTCGTGAACAGCTTTGTTGCCGAGTACCCGAATTCTGTGATAGTGGTCTTTCGTGGCCTGTGATATCCAGTGCCCTTCGAACAGCTGGTCAATACTGTCTGCCAGATCCCCATCTACAATCAAAGCCTTTTCTCCAAGGCAGTTTACCATAAATTCCAGTGTCTGGCGGGATTTGATCATGGCCAGATTATACTGCTTCTGGCCGATGAGACGTTCCGTCTCCCGGACACTTTGCTGGATCCTGGTCCAGGTGTTGTTGTCTGTAGTTCCCATATGCTTCCTCCTTTGCAAAAAACGATCGTATACCAATATACAGATATTATACTAGATTATCTCTAATTGTGCACCTATTATTTTGAAGTTTTTTATTTGTAAGAGAAAAGTAAAAAATAACCCAAAACAAGAATGATCCTTCTGTCAAATGGGCCTGTACTTGCGCTCGGATCGTATTGTATGGTACAATCAGAACGAAAAATTAACAGGTACTGGAGGAGATAGATATGAGATTACGCCATATTCCAGGCTCGGAGGAAGAGATCGCAAACAGCCCTTACGTGGTTTCCAATCCGGATGAGAAGAAGGGGCGCTGGAACGGCGTCTTTGGGAATGATAATCCAATAGAGATAGAAGTAGGCATGGGAAAGGGCCGGTTTATTATGGAGCTGGCCGCCAAAAATCCGGAAATCAATTATGTCGGCATTGAGCGGTACTGCAGCGTCCTCCTGAGAGGCATCCAGAAACGCCGGGAGATGGAGCTTTCCAATATCTACTTTATGTGTGTGGATGCGAGAGAGCTTTCCGAGATTTTCGCCCCGGGTGAGGTAAAGAAAATTTATCTGAACTTCTCAGATCCGTGGCCCAAGGACCGCCATGCGAAAAGGCGCCTGACGTCGGAACCGTTTATGGAAGTGTATGATAAGATTCTGGCATCGGATGGCGTCGTAGAATTTAAGACGGACAACCGGGGACTGTTTGATTATTCTCTGGAGTCCATACCGGCAGCGGGCTGGGAGATACGAGAGTATACGTATGATCTGCACCATTCCGATATGGCGGGGGAAATATCATGACGGAATATGAGGAGAAGTTTTCCTCCATGGGAAATGCCATATTCAAGCTGGTGGCAGAGCGAAAAAGAAACGAATAAAGAAAAAGAATTAAAGAGAAGGACTGGCACGCCGGGACCCTCCTGTCATAGAATAACGTTAACAGGATATGACAGGAGCGGTCCATATGGGAATGAAAGACAAGGTAACCGTAAAACTTCTCCAGGCGACAAGCGATAAGACAGAGCTCAACAAGAAGGCACTGCAATGGAAGAAATCCTTCGTGGAAGTGAACAAAATTCTCGGTACTTCCTCCCCGAAAAAGAAGAAAAATAAATAATTATGAAAGAGCTGTAAATTTTTTGTAAAAAAGGGGTTGACTTTTGTCAAACGCAGTTATATAATAACACACGTGTCACCGAGACAGGCACACAAAACTGAAGAGAAGCGCCTTTAGCTCAGTTGGTAGAGCAGTAGACTCTTAATCTATTTGTCCAGGGTTCGAGTCCCTGAAGGCGCACGAAAAAGTTCCGATTTTGCAGACAGAGAGTTGCGGGGTTGGGGCTTTTATTTCGTTTTACAGATAACTGCCGGAAGCGGCAGGGAATTATCTCAATGAAGCGGCCCGCCGCAGGCGGAGAACCCTTTCAGCAGGATTCTCGTTTGTGTCACGGGATAATTTTTACGATATAGGATCAGCTGCTTTCCCTCTCCACCAGCGATGCAGAAAACACTAGGTGCTGTACGCTCGGTTTGCTGTCGGAAGGCGCTTCGATTTCATCGATGACCATATGTGTCGCTTTTTCTCCCATTTCGTGGGCGGGAATTTCCAGTGATGTCATGGTTGTCTCTAAGAGTCCGCCAATGGAGTGACCGGTTAAGCTTACCAGCCGGATCTGCTCCGGAACGCGGATTTTTCTGTCTTTTAGGGCGCGGATCGCTGCCATCCCCTGAATATCCACGGCCGCCATGATGGCATCCAGATGCGGATTCTGGTTTAAAAGATCTTCGGTACACTGATACCCGTATTCAAAGTTGTTGCCCGGCATGGGAGAGGTGGCACAGGTTTCTGTAAGTTCAAGCTCTTCCATGGCCCGGTGATAGCCGTTATAACGTTCCCGGTACGGGGCGAGGCTTGTGGTGCCGTTAATCAGGCCAATTTCCCGACAGCCCTTGGAATAGAGATATTTGACAGTATCGTAGCCGCAGGCATCGTAATCGGCGATGACGCTGCTGATGCTGTTTTCCTGTTTTCGGACAATCTGGGTCACTGCGATGCCTCCGGCGTGGATATCCCGCAGCAGGTGGCCATTGCGTCCTGTACCGGCTATGATAATGCCATCCACGAAGCCATTGCGCAGACGGTTCAGACACTCTTTTTCAATCAGCGGATCATCCTCTGTGTGACAGATGAGCGTTGCATATCCAAGTTTTCGGGATTCTGATTCAATGCTCTGGGTAATATCGGCAAATAGCGTCAGATGAAGGCGGGGTACTACGACCCCGATCGTATGGCGCTTGCCCTGCCGCAGCCCCCTGTGCCAGAACGTTGGGCTGATAGCTTAATTCCTTTACGGCCGCGAAGATCCGGGCTTTCGTGTCCGGATGAACATAGGAAGTATTGTTAAGCGCCCGGGAAACGGTGCTTACGTCAACGCAGGCCAGTCTTGCAACATCTTTTAATGTAGCCATAATATCAAATCCTTTTCCTTGTTTTTTAAAATTATATACAATCGTTTGCCTATAATACCAATATAATACAGATGAAAGCGAAATACAAGCAAAATGCTAAAGAATTACAGGAGAAACATTTGGGAACAGATGTGCTGATACATATCAGCCTGTTTTATTGAAAAAATGGGTAAATATATACAAAAATATTGGATTGAAACATATTAAACTATACTTTGTGCAAATTTTTGTAGGTCATATGCAATAAATTGCAGGTGAGCCCGTATCTATTGACCGTCGCCCTGCAGTATGGTATAAAGGAGCTACAGACATACAAACGATTGCATAAACGGAGCCGAAACACCAGCGCGCGATGGTGAAGCAGGTTCAGGGCAGGCAGTTATGTCAGATGAAAATCAGAATGAAGAAAACAGAGAAAGCTTATTGAATAAAAAGGAGAATAAAATTATGGCAAAAGTAAAAAATTTTAAAACAATCTTCCCGGCGGTATCCGTACCTTTAAATGACGACTATACAATCAATGAACCGGAGTTCCGTGCTTACCTTCGCTGGATGAAGACTTTCTATAATCAGGGAATCCAGGGGCTGGTATGCAACGGCCACACAGGCGAGATTACAGGTCTGTCCCGTGCGGAGCGGAAGCGTGTGGTTGAGATCTGCAGTGAGGAATGCGGTGATATTATGACCATCATCTCCGGTGTCAACTGTGAAAATACCATAGAATCCATTGAGATGGCAAAAGAAGCAAAGGAAGCAGGAGCTGACGGAATCCTGTTAATGCCTCCTCACATGTGGCTGCGCTTTGGCATGCATGCGAATGCACCGTTTGAGTATGTGAAGGATGTGGCGGAAGGCGCGGATATCGATATCATCATCCACCTCTATCCGGCTACCAGCAAGGCATTTTATCCGGTAGAGACACTGATTAAGATGTGCAGGGAAATCGATCATGTAAAATGCATCAAGATGGGAACACGCGTTACCTCCATCTATGAACACGACGTCCGCCTTCTTCGTCAGGAATGCCCGGATATTTCTTTAATTACATGCCACGATGAGACGCTGTGTGTCAGTTGGTTCCCGGGCATGGATGGTGCTTTAATCGGATTTGCAGGCTGCGTGCCGGAGATCATCTGCCCGGCCCGCGAGGTATTTGCTAATCCGGATAAGCACATTAAAGGAGGCTCAGGACTGGTCCGACCGGATCTATCATATTTCACAGGCTATTTACGGCGGCGGTCAGCCATCCGGCGAGGCCCATGCGCGGCTGAAGGAAGCTCTTGTACAGCGAGGTATATTCTCCAGCGGTTTAATGCGCAAACCGGTACTTCCGCTGAACCAGGAGGAAAAAGACTGGATCGCACTAGGGCTTAAGAACAGCGGCATGGAAAAGGTGGACATGAGCCAGTTTCAGTAATCAGTAACAAAAAACAGAGAATTTCAGAGAAGTGAAAGGATTGTGAAAGGCGGCGCCGGAAGCAGACCGGTGCCGCCTTTTTGCAGGAGAGGTGAAGATATGGGGAAGCATTTGACCAGACAAAAGTCGAAAAAGCATCATTTCTGGAACTGTTAAAACGTATTGGTCCGGGTATCATTCTGGCGGGGGTTGTAATCGGGCCCGGAAATATCACCACATCTGCGATGTTGGGATCCAACTATGGATACTCAATGATATGGCTTGTCGTTCCCATTGCATTTATGGGCATTACATTTATGCTGACGACATACAGGATCTCCATGCTTACGGGAATGCCGGTGATTCATGCCATCCGCCATTACTATGGAAAAGGGGCGGCGGTCATCGTCGGCATGGCTACATTTTTCGCGTGCCTGTTCTTTACAATGGGAAATATAACAGGATCGGGAGCCGGTATGAATCTGATCTTCGGAATGAACTGGAAGCTGGGATCCTTATTATGATTGCGATTATCCTGGTATGCTATTTCACGAAAGGGGTTTATTCCAAGGTGGAAAAGCTGATTACTCTGTGTATCCTTGGAATGATTGTCTGTTTTTATGCCACACTGGGCCACAGGCGGGCCGGCGTGGGGGAGAACTTGGAAAAGGGCTGACTCACTGGACGGTTGCGGAAGGCAGCCTCACGACAGCACTGGCGTACATAAGTACCAATGCAGCCATCACCGCCGGTATTTATGGAACGTATCTCGGCGTTGAAAAGAAGTGGAAAAAAGAAGATTTATTTAACGGAATCATGCTTGCGGATGCCATTGCCCATGTTGCTTTGCCGTTATCCTGATATCAGGAGCCATTGTACTGGTTGGCGCGATTGTGCTGCATCCAACGGGAACGGCTATAAAGGCACCGGCTCAGCTGGGCGACCTTCTCATTCCGTTTTTAGGAAAAGCGGCGCCGGTCGTTATGGGTATTGCACTGCTGGCGGCGGGATTTTCATCATCACTGCTTGGCAATACACAGCGTGGGATGGTACTGCTGGCAGCGGGTATTGATAAACCAGTGGGACTGGAGACAAAGTTTATCCGCTGGGGCTGTCTTCTCTGCATCGCTTTTGCGGCAGTCATCTGCTACAGCTACGGCGGTTCCCCCACCCAGCTGATCTTTATTGCCAATATTGCGACGGCAGTCGCCACACCATTCGGCGGATTCTTCGTCTGCCGCCTGATTGATTTTCCGCAGGGATGTAAATGCCGGCTTAAAGACTCCGCGGGTGCTTCAGGTCTGTATGGTGATCAGCTATGCCTTTGCTTTGATTATGACAGGTTCTGCTCTCTGGAAAATGTTCTTTCTTTAATAGAAGAAATGGAAGAAGGACAGACTGTGGGATGACGGAAAATAAAAAACCAGGAAAAAGAAAACAATCCGAGTTTCAGCAAGATTGTTTTCTCTTTCCTGGTTTTTTATTCTGTATTTCAGGTGAAGAAGGGATTGCGGCGGTCCGGCCTTTCAGTTTCCCAGCAGCATTAACATCACTGTAACCACAAATTCCTTTTCATTGGGGGTGACCTTCATTTCTCCATCGTACTTTTCTACCGTGGTGCGCACGTTGGAGAGGCCGATACCGCAGAAATGCTGGTCCTTTTTGACGCTTTCGTACCGGTTTTCCTTCAGAATGTACTGGCCGTTAAAGGAATTGGTTACTTTAATAATAAGAAAAGACTTCCTGAATACAATTTCCACCTCAATAAAACGGTCTTCCTCATTGCCTTCCATACGGCAAAGCATGCTTCCCGCGCGTTGTCCAGTAAATTACCCAGAATCACGCATAAATCTACATTGTCAATCGGTAAATCCGGGGTACCATAACGTTTACCGTCATGCGTATGTTATTCTGAGAGGCCCTCTCTTTCGCGTCATTCAGCAGAATGCTGATCAGATTGTTGCCGATGTTAACGGTAGAAGACAGGTGCCTGGAATTCGCGTAAATCTCTTCGATATAATGAAGCGCATCATGATACTGTTCCAGTTCGATAAAGGAAGCGATGCAGTGCAGATGGTTTTTCAGATCGTGCCGCATGGCTGCCACTTCATGCTGAGACTTCTCCACACTCTTATAATAATCTTTCTGATGTTCCAGCAGCTTGGAGGCCATCAGACTCCGCTCACTGGCTTCGTCGATCATCTCGGTCTTGTCAATCAGATAGAACAGCGCAAAGGAGGTACACATCAATATTCCGGACTCCGACAGATAAAACGGAGCGGTCTGACCGGCGGTCCGCAGATAGAACTGATGAATGACGATAAAGAGAATTCCGGCCGGTGCTAAGTAGGTGATGGCGGAATACAGGTTGTATTTATTGTGGCGGCGCATGCTGCGAAATAGATGAACAGCCAGGTAAACAGAATAAAAACGATGCAGGCAGCGATCTGTGACAGCGGGCTTTGAATGAGGTGGGAGGGGACCGACGGCAGATCCGCGTGCTTTAATGCCATAAAAATGTGGAGCAGGCCAGTTTACACGAATAATGCAGGGTGACAAAGAGGTATGTCACGAGAATTTTAATCTGAAGTGTATCCGCGAAAAAGAGGCATGCCAGCAAAAGCGTAAACAGCAGATAGTAGATCCAGGCCGAAAACAGGGGCCAGCGGCCGGCGTACGTGACAAGCTGAAAAAACGAAATATGAAAAAGCCCCAGATAATAGTATTTGTTGGGGCGGGAGTTACGCCTTAAAAAGCGCGGTACATCTGAAACAGAATCAGTGTTTCGGCACAGGAAAGAATCGTGTCCAGCACCAGCTGGTAATAGACCGTCATATGATCTGCTCCTCCATATAATTTAAAATTTCTGATTTACTTCCCTGTGGCGGTGACGGCTTAAGGGAATCACTTCTCCATTATCTAATGTTACGGAATCCTTAAAAATATTGTGAACGTGCTTTTAGATTTACAATGAAACTCTTATGGACCCTGAGAAATCCATGGCCTTCCGTCTGCTCTTCCACAGCGCTGATCCGTCCGGTAAAAAGGTATAGTCACCCTGTCTGGAAGAGATATGGATGGAACGGATGTCCGACTCAAAATAGAAGATGTCTTCCATGGAGATGACGGTAGTTCCGCTTTTGCTGGGAAAACGGTAATAAGCCCCTCTTTTTATCAATGAAGGCAAAAATATTCCTGGTAATCTTTTGAAATTCCCGTTTTGATACCGGTTTTACAATGTAGCGGGCTGCGTTGATCTTATAGCCTTCAATGGCGTATTCTACAGTTGCCGTTACGATGAGAATGGCAACGTTTTGATCCACTTTTCGTATTTTCAGTGCTGTTTCGATCCCGTTTAGCCGGTCCATCATCATATCGAGGATGATTAAATCAAACTGACCTTCCTTTTGATATGCATGAGCCAGCTCTACACCGTCATGGAAGGAGAACAGTTCCAGCGGATAATGAAATTCTGGTTCTGTCAGATAATCAGTTATTAATTGTAAGTCTGCCGGATTGTCATCACATATTGCAACTTTATACATAAAAGCTTCTCCTCTCTGAACCAATTCGCCGGGCGAACAGATCAAAATTAACGAAACAGGTGCCGTTTCTGACATGAAAAATGTCTTTTGTGCACAGACAATTGACTATAAAATCATAAGAGTTAAAATGGCTTTTGTCAAGTGACACATATACCAAATAAAAGGGGGAATTAATTCTATGGCTGGTTCCAAACAGACAGCTCCGGAAGGGCCGGGTATGCAGAAAACCTTATCCATCTGGAACTACTTCACAATCGGTTTCGGCGCGATCATCGGGACGGGCTGGGTGCTTTTGGTTGGTGACTGGATGATTATCGGCGGCGGTCCTGTCGCGCAATGATTGCATTTTTTATCGGCGCTTTATTTCTGCTGCCGATTGGCGCGGTATTCGGGGAGCTGACGGCAGCGATACCGATATCGGGAGGAATCGTCGAGTATGTCGACAGAACCTTTGGCAAAAATGTTTCTTACATAACGGGCTGGTTTCTGGCACTTGGAAACGGTATCCTGTGTCCGTGGGAGGCAATCGCAATCTCGACGCTTGTTTCTGACATGTTTGGCGACATTGCCGTTTCTTCGGTCTGTAAAGCTCTATACCATTATGGGTGCTGATGTCTATCTGTTCCCGACCATCATCGCGCTGGGCTTTGCATGCTACGTGATTTTCCTGAATTTTAAAGGGGCAAGTTCCGCTGCCAAGCTGCAGGCGTTTTTGACGAAGGCGCTTCTGGGAGGCATGCTTCTGGCTATGGCCATTTCCTTTGTAAAGGGCGGCCCGCACAACATATTACCTGCGTTCGGACAGGTGGAAGGAGCGGGATCTTCGACAAGTGCGACCAATATGTTTGCCGGAATCGTATCCGTTCTTGTTATGACACCGTTCTTCTATGCCGGATTTGATACGATTCCGCAGCAGGCAGAGGAAGCGGCGGAGGGCCTTGACTGAATAAATTCGGCAAGGTGATCAGTATGGCGTTATTGGCTGCCGGCGGTTTTACATGATCTGTATCTATTCCTTCGAACCATCATTCCGTGGTCCGATTTTGTAAAGAATTCCGTTCCGGCTCTGGCCTGCTTAAAGAGACATCAATATGATCCTGTATGTCATTATGCTGGTTATCGCAACCTTAGGGCCGATGGGACCGATGAACTCCTTCTATGGCGACACCAGCCGAATCATGCTGGCAATGGGGAGAAAAGGGCCAGCTTTCTGTGAAATTTGTTGAAATCGATCCAAAAGCGGTGCTCCCAAAATGGCAAATACGCTTCTGGCCTGTTAACCATCGTCGGACCGTTTCTGGGAAAGAAAATGCTGGTTCCTCTGACCAATGTATCCGCACTGGCATTTATTTTCTCCTGTACCATGGTGAGGTTTTTGCCTGCTTCGCATGAGGACGACGGAAACCGGACCTTCCGAGACCGTATAAAGTACCTCCTGGCGGCAGGCTGGGAATCGGAGCCGCCTGTCTGGCTGGTTCCATTATTATCGCATTGATGGTTATTCCGATGAGCCCGGCGGCCTTAAAGCCGGTAGAATGGCTGATCGTAGCAGGCTGGCTGGAGTTGGCCTCATCTTAAAAAATGTTTTCACAGAAAAATAATATATCAAAAATTAAAGGAGGATTTATCATGAAGAAAGAATTAAAAGATACCGCATTTGTCGGCGGACTGCTGATCGATGGTACCGGTGCAGAGCCAATTAAGGATTCCTGGTTCTGGTAAAAGACGGAAAAGTCGCCTATGCGGGTGCGTGGAAAAGAATTTGGACCGAGTATGAAATCGTCGATGTTTCAGGAAGACAATAATGCCCGGTTTAATCGATACTCATCTGCATTTCTCCGGTAACTTAACGGATGATGACAGTGACTGGGTACTGGAGAGCGTTGAGCAGAAGGCAGTTGTAGCTGTTCAGCAGGCGCATGAATGTCTGGAGACAGGTCTTACCACCGTTGGTGAGATCGGACGCAACGGCCCTTGCAATCCGCGATATGGTAGAAGCCGGAATCATGGAAGGTCCCCGTGTTGTCGGTACCGGTCTTGGATTCTGCCGTACAGCAGGCCATGGAGATTCCCATAAACCGTTAAAAGAGCATAATGATTTGGGCCATCCGTGGGCAGAGAGAATCGACGGGCCGTGGGATTTTAAGAAAAGCAGTGAGAAGAAGGTTGCGTGATAACCCCCGACGCAATTAAAATCTGGGCAACCGGCGGCGGAATCTGGCGCTGGGACCAGAAGCTTGATCAGCATTACTGCATGGAAGAGATCCAGGCGGTTGTAGACGAATGCAATATGGTAGAATCCCGGATGGGCTCACTGTGAAGGCTTTGGCGGTGCATTAGACTGCGCAAAGGCCGGTGTTCATCTGATCATCCACGGCCAGGCTTTTTAAATGACGAGTGTCTTGATATCATGGCGGGAAAAGGTATCTACTTCTGCCCGACGATCCAGTTCTTACACGAATGGTTCAAGACATATCCGCCGACATACGTACCGGAAATCCATGATCAATTCGAGGGCAAGCGATGTCGTGGAAAAAGAATTAAACCGTGTTTACGCTAACCTTAAGAAGAGCAAAGACAAAGGCATTGGTCTTTACCATTGGTTCCTGATTCCCTTCTGCTCCAGTCTGACGCCATACGGTTATACCGCAATGGGTGAGATGCTCCTTCGTGGAATGCGCAGGCATCAGCGAAATGGATACCATCGTTGCCGCTACCAAAGTAGGCGCTGAGATGCTGAAGGTTGAGACGTAACGGGTACACTGGAGGAAGGCAAGAGTGCTGATTTACTGGTTTCTTGACGGGAATCCACTGGAAAATATCAGGAACATCTGCGTGGAGAATATGAAGGGTGATCATGAAGGAAGGGCGTTTTGTAAAACGCCATTGAATACATGAATAGAAGGGCCGCAGGATACAGCAAAGCCGCCAGAGGGCGGCGGCGCTGTTTTCTGCGGCTTTTTGTTGCAAGTCAGACAGCCGGCGCCTGGTGGGCTTAAATTTTCTTTTGAACGGAGTCAGAGCAGAAGGGACTCTTTTAATTGACGGCATATTAAAAATATGCTTGAAAAAAGATTGAATTGTCATCTGTATAAATGGATAAAAAAATACTTTTTGTTGAGGTAAAAAAAGAGTTTGAGTTAAAATAAAAAGTCAAAAATCTAGTATTCAAGGCCATAAGCAGGCCAGTTCGGGCAGTTAGCCAGTAAAGATCCCTTGACATGCTTTAATGACAGAAGAAATGCTCCCGAAGGCCGCCGCTGTATTTGTAGCGTCTTCGACAGCGTAATAAAAGGTTTTTCTGTGATCCGGGAACTGTAGCAGGAACAGGAGGTAAAACATGGGGAAAGTGTGATGTTGCGCTGGCACAGTATTTCGGGATGAGTACCGGTATGCAGACCTGATTAATGCATATATATTTAATGGCCGGCAGATTGTTAAAGCAGAAGATATAGTGAGTGGTAATCCGCAGATAAACGGACTGCTTTGCGCGGTATAGCGCAACGGTGACCATTCAAAAATACCGGGATGGCCAATTGGGAAGATCATCAGAATGAACTTTATAATCGTTGGCCTGGAACATCAGAATTGACATTATGGAATACCGGTGCCAATTATGCTGGAAAGATACGGCAGGATATGATGAACAGCTTCGAACGCTTCAAAGACAAAATCGAAGGCTAAAAAACCTTTCTTCTAAAGAATTTCTGGAGGAATGAAAAGAGGATCGGCTGAGAAAAGCGGTTTTACCATCGTTCTGGTATTGGCGGTACAGAACCATGGCGGGGCCGGTTCGTTATATGAGATGCTGATTTCCGGAATTCCGGAAGAAATAAAAATGCTTAATAATTACCGGATACATATTTTAGAAGTCAGGCATTTTGAAAGACAGAAAGGTTCCGGACAGATTTGAAGAGGTGTTTTGGATTTATCCAAAAGGCCATAATAAGAAGGTTCGCAAAAGGTTTACCTTTCAGAATGAAAAACGGTTTGGGGAACTTGCGGAATCCGCGTATGATGTAATCAACATTGACGGAAGGGGGGAGCTGGAAGAATGTTGAAAAAGAGGGAATCCTTACAGGGAGAAAGGCAGGAAGATCAATATGTGTGAAGCGCGATTCCATGTGGAATGATTGAAGAGGCAGAAATGGAGGCTGTCAGGAAGGATTGTCAGAAGGAAATTAAAACGGGTGAGGCCATGGGTATCATTCGGGGGGAGATGAAAACCGGTCTGTATACAGCTAAAAATATGTATGACAGGGGTTTCTCATACGGAAGATGCGACTGAATGATAGGAATAACTGCGGCCGTGTACAGGAATGGTATCGCAAATGGGGGAAATGGGTTCACTAATAGAGACAGGGCGGCTGTTTTAGCCGCCCTGTACGAATGTGAAGATTCTCTGTTCGTCCACCGGATCGCTCTACAAAAAATCCATCGCGGCAGTATTCATTAAAGTATTTGATGGAAAAGACCGCCGTATATTTTCATCTGTTTATCTTTGGACGGCGCTTCCGCAAAGAAATCGTAAGTATCTTTTACGCTTACAAGTCCGTCTTTTTTTCCGTGAAAATTGTCCACCGGAAACAAAAGTCCCGGGGGCTCCACTAAACCAGTCGGGTCCCCGCAGAGCGCGTAGCAAAGACCCGTTGTGAAGGTTTTGGTATTAGAGGATCCTTTCCATACCAGTTTATTCACCTCGGCTACAGAGCAGACACCTGATTAATATATGGGAAGAAGGGTGGGGATCCAGTCTTTTGGAACACCGGTAATCAGTCCGCCGTTGTCTTTTGTCAGAGCGCCGCTGGTTATGATAACCCCGCAGCTTATCCGGATATTTAGCCCAGTATAATGCTACTGTGAATCCCCCATGCTGTGACCAATTAAGAAGACTGGCAGGTCCGGATTATCTGCAATCGCCATATCGAACGACTACGTTGGTATCATCCAGAAGTTCATTAAAATCATCATAATACGTGCGTTCACCTCGGAAAGCCATGGCCTCCAGTGGTCAAATCTGTTATGCGACCGATGCCTGCCTGATGGAAAAAGATTATGCCGGATAATCATACCGCCCCTGGTGTTCGCAGAGTCCATGCACAATGACAGGGTGGGCAATCTTTGCCTGTTCGGCATTTCTCTGTTAAAGAAAGCTTTGTTCCGTCGAATGAAGAAATCATTTCTCCCATGGGAAACCTCCTTATTATTAGTTTTTGCGTTGTCTCTATCATACCATAAACCGCAAGCGCGTGAAAGTCCTCATTCCAATTATAGCGGTATCTTTATGAATCCTTACATAATCCTGTACAATTCCATCATACCCTTGCATTCCATAACCTTCCATGATAGAGTAATGGAAACGCCATAATGGTGAGGAATACTGTAATTGAAAGAAAAGAGAGAGGAGGACCTGCGATGAAAGACGGCTATTCATTCTTTATACAAACACAGATCATACAGAGCTTAAAATATCATACAGCCGAAACCATTAACAGATGATATCATCGCCAAGGCCCAGTGGGGCGGCTGACGAACCGTCAATCCTGATCGTCCGGTGAGACCAGGTTGAACGAACTGGCGTACGTGTAGCAGCAGATTGAAGACTACACGGACGATATGAAGGGTTCAGGCAATGCACAGGGGTTAAACAGAAAGTATTTGACATCCTACCGATTGTAAGCGGATTTGGGCCTGACAGGATCAGAGAAAAGACAATGACGACGAATAGAAAGATGATACGAAAGCCGGGAGGATTTTTTAGAAAAGGAGCCGTATGACAATGAAAGGTCAAAGAAAAAGTATGTCTTTACTACATGAAGGGCTTTGGCATATGCGGGAAAGGGCTTTATGCAGATAAAAGGATCCAGCCTCACGGATGGTCAGTCTGAAAGCCGGAGAGCGGCGAAAAATCGTTTAAAGTGGCAGAGTTCGAACGGGAGCGAAGGGCATAGAGGTGGGCGATGAAACGGAAAAGGATCGTACAACAAGGCCATGGATGATATTGTGAACTACATCGATTCCACGGTAAAATTTTTACAGGTGATAAAACCAATTTATAACTTTAAGGCAGGTGAATAAGCTTATTTAATAAGAAGAGTTTTTTCGAAAATATTATAAAAACATAGATGAGCCATTTGTAAGTTTTGATGGTCAAAAATAAAAGGCTGTCCCATGGGATAGCCTTTTATCTATCATTTGCAGAATATTAACTTAACGTTTAGGTAGTAATGACGATGGAAATAAAAACACAAAAAAAACACGGTCAAAATTCACAAAATACTGAAAATGATTTTTGGTATAAAATTAAGAAAAAGGGCCCAAATTAATAGTTCATAATTCCTTCATATTTTTCCTTAAAAATTTAATAAGAATTTCAGAAATAACTCCGGGAAAATTGTTCCAAATGTTCAAACAATTAGTCATTAACGATTTGTTAAGAAGCGGCGGAAAAGTTGACAATTGTTGCAGATGCAAGTATGATACACGGTATACTTAATGTACAAATATCAGTACAAGTATTATAATAGTATTAGAGAGTCTTGAAGAAAGGAAGGAGCATTACGGAGGATTTAGCAGAGAGGTTAATGGAAGAACTTAACTGCGAAACGGTATTTTACCATTCCGGTATTTGGTGGAATTCTATCGCTGAATCCGTAGTGGTGTCGTGGATTATCATGGCGGTGCTGACCATACTTTCCATCTGCCTGGTGAGAAATTTAAAGGTGGAGAATCCGGGAAGAAGCAGCTGGCGCTGGAAGTGGCAATCGGCGGCATTTACAAATTCTTTGATGATCTGGTTGGAGAAGAAGGGCGCAGATATATCCCGTATCTGATATCCATAGCCATCTATATCGGCGTTGCGAATCTGATCGGTCTTAATCGGCTTTCAAACCACCAACCAAGGATTTGAATGCGACTGCGGCACTTGCCCTTATGAGCATCGTATTGATTGAATATGCGGGCTTCCATAAGAAGGGACTTGGCGATGGGTAAAAAGCTTTGCAGAACCGGTAGCGATTATCGCTCCGATCAATATTCTGAAATTTTTATTCAAACCGCTGTCTTTATGTATGCGGCTTTTGGCAACGTGCTTGGTTCGATTTGTAGTCATGGAGCTGGATTACAGCTCGTAGCGCCAATCATACCGATTCCGTTCAGCATGTGTATTTTGACATCTTTGACGGACTCATTCAGGCGTATGTATTCGTATTCTTTAACTGCCCCTTTATCAAAGAAGTAGTGAGTAACCAAAGTGTTGGAGTAATCAAAACAATTAAAAAAGAGAAAAGGAGATAATTATTATGTTAACAGCTGGTGCAGGTATCGCAGTTTTTTAACAGGTGTAGGTGCAGGTGTAGGTATTGGTCTGGCAACTTCAAAAGGCAGTAGACGCAATCCGCAAGACAGCCTGAGGCAGAAGGAAAGATCAGCAAGTCCTTATTACTTGGTTGTGCTCTTGCCGAGGCAACTGCTATTTACAGTTTTCGTTATTGCTCTGTTAATCATCTTATTCTTAAAATAATGCCTGACAGACAAAACGGTAAGAATATAGATAGAAAGGCAGGCGATTTCGATGTTACGTTTGGATTTTAACCTTGTGTGGAACATCGTCAATGTCATCGTCCTGTATCTTCTGCTCAGCATTTCCTGATTAAACCGGTGATGGATATTATGAATAAGCGCCAGGCTTTGGTGGATCAAAGCATCACAAATGCCAGGGAATCCGAGTCTCAGGCTTCTGAGCTTAAAGTCAGTATGAAGAGAAACTGGCGGCATCGGCGGAAGAAGGAAAGAAGCTTGTGGAAGAGGCAAAGGCAGAGGCGAAGACTGTACAGGAGCGCATGATAAAAGAAGCCGGAGAGCAGGCGGACAGAATTATCGAAAAATGCCCACAAGACAGGCGAATGCGGACCAGGAAAAGGCAATGAGGGAAGCGGAAGCGCAGATTGCAGGTCTGGTACTTGCAGCAGCGGCAAAGGTTGTGCAGGGCGAGATGGACGATAGGAAGAACCAGGCACTCTACGACCAGTATATATAGCAGAAGCAGGTGATTCTCATGACGCAGGCACAAATAATTACGGACAGGTGCTTTACGAACGGAAGGTTCGAAGGAAATGGTGGAAGAAGCAAGTGCTGTTTCGCGAGGTACCCCAGCTGAAGGAAGCCCTCGTGAGCCCTGTGGTGAAAAAAGCGAAAAAAACCGCGTCATTGACCGGGTATTTCCGGCAGAGCTGAGGAATTTTCTTAAGGTGCTCTGTGGACATCAGGACATGGGCGAGGTCGAAGATGTCTTCGAAGCGTACCATGCCTATGCATGCGAACAAGGAAGGCAGTCTGCGAGCAACGTTGTATTATGTGACGGAGCCGGACGCAGAGCAGCTTAAGAAAATTAACAGATGCTGATGAAGAAATACCAGAAACAGGATGTGGAACTCTACGGCGAGATCGTTATCAATTTGAGATTCTTAAGAAGCGGTGTCAAAGAAAGGTATGGTACAGGATGTCCGCAGAGATGAGATCGGATGTATCCTGTTCGGTCATGATACCGAGATCCGCGAAGGCACCAGAGTCGTTCGTACCGGTAAGAGAGCCGGTATTCCTGTAGGTGACGGATTCAAAGGCAGAATCGTGGATGCTCTGGGAGCACCCATTGACGGTGCAGGTCCTATTAAGGAAGAAGGCTATCGTCCCATCGAGCAGCCGTTGCGAAGATGGTGGCACCTTCCATCGTGGACCAGACAGTCCGTAGGCGTGCCCCTATTGGAGACTGGGTATTCTGGCTATCGATTCCATGTTCCCCATCGGTCCATCACGGACGGACAGATATTCCTGGAGAGCGATTTATTCTTCTCCGGTATGAGACCGCAGTCAATGTGGGACTTTCCGTATCCGATGTCGGCGGCGCGGCTCA